>Ga0233431_1000030_pt1 | contig 356955 bp, 350 predicted proteins | sample SI_118_April2016_FD_179867 | JGI IMG/M metagenome (GOLD analysis project Ga0233431, IMG submission 179867) | Seawater microbial communities from Saanich Inlet, British Columbia, Canada - SI_118_April2016_200_MG | ecosystem: Environmental > Aquatic > Marine > Inlet | place: Canada: British... | reverse complement strand
AAAACTATTTTATTGTGGCGGGGTCTGGGTTCATCCTACGCCAAGGCTACGGATGACAGGTTCTTTTAATAGAGCTTGTCCTTTGTAGCTTTATGCGTAAAAGGAAAGTTTTGCCAACTTTTGATTATAAAAGTGGGTCGGGCGCCAACCTTTATAGGTCGCGAACGAAAAAGACAGGCGCAAAGTGATTATTGCTTAGTAAACGTTCCAAAAAAGGAACGTTTTTTTGTTTGTCCACAAGTCGATTTTTCTTCTAAATTTAGATTAAAAAGCTGTGTATAAAAGTGTTGACCCATGGCGACTGGTGGTGTATAATGGAGGTAATAAGGAGAAAAGTGGGGGAGAGTGGTGAATTTCTTAACTTCTTTCTTCATACAAACTATGTTTATTGGAGAATACAATTATTCAGTAGATAACAAAGGCCGGGTAGCTATCCCTGCTAAATTTCGTGCATCTTTGAGTAAAGGGGCAGTTGTAACTAGAGGCTTAGACAACTGTCTTTTTGTGTATTCAAAAACAGAGTGGACAGTGTTAGCGCAAAAATTATCATCATTACCAATAAGCCAGGCTAATACCCGGGCTTTTTCTAGACTTATGTTGGCTGGAGCGATGGAAGTAAAGATCGACAAGCAGGGTCGAGCAATCTTGCCTGATTACCTAAAGAAATACGCTGGTATCAAAAAGAAAGCCGTGATTGCAGGATTGTTTAACCGAATTGAAATTTGGGATGCTGATAAATGGAATACTTACAAAACAAAAACAGAAAAAGATAGTAATGAAATAGCAGAACAATTAGGGGAATTGAATGTTTAGAAAAGAGTTGTAAGGAATACTGATGTACATGATGAATACATGATTTACGTGATAATTACAGAAGACAAAATAAAATAAAAATAAAAGTATGAAAAAAGTCTTACAAATTCTAGAATTAATATTTGTTTGGTAAATACATGAATACAGTACATAAGCCAGTTTTGATGGATGAGGTGATAGAAGCGCTGAATCCCAAGGCAAATCAGAATTTCATTGACGGCACGCTTGGTGGCGGTGGACATGCTGAAGAGATCCTAAAAAGGACAGGGCCAAAAGGAAAGGTTCTAGGTCTGGACTGGGATAACGAAGCTGTACTCCGGACAAAAGAGCGATTGTCTGATTATGGAGAAAGATTGATCCCCGTAAATAGCTCGTATATCAATTTGAAGGAAGTAATTCAAGAGGAAAAGTTTCATGAGTTCAGCGGTATCCTGCTTGATCTCGGTCTATCCTCTGATCAATTACAGATCTCTGGTAGAGGCTTCTCCTTTCAAAAGAATGAACCTCTGGATATGAGATTTGATGCTGGCAGAAATGAGCTAACAGCAGAGATAATTCTCAATACTTGGACAGAAGACAAGATCGAAGAGATTATCAGAGAATATGGAGAAGATTCATGGTCTAGAAAGATTGCCAAAACGATTGTAGAAAGAAGGCAGGAATCGCCAATTAAAACAACTTTAGATTTAGTAGGATTATTAATCGGAGCGTTACCAAAAAAGAAAAGCAAAACTCATCCAGCTACAAAAACATTTCAAGCCTTGCGAATAGCTGTGAACAATGAGTTGAACAATGTTAGATTGGCTCTAAAAGATATGATAAACATGCTTGAGCCTGGATCTAGATTGGCAGTTATTACATTTCATTCATTAGAAGATAGAATAGTTAAACAATATTTCAAACAGGAAAGTATCGATTGCCATTGTCCTCCAGAAATCCCTGTTTGTAGATGTGAGCACAAAGCTCAAGCAAAGTTGATTACAAAAAAAGCTGTGAAGCCGACCGACAAAGAGATTACAGAAAACTTTAGATGTCGTTCTGCAAAATTACGTGTTGTAGAAAAAATATAAAATAGTTACAAAAAAACAAAAATAAAAATTTATGACTAAGTACAGTTTAACAAAAAGTAATCTTTGCTCTGCTCCAACAGGACGGCTTTCAAAAGCAAAGAAGCCAATCCTAGGAGTGTTTTTGATGGTTCTGTTGGTGGGAGCCTTATCAATTTATTTGCTAGAGGTTAACAACATTGCGGCCAAGGGGTATGAAATCCGTAACTTAGAACAACAGGTTGATGAGATTGAAGCAGAAAATGAAAAATTATCTGTGCGAGTAATCGAATTAAAATCAATGAATGAATTGGATGAAAAGGTGGCATCTTTGGACATGGTTCCAGTTGGAGATATGAAATACTATGATTCTATGGATCAGGTAGTTGCAAGACGTTAGATAAGATGAATAATGGAACATGGGTAATGGGGTAAGGGGGAAACATATTAAAATGCGTTTGAGGACGCATTTTTTGTTTGAAAAATAGTAAATTTAAGGTAGAATATAGATATATGAATAAAAAAATGAAATTTCCACAATTTATATTTATTGGCCTTTTGATTTTTGGAATTGCTATCATTGGATTGTCTTTTAGTTTGTTTTTTAATTTATTTAATTTTGTAGAAGAAGAGTTGGTTGTTCCAGTTGAGGCTTCTCTTGAGGAGGTGGAGAAAGTTGAAGAGATTAAGGCTGAAGTTGTGGTAGAGGAGGTTGTAGAAGAAATAAAGGAATTGCCAGGGATTGAATTAGATTTGTCACATTTGTCTGAGAAGGCACAAGGGATTGTAAATGAATGGCAAGATATTGATCTTCAAGACTTTACTTGTGAAAAATTAGATGACAGTACATTGTCGTTTCTGTTCGTCCCTTCTGGGTATTCTGATTTGGATATAAATCCAGAGGAGCGTATGGATTTTGAATTATATAGTCAGCAGTATGCGTGGGCGGTTAGTCAGGATGAGCCATTCAAAAGTTACAAAGAAAAAAGTAAGTACTATAAATACAATGGACCTGTGGTATCTGTTCATAATATTGTTGGAGACTTAGAGGAGAATTGTCAGATGACAATCGAGAACCGGCCTGTTCTTGTTTCTGTAATAAAAAGTGACAGAGGTGGTGCTTCTGCTAATCTACGACAAGGAACTGTGCATGGGAAAAATCCAGGTTATAAAAAAATGATTGAAAACGATAAAACCTCATTTATTAATTATCATAATCAGCCAACTCACGAATTAGGGCATGCCTTTGCTGGTTTTCTAGATGAATATACATTTGTGGGAAAAGAAGAATGGGTATGGCCTGTAGACGAGTATGAATATTATGAGAATGGTGTCAGAAAATCTTTGGGTAACTTTGAAACGCCGTTTAATAAAGGGAAAAAAGTTCCCAGTTGTCCATCTCTAAAAGAAGCAAAAGAAATGTGGGGAGATCTAGTTGATAGTGAAATGAGTTTGGCCGAGCCAGATGATTTTCAAATTGGTTATTATCCTGGTTGTTATAATTACAGCAACAGATATAAACCCACCAAGGTTAGCTTGATGGGTACCTCACGAAGATTTAATTTAGTTCAAAAGAGATTTTTGTGTGAGTTGTTAATTGATAGAACAGATGTAGTCTTGGGTGAGTGTAATAAATTTTTTCAATAAATTATGTATAAAGTTTTAAAAAAATCAAAAACATCAAAAGCTAGAAAGGGAGTCTTAACGACTCGTAGGGGAAAAATACAAACTCCTTTCTTTATGCCAATCGCAACCAAAGGTGGCGTGAAGGCGGTGACGATTGAAGATATGCAAAAATTAAATCCAGGTATTCTTTTGAGCAATACTTATCACTTGATGTTGCGTCCTGGTGAAAAAGAAATAAAAAAGATGGGTGGTTTGCATGGCTTGATGAATTGGAGTCAGCCAATTTTGACGGATAGTGGTGGTTTTCAGGTTTTTTCTCTCGGCAAGATTCGGAAGATTACTAGAGATGGAGTAACGTTCAACTCTCACCTAGATGGTCGTAAATATTTTATGCGCCCAGAGGATTCTATCAAAATTCAAATGTCTATTGGCTCTGATATTATGATGGTACTAGATGAATGCGTGGAGCTTCCCTGTGATCATGATTATTTGGAGAAATCTATCGATCTAACAGCTTATTGGGCGGAACGTTGTAAAAAGTATCATGAAGGGCGAAAGAAGCGTCAGGCAGGCAAACCAGCCTTGTTATTCGGAATTGTTCAGGGTGGCTTGGAAAAGGATTTGAGAATCAAGAGTTCTGAACAATTATCAAAGATTGGTTTTGATGGTTATGCAATTGGTGGCTTGTCAGTGGGGGAGACAGAGAAAGAAATGTACAAGGCGCTTAAATATATTGGAGATTATTTGCCTCAAGACAAACCACGATACTTGATGGGTGTTGGTTATCCTCATCAAATCGTTGAAGCAGTGAAAAATGGCGTAGATATGTTTGATTGTGTGATCCCAACTCGAGAAGCGCGTCATGGACGATTCTATGTTTGGAAAAAGAAAACAGGTCTTTTGAAAGCTCGAGCTAAGTTTTATGAGACAGTAAACATGAAAGCGCAGAAGTATCAGTTTGATAAAACAGTTCTTAATAAAGATAGTCGATTTCCAGAACTCCGAAATCACACAAGACAATATCTAAGACAACTTTTTGTTACTCAAGATCCAACAGCTCAGAGATTAACAACTTTGAATAATCTAGAGTTTTATATGGACTTGATGGAGCAAATTAGAAAAGAAATATAGAAAAGGGAATACTGATGTACTGATGAATGCTGATATACATGATAAAAATAAATTAGTAAGACAAGTAAAACGAGCAAGACGAGTAAAACAAGGAAAGACAAAAAATTACTGGTGACTGGTCTCTAGTTGCTGGTTGCTAAATATAAAATTATGCAAAAACAAAAAGCTTTACTAACAATCTTGATTATTTCAATAGCAGGTATGCTTTTTTCTGGCTATTTATCTTTTGGAGAATTATTTGGTAATAGCTGTCCAGTTGGTGGTTGTTCTGCACTTGTTGGTGTGCCAACTTGTGTGTATGGATTTGTAATGTACTTTGTTGTATTTGTTGTAAGTTTGCTTGGACTGAAATCAAAGAAATAAAAAACACCGGCCTTGTCTTGGACAAAGGTCGGCGTATGCGAAGCTAGTGCTTCTATCGTTGGGATTTCTTTTCCATCGAGACTTTTCGGAGAATCCGAAGCTCTCTGATGGCAATTTGTAGCGCTTGAGTAAGATCCAGGCTGAGCAGGGATTGAAGCCTCCCATTTGGATCATCTATGGCTTGGGCGATATTTCTTTGTCCGCCTTTGATCAAGGCAAGAAGGACCTCTGCTGGATGAGTCTTGAGAAGTTCGGGAATTTCTATTTCCCTTCCGTGAAGAGCTGTGTCCTCAAAGTAATCGTCAGGAATAATGATCTTCATGGGCTGACTCAATGTTGTTTCAGGCGTTGTCTCGGGAATTAAGGACGATCGAGGAGGACAATGGCCTTCTGGATGATGTCCGCGATTTGATAGTAGCGGTGCTGCAAGGTGCGGCTGTCTTCCCCAACTGCTTTCACCCGGTAGAGGGTGTGCAATATTTGGAGCATTTGACGACCTCCATCTCGCTTGTTGAAGATGATCTTCATGATCAAGGAGATTGGGTAGTCAAGCCGCATGCCCAGGGCCCAGTCCCAGTTCTTTCGTTTGGCTTTCGAAGCTGTCATGATAGACTCTTGGCTGTTAAACGATGTCCACTTTCGGACTAAGAAAGTTATCACAATCCCTGAAAAACGTCAATAAAAAACACCGGCCTTGTCTTGGACAAAGGTCGGCGTATGCGAGGCGGGTGCCTCGTAGATTAGGGCGGAGGGAGTCGGTTGATAACTTCCTGGATGGCGTTGGCGATTTCAAAGTCTCGGTGAGCCAAGGAGAGCGTTTTTTCCGAAAGTGCTTTCTTGTTGTACTGGTCGCGCAACTTCGAGAGAAGCTGGAAAACACCAAATCGCATGTTGAAGATTATTTCTACGATCTTGGAGAGTGGATACTCAATTGACATGTTCCAGCCCTTGTCTTGGGGCTGTTGAGCGTCTGTCGGGTCTGCCATGATGAGCTCGTTGGCTGTTAATCACTGTCCGCTTTCGAACTGAGAAATTTATCATAATCCTTTATAAACGTCAAGTTCTTAAATATTAATTAATCTAAATTTAGCTAAAATATGTTTGAAAAAAAAGTACCAAAATCTTTGAGAGTTTGGTTTTTGATCCACTTTGTAGTGGATATTATATTTGCTATTCCGCTAATGTTTTTCCCGGCTTGGCTTTTGAATTTGCTAACGTTACCAGTTGATGAAACAGTCACAGCTAGATTGGTGGGAGCGGCCTTGATTGGTATCGGTGGAGCTTCATTTTTTGCTCACAAAAAGGGTTGGGAAACATATGATATTCTCTTGACCCTGAAGATCTTGTGGTCTGTGAGTGCAATCGTAGCTTTGTTGATTTCATTCTTTGTGACAATGAATCCAGTGATCTGGTTGTTGATTATAATCTTTGGTGTTTTCTCTGGAATTTGGATGTACTACAAATTTAGGGATTAACGTTATTCAGAATAGATGATTATTAGCTCGGCTTTACAGCCGAGCTTTTTTGTGTTAATTTGAGTTGTTAGCATAAGGGAGGGAAGTTCAGACATGGAAAGCACTGCAGGCGCAATTATCGTGGGCATTGGATTGGCAGCCGCCATTATGTTGCTTGTTCTTCGAAGTCGGTCAAAGAAGAGTCCTAAAAAGCAACCTCGAAAAATGGATTCGAACCAGAGAACTCGGATCAAGACACACTTGTTGGAACTTGGCCAATCGAAGCTTTGGACTCTCTATGAGTTCATCGAGAAACTTTCCCCTGAAAACAGAGAGAGGGAAGGAGCTGTCGTTCGAGCGGTCTGTATGCGTCTCAAGAAGGGGCGAAATGTGGCACAAGGCGAAGTTCGAGCTTTGACTAGGATCCTTCGGGAGGATCTGAAGATGACAAGCTACTCGGTTGCTCTTCCTCCGAAGAAGAAAAAGAAGTGACATTCATCTGTTCGAAGTGGAGTGTGGTCAAACCATATTCCGCTTTTTTTATCTCTGTCATGCCGTACTTGATACGGCATCTCGGTTGTCTTAAAGGTTTTCTAAAAGACATAGTTAGGATATGGAGTTTTGAGGTCCCGCATCAAGTGCGGGATGAAGGGGTGTTGTCTGTTTCATATTTCTTGCTTAAACGGCTGTTTTTGAGTAAAATATAGGTATGAGTTTAAGTAATTAAATTATTAGTTATGAAGAGAAGTCTTAAGTTTTTGGGATTATTTGCCTTGATAGCTGTCGTCCTTGTTGGGGCCACTGGCTGTGGAAAGAAATCTCCAGAACAAGTTATAAAAAAGATGATGAGCACTTTGTCAAAAGTTGAGACTCTTAATCTTGATATTAGGGTTGCGCTTAATGGTCAATTTCCACAACTGTCAGCACTTGATGGGGGAAGTACATCAGAAGCAAGTTCTATTATGATGAGTTTTGCTGGAGATATTGATATGGAAAGTGAGGAATCTGTTCAATATCAAATGACTAGTGCAATTTCAAATAAGTCAGCTGGCAGTGAAATGAAAATTTCTGGAGAGGTTCTTTCAAAAGAAGGTATCTTTTATGTAAAGTTATCAGAAACTCCAGATGTGAAAATTGTTGACTTAAGTTCTTTGAAGGGGATGTGGTACAAATTTGATTTAGATTCTTTAGCTATGGCGCCAAAGATAGAAACTGAAGAAGAGGAGACAATGTCTAAATCTCAAATCAGAAAAATGAAAAAGCTTTTGGCAAAGACTGAATTTTTTCGTGTAGTTAAAGATCATGGGGAAGAAGAGGTTAATGGTGTTGCCACTAATCATTATGAAGTTAAAGTAAATCAGGCTGAACTAGAGAACTTTTTTCGTGAAGGAACAAAGTTGGCTGAGAATAGATCTTTAACAAGTCTTGAAGAATCAGAAATGAAAAAAACTCTACAAAAATTCAGTGAAATTGATGGTGATTTATGGATTGGCAAAAAAGATTTTAACTTATATAGAGTTGAGCTTTCTGGGCAACAAGAATCTGCTGACGGTGGTGTTGTGAGATATGATATTGCGGCTAATATGAAGAATTTTGGCAAGAAGGTGACTATTAATAAACCAGCAGATGTCCGTGAGTTTGATATGATGTCTATGTTTGCACCTCAGCTGGGAGCGTTTGATAACCTAGCTCCAGAGCTAGATATTGTGAATAATGAAGACATTATGAAACAATTTGAAGGTATGGAAGGGTTTGATCAGGCGGAGTTAGAAAAGCAGTTAGAAGAATTACAAAAACAATTTGAACAATAGAATTTATTTAATGAATAATTATTTTTGAGTATGTGGTATGTAGTTGGTGTTATCGTATTCGTTATTCTGATTAGTTTGCGCCAGATTAATGAATATCAAAGAGGTGTTTTGTTTACAATGGGTAGATTTAAGGGAATAAAAAATCCAGGCTGGAGAATTATTTTACCTATTTTCCAAAGCATGACAAAGGTAGATATGCGTGTTAAGGCGGTTGATGTACCAGATCAAAGAGCTATTACAAAAGATAATATCTCTGTTAATGTGAATGCTGTTATTTATTACAAAGTAAGTGATGCATCTAAGGCAGTTTTGGAGGTTGAGAATTTTTACTATGCTGTTTCTCAATTGGCTCAAACAACAATGAGAAATGTAGTTGGTGAGGTTGAACTTGATGATGTATTGGGTCAAAGAGACAAATTGTCAGAAAAGATTCGAAGTATTGTTGATCAAGCAACAGATCCATGGGGAATTAAAGTTGATAATGTAGAGTTGAAAGATGTTGCTCTACCAGCAGACATGGAGCGAACTATTGCGAAGCAAGCTGAAGCAGAACGTGAGAAACGTTCGGTTATTATTAAAGCAGAGGGAGAATTAATCGCTTCTGAGAATATGGCGAAAGCTGCCGATGTTTTATCAGCCTCAAACGGAGCTTTGCACCTCAGAACTTTGCAATCACTAAATGATTTGAGTTCTGATCAGTCAAATACAGTGATTTTTGCTCTACCTCTTGAAATTTTAAGAGCTTTTGAAGGAATGAATCCAAACAAATAAAGGACTTAAAATAGGAACAGACGTGCCTGGTGGCACGTCTGTTTTTTTGGTATAATAAGGGTAGAAATCCTATGAATGTTTTAGTTAAGAGAAAAAAGATGGTCAAGCATTATGGCCGTTATGATCAGTCTGGGCGAGGAGGGAGCAAAGACTATCGCATTGTTATCTTGACAGTGTTTTTTGTTTTGTTTGGAGTAATTATTGCTTTGCGTTTGTATAACCTTCAAGTCCATGATCACGAATATTATACAGCTTTGGCCTCTGGTCAGCATGAGATTTTCAAACAGCTTTATCCCACTCGTGGGGCTATCTATGTAAGGGATGAACAGGGAAAGCTGGTTGATGATGGACAAGATCATTTCCCAATGGCTTTGAACAAAAGCCTAAATTTGCTTTATGCTGTGCCAAAAGAGATCAAGGATCCTGAGGCAGTTCTGGTGGCTCTGAAAGAAGTTTTCTCCCTAGAATATTTAGAGGAGTTAGAAGAAAAGCAAGATGAAGTTGAATATGTGTTTCTGGACGAAGAAGGAGAACCTCGGGAAGCCACTGCCGAAGAGTTAGAAAATATTGAAAAGAAAAATAAGCAAAAGAATAAAGAGCAAGAAAAAATTGATGCAGACAAGAAATTAGTAGAAACTTGGAAGGTTCGATTGTCAAAAGAGAATGATCCCTATGAACCATTAAAACATTTGGTGGAAGACAAGGAAATTAATTTGTTAGAGTCTTACAACTTAGAAGGTGTTTATTGGACAAATGAAATATCTCGTTTTTATCCAGAAAAAGAATTAGGTAGTCAGTTGATTGGTTTTGTTGGAAAGCAATCGGAAAATAATGTTCTTAAAGGCTATTATGGCGTGGAGTCTTGTTATAATAAAACCTTAGCTGGTGACGCGGGTTTTTTGAGGTCTGAACTTGATACCTTTGGTCGTTGGATTGCGACAGCTGGCCAAGATTTTCGCCAGGCAGAGGCTGGTAAAGATGTCTATCTAACAATTGATAAATCAATTCAATATTACGTTTGTAATGAACTCAACAAGGCCGTTGAATACTATGAAGCAATTAGTGGCTCTGTAGTTGTTATGAATCCCCAAACAGGGGAGTTACTGGCCATGTGCAATAGTCCAGAGTTTGATCCAAATAAATATAATGAAATAGAAGACTTGAATGCTTTTAACAACCGTATTTTGACAGAGAATTATGAACCTGGATCTGTATTTAAACCAATTACCATGGCCGCGGCCATTGATACTGGTAGTGTCGATCCTTTTACTGGTTACCAAGACACAGGAGAAGTGAAAATTGAAAAGTATACAATTAGAAATTCAGATTTAAAAGCAAATGGTTGGCAAACCATGACTCAGGTTTTAGAAAAGTCTCTTAATACGGGCACGATTTTTGCAGCCCGGAAAGTTGGGCAGGATAAATTTAAAGAGTACGTAGAAAATTTTGGATTTGGAAGTAAAACAAACGTTGATTTATGTTTGGAGGATCCTGGCAATGTGACTTCGCTTGAAACAAAACATGATATTTATTTGGCCACGGCTTCTTTTGGTCAGGGATTAACTGTAACTCCAATGCAATTGGTAAAGGCGTTTGGTGCGATTGCAAATGATGGAAAAATGATGGAGCCATATGTTGTAGACAAAATTGTAGATGGAGATGGGAATATTGTTGAGGATCGAGAACCGAAAATTGTTGGACAAGTAATTTCTCCACAAACGTCAAAGTTAGTTGGGAGTATGCTTGTGTCAGTTGTAAAAAATGGACATGCCACAAAAGCTGGAGTGGAAGGCTATTTGGTTGGTGGCAAAACTGGAACAGCTCAAGTCTCAGATAATACAACTGGTGGATATAGCAAAGACGTTATTCATACTTTTGCTGGTTCTGCGCCTTTTGATAATCCGGTCTTTACTATGGTGGTTAAGCTTGATCATGTGAAAAAAGTTCCATATTCATCTGATTCAGCCGCGCCTCTTTTTGGAAAAATAGCCAAGTTTATTTTGGACTATTATGAGGTTCCGCCTGAGGTCAAGTAGTCTTGAAAAAACTTAAATTTTCTGTTATTATATATCTATTATGAAAAAACTTTTAGAACAAATATTAGCCTGGTTTGCTAAGAAAATTGTAAAGAAGTACCAACCGAAAGTTGTTGGTATTACTGGTAGTATTGGGAAGACTTCTGCCAAGGAAGCAATTTTTGCTGTGCTTGATTCAGCTTTTGATACTCGAAAAAACATTAAGAACTATAATAATGAAATTGGCGTGCCCTTAACTATTATTGGCATGGAGTCTGGTGGGCGATCATTTCTTGGTTGGTTGCGAGTTTTTAGCAAGGCAATTAGTTTATTAATGACTAAAGATAATAATTATCCAGAAGTTTTAGTTCTAGAAATGGGAGCTGATAAACCTGGAGATATTGGTTACTTGGTTGATATTGCTCCATGCAGTGTTGGTGTTTTGACTAGAGTTTCTTCTACTCATTTAGAGGAGTTCAAAACTGTTGAGAATGTAGCCAAAGAAAAACAAAAAATTGTATCCCATTTAGATAAGAAATCTTTTTCTATTTTGAACAGTGATGATCCGTTGGTTATGAAAATGGCCAAGAAGACTCAATCAGAGATTGTTACTTATGGTCATGGTGAGGAAGCGATGGTTCGTTCTTTAGATTTTACAGAACTTGGAGAAGGTTGGAATATTACTGGTATTAAATTTAAGATTCAATATGAGGGGAGCACAGTACCTGTGTTTTTGCCTGGCGTAGTAGGGAAGCACCAAATTAATTCAGCCTTAATTGCTGCTGCCGTTGGTATGTCTTTGGGGATGAACCTAATTAAAATTTCAGAAGGATTGAAGAATTATACAGCGCCACTTGGACGAATGCATTTGGTGGAAGGTGCTAATGAAACATTAATAATTGATGATACATATAATTCATCTCCAGCTGCTGCAGAAGCCGCTGTTATTGCTTTAGAGAAATTGCAAATTGGTAATGTTTCTAGAAAGGTAGTTATTATGGGAGATATGCTTGAACTTGGAGATTTTAATGACAAGGAGCATCTAGAATTAGGGAAAATTATCGCAAAAAGTAATATTGATATTTTGATTGCTGTTGGTGATAATAGAGAATTGATAGCTTCTGGCGCTAAGAAGGCGGGATTAGATGAACAAAATATTTATACATTTGAAAACTCAAAACTTGCCAAAGATAAAATAAATGATATCATAAAGCAGCATGATTTAATCCTTGCTAAGGGCTCACAAGGCTCTCGTATGGAACGGGTTGTGAAAGAGTTAATGAAAGATCAGGAAAAGGCAAAAGACTTATTGGTTCGACAGTCTGAAAAGTGGTTAAGAAGTTAATTCTACTTTATAAACTTTTGAACTTTTCACTTTTACTTATTTGCCCCCATCGTCTAGTGGTTAGGACACTTGGTTCTCATCCAAGAAACAGGAGTTCGATTCTCCTTGGGGGTACCACAAAAAGCATTACGTCTCGTAGTGTTTTTTTGATTGGAGAATCGAACTGGGGATGGTAAGGGGAATTCCCCTTACTTTCTGGGGGAGCTGGAGGGGCGGAAGCCCTTCCAAGAGTACACGAAGTGACGAGTGAGATTTCTCCTTGGGGGTACCACAAAAAGCATTACGTCTCGTAGTGTTTTTTTGATTGGGGTTATTTGCTTTATGTCCTATTTCTTTATATAATCCATATGTAATAAACAGAAGCTTTCATATGATTTTAGTCACAGAAAAAAATACAATTGAAGTTCAAGAGAATCAGATTCTCGTGGATGGGGAAGTGTTGGTGAAAGGAATTCTTAGTATCTTTTTTACAGATCAAGAGTCTGATTCTACATTTCACATCGATGCTGGTCGGACTGAGCCTCAGATTGGTGATCGATTGATCATCTTTGATAAAGGTGAAGAACATCCTGTTTATCAAAGTTTGCCAATTACAGAGATCAAATAAAAAAGCATAACAATCGGAAAATTGTCATGCTTTTTGTTTTGGATTACATTTGAAAGTTTTGTAGATATTGAGGATCTACATCTAGGTGACTACCCGCCTTTAATATTTCTTCGTTTATTCGTTTTTTGATTAATGAAAAACCACCCTTAGCGGCTATTGTTTGCATATTAAAGTTACCTTCACTATCAGAGAATTCTGTTTGAAGTTGAGTAAAAAGATCATTTTCATCAAAGTATTCCATGATTTGGTCGACTGAGGCTACAATTCTAGTTGTGATTTCTTGAGCTTGGTCAGATAAAACTGTTTCTGGTAGAGCTCTGACTCCTTGTATAACATTTTCAAAAGATTCTTTTAAGACAGCTGTTCCATTTTCTTTTGCTTTAGCAGCATCTTGATCAAGAAAGTTTTCACTAGAGAGACGAAAGGCTACATTTTTGAAACCAGCATTAGCCATCATGTCTGCATCAAAGACAACCCGATCTACATCGTCTTGTGGTTCTGGAAAGCGTTCTCCTTTGTTTAACATAACTAGAAAGGGATGGTTCATGTGACGTTCGATTGCTTCAAGAACTTTTTGTTTTATGTCTGGAGTTACTTTTACGCCACCAACTTCTTGTCCTATGAGTTCGTCTAGTCTTGTCTCGGCATAAGCCATGCCTTGTGTGTGATGTTCAAGTAATTCGCTGGCAAGTTTGCCAGAATCATGTTCCATCGTTGCAATAATAGCTGCAGCTCTATCTTCGTCACTTAGATCCATATTATCAATAAGTTCAGTTGAATAACCAAGGACTATTGCATTGTGAACTTCAAGATTTGATCTCATGGCTTCCATTTTTGGATTAGCCTCAATATCTCTGTCGTATTGTGCTTCCCGACCATCAAGTATTTCTTTAAAATCAAGAGAAATAGCTTCTATGCTATTGTCATGCGTTCTGGTTTCGACACGTAAAGTTGGTTTTTCTGCCTTTTTTTCCGGGCGAGCTTCAGGATCTTCACTCGCAGGGTTTATGAAGGGCATTTTTTCTAGGAAACCCATATAACTTTGAATTACATTTATATTGGCATTATATCTATTATAATACCATAGACAGAAGAACATTACATATAGTAATGTTTTTTTGTTTGACTAAAAGCACATTCGTTGATAATCTAAACTCGTTCCTATTACTAGTGTTTGGAGGTTCTTGTGAATGCTCGTTTAGAAAAAACGCCATGGTGGCAGTGGGTATGCTTGCTCGTCGCTACTACGGGCAGAAGTGATCTTTTGGCTTTGGGATTGAAGATCGTCTGGGTTAAGCTCTGCAATCCCTTCAGACGGATAAAGAAAACGGCCAAGCCTGGTTCTTTGGCCGGGACAGCTGGTTCTCTGGTCGCGCTTGGAGCGCTCCTGGTCTGGGAGTGGAACTCCTTTACGGTGGCTATGGTGGCTGTCGGGTCCTTCTTCGTTGGTCTGTTCGTAACTGGTCCAGCTGCGATGTGGCTTCTTCAGCGCTACGGTCGTTGTGTCCGGCACGATGGTACGTTCACGACCTTCGACTTCAATCAAATCAACTGGGACGAAGTTCATGGAATGTTTGTGTCGGTCTTGCCGATGTACATTGCTATGGATCTTGGTGCTCCGCTGACTCGCTGGGCTCAGGTGTCTTTGTTGGTGATAACGTTCATAGTTTTTCGCTTCTTCGACGCATACAAGGTTGGTCTGGTGAAGTGGGCGGAGAACTACTTCAAGGGGGCGCTCGGCGTAATGGCCGACGACACAGTCGCTGGGCTCCAGACTGCCATGGTCATGAGCATGCCTTTCGTGGTTTTTGGGAGCATTGCTCTCATGTCAATCATGTTCAGTTGAACATAATGCAGATTTCCGCCAAGCGGTTGTCTGTGTTTTTTTTTATAAAACGGCCCGCACAACACTTGGTGTTGGCGGGCGGTGATTGTTCTTAGCGTATTTGGCTCATGATGACAAGCCTTACATCGCTAAGGTTGAAGGGCTTTTCTAATAGGCAGGCTCTCTCTCCGAGTAGTTTGAGTACTTGGAGGGGGATGTCTTCCTTGCACCTGGACATGGTGACCATGATCCAGGTCGACTTAACTTCGGCTCGGGGGTGTTCTCGAACAGCCTTAATCAGTTGGAATCCAGGGTCATTAGCCTGAAATTCTTTTGGGGCTTGTACGTCGAGAACAGGGATTGCTTCAGTGATGATCAGTTTGGGCTGGTGTTCCAGGATCCATTTCAGGGCTTGGTTTGCATCCGTTGTTGCTAAGATTCGAGTCTTTGGGGAGCATTCACGGGCCATCTCGGTGAGGACCTCGAGAATCCCAGATTCTCGGTCAAAGATCACAAGGGTACTTATGTTCATTTTGTCCCTCCGTTGAGATCACAATGAGACTACTTTAATGTTATACCTCTTTGTGATCCTGGTCAACTATTGACCATATGAAATTTATTGTGTAAAGTAACAGGCTTGTTGATGAAATGACTTAGATAAGATATAATTTGATTGAATAAAAATATATGGGATTTGAAAATTTTGGATTTAGTCCAGAAAGAAATTTAGAAGGAGATTTAACACAAGCAACAGAAGGTTTAGCTGAAATTTTGCGTCTAGTGTCTCCAGAAGAGCGTGAGCTTTTTGTTGGGTTAAATAGAGCTGCTAATTCATTTTTAGAAGAAGATAAATAGATATGGACGAACAGCAAGTAAAGAAAATTGATAACTTGATGAATTCTTCTACGCTTGATGAGTCTTCTCGATCTTTAATGCGTGAATTTTTAAATTCCTTGGATGGGCAACCTCAGTTTGAAAAAATTATAGGTCTTTTAGATCGCTTTCCTTCCTTGTTTGAAAATTTTAGTAAATGCTTTCAGTTAAAAAAAGATCTTTTGAGTCAAGGGAAATCAGAGGAAGAATGGCAAGAATTTTTAAAGAAAGAAAAAGATATTTTGGGTAGTTAATTTGTTTTTTTGTTCATATGTGCTCTAAAATTGGAGCATTTTTTGTTTATCCACAGAAGCCTAATTGACGTTCGGATTCTGTTCGGTATAATGTAGATAACGAACAGAAAGCGAACAGTAATAAAAAAATCAATCATATGTCAAACCTAACAAAACGACAAAGCGAAATTCTAAAGTTTATTACGAATTTCCTTAAGGACGAGGACTATTCTCCTAGTTATCGGGAGATCGCAGAGGGAGTTGGATTATCTTCTCCAGCTACGATTCATCAGCATTTACAGGTAATGAAAAGTAAGGGATATCTAAGTATTGATTCAGATGCGCCGAGAGGAATAGCTTTAACAAGTAAAGTGATGCAAATGAGCAAGGCGATTGAATTGCCATTAGTTGGATTGATTACTGCAGGAGTTCCTATTGAAGCGGTTGAAACAAAAGAAACAATGGCTGTGCCGGCTGACTTAGTAACAGATGAAAATTCTTATGTCTTGAAGGTTAGTGGAGAGTCAATGATTGATGAAGGTATATTTGATGGAGACTTCGTAGTTGTGGAGAGAAATCATTCTCCTCAAAATGGCGATGTCGTTGTAGCTTTATTAAATAATGCGTATGCAACTTTGAAAAAGTTTTATAGAGAGACAAACAGAATTCGATTGCAACCAGCTAATGTAACTATGAAACCTATTTACTGTAAAGACGTAGCTATCCAAGGGATTGTTCGAGCGATTATTAGAAGATTTGCTTAGTACTATAAATAGATATGATTAATAAAAAAAAGCTTTGTCAGTTTCTAGTAAAAGCCAAAAGGGCAACTTATGCTTCTGGAAATTCTTCGATAGAAACAAAAGAAAAAGATAAATCAACAACACTGGTCTTTGAAGAAGGTGAATATAAATATCATGATAATTATTTTGGAGGAGAGCCTTATGGTGGACGAGAAATAGTGTTTTACAAGAATGATCCAATCTATATTATGACGTATTATGGATCAGTGAATGAAAAGATCTCAGATTTTGATGCGGTTTATAAATTTTTACAAAAAGCCTTGTCTCTGATTTCAAAAGATTATCCATTTCGAGGACCAAAAGAGCTTAAGGAGGATGATCTGATATATAGGAATAGTAATACGGGCGAGCTTGATGATTTTGAGGGCACAGAAAGCATAAGGACATCAAATGGTCAGCTACTGTATAAAGCAAAGTATTTTGGTGGATTCGTGGATCAAAGAAGATAAGTTAAATAGTTCTAAATATGTGTGCTGGAATTTCATTTCACATTGATGATATAAATCCAAAAGAATTAGATAAGTTTTTTACTCGACAGGAATTTGAAAAACAAAGAAAGGGGGATCAAGTGCAAACCATGTTTTGGCAAGATAAACCTTTTTTGCCAGTGGATGAACCAGAAGGAGTGAAGTTATATGAATGGGGAAATAGAGATAGAATGTCAAAGTTACCTAAGACGGGTTGGGCAAGACTAGAGTCTATTCAGGATGGTAGATGGGACTGGTTAAATCCACAAAAAATATGGATCCCGAGTTTAATGGGGTACGACAAAAAGAAATGGTTCAAAACCCCACGAGGGTTAACAGGGATAAAAGTTCGTTATCATAATTTAACAAGAGTTTATATAGTAACAACAAAGGCAGATCGATCATACTTGGATCTAATAGGACATGATCGTATGCCTGTTGGTAAAATAATTTACAATTAAATTACTATTCACTGATTGAATAATTAATAAGCATGGTTATTTAATTTAAGGGTAGTAGGAGGTTTCTTGGTTGAGTGTCGCTTCAAAGGCCTAGGGGCGATACTTGAACTAAGTACTGTAAGTATGTCAAAAAGAAAAATGAAATTAGTGGTTCGTAAAATTACAGGTTTTTGGACAGATTTAACTTTAGAAGTTTAATATGTACATGGATAATGATGAGCTAAAGAGATCTATCTTAAAATTTTTGGCTAGACTAGCTGATTAGTATGCTAGATTCTGATAGACAGCCAATTGATGTCTTGGTGGCCTTTATGAAGAATAAAGTTTTACCATTGTCATTTCGTTGTAATAGTAAAAAGTATTCAATAGATAAAGTTAACATGATCTATTCTGGGTGGACTGGACGTAATAAATGGCATTATTTTACAGTGTCTAGTAATGAAGATCATTTTAAGCTGGGGTTTAATACAGAGAACAATAAGTGGTTTTTAGAAGAAGCTTATTATAATAATTAGAAAAATATATGAAAAATATCTTAGTAACATATCTTCCAGTAAGTTCAAGTAAAATTGTAAAAATTGTTTTGTAATGAACAAGAGAATAATTTTACATATAGACATGGATTCCTTTTTTGCCGCTGTTGAACAGCAGGCCAATCCGTCCTTGCGCGGTAAGCCAATTGCTGTTTCTGGAAAGGAGGGATCTCGGACAGTTATTGTAGCCTCCTCTAGGGAGGCTAAATTTTTTGGCATAAAAACGGCTATGCTTCAGCATGAAGCTAGAAGGCTTTGCCCTAAACTTATTTTTGTTCAGCCTGATGGACTGAAGTATAGTTTTTTGCACAAGCAGTTTATGGAAATATTTAAGAGGTTTACAGATACAGTAGAAGTTTTTAGCATTGACGAGGCGTTTTTGGACCTTACGGGACTTGTTTCTTCTTGGAGTGAGGCCAAGGTTGTTGCTATGAAGATAAAGGAGTTGATAAAAAGAGATTTGGGTGAATGGGTGACTTGTTCTGTGGGGATTGGGAAAAACAAGTTAATAGCTAAGTTGGCTTCTGATTTAAACAAACCAAATGGTTTGGTCGTTGTAAATGAACAGAATTGGAAGTTTGTTTTTTCTAAAACAAAGTTAACTGATTTTTGTGGGATTGGTAGAGCAACAAAATCAAAGTTAGATGGTTTAGGAGTTGATTCAGTTGATAAGCTGAGAGAGTACCCTAAAAGTAATTTAATAAAGGAGTTCGGTAGTCATGGCGGTACTTTTCTTTATAACTTGGCTCGTGGTATAGATTTCTCGCCGGTTGTGTCTGATTCCGTAGAAGAAGAGATTAAATCTATAAGTCGTGCATATACTTTACCTCAGGATTGTTATAACAAAGAGGAAATTTACTCTGTAATGCTTCATCTTTGTGAAAAGGTGGGTAGGGCACTGAGGCGAAAGAAGTTAGCCGGAAAGACGGTTGTTGTTTATCTTCGTTATTCAGATTTTATGCAGTCTGGATTTAGACAAACTTTACCGGGATATATAAATGATTCCTTGAAGTTGTTTTCTTTTGGGCGGAATCATCTGGAGAAGGTTAGGTTGCAAAAAGGAGTGCGATTGGTAGGTGTTTGTGTAACGAATTTGGTTCAGGATTATAAACAACAATCTCTTTGGGAGAAGGATAGAAAACTGGATGATATAGTTAAAAGTTTAGACAAGATTAATGATACTTATGGGGAGTTGACTATTAAGCCCGCTTATTTATTGAAATTAAAGAGATTAAGGAATAAGGTTGGTGGATTTAAGGTCAAAGAATAAAAAACGTGGCTCAGAACTTGGTTCTGGCCACGTAGGATCTTGTTTTGGTCTGCTCTACGATCGAGCGACCTTCATGGTTTCGGTGCTATCGACGGAGAGAAGATGACTGAGCTGCTTCTTCTTGCCGATTGGGTCCGTGAGGAACTCGATGCACACGAACATTTCTTTCGACTCAAAGTTCTCGTTGCGGATGATCGTCAGCACGACGCTTCCGATTCCGAGGAGCTTCTGCAAGCTCGACTGTTGTACGTTGATCTTGGTTACTCGGTCGAAGCGAGTGTCTTCATCTCCTGCGCGGAGGGGAAAGTTGAAGGTCTTTTCGTTGATCGTCTTGGTGTCGAGGTTGATGGTGCTGATCCACTTGGCCTTGTAGAAGCAGTCGAGGAGGTCCCAGAGTTCGGAGAGGACGAACAGGACCATGATTACGAGGACGATGCCTTGTCCGATTAGCCAGAAATCCGAGTTCACCTCGAGATGCTTGAAGGCGGCGAAGTAGCCGACTTGTTCACCGGCCAGGGTGGAGACTTCTGTCAGCGTCTCTCTGATGGTTCCCCACAGAAAGTAGGCGGCGATTGAGATGATGACGCCCCAGAAGACGTCACTGAACACATGGTCCATGGTTCCAGTGAATGACGATCGTAGAATGTGCTTGTTCCTTGGCATGGAGAATCTCCTGTGTGATGTGACAGTTACTCTGAAGCGGTTATACCTTAGCTATGAAGACTATCATATTGTTGCTTAGTTGTCAATAGTAATTGATTAAAGTTGCCCCCAATTAGTCATTTTTATAAAGGGCTAATTTTTGCTATAATTTACTCATATGAATAGAAAAAAAGTTGATAGTTTTTTAGCTAAATTATTGGCTGATTCTTTAGTTTTTGCTCCAGTAAAAAGTGGAGATAAAATTTTGGTTGAAAAAGTTAAAGAATTGAAATCTGTTGACTGGAGTGGGGATCTGCCTGCAAATTCCTTTAAATCGGTTTTTTTGCCAGTTGAGGAAAAAATGGGAGAATTCAAGAATGGTAAATTGAATACTTCTCCACAAAAAATACAAAAAATAGTAGCTTGGGGAATGAATATATTGGATCTCCAGGCTTTTACTTTATTTGAACAGGTTTTTGAGAAGGATATTTATTATCAAAAACGACGACAAAATACTTTTGTGGTTGGCTTTACTAATGGGATCGAAGACGATTTTCGAAAATACAAAGTCTTTCATCAAAAATACGAAGAGGATGTTCTTGAGCATCTTATTTTTGATGTATTTGTTCAAAGACAAAAAGATGGAAACTTTGTAGTGTTTTCTGGTTCGGAAAAAGGGCAAATTCTTTTGGAAGAAAATGGCATTAAAGATTATGAACATATTGAATTCGCTGGACTGATTCCAGAAGCCGGAGTTAATCCAAGATTGTCAGCCAACAAAGAGGCTGTGGAATTGGGGATAGATCATCCTATTTGGGATGAAATGGCGGAGCTTTGTATCTCTTGTGGAAAGTGTTCCATTGTTTGTCCTACATGTTTTTGTTTTCATCAGAGCGATGAGCCAACTTTGGATGGTGTAAAAAAGAAAAGACAATGGGCTAGTTGCTTTTATCCTGAGTTTTCTAAGACAGCCGGCGGATACAAAGATCTTGATTCTGTAAAAAAGAAATTATATTTTTGGTATTATCATAAGTTCGTAAGAATTCCAGATGAATTTTCATATTATGGATGTGTTAGTTGTATGAGATGTTTTAAGGTTTGTCCCGTTGGGATTAATATTGCCAAGGCTTTGCAAGAGTTAAATAAAAAACAAAATGGAAAAAAGAAATAAAATTATTATTAGCGTTGTTGTCGTCGTTGTTTTGTTGACGCTGTATCTGTTATTAATGGTGTTGACACCAAGTTATTCGATGAGTGATGGTGAAAGTGATGTGTTGTCATATGAGTATTCAGATTCAAGAATGTTTTGTATGTTTTTAAGGGGCTCGTTTGAAGAATCTAAAAAAGATTGTTTTGTGAAAGGTGATTTTGTCTGTGAATTTCATAACGGTTATATATATTGGCCACCACCAGGGTTATCAGCAGAAGGATCCTATTTTAATCATGAACCAATGCTAAATGGAGTGTGTTACCGTAAGTAACATCTTGATATGAGAAATCAATACGAATTAAAATCAGTAAGAGTTACTAGAGTTGTTTCTGAAAATGAAACAACCAGGACTTTATTTTTTGAATTGGAAGATCAGTGGTCTTTTGAGTTTTTGTCTGGACAATTTATGATGATTGGATTGCCTGGTTTTGGTGAGTGTCCCATTAGTATTTCTTCTAGTCCTCAAAAATCTAATAAGTATTTTTCTTTGACTATACGAGCCGTTGGTGAGTTGACAGAAAAGCTTTGTGCTCTTGAAAAAGGTGACAGTGCTTGGGTTCGTGGTCCTTTTGGGAATGGATTTCCAGAAATTGATAAAAATTTAATTGTGATTGGTGGTGGTTGTGGGTATATTCCGCTTCGATCTGTTCTAGAAGAAAACAAGTATCGGCAAGATATAAAAATTCAGGTGTTTGTTGGTTGTAGAAATGAAAGCACACTTGTATTCAAAAAAGATTACCAAACCATAAAAGACAAGCATGATTTTAATCTAATAATGGAGGAAGGAAAGCTTTCTGGGTTCAGTCGTGGTGAAGGCTTTGTGACTGACCTGATAAAGAAAAGAAAGTTGTTAAGTAAGGCAAAGGTTTTTGTTTGTGGTCCAGAAATTATGTATAAGTTTGTAGTAAAGGGGCTGTTGGCTAAAGGAGTTGATCCAAAAGATATTTATTTGTCCCTTGAAAAGAAAATGTATTGTGGTGTTGGTGTCTGTCAGCATTGCGCAATTGGCTCAAAATATATTTGCAAGGATGGGCCAGTCTTCTCCTATGAATTTTTGAAAACATTGCCTAAATATAAGTATAGATAAGTATATGAATGTAGTTTATAAAGATGAAGTACCAAGTAGTGTAATGGTTATTGCGATTTTAGGTTTATCGGTGGCTATTTTAGCTTCTTTTTCTTACAGTCAGTTTACTCAACCAACAGAAATGAACCTTGGATTGAAGATATTTGTATTTGCCATGCTGTTAGTTGGCTTAGTAGTTGTTGTTTCTTTTAGAAAATTAACTATTGTTGTAACTAATACTCAATTGATCTTTGGCTTTGGTAAATTTCGAAAGAAGGTTGGATTAGGTAATTTAACAAAAGTGGAAATAAAGGATTTTAAGTTTTCAAATTACCTAGGATATGGAATCAGATTTGGTCGTGATGGTTCGGTTGGGTATGTGCCTAGAGGTGGTAAGGGGATTTTGATTACTGTTAGGGGCGAGAAGAAACCATTATTTTTTATAGTAAATAATCCAGAGCAGATCAAGTCTGTGTTAGATAAATATGTCAAATAAGAAAGTTACAATTGGACTTTTCTCACTGACCGGTTGTGAAGGTTGTTATTTTTCGGTTATTGATTTGAAAGATAAGTTTGTTGAATTACAGGATAAGTTAGAAATAAAGAACTTCCGTCTTTTTGAAGAGGATGTTCATTTACCTGGGGAAACTTATGATGTTGCTTTTGTTGAGGGTAGTCCTTTGACGTTAGCAAATATAAAGAAGCTGAAGAAGATTAGAAAACAGGCCAAGGTTCTAGTTGCCTTTGGTGGATGTGCTCACATGGGAGGTATTTACCATATGAAGCAGTATCAAGACAAGGAAAAAATTTATAACAATATTTACAATGGTAACAAGGGGATTGATAACTTAGAAGTTAAGCCAGTGCATAAAATTGTTAAGGTTGATTACACTGTGCCAGGCTGTCCCGTTAATGCAGAAGAGTTTTTGATGGTAGCTTATAAATTGATTATTGGAAAATCTCCTACCATAAAACAAAATCCAGTTTGTTATGAGTGTCAGACTCGTGGCTATGAATGTGTTTTACAAAAAGGAGAGCTTTGTCTGGGGCCAATAACTTTGGGTGGGTGTGAAGCTGTTTGTTTGAAGTCAAAACAAGGGTGTTGGGGGTGTCGAGGTCTGGTTGAGGATGCTGAAGTTGAAAATCTAGTAAAACAATTAAGGAAAAATTATAGTGACAAAGAAATAATAAATTTCTTTGAGGTTTTTGGAGTAAAAGAGTTAATAAACAAATAAATTTATGGATGAATTACAAAATAACAATTGTAGTGGCAATCACAAAGGATTAATTATTACTCTTAGTAGTGTCTGTGGCATTCTTTTGTTGGCGTTTATAGTCTTTGGTGTTGTTGTGTTTTTTGAAATGAATAATTTAAAAGAAAAGAACAGATTTTTATCTGAGTATATTGTTGATAATTCTATTTTAGATTCTGAGAAAATTATTGTGGATACAAAACCTACAAACCCGAGCGTTGATGAGCTGTCTCAGCTTCCAGAGGGGCCAAAGCTAGTAAAGAAGACTGATGATGGAGAAGAATTAGTATTCTTGTTTAGAAATGATTATGACAATGTTCTGATGTGGGATCAATGGCTTTTTGTTGCTGGTAACAATTATGGAAAAAAGGGGGACGTAGCTAAGGTAAAAGCCTATAATATTGAAACTGGAGAAAATAAAATAATCTTCGATTTAAACGAGACAGAAGATTTTAAAGGTCAAGTTGCTCAGTATGTAAATAACATGGATGTTATTGATGGAAAGTTATTTATTTCTTTGGGTGGTTATTTGATGGATGGTGGAGTCTTCTATATGGATTTAACTGATGAAATGGACGACGAAATTAATTTTATTGGGAAGGTTCCAAATCCGGCAATTCACAAAGTTGATCAAGGATACTTCGTAATTGGTGGCGAAGGTGATGCTTGTTGGTCAAAGATGGAGATTTATACAGTCGCCAAAGATTTATCATCACTTGGAAAAGTTTTAGAAATAGAAGATATGTGTGGTGATGGGCAACAATTAATATATAGAGATGGTCAGAGATTTATTGTTGGTGCGCTAGAGAAAGAGGCTGAGGAGGCTCAATATGGAGTTTTTACCCAGGTAGGTGTTCAGGAATTATTTGAATCTCATGGAGCTGGATCCTTGTTGAATGAAGATCAGATGCCGGCTGGAATAGGACAAATTAAGGGGTTTGAAGATAGAATGTTCCTAGTTGGAGACTGGTTATATGAATATACTTATGCAACAGACAAATTAGAAAAAATAGTTGAAATGACAGAAGAGACTGAGTTTAAACCTTGGGAAAAGTGGGGGCTTTATTCTTTTGATAAGAAAAAGAACACTTTATGCTTTAATGAGAATTACCAGTTGAATTTAGCAACGAAGCTTGTTACAAAAATGGCAGATAAATGTTATCCGTTAACCTTAGATGCAAGTCCACCTAAAATTGAGGAAAAGATTGAGGCTTTAGATTTGCCAGAGCAATATTATTATAAAAAATAGTATAGTATGGATAAAAAACACCCAAAAGTAGGAGTTGGTGTCATGATAACTCGGGATGAAAAGGTTTTAATGGGACTTAGAAAAGGTTCTCATGGAGAAGGTGAATGGAGTTTTCCTGGTGGCAGTGTAGAATGGGGCGAGTCTCTTTTTCAAACTGTCATTCGTGAAGCAATGGAGGAGTCTGGTTTAGTTGTTTCAGACCTAGAATTGATCTCTGTGGCCGATGAAATGCGATACATTGATTCTGATGGTAAACAATTCTTGGTGCTTGGTTTTAAGGCTAATGCATCATCGGGTGAGCCAAAAGTTATGGAGCCAGAAAAGTGTGAGAGATGGGATTGGTTTAGTTTAGATTCTTTGCCTGAGAATATTTTTGAAGGCACAAGATTGACTATTGAGAATTATAAAAACAAGAACATTTATTTGGAGTGTAGATATGAAAACAATAAAAATTAATCACATTGGAAAGACAGAGGGGCACATGAGCTTTGTTGGTGCCTTGGTTGATGGTGACTTTGGTCAGGCAAGAATTGAAACAGAGGAGGGCGCTCGATTGATCGAGGGTATTCTTTTGAATCGAAAATATTTTGAAGCTCCTGTCATTACATCTAGAATATGTGGTATTTGTCCGATTGTTCATAACTTAACTTGTCTCAAGGCGATGGAAGATGCCATGAACATAAAAGTTACTCCTGAAATTGTTGTTTTGCGAAAAATGCTGATTAATGCGCAGTTTATTCATAGTCATGCGCTGCATGCCTTCTTTTTGGCCTTTCCAGATTTAGTTGGCATTAGCAATAATTTTGATTTCTTGGCAAAGTACCCAAAGGAATGTAATTGGGCTCTAGAAATGAGAGATTGGGCTGTTAACATGGCTCGTATTGTTGGTGGAAGAACGGTTCATCCTATTAACTCAGTGATTGGTGGCTTCAATGTTGAACCTGATTTTGAAGAGTTGGAGGCTTTGATGGACAAGCTGCCGGAGGCATTAGAGAAAGCTGAAAAGTTATTTGCATTTTTGGCCAAGCAAAAAAATCCTCAGTTTATAAATCCAAATAATTTTGTTTCTCTAAGAAACAAATCAGAGTATGCTATTTATGATGGCAAAGTTTTCTTTGATGATGGCAATCAATTAATTACACCGGAACAAGTGTTGGCGGACCTACAAGAGATCCTAACTCCTTATGAAAAGGTAAAAAGAGTTCAACACAGTGGGAGGGTAGTCTTTGTTGGGGCCTTAGCTAGAGTGAATAATAATTTTGAACAGCTATCTTCGCGAGCTCAAAAGGCTTGGACAAAATTAAAGCAGGATCGTCCTTGCTATAATTCTTTTTACAATACACATGCACAAGTTGTTGAGATTTTACATAATTTCGAAGAGTCAGCTAGATACTTTGATGAGTACAAAAGACTAAGAAAGAAACCTGGCTTTGCAAAGAAGTTAAAGGTTGAATTTGAACCTAGCGCTGGGCGTGGATTTGCAGTCATGGAGGCGCCTCGTGGTGTTTTGTATCATGAGTATGAGCTGGATGAAAAAGGAAAAATAATTCACTGTAATATAATTTCTCCAACAACAATATTTTTAAATAGTTTAGAAAAGGATTTAGAGGTGTATTTGCCAAAACTAAAAAATTTGAGTGAAGCAAAAAGAAATAGATTAATAAAAACATTAATTCGCGCATACGATCCTTGCATCTCTTGCGCAACTCACTAATATGCATGATATTCACGTAGCCAATAAGGTTTATAACCTTGTGATGGAGAATGCGAAGAACAATGGGTTGGAGGTTGTTAAGAAAATTGAAATAGACTTGGGTTCAATCATTGAACATGGAGCTGATATTACAGCAGAGAACTTAGACTTTAATCTAAAGATGCTAGGGGAGACTACCTTTGATAAAAACATTGAAATTAAAATAAATAGAGTGGATGGAAATGATTGGAAGTTAGTTTCAATTTCTGGTTAGTCAATATGAACATAAAATCGATTGAGAATTTTGAGATAAGAGACGGGCGCGTAATTCTTCGCGTTGATTTTAACGTTCCCGTAAAAAAGGGAAAGGTTGAAGATAGTTATAAGCTCAAAAGAGCTTTGCCAACTATTAAGCAGCTTTTGAAAAATAAAAATCAGATAGTTTTGGTTAGTCATCTTGGTAGACCAAAGGGAAAACGAGTGAAAGCCTTGAGTCTAGAACCTGTTTTTAAGGAATTAAAAAAGATGTTGGTGGGCAAAGGTTATAAAATGAAATTTTTTCCACAAAAGGTTGACGCAAAATTAGTAAAAAGAGTTAATGACACTGATGTTGATATTCTATTCCTTGAAAACATGCGATATGATAAAAGAGAGGATGAGAATAGAAAGAATTTAGCCTTGCTGTTGGCAAAAATGGGAGATGTTTATGTGAATGAGTCTTTTGCGGCTTCACATAGAAAAATGTCCTCACTGGTTGAGATTACAAATTACTTGCCAAGTTTTGCAGGATTAAACTTAGTTCAGGAGGTTAGTTACTTGAATAAAAGCCTAAAACCTAAAAAGCCGGCGGTGGCTTTGATTGGTGGATCAAAGATCCGGACAAAGATTGCTTTGATAAAAGGTTTTCTAAAAACTTATAATAAGGTTTTGATTGGTGGTGGTTTAGCAAACACTTTCTTTGCGGCTAAGGGGTATGAGGTTGGAGGCTCTTTGTTTGAACCAGAAGAACTTAGACGGGCAAAATTATTACTACAATCAAAAAAGATTATTTTACCAAAGGATGTTCTGGTTAGTGATAAAAAAAGAAAGAAAATTCGTGTTGTAAAAATTGGTAGAGATCAAATTTTGTGTGAAAAAAATGAGATGATTTTGGATATTGGGCCAGAAACTGTAAAAAGATATGCTGATGAAATAAAGAAAGCGAAGTTTATAATTTGGAATGGTCCTTTGGGTTTGATAGAAGAAAAGAAATTTAGTCACGGTACGATTGCCCTTGCAAAATTTATTGGATCTCGAGCAACTGGACGAGCAGTTGGTATTGCTGGTGGTGGAGAAACACTTTTAGCTCTTAAAATGTCAGGCATGGAAAAATATTATGATTTTGTTTCCACCGGAGGTGGTTCAATGTTACAGTTTATGGAAGGAAAGGTCCTGCCAGGCATTAAACCTTTAATTATAAAATAAATAATATAGAATATGAAAATTAAAGAGATTAAAGCGCGAGAGATTTTAGACTCAAGAGGAAATCCAACTGTTCAAGCAACAGTAACTTTAACAAATGGAATAGAAGGAACAGCTTCTGTCCCATCTGGAGCTTCAACTGGTGTTCATGAAGCCTTGGAGATGAGAGATGGTGGAAAGAGGTATGACGGAAAAGGAGTGATAAAGGCTGTAAATAATGTGAACAAAAAGATTGCTCTTAAATTAAAGGGCAAAGATGTTAGAAAACAAAGAAATATTGATAGTATAATGCTGAAGCTCGATGGGACTCCAAATAAGGCGAAGCTTGGAGCAAATGCGATACTGGCTGTTTCTTTGGCCTGTACTAGAGCTGGAGCAGCTGCAACAAAGACTCCTTTGTACAAATATATTCGCAATGCCTATGGACTAAAGGAAAAGGGATGGAAGTTGCCAACCCCAACTATGAATATTATTAACGGAGGACAACATGCTAGTAACTCTTTGACAGTTCAGGAGTTCATGGTTGTGCCAAAAGCAAAGACAATGGCCAAAAGAGTTCAGATCGGAGCTGAAGTTTTTCAAGCATTAAAAAAACTTTTGAAAGCTGCTGGTTATCAAACTTTGGTTGGAGACGAAGGTGGGTTTGCTCCAAATTTAAAGAAAAATGAAGATGCTCTTGATTTTATCATGAAGGCTATAAAAAAAGCCGGATATGTTCCAGGAAAAGATGCATTTTTGGCTTCAGATTTGGCTTTATCAGAGTATTACGATAAGAAAACAGGTAAGTATTCTCTAAATGATAAAACAGGTAAAAAACAAGTATCTGCTGATGTTGTAATTAAAACATTAGACGCTTGGATGAAAAAATATCCAATTATTTCTCTCGAAGATCCTCTTGATGAGGACGATTGGGTTAATTGGATGAAGGTAACTGGCTTTCTTGGAAAAGAAGTTGCCATTGTTGGAGATGATTTGTTTGTGACCAATGTAGAGCGGTTGCAAAAAGGAATTGATATGGGGGTTGGAAACGCAATCTTGATTAAGCTAAATCAGATTGGAAGTTTATCAGAAACTATTGATGCAATTTACTTGGCAAAAGAGAATAAATATAAAGTAAGTGTTTCTCATCGTTCTGGTGAGACTAGTGACACCTTTATTGCAGACTTGGCTGTTGCTGTAAATGCAGACTTTATCAAGACTGGTTCTTTGTCACGTTCTGAAAGAGTTTCAAAATACAATAGATTAATGAAAATAGAAGAGGAATTATGATATTAGACTCAGTTGAACAATTAGTAATTGAATTATTAGAAGAGGTTGGAGAGCTTGTGATGGGTGATTTTGGCAGATTGAGTGAGTATTCGTTAAAGTCAAAAAATGACATTGTTACTAAGCTTGACAAAGATGCTGAGAAAATCATTATCGATAGTTTGAATAGAAATTTCCCTGAGCACAGTATTTTTTCAGAAGAAGATGGTTTAACTGATCGAAAATCAAAATATACTTGGATAGTTGATCCTATTGATGGGACAATAAATTATTACAGTGGTATTTCACCATTTAGAATTGCAATGGCCCTGTTAGAGGATAATAAGCCGATATTTTCAGCGATATATAATCCAGTTAAAAAAGATATTTATACTGCAAAAAAGGGTGGGGGAGCCTTTAAGAATGGACGAAAGATGCAAGTAAATGATAATGGAGATTTAAATAATTATGTTGTAATGACTCATTTGTCATCTAAAAAAAATGCAAGAAACAAGGTGATCTCCTCTTTGAATCAAGTTTTTAGCAAAGTTTTGCAAATCAGAATCCTTGGTTCAGGATCTGCTTCATTGGGTTATATCGCAGATGGTAAGTATGATGCTTTTTATAATGTAAAGACGCATCCCTGGGATATTTTACCAGGAAGTCTAATTGTACAAGAATCTGGCGGTCAAGTTACTGATGTTTTAGGAAAAGAAATCACTATTGATTCAACTTCAATATTAGCTTCTAATGGTAAGTTGCACAAACAATTGGTATCTTTAATAAAATAGAAATTTATGATAAAGCCAGTAGTATTATTAATTTTGGATGGATGGGGAATCGCACAAAAAAGTCGCGGTAATGCTGTTGAAATAGCAAAAAGACCTGTGACACGTGGTTTCTGGAAGAAATATCCTCACACAACATTGAAAGCCCATGGACAATATGTTGGTTTGCCAAAGGGGCTGGTTGGAAACTCTGAGGCCGGACATATTAATATTGGAGCTGGTCGTTTAATAAAACAAGACTCAGTTTTGATTTCAGATGCAATTAAAGATGGTCGTTTCGAAAAAAACTTAGCGATCAATCAAACAGTAGAACATGTAATAAAAAAAGATTCAGCGCTACATGTTATGGGATTAATTTCTGATGGAGATAGTCCTCATTCATCTTTGGATCACTTGTATTCCATTGTTGATTTGGCTTATGTTAAAGGCGTTAAGAAAATATATTTACATTTGATTACTGATGGTAGAGACTCTGAGCAATTCGTAGCCATAAAGATTATTAGCAATGTGATGAAGCAAATTAATGGACAAGCAGAGCTGGTGTCTGTTATTGGTCGCTATTATGCTATGGATAGGGGTAAGAATTGGGATAGAACAAAAAAGGCTTTTGACTGTTTAGTTAAGGCAAAGGGAGCTATTTTTGAAGACTCTCAGTCTGCCTTGCTTCACGGATATAATCAAAAGATTACAGATGAGTACATTGAGCCATCTATTATTGCAAAAAACAAAACAGAGGCCAATAAAACAAGAATTAAAAGTAATGATGGGATTATATTTTTTAATTTAAGATCTGATCGTGCTCGTCAGTTGGCGAAAACCTTTGTTCAGCCTCAGTTTAACAAGATGAATCGGTATTCATTTAGACGGGGAGTAGTCCTAAAAAACGTAAAGTTTTGTGCGTTGACAGATTTTGGTCCAGATTTGGATAGTATTCTGACTGCTTTTCCGGCGCCAGACTTAAAGGATACTCTGCCGATTGTCCTTCAGAATTTTACACAAGTTTATATGTCAGAAACTGAAAAATATGCACATGTGACTTATTTTATTAATGGTGGATATGCTGATAAGATTGATGGAGAGGCAAGGATTCACATGAGGTCAAAAAAAATAAAGAGTTACTCGACACAGCCGGAAATGAATGCCGAAGAAATTACAACTAATGTTAATATTTTTTTGGAACAGGATAAGTATGACTTTGTTTGTGTTAATTTCGCTAATCCAGACATGGTTGGTCATTCTGGTGACCTAAAAGCAACTGTAAAAGCCATTGAAATAGTTGATAAGTGTGTTGGTCAAATTGCAGAAATTGTATTGCGTAGAAAAGGTGCCTTAATTGTTACTTCAGATCATGGTAATTCAGAAAAAATGATAGACTTGAAGACAGATGAAGTTTGGGGTGGTCATACTACAAATGAAGTTCCTTTTATGTTGGTCTGTGAAAAATTAAAAAAGAAAAAGCTAAAGAAAGGGTCTTTAGCTGATATTGCCCCAACAGTTTATGATTTGTTCGGGATAAAAGATGTGTCAAAAAAAATAAATAAGTCATTAATTAAATAGAGAATATGGCAAAAAGTTCAAAACCTGTAGTATTGATGATTGTTGATGGTCTTGGTGTAGCGCCGGCTTCTGATGGAAACGGTGTGTCTTTGGCGAAAACACCAAATTTAGAAAAATATTTAGCTAGCTATCCTTCGATGACTCTTTTGGCTTCTGGAGAAGCTGTTGGTTTGTCTTGGGGAGAGGTTGGTAATTCAGAAGTTGGTCATTTGAATCTTGGTGTAGGAAAAATATTCTATCAGAATCTACCTAGAATAAATCGGTCAATTGACAATGGTGAATTTTTTGAAAATAATACACTTTTGGAGGCAATGGAACATGTAAAGAAAAATAAATCAAAACTTCATTTGGTTGGATTGGTGAGTGAGGGAAAGGTTCATTCAACTAGTTCTCATTGTTATGCTTTGTTAGAAATGGCAAAGAAGAATAAGGTTAAGGATGTTTTTGTTCACGCTTTTTTGGATGGTCGTGATTCACAAAGAGATAGTGGCTTAGGATTTATAAAAGAGTTAAAAGATAAGATTAAACATATTGGAGTGGGGGAAATTGCTTCTTTGCATGGTAGAATGTTTGCCATGGACAGAGATAATCGCTGGGAGCGTGTCCAAAAAACATTTGATGTTATGGTCAAAGGACAAAGCGAAGAGTATTTCAAGAACCCTCTGGATGCAATTGAGGATTCCTATAAAAAAGAAGTTTATGATGAAGAGTTTCTTCCTGTTGTGATTGGAAAAGAGGGGAAGCCTGTAGCGACAATTGAAGATAAGGATGCGGTTGTTTTCTTTAACTACCGAGCAGATAGAGCAAGACAGTTAACAAATGCATTTATTGCAGATGATTTTGATCAATTGGATAGAGGTGCGAAATTAGAAAATCTAAATTTTACAACCATGACAGAGTACGCATCTGATTTGCCGGTTGGTGTTGTTTTTTCTCGTGAAGTGATCAAAACTTCATTACCGAAAATTATTAGTGAAAAGGGACATAGACAATTGCACATTGCAGAGACAGAAAAGTATGCTCATGTAACTTTTTTCTTTAGTGGTGGTGAAGAAGATCCATATGATGGAGAAGATCGAATCGTAATTCCATCACCACGAGTGGCGTCATATGCAGAGAAGCCAGAAATGTCTGCTAAGAAAGTTACTGAGGAGTTAACAAAGGAAATTCTAAAAGAAAAACATGACTTTATTGTGGTGAATTATGCTAATCCAGATATGGTTGGTCATACTGGTGATATTGAAGCGACAGTTAAGTCTATTGAAGCAATTGATAAACTTTCTGGAGAAGTTATTGATCTTGTATTGTCAAAAGGCGGAAAGGTAGTCATGGTTGCTGATCATGGTAATGCCGAGGAGCTTCTAAATTTACAAACAGGTGAAATGGACAAGGAGCATAGTACAAATCCAGTTCCTTGCATAATAATCGGTGCAGAGTACGAGGGGAAAACAACAGAAGATGTTCAAGTGGTTGGCAATGATTTGAGTTTGGTTCAACCAGTGGGGCTTTTGTCTGATGTACCTTTAACAATTCTTAATATGTTAGGAATTGACCCGCCAGAAGAGATGACAGGTAGATCATTAATATAGTTTATGCCAGAATTGCCAGAAGTGGAGACAATTAAAAGTGGTTTGGAGAAGAAGGTGGTGAATAAAAAGATTGAGAAAGTTTGGGTTGAAAAAAGCTTTGCAAAAAAAGTTGCTCCAAATGCCAAAGAGTTTATAAAGAAAATACAGGGTGAAAAGTTTAAGGTTGTTTGGCGAAGGGCCAAATTGATAATCTTTGATGTCAGCAATGGATTATATTTACTCGTTCATTTGAAAATGACAGGTCAGCTTGTTTATCGCCCTGTAAAGGGAAAGTTGATTTTTGGTGGTCACCCAATTGGGAAGTTGAAAGAGTTACCATCCAAACACACAAGAGTTGTTTTCTCCTTTAAGGACAAAACAACTTTGTATTTTAATGATGTTCGGAAGTTTGGATTTTTGAAGTTGGTAGATGATGACGGTTTGGCGGCGGAGATAGAAAAGTATGGACTAGAACCGCTCGACAAAGAGTTCACGTTCAAACATTTTAATTATCTGCTTGAATTACGACCTGGGGCAAAAATAAAACAGTTTTTGTTAGATCAAAAATTGATTTCTGGGCTTGGCAATATTTACGCAGACGAATCATTGTTTGCTTCAGAGATAGGGCCGCTTAGGAGAGTTCATTCTTTGAAATCATTTGAAAAGGAAACCCTCTTTCAGGAAATAAAGAAGATTTTGAGAAAGGCGATTAAGCTCAAAGGCACGTCTGTCAGTGATTATGTAAATAGTGAAGGGGGAACGGGGCAATTTCAAAATCATTTGAAGGTTTATGGTCAATCTGGTAAGTTATGCAAGAAGTGTAAAAAAGCAAAAATTACAAAAATAAAACTGGGCGGAAGAAGTTCATCTTATTGCCCAGTTTGTCAGAAGTAAGTTAAAAAATTAGGATGTAGGCGACAGTAATAACAAGTCCTAGTAGTGAACCAAAGAATAATTCCATTGGTGTGTGTCCGATTCTTTCTCGTAGGTGTTTGAACTTGTATGATTCTGTTGGTCGAAGCGTGTGAATTAATTGATTCAGTTCCTGAGCATGTCGTCCAAGAGTTCGTCTGAATCCACCAGCATCTCTAATGACAATTACCGCGAATACGAAGGCGACGGCAAAAACAGCTGAATCCCAGCCTTCAAAATAACCGAGCATGGCTGTTAGAGAGACGACTAATGCCGCATGTGAAGAAGGCATGCCCCCGTAACTATTAATTTCTTTCCAAGAAAATTTATCCTTAGTAGCACTAATAATCATTTTAATAATTTGTGCCAGGAGTGCAGCTACGATTGGTACTAATAAAAATTCGTAAGTCATACTATTATGTTGTTATATTTATATTCAATTGTTGCGGGTGTTTTACAAGGAATAACAGAGTTTTTGCCGGTTTCTAGTTCTGGCCACCTTGTAATCCTCCACGACATTCTAAATTTTAATATTGGTGACAGTCTCGCCTTTGATGTTTCTCTTCATCTCGGAACTGCTCTCGCTGTGATTATTTTCTTTTGGTCTTACATTTGGAAATATATCGTGGCGGTTGTTTCAGTTTTTATTCCAAAGAAGAAGATCAATCAGGCAGACTTAAAAGACTCTTTATTGATTATCTATGCAACTATTCCAGCTGTCATAGTTGGTTTTCTGGTCGACAAGTTTGTAAAAGATTTTTTCCGCAATACAGAGACGGTTATAATTACCTTGGTGATTGGAGCTATACTTTTCTTCTTGGTTGAAAAGTTTGCCAAGCACACTAGGGACTTTACAGGCATGAATATTGGCAAGGCTATGTTTATTGGTTTTGCTCAAGCTTTAGCCTTGATTCCAGGTGTTTCCCGCTCTGGTATTACTATTATAGCAGGGATGAGTGTGGATTTGAAGAGATCAGAAGCTGCTAAGTTTTCCTTTCTTTTGAGTATTCCGGCGGTTCTTGGAGCGGGAGTTTTGAAGATGTTTGGGGTGGCTTGGACAAGACTTCCTTCTTCGGAGATCTGGGCATTCTTTGTCGGTTTCATGGTTTCCTTGATCGTTGGTTTCTTTGTAATTAAATTCTTCTTAAAATACGTAGAGCATCACAAGTTAAATGTGTTTGGTTGGTACCGTCTAGGGCTGGCTGCAGTTTTAGTGATTTGGTTATTGTTAAAATAAAAAAACGCCCCGTCGTACTTGGTACGAGCGGGGTATTGCTTACTCTTCCTTCTTTTTGTCCTTGGGGAAGAGCCATAGGCGTATCGGGAGAGTCAAGAAGCTCCAGAGAAGCCTTCCTAGGAGCTTCAGGAACTTCCACCCTAGGTAAATGAATATGAAGCCGAGGATGAAAACAACTCCGGCAACGAGGGGCACACAGATACTTATCGCAAGCTTCACCGGCCAGATGAGGGTTGTGATGACGACGAAGAGCTTGAGGTTGTCGTCTGATTTTAGTGCCTGGAGGGCGCTCCCATTTCGAGGGATGTTTAGATTAACTTCCTTTCCCCCGGACCACTCGTTTTCAAGTGCGTCGTAAATGATGGAGATCGGAAAGTACAAAATCGTCTGCCAGTTGACTTTGACTCGGGCGTAGGTTTTTCTAGCCTTCGCATTCTTGCGGGCAATGGTAATACCCACCCAAGAAAAGAGCTGACCCAGGTTGAAGTAGGCGATCAGTCCGACGAGTCCGATGATCAGCTGCCAGCCCCAGTGAAGTTCAGAAAAGAACGTGAGCATTCCGCGCCTCTAGGAGATTAAACAATCGCATTGGCGACACTTGATGATATAATGAAACATATATTTTGTCAATAATCCTTTGATAAACCTGCCTGCCGGCAGGCAGGCTCAGGATAAAAAAAGCCGCCCCACGCGAAGAGTCGCGAGGGGCGGGTTGAGTTGTTTGATCTGTCTACAAGATCCGTGCTATGAACGTGAGGATCCACAGAGCTAGCCTAAGGACCTGCCAGCCGAGGAAAGCGACAAGCACGACGGCGAGCCAGATTACCTTGAGTGGCCAGAAGAGGGTCCCAAAGACTTCGAGGACTTGCTTGGGAAGTTCCTGTGACAGAACATCCATCTCCAGTGCAGACGTTTCTTTTGAGGAGATCAGCCTGCGGCCTCGCCAGGGGACTCCTCTCAAAACTGCCAGAACTCCGTTGAGAGGAAAGTTGAAGAAGGTCTCCCAGGTGAGCAACATCGAGTATTGGACGTACTCGCCAGGCTCCCTGATCACGCGCACCAAGCGCTCTGCAATGTCCATTCCTTTCCTGACGAAAAGGAATCCAATGTTCGCATACAGGAGCGCGAAGAAAAGTACCAGAATCCAGTCTGTCGAAGAAAGGGGCCAGTGCATGAAGCACCTCTAAAAGATTAATCAGCCGCATTGGCGACATTTGATAATATCATTAGTTGTATGTTTTGTCAATGTTATTTATGTTTCAAATTTGGTATAATTAAAAAACTCCCAACCAGTCTTGGACTAGTGGGAGTCGGTGTTTCCTCTCAGAGATCGAGTGGAAATTGTGGATGCTCATCTTCTAGCACGTACTTTCCTTTGTAGGAGTTGGCTGCTGCGAGGACGAACAGCCAAAAGAGACAGCTGACCAGCTTGAGTGGCCAGACGACCATGATGACTGGGATGTAGACAAGTTCTCTTTTCGTAAAAATGAAGACCGACATTCCCTCCTTCTGAGAAAGGTAGTTGGTGATCATGATGGGAAAGAGAAGCGCGTCTCGGTATCGGAAGCCATCGAACCCATCGACATCGAGCTCGAAGTATCGTTCGTACGTTTTCCTGGCGTAGTAGTACCCGATCATCATCCAGACGATGATGCCGAGGAGGATATTCAGCCCCCAGAAGAAGTCTTCACTATGGAGGTTAAAAATCGGTGCCATGGTCTTTCTCCGTGCGCAAGAGTATTGGATATACGTGGACGACAATTGATATTAACACTTTTATACAAGAACGTCAATATATGAAAATAGTAATTTTAGCTGGTGGTGGAGGAACTAGATTGTGGCCGTTGAGTAGAGAAAGTCAGCCAAAGCAGTTTAGTAAAATTATTGGAGACAAAACTTTGTATGAAAATACTATAGATCGTTTTCGAAAAGATTTTGAAATGAAAGATATCTATGTTTGTCTTAATGAAAAAATTGCACCACTGGCAAAATCTCTAGTTCCAGAAATTCCAGAAGAAAATTATATTATTGAACCAGAAAAGAGAGACACTGCGGCAGCTATGGGTTATGTGGCTGCTAAACTTTTTATTGATTTCCCAGATGAACCAATTGCTTTTATTCCATCTGATCATTATATTGGTGATTCAGACAAATTCATTCAGATGATTATGACAGCTGATCAGTTGATTAGAACAAAAGGGAAGATGCTCGACATTGCTGTCTGGCCATCATTCCCGAGTACTGTTCTTGGTTATACTCAAATTGGAGATAAAGTTGAGTCTCTGGATGGAATTGATGTTTATGAATTCAAGGGGCATACAGAAAAACCAGCCTTTGAGGTCGCTCAAAAATATTTAGAGTCTTCAGATTACCTTTGGCATGCAAACTATTACATGTGGACGCCTAGAAAAATTCTAGAGGCGTTTAGTGAGTATAGTCCAGGTCATCATTTGTTTTTAGAACAAATAGTAGATGCTTTAAGACAGAATGATCAAGGGAAAGCTAATTGGGCATTTTCTCAGATGGAAAAGATTTCTTTTGACTATGCAATCACAGAAAAAATGGATCCACAAAATGTTTTGATTATAAAAGCTGATTTTGGATGGAATGATGTTGGTGCCTTTGATGTTTTGTATGATGCTCAAAAGAATAAGGTTGATAAAAATGACAATGTAGTTTTTGGAAAGTTTGTTCATGATGACACTTCGGACTGCTTGGTCTATGGTAGCGGAAAGAAAGTCATTGCTACTGTTGGTCTAAGTGATTTAGTGATTGTGGACACAGATGATGTCTTAATGATTTGCCCAAAAGGAAAGGCTCAAGAAGTTAAAAAATTGGTTGCTAAACTAAAAGATCAAAAGGAGGATCAGTTTTTATAGTATGGACTTTGTTTTAGAAAAATTACATTACTATTTTCAAAATTCTTTTTTAGATGGCTCATGGATAGTTTTTGTTTTGGCCTTGCTTGAATCCTTGCCATTTATTGGAGCGTTAGTTCCAGGAACAATTATTATTGTTTTTGTGGGATTTTTGGCTTACGTGTTAAATCTGAATCTTGGCTTGGTAATAATTGGAGCTGTTCTGGGGGCTGTGGTTGGGGATATTATTGGTTTTTATTTTGGGCGAGTAAAAAAGAAAGAATATGTTTGGGCTCATAAATTTATTTTCAAGTATTTGTATATTCCAGAGGCCGGAAGATTCTTACTAGACAAAGGTGGCTTAAGTGTTGTACTTGGCAGGCTTCTAGGGCCTACACGTGCATTTGTTCCATTCTATATGGGAAGAGAAGGGGAGAAGGAGGATAGATTTTGGTTTTATGATATTTTAGGGGCAATTATCTGGGCAGTTTTTTATGTAATGCTTGGTTATTTGTTTGGAACTTCTTATGAATTGCTTAAGATGTATTTACACGGATTTGAAATGTTTGTTGTTTTGCTCATGATATTAATTATTGGACCATTTGTTTTAACAAAAATATTTAAGAAGAAAATAATGTAGTATGAAGAGAATTTTTAGATTTTTTATTGGTATTGGTATATTAATTTTGGTGTTTTTTATAATAGTAAATTCACAGGCCAACAAAGCAAACGGAGCAAAGTTTGTGGCGGAGCCTTTTGTTATCGAAAGTGGACAAGGAGTTGGTACTATCGCTGAGAATCTAGAGTCATTAGGCTATATACAGTCTACATTTTGGTTCAAGTCATATGTTTGGCTAAAGGGTGAAAGGGCCAGCTTTTATGACGGAACATTCGAGTTGCATCCTGACATGTCTATCAAGGAAATAATTGAAACCTTAATTAACCAGACGCAATTGGCAGAGGAAGTTCAAATTAAAATCTTGGAAGGATGGAAAGTTGCAGAGATTGATGAGCACTTGGTAGAAAAGGGCTTAATCAAAGAAGGTGAATTAATAAAATATAGCCAGGATTTTACTGGAGCCTTTGCTCTAAAGAAAATCATGGAAAACGATTGGTCTTTGTTAAAGGAAAAGCCAATTACAGCTTCTCTTGAAGGCTATTTATATCCAGACACATACCGTGTTTACAAAGATGCTTCGCTAGATGATATTGTAAAGAAGATGATTGATAATTTTCATCGCAAAGTTGATCAGTCTTTGCGAGATGAACTTGAAAAGCAAGGTAAGGATTTGTTTGAAGTGATGACCTTGGCTAGTGTGGTAGAAAAAGAAATGTTTGGTTATGCGAATAGACAGAATGTAGCTGATATTTTCCAAAAGAGATTAGAGATTGGCATGGCTTTGCAATCAGACGCAACCGTTAATTATATTACAGAGAAGGGAACTACTAGGCCAAGTATAAAAGACACAAAGATCGATTCATTGTATAATACATACAAGTACGCTGGTTTGATGCCTGGGCCGATTTGTAATCCGAGCATTGAGGCTATTAAGTCAGTGATTTATCCTAGAAGCAATGATTTTTGGTATTTTCTGACTACTCCAGAAGGAGATATAATTTATAGCAAAACATATGACGAGCATTTAATAAACGTTAATAAGTATTTAAATTAATATGTTAGACAAGAAATTCTGGACAAAGACGTTTAAGGAGCAAGAAACTTTTGACATTTCTAGACGCAAGATTATTTCCGAGAGTTCTAGGGCTTTGTATGCTTCAAAGCAAGCTATTTTTTCTTTGCACAGAGATGAGGTTAAAGAAGCAAAGGCAAAGTTAGCAGAAGCAACAAAAGATTTGATTAGTCTTGATAAGCGTTTTGGAAAAGATTTTCGATTGAGAATGCAAGGTTCTTGGAAGGCGGCGGTAGAAGAATATGTAGAGGCAAGTGTCTTTATGGATTTTTATGAAGGACGAAAGATTGGTGGTATTAAAGGCTTTAACGTTGAGGCAGATGAATATATTGGTGGTTTGTCAGATTTAACTGGTGAAATTCTTCGAAAGATGATCATTTGGGCTACAAAGAAAGAATTTGAAAAAGTAGACATGGCTGGCGAAGAGATTAGCAATATTGTTCAGGAACTTATGAAGCACAATTTGACTGGATACTTGCGAACAAAGTTTGATCAATCAAAAAAGAGTTTGCAAAAGAGCGAGAGTGTTATGTATGATCTTAGTTTACGCAATTAATTATGAAGCACTCTAGTAGACAACAAAACAGAGAATCTGAGTATGCGGAGAAGAATAGGGAGTATTTGGAGGAGAAGCGAGGGGCTCTGAGAGATATTCGCCGAGATGATCGTCCTATAGAGAAAAAAAAGAGATCAAATACTTTTTGTTGTAGTTTTGTTCTTGTAGTTATTGTATTGTCGATATCTTTGATTTTATATTTTGCCCTGACTGTAAAGGATGATGTCTACAAGGATTATCTTAATAAAAAGATGCAAATAGAAAAAGCTTTGCCGCAGGGAAAAGAAGATGTGAAGCAAGGTATTGAGCAAGGAGAAGAACTTTTTCAAGATACAAAAGAAACAATAGAGAATGTGCACGATAAGTACGAGAAGGCTCAAGAGTTTTATGAAGAAGGCAAGGAAACTTTAGAAAAGATTCAGGAGGTTAAAGAGCAAGTAGAAGAAATTATTCCATAATATAAAAGCCCCGCTTACGGCGGGGCCTTTTTTATTTACAAAGATGACATTTTAATTTGTTCAGAGCTTTGAGTCGATGATTTATCTTGTGATGTTCTTCTGAGGTTAGGTCGCCCAGCATTTTGTCTAACTCTGGGACATAGAAAATAGATCGAAATGGGTAGCCAGGTTCAATTGGTAACATTTGTTTTTTTGTGATTGTGCCATCAAGTGAAGCTCGAACAGTATATTCTCTCATGTCTGGTAGGATCAAGGAAACAACACATACCATGTGACATGTTCTATCTTTTTCTGGAATGTCTTTCATTATTTCAAGTGTGTAATCAACCATTTCTTGGTCACTCATCCTATATCCTTTCCAGCGACGGCTTTTGATACCAGGTGCGCCATTTAGAGCGTCAATTTCTAGCCCACTGTCATCAGCAATTGTAGGCAGGTTTGTTTTTTGGCAAAAGTACATTGATTTAATCAGAGCGTTTTCTTCAAAAGTACTTCCAGTTTCTTCTACATCACTTTTTATGGATAGGTCAGCCAAGCTAAGGGGACTCAATCCCCATGTCTTGATGAACCCGGCCATTTCCTTGAACTTACCTTGGTTGTGAGTTGCAATTAAAACTTTCATAAATTATTGGCTAGGCGTTTTTGAGTTAGGGTGTAAAACTTTTTTTCTATTTCAAATCCTAAATAATTTCTATTTAATTTTTTTGCTACAATGGCTGTTGTTCCAGATCCTATGAAAGGATCAAAAACTAAATCTTTTTTGTTAGAGCTGGCTAGTATAATTCTTTCAATAAGTTTTTCTGGTTTTTGAGTCGGGTGTTCAGTGTTTTCTGGCATGGACCAAAAGGGGGCCGTCATGTCTGTCCAGATGTTCGATGGGTGAGTCATTCTGATCTTCTTCCCATTAATCTCTTTCCAATCCTTTGGTTTACCATCTTTGTCTACATATGGAGCAATTACTTCTTTCTCTATCATAACATTTTCCAAATTGAAGGTGTAGTCATCTGATTTCGTCGCATACCAAATATCTTCCATGTTATTTTTCCAGTTTTTCTTGGCGCCTCGGCCCTTGTCTCTCTTCCAGGTTATTCTATTCCTGATAATAAATTTCTCTTCTAATAGTTCTTCAATAATAGATGAGGCTTCCCAGTTGATACAAATATATATTGATCCATTGGTTTTTAAAAGACGGTGACACTCAGTAATCCATTCTTTGCACCATTCCTTGAATTTTGTTTTATTTGTAGAAACTTTTCCTTTCCCAAAATCCTTGGCAATTGTGTATGGAGGGTCAGTTACAATTAGATTGATGGAATTGCTTGGAATAAATTTTGAAGTTTTAAGAAAGTCGTTGTGAAAAAGTTTATTCTTTAGTTCTGATTTAGAGATTTCTTTCTGCAATTTTAAAGAAGGATATTTTTTTAGATCCTTCTGAGTGACTGTGATCGTCTTATTTCTCTTAGATTTCATACAACAGTATTGTATCCTTTTTTTAAGACAAAAAAAAGAGGGCGGTTCGATGTTGAACACGCCCCCCGAGAATCAGCAACACAGCCGTGGCTCCCACTATGACTTTGTGCCCGCTGTGAGGCGGGGGTGTCTTATGAAAACCATTTGTGCAGCAGGAGATTCTCTCTGCCCTCTCTTTCGAGACGGCTTCAGCTTGTATGTATTTTATCAAATTTAGTTATGCTCAACAAGAGCAATTTTTTTAATAAAAAAAGAGGGCGGTTCGACGTGGTCGAACTGCCCTCCGAGTCAACAACACAGACGTGATGTTCGCAGGTGGCCTTCTTCCTCGTCCGCAAAGCGGAGATGCCGAGTGAAGATCAGCTGTGCCGGAGACTCTCTCGTGCTCCTGTGGCTACAGAAATGTAGGCGGGTGGTGACGAGATGGTGTCTAGAAAAACCAATTGGGGAAGCGGAAGGTCATGTTGATGAACTCCTACTTGGACCGTTGTTGATAAAGGTCGGATTACTGCATGGTTGGAGCGCAGGCGCGTCCAGAGATGGCGCAGAGGGGCTCGATGCGGCTTCCTTCAGTAACCGACAGTGTAGAACGCGCATGATGAGACACCTAGGTGCCTCCGCTCGGAAATCGGCGTTGCATACTCCTCCTTCGGAGTTAAAACGTGATGGCGCTCTAGAAACGCCTGAATCAGTCGTCCTTGGTTGGGCAGAACGGCGTGGACGCTGAGGGGCCTTGTCTTCTTGTGGTTGGAGGTTGTGTTGCGGGCTCGACTGAGTCGGCCCAAGTCTAGTAGCCAGGACTCAGATCTCCTTAAATATAGGAGATATATTGGCTTCTAGACGAAGCCGCTAGGGTGCCGTACTCGCATGCAGTACCTCCGCGTTGACTTCCCGCGTGGAGCGGGAGCAGAATTGGTGATCAGCACTGGAGAACAGAGTTTGTCCCGCAGTACCTACGCTGGTGTCGATAAGGGCACGCTGCCGCTATCGAACGCTCAGGCGCGATAATCCTGAACGATTTAACTAGTTGTCCAAAAAAATGGACTCGAAATTAGTTTAGCACTAACGATAAAAACTGTCAAGCTCATTATTTTTGATTGACAGTTTTTATCTATGTTTTGTATAAAATTAGATAAAAAAGCGCCCCTCAGAATGATCCAAGGGGCGTCGTAGGACTACGGGAAGGCGGTTGCATCGGCGCGTTTCGGCATGTGAACCTCTCTTCTTGTAGGTCTTCTCGTAACAGGACGTACTTGGAGATTAGCACGATCTTTAAACTCTGTCAAGAGCTGCTTAGTTTAAAATAAAAGAGGGTAATCGCCGTGGACGATCACCTTCTCTAGTATGTAGGACTTGTGCTTTTGTGGCTAACACCGCTCTGGGGGTGCTCAAGGGATTAACCTTGACGCCTCATAATCGAACCTCCTTGTTCGCGTCGCTCGTTGAGTGACTATATAATAGCAGTTTGTGTTGATTTTGTCAATAGGCCTCATTAGACAATAAGCTGAATTTTGCTATAATTAGGATAGTTTAAAGATAATCTAAATTACTTGTTTATGTTGTATATTGTAGCTACGCCAATTGGAAATTTATCTGATGTATCACAAAGATCCCTCGATATCTTAAAAGAGGTTGATATTGTTTTGTGTGAAGATACACGTGTTACATCTAGACTTTTAAATAGATACGAAATAAAGAAACAAATGAGTTCTCTTCATCAGCATTCAACAGATGAAAAGATTCAAAAAGTTTTAGAGGAATACGAGAATATTGCTTATGTGTCTGACGCTGGAACACCTGGTATTTCAGACCCTGGTAATAAATTAGTACAAAGAGCTGTTGAGATGGGGATAGATGTAAGTCCTATTCCAGGGCCCTCAGCTGTTATTTCTTCGTTAAGTGTGTCTGGTTTTCCTACAGACAAGTTTTTATTTTTAGGGTTCATGCCCAAGCGGGGCAAAAATAAAGTATTTGAAATTATAAAATCTTCCGAATATACTGTGGCTTTTTACGAGTCACCACACAGAATATTAAAAACATTAGAGGCTCTTGTTCCTTTTGTAGCTGATAAGAAGATCTGTGTTTGTCGAGAATTAACAAAAAAGTTTGAATCTATTTATCGGGGTGATATTAATGAAGTAATCAAACAAGTTGAAGACAAACAAAAAGGCGAATTTGTAGTAATTGTCAGCAAATAAAAAAAGGGCCCCCATGGATTTGATCCACAGGGGCAGGGCAAGGGGGCAACGGGTACAACAGAGGGCTCAGGGGAGGAACCGTCTATAAATATTATATCATAAGTAAGAATATTGTAAAGATGTCAATTGAAAGTGAAAAAAAACTAGAAAAGTACTGGGTTAGCTTAGCTGGTGTTATCATTCAAAATGATAAGTGTTTGATTTTGGAGCTTTCTATGTTTCCTGGTCAGTGGGATATTCCTGGCGGAAGAATTGAAATTGATGAAAACTATACAGAAGCTTTCCTTCGTGAATTAGAAGAAGAGGTTGGCTTTGTTAACGTTAAGGTTATTGAAGTTGTTGATTATGATCTTTGGTATGCAGGAAATAGGAAAATGCCAGTTTGTGCAATCGCTCATCTTGTAAAAACAAACGAATCGGAAGTTAAGTTAAGTCATGAACATTTAAGTTATAAGTGGGTTTCACAAGAGGAGCTTAAAGAATATAAATTTCTTTGGCCAAAAGCCAAGAGAATGATTGAAAAAGGGTTTAAGAAACATAATGAATTAAAAAGGGTATGAATAAATATTACATAACAACACCTATTTACTATGTGAATAGTAAACCACATATCGGGCACGCCTATACAACTATTGTGGCGGATATTTTGGCTCGTTATTATCGTTTTAAATTAGGACAAGAGAATGTCTTTTTTTTAACAGGGACGGATGAGCATGGTGCAAAAATTGAGCAAGCAGCGGAACAGGCAGGAGAATCTCCACAAGAGTTTGTGGACAAAGTTGCTGCTGAATTTGAATCTGCTTGGAGTGGATTGAATATTTCTCACGATGATTTTATTAGAACGACGCAAGATAGGCACGAGAAAGTTGTGGCAGATGTTTTGTTGAAATTAAAAGAGGCAAAGACTCCTAAAGGTAATGATTTTATTTTTAAGGGATCTTATGAAGGTCTCTATTGCGTTGGATGTGAGTCTTATAAAAAAGATGATGACTTAGTTGATGGAAAGTGTCCCGATCATGACAAGGAACCAGAACTTTTAAAAGAAGAAAGTTGGTATATCAAATTGTCAGACTTTGGAGATGTTCTAAAAGAAAAGATTGCGTCAGACGAGATAAGAATTTTACCAGTGGAGAGAAAGAAAGAGGTTTTAAGTTTTATTGAACATGGGCTAGAAGATGTTGCAATTAGTCGTCAGCAAGTTAAATGGGGTGTTGAAGTACCTTTTGACACTGATCAAACAATTTATGTTTGGGTTGACGCACTTATCAATTATATTTCTGCTCTTGGCTATCCAGACGGAGAAAAAGTTGAAAAGTTTTGGCCAGCCAATGTTCATCTACTTGGTAAAGACATTTTGAAGTTTCATGCAGTTATTTGGCCAGCAATGCTTATTGCAGCTGGAATTGAAACTCCTAAAGATTTATTTGTACATGGTTATTTTACAATCGATGGAAAGAAAATGAGTAAAACTCTTGGCAATGGGATTGATCCCAATGATTTGGTGAAAGAGTTTGGCTCAGATCCTGCTCGATACCTGGTTATTTCTCAATTTCCGTTTGGACAAGACGGTGATGTGAAGGTTGAAGAGTTTAAGGTTAAATTTAATGCTGACTTGGCGAATGGATTGGGGAATTTAGTGAGTCGTGTGCTCAGTATGTCTGAAAAATATTGTGATAGTAAAATTCCAGAGAAGAAATACAATGCAGAAGTTGATTTGAAAAAATTGTGGTCAACTATTGATGAAAATTACAAAGAGTATCGTCTTTTTGAAAACCTAAAAGAGATTTGGCAACTGATTGCTTGGTGCGACGGTTATATTGCCGAGACAACTCCATGGACTCTGGCGAAAGAGGGGAAGGAAGAGGAAGTAAATCAGATTGTTTATAATTTGATTGAAATACTTCGTCATTTGGGTTGGCTAGTTCAACCAGTTCTACCTGAGACTTCAAAAGAGATCTTGAAAAGAGTAAATGATAATAGTTCAACTTTTGAACAGTCAATTGAAGTTGGTAAAAGTAAGCCAGGAGATTCTATTGATAAAGGAGATGCATTATTTTTAAGAATGTAAAAAACATGATTCAAGTAACTTCATATAGCAATCCAGATTTGGATGGATTTTCTTGTGCGTATGCATATGCTGAATTTTTGAATATGACAGAGACAGAGGCGAAGCCCGTTATTTTTGGTAAGCCTAGAAGAGAGGTTCAATTCGTTGTAAGTAAGTTTAACATTGATGTTCCTTCTGATGATTTTGACATTAAGTTGGATGTTGCTTTGGTTGATGCAAGTGATGTTCGGGGTGTTCTGGAAAAACTTGATCTTGAAAAAGTTATTGAAGTAATTGATCATCGTGAAGTTCATGAGTCTGAGGGGTTCAAAAAAGCAAAGCTGCAAATAGAATTAGTTGGTTCAGCTGCGACATTAATTACAGAGAAGTTTGTGGAAGCAAAGCTAGAGCCTTCTCGTGAGGCGGCGGTTCTTCTTTATTCTGCAATTATTTCAAATACAATTAACTTCAAAAACAATGTCACCACCGAGAGGGATATTGATGCAGCCAATTGGCTACTTGGTTTCCTAGACCTAGAACCAAATTATATTCGAGAGATGTTTAAATATTCCTCAGAGATTGATTTAGATAATTGGGAAATGAGATTTGCTTCATTTGAGTTTAATGAGAAGAAGATTGGAATAGCTCAGCTTGAAATTGTTGATGTTGATAACTTTGTCAAAGATAATTTTTTCCTAATTAGAGAAAAGTTGGAATCAGCAAGCAAGAATTTTGACTATTATTTTTTAACTTGTATTGACGTTGATACTGGGTATAACTTATTTGTATCGATTGATGAGAAGACGCAGGGGGTGCTTGTTAAAGTTTTGAAAATTCAGTTTGAAGATAACTTGGCTCGCAGAGAAGGTATTTTGATGAGAAAAGAAATTGCTCCATTATTGAAAAACTTTTTAACATAAAAATAAAAATATGATTGATACACATTCTCATGTAAATTTTAATGCTTTCAAGGATGATGCTTTGGCTGTTATGCAGCGAGCTCTTGATAAGGGGATTGCTGTTATCAATGTTGGATCACAAATTTCAACTAGTCGTAGAGCTGTTGAAATAGCAGAAATGTATCCAAAGGTTTATGCGGCCGTTGGCTTGCATCCCATACAACTTCAAGATATGGAAGTTGTCGAAGAGGGGATTAGTTTTGTGACGCGAGCCGAAGAGTTTAAGTATGAAATTTATAGAGAGTTGGCTGGCAAGGATCGGGTAGTCGCTATTGGTGAGACAGGCTTAGATTATTTCCATATCAATGAAAAGTCTGACAAAGAAGAGGCGATTGCGAAGCAAAAAAAAGTATTCAAGGAGCATATTGACCTGGCCAATGAATTCAAACTCCCAATGATTGTACATACTAGGGGAGACAAGCAAAGCCCTGATCAAGCTTATTATGATATTTTGTCGGAATTAAAGAGGACAAAGCCGAAGTTTGGAGGCGTTATGCATTGCTATGGTGGACCAGTTGAATTAATTCCAGAGTTTGTGAGTTTAGGTATGTATATTAGTTTTAATGGTATTTTGAGCTTTGACAAGACGGGTAGAAACGAGCAAACGTTGTTAAATACACCAGAAGACAGAATTCTGGCTGAAACAGACTGTCCATATTTGACGCCAGAGCCATATCGTGGCAAAAGAAACGAGCCTGCCTATGTAGAATTTGTTATTCAGAAGATGGCAGATGTAAAGAGTCGTAGTTTTGAAGATATGGATCAAATTACTACAAGAAATGCCGAAAGATTGTTCAAAATCGCTACTTAGACTTTCTTAAATAGAAAAAACATCGAAAATTACTTGTTTTTTTCTAGAGTTATAAACATAATGCTTGAAATCTTTTTATTTTCTTGCTAGACTAAAGGTGCTTTTCTTATGTCTAAATTAAAAAAATTGAAACAAAAGGCTTGGTGGCAACCTGGAATTGAAGTTTTCTCTCAAATTTCTGTGTTGATCGTTTTTCCTTTGTTGTTAGCAATTTATTTGGGCAATTGGTTGCAGGATAGATATGGTCATGAGCCATGGATATATATAGGTTGTGTGGCTACGGCCTTTGTCATAACCAATATAGGTTTAGTTGTTATTACTGTAAAAGCCAGCAAGAAAATGCAAAACATTTCTGATGATAATAAAAAAGAAAAGGAATAGTATTTATGTCCACTGATGGTCATAGTGAGCCAATTGAACAGAAGGCCGCAAATGAGGCCGAGCAACATGTTGATAATGAACATGCTGAAGTTGAGGCAACTCATGAAACAACTGAACATGTTTCTCATGAGATAACTCTTGCTGCGGAACCGATTGGACATATTGGTAATTTCACGGTGACAAATTCTTTGTTAAATACTTGGTTGGTAGTGATTATTCTAGTGATTGTTTCTGTTGTATTGAGATCAAAATTAAAACAAATTCCAAAAGGCATTCAAAATATATTTGAAATTATTGTTGATGGAGGTATAAAACTTTGTAATTCTGTTACAGGAGATCACAAAAAATCAATGAAGGTATTCCCTATAGTGTTTACCTTTTTTATTTTGATTTTAGTAAATAATTGGATGGGCTTGTTGCCGGGTATTGGTTCTATTGGTTTTATTGAAAGTCAGGGTGGGCATAGTGCCTTTATTCCATTCTTTAGAGGCGGAACAGCTGATTTGAACACAACTTTAGCTTTGGCCTTGATTGCAGTTGTTGGAGCTAACGTATTTGGTGTTATCGCAGTTGGTGGATGGAAGCATTTTAACAAGTTTGTAAATTTGAAGGCACTCGGAAGAATCCCATTTGAAATAAAGAAGGATCCAAGCATTTTGATTGTTAACCCAATTAAATTCTTGGTTGGTTTGGTAGAGATTATTGGTGAGGTAGCCAAGGTGGCATCACTTTCATTCAGATTATTTGGTAATGTGTTTGCTGGTGAGGTCTTGTTGTCTTCAATTGCCGTTATTTTGGCGGTTGGATTACCAATTCCTTTTATGTTTTTAGAGTTAATTGTGGGCGTTATCCAAGCATTAATTTTTGCGATGTTAACGTTAGTTTATTTCACAATTGCAATGACAGACGAAGAACATTAATTATATTAATAAATAAGTAATAATTGTAAGCAATACCGACGTTAAACAATCCCTTTCCTGTCGAGTCACTGGTTTACAAAATACGAGTATGGACATGACTTTAATCGCAAAAGCTTTGGCTATTGCAGTTGGTGGTTTAGCTCCTGCGTTAGCTATTGGTAAGATTGGCGCAAAAGCTATGGAATCAATCGGAAGAAACCCTGAAGCAGCTGGAAAAATTTTAGTTCCTATGCTATTGGCTGCTGCGTTTGCAGAAGCTATCGCTATTTACGCTTTGGTTATCGCGTTCAGCATTAAATAGTATTTTCTTACATTGCCTCACAATTGTGGGGCAGTAAAGAGTATATTATTAATTAGAGAATGAAATATGGATGATTTAATAAAAATGTTTCACATTGACTGGAAGTTACTTACAGCACAAATGATCAATTTTGTGATTGTTATTGCTGCTTTGGGGTTCTTTGCTTTAAAACCTTTGGTAAAACTAATGAAGGATAGAGAAGAAAAGATTGAAAATGGTGTGAAAAATGCAGAAGAAATGGAAGACAAGTTAAAAGAAGTAGAGAAGTTAAAACAATCAGAGATTAAAAGTGGAAGAAAAGAAGGACAAGAATTGATTCACAAAGCTGAAAAGGATGCTGAAGGTGTGCGTCAAGAAAAACTGCAAAAAACTATTACTGAAATAGAAAAAATGGCCAAGGATGCCAGAGGTAGAATCCGAGAAGAAAGAGATGAGATGATAAAGGAAGCAAAAGATGAGCTTGGTGGTTTGATTGCCAAGGCTTTGAAAAAGGTTACAAAAGATGTGGTTGATGAAAAAACACATGTAGAGTTAATTGACACTGCAATTAATGAATTAGAGCAACAACAAGTTGCAAAATAATTATGAAGATCGCAGGTATAAAACATTATTCAAAGGCTTTAGTCGAAATCGCTCATGAAAACAATTGTTGGGATGAGATTTTGGCTGATCTTGAAAGCGTTGATGATAAGATCAATGAAAATTTGGATTTCAAAAAATATCTTGATGATCGTCAGGTTAGTTTTGAAAAGAAACAAGAGGCTTTGAAGACTGTGTTTCAAGACTTTATTAGTAGTCGTACATATAACTTTGTATATCTGTTATTGAAAAGCGGAAAGCTTCTGAGTCTAAGCTCAATACTCGAGCTGGCCAGAAAACATGATTTGAAAGAAAAGGATTTAATGGAAATAATTGTAGAATCAGTAATTCCTCTTACTCCAAAACAAGAAAAGAAAATAGTTAAAATTTTATCAGAAAAGGTTGGAGCGAAATTAATTCTAAAGAATCTCATTAACAAAGAATTAATTGCCGGTGTAAGGATTTTCTTTGGTGATACAGAAATAGATAGTAGTCTCCAAGGAAAGATCGTTCGATTAAAACAGCAAATAGAAAATTACGAATAATATATAAAATATTAAACTATAAATATGGTAGACAAAAAAAAGGACTACGTAATAGAAACTCTAAAAAAACAAATCAGTGATTTCACTGAACATGTAGCTGTCGACAAAGTTGGTCGTGTGATCGAGGTTGGAGATGGTATTGCAAAGATATCAGGTTTGTCTGATGCTATGGCATCAGAGATGCTTGATTTTGGTAATGGTAACTTTGGTGTAGCTTTGAATCTAGAAGAAGACATGGTTGGAGCTATTATCCTAGGAGATTGGTTAAAGATTAAGGAAGGTGACGTTGTAAAAAGTACTGGTCGTATTTTGGAAGTTCCAGTGGGAGAAAATTTAATTGGTCGTGTGGTTAATCCTTTGGGAGAAGCTATTGATGGCAAAGGAAAAATCGATACAAAAGATTTTTATCCAGTAGAAAAGATTGCGCCTGGTGTTATTACTCGTAAGTCTGTGCATGAGCCAGTTCAAACTGGAATTAAATCAGTTGATGCCATGATTCCTATTGGACGAGGACAACGTGAATTGATTATTGGTGATAGACAAACAGGAAAGACTGCAATTGCAATTGATACTATTATCAATCAAAAAGGACAGGATTTGATTTGTATTTATGTAGCTATCGGACAAAAAGAATCAAAGATTGCAAAATTAATGACAAAACTTGAAGAGGCTGGAGCAATGGATCACACAATTATCGTAGTTGGTGGTGCATCTGATCCATCTTCATTGAATTATATCGCTCCTTTCTCCGGTTGCGCCATGGCTGAGTACTTTATGGACAAAGGAAAAGACGTTTTGATTGTATATGATGATCTTTCAAAGCATGCAGTTGCTTATCGTGAGATTTCTTTGTTACTTAGACGTCCACCGGGACGAGAAGCTTACCCAGGAGATGTTTTTTATCTTCATTCACGTCTATTAGAGCGATCTGCTAAATTGAACAAAGATTTTGGTGGTGGTTCTATTACTGCTCTACCAATTATTGAAACGCAAGCTGGTGATATTTCAGCTTATATTCCAACAAACGTTATTTCTATTACAGATGGTCAAATTTTCCTTGAGAGTGACTTGTTCAACCAAGGTGTTCGACCGGCGATTAACGTTGGTTTGTCAGTTTCTCGTGTGGGATCTGCGGCTCAAACAAAAGCTATGAAAAAAGTAGCGGGAAAACTTCGTTTGGAAGTTGCTCAATACGGTGAGCTTGCAGCCTTTGCACAATTTGGTTCTGATTTGGATGAAACAACTCAAAAACAACTTGAAAGAGGAAAACGTATTGTAGAAATCTTGAAGCAAGGTCAATACACTCCAATGCCAGTTGAAAAACAAGTTACAATCTTGTACGCAGCTGTAAATGGTTTGCTGGATGATGTCCAAGTTGAAAAATTAAATGAATTTGAAATTGGTTTGAATAAATATTACGAAACAGAAGCAAGTGATGTTCTAAAAGAAATTGTAGAAAAGAAAGAACTTTCTGATGAATTAAATGCCAAGATCGAAAAGGTTACAAAAGAATACAAGTCTACAGTCGAGGAACTCTTAGTAAAAGAAGAAATTGAACAATAGTCTATGGCTTCAGGAACAAGAGAATTAAAAAGACGCATCAAATCAGTGAAAAGCACCCAAAAGGTGACGAAGGCCATGGAAATGGTTTCAGCTGCAAAGATGCGAAAAGCAATTGACGCTGTATTATCAACTCGTGATTATGCTAATTTGGCTTGGGCAACTATTATGCACTTGGCCAAGAGAACTGATCGTGGATTGCACTCCCTTTTGGCGACAAAAGACAAAGTAGAGAAAGTTTGTTTGATTTTGGTTAGTTCAAATAGAGGTCTTTGTGGAGGCTTTAATATTCAGGTTGTTCAGAAAGCTGTTAGCTCTATTGAAAAACATGAAAAGAATGTTAAGCAAACGGATGTGATTACACTTGGAACAAAAGGTAGAGATATTATAAAGACAATGAAATATGACGTGGTGGCTGACTTCAAGAAAGAAGATTTAACTTTGAAAGTAACAGATGTTTCTGGTGCAGCTCACATGGCTATCAAGGATTTTACAGAAGGGAAGTACGACAAAGTATTTGTAGCTTTCACAGATTTTGTTTCTTCTTTGAACCAACAACCTCGTGTCAAACAATTATTACCAATTGATCAAGACCCAGAACAATATTTAGGTGTGGTTGGAAGTAGTTCTGGCGTTGAAACAACCAAAGATTTTATTGAAAAGAAATCAGATAGTTATTTGAAAAAAGGAGAATTCCAATTTGAATATATTTTTGAGCCAGATCCAGAAACAGTATTAAAGGAAATGCTTCCTCGTTTGATCGAGGCGCAAGTTTATCAGGCTGTTTTGGAATCAGAAGCATCAGAGCATAGCGCTAGAATGATGTCTATGAAGAACGCTTCTGAGGCTGCGAATGATATGATTGATGACTTATCTCTTTCGTTTAATCGTGCTCGTCAAGCAGGCATTACTCAGGAAATTGCTGAAATTAGTTCTGCTTCCGAGGCTTTAAATTAATAATTTTTAATATATATAATATAAAATCTATGAATAAAGGAAAAGTAACAAAAGTAATTGGTCCGGTTATCGACGTTGAATTTGTTGATGATTTACCATCTATTCACAATGCTTTAGAGCTTGTGGTTGGAGAAGGTAAGTTAACACTTGAAGTTGCTCAGCATTTGGGTGATCGTCAAATTAGAGCGATTGCTCTTGGTTCAACTGATGGAGTTAGAAGACAACAAGAAGTAATAGATACTGGAGCTGGAATTAGCGTTCCTGTTGGAGATAATACTCTTGGGCGTATGTTTGACGTTCTTGGTAATCCTATTGATGGAAAAGAACAAGTTGAAATCAAAGAAAAATACGAAATTCACAGACCTGCTCCAAAATTTAAAGAACAATCAACAAAAGTTGAGGTTTTTGAAACTGGAATTAAAGTTATTGATTTGATTTGCCCCTTTATTAAGGGTGGTAAGGTTGGATTGTTTGGTGGTGCTGGTGTAGGAAAGACTGTAGTTATCATGGAGTTGATTAGAAATATTGCACAAGAACATGGTGGTAAGTCTGTGTTTGCTGGAGTTGGTGAACGTACTCGTGAAGGTAATGATTTGTATCATGAAATGAAAGATTCTGGAGTGTTGGACAAAACAACATTAGTATTTGGACAAATGAATGAGCCACCGGGATCACGTGCTCGAGTTGGTTTAACAGGATTGACAATGGCTGAATATTTCCGTGATCAAGGACAAGATGTATTATTGTTTGTAGATAATATTTTCCGATTTACTCAAGCTGGTTCAGAGGTGTCAGCCCTTTTGGGACGTATGCCTTCAGCTGTGGGTTATCAACCAACTTTGGCAACAGAAATGGGTGAGATGCAAGAAAGAATTACTTCTACAGATAAGGGGTCTATTACTTCAGTGCAAGCTGTATATGTACCAGCTGATGATTTAACAGATCCAGCGCCAGCTACAACTTTTGCTCATCTTGATTCAACTGTTGTACTTGCTCGTAGTTTAGCTGAGTTAGCTATTTATCCGGCGGTTGATCCCTTGGATTCAAACTCAACAATTCTTGATCCACTTATTGTGGGAGAAGAACATTATAATGTAGCTAGAGAAGTTCAACGTGTGCTACAAAGATACAAAGATTTACAAGATATTATTGCTATTCTAGGTGTTGATGAATTATCAGACGATGACAAGCAATTAGTTTCTCGTGCCAGAAAGATCCAAAAGTTCTTGTCTCAACCATTCTTTGTGGCTGAAACATTCACAGGAACGCCTGGTAAGTACAGCACACTAAAAGATACTATTAGAGGATTCAAAGAAATTCTGGATGGTAAGCATGATGAAAAACCAGAACAAGCATTCTACATGAAGGGAAGTATCGACGAAGTAGAAGGTTAAAAAAGTAAAACAAGCAAGACTAGATGGACAAGTAAAACAAGTTGGTTAAGAGTTTTTCTTAGTTGTTTGGATTCTTGTTCTCAGTAGCTTGTTTCACTAGTTTTACTTGTCTAGCTTGTTTTACTAATTTTATAAATATGAACAAAATAAACTTCAAAATCGCAACTCCAGAAAGAGTTGTCTTCAAGGATGATGTTGATGAAGTAACATTGCCTACAAGACAAGGAGAAATTACAATCCTGCCAAATCATATTCCTTTGATTGGTATTCTTCAGCCTGGAATGATTAGAGTAAAGAATAAGGGCAAAGAAGTTGTAATGGCTGTGTCTGGTGGTTTTATTGAAGTGTTATCAACTAAGGTTGTTGTGTTGGCTGATACTGCGGAGAGATCAGAAGAGATCGATGTAGAGCGAGCTGAGTTGGCTATTAAAAAAGCCAAAGATCTGCAAGAACAGCGAGCAGTTGATGGTCGTGGCTTTGCTGCACTTTCTGCTCAGATTGAAAAAGAATTGGCTCGTATCAAGGTTGGACGAAAAACAACATCTAGAGTTGAGAAAATGGGTATTGGGGTAGACAAATATAGACAAAAAAATAAGACAAGCGGGACAAGTAAAACAAGTTAGACGAGCAAGACAAGTAAGAATTAAGAATAAGGGGCTGTTTTAGGTTCTTTTTTCGACTTTCTATGACTCTTTCATGCTTTATACTTTAAAACTTTTTACTTTTAACTTATTATTATGAGTCACACATGTAATCATTTATTTATTCGTTGTATGGACTTCCGATTTCAAGAAGCCATGGATGAATGGGCAAAGGCTCAAGGTTTTACAAAAGATTATGATCTAGTTGTTTTGGCCGGAGCACAAAAATCTGTTTTGGATGAAGACACTTCAGCTACAGCCATGAAACAAGTTGAATTGTCTGTTAAACTTCATGAATCAAACACAGTTATTTTAATGGCTCACCAAGATTGTGGTGCTTACGGTGGTAGTAAGTCTTTTGAAAACTGGGAAGAAGAACGAAATCAATATGTAACTGATCTTGGAGCCGCAGAATCAAAGATTAAGGAAAAACATGAAAGTATAAATGTAAAGAAACTTATTTTAACATTTGATGATGACAATATCAGTTTTGAAGAAATATAGTAGAGTAAAAAGGTAAAAGTAGAAAGTTTAAAGACGCAGTGAGCTGCGTCTTTTTGTTTTTTTAAGAGACACACACTTCGAGAGCCTCAGTGTGACAGATAGAGTCGATTGTCATGCTGAGCCCGACTGCAACGATGTAACATTTCGGGCAGGGTGGTCTTAAGATTCATGTCTACAAGAAAATTACAGTAAGACTCTCGAAGTAGACAATGAATGATTTAAAAAAACTTCCCGCCAGTCTTGGACTGAGGGAAGCTTGAGAACTCTATCAATATCGATCGATCTTTTTCTGGAGACCTTCGATAATGAGCCTGAACCCTTTTGAGTTGGCTCTGCTGAATTGGCCGGCGGTCAGGATCCCAAGGAATCCTAGGATTCCCGTGTAGGGAATCTCGTGTGTGGTCCACCAGGAATAGATACTGAATCCGATGACGAGAAGAAAGAGGATCACGGCGACCATTTTCCAGGCGTTCGCAGCGGACTCTAGTTGACGCAGCGTTTTCATTAAGAATCTCCATCTTGGAAATTGGACAGTGATCAACTATCTAAATTATCATGAAACAATAGTTTCGTCAAATAAAACACCCCACCGATCTTGGATCGAGGGGGTGGCTCTAGGGTCGAAGCCTATTGAGGCGACTCTTGAGGATTAGCGATCGAATGCCAAGAATGATCGCGGCGACTGCAGCAAAATAGGCCATGGTTGTCAGAGGAATGGTTCCTTTCCAGCCATCGGTGCCAAAAATCTTGAGCAGTGCTTCCAAGAAAATGCTACCGATTGCCCAGCCAAGGGCCGAGAACACATTGAAGAGCAGAATGTTCGTCTTTTGTTGGATGACTTTTGCTCTGTAGGCTCGTCTAACAACGACTCTTCCTAGGTCGGACATATGTCTATGTTGGTTGTTTTCGTGGTTAAAAATTATCATAATGGGTCTAAATTGTCAATCTTGTCTTTTGTTTCTTGTCTTGCTCGTTTTACTAGTCTTGCTTGTTCCACTTGTTCATTTTTGCTACAATACACTTGAAAATAAAAACAAAATATGGTCATGCTAGATTACATTCTATTAGCGGTAGTTTTGATATTAGGTTTATTAGGGTTGAAGAAAGGGTTTCTGGAATCACTAGGATCTATCTTTGGGATAGTGATTGCTACGATAGTCGCGAGTCGATTTTATCCAAATTTCGCTGGTTGGTTTGGAGATTCAAATTTTACAAATATTATTGCTTTTCTAGTGATATTTAGCCTGACAGTGAAACTTGTGAGCCTTTTGTTTTGGGTGCTAGGCAAGCTCTTTCAGGTGATAACAGTCTTGCCGTTTATTTCACACTTTGATAAGCTTTTAGGGCTTATTCTGGGCCTTGTAGAGGGTATCCTTATTCTAGCTGTGGTTCTAAATTTCTTCCTTAAGTTCCCGCTGAACGAATGGATGATTACTCAGATGGGAGCCTCTGTTGTAGCAGGTGTTTTGCTCAAGATCGGCTTTATATTTATTCCACTTTTCCCAGAAGCATTAAAGACATTAAAATCATTTATGTAATCGTATGAAAAAACTATTATTTGTCGCTTTGATCGGTTTATTTCTAGGAGGTTGTACAGTCGCTACAGACAAACCAAGTTATGATTTTGTTGACTATGGTACGAATGAAAGTACAAACGAAATGTTAGTAGCCAAGGATGGAGAGAGTGTGGCTTGGGTTTTTCAAGAGCTTGTAGATGATGGCATCAAGAATGTTATTTTTTCAACAGACAAAAAAGGTGAAAACAAGGAAGAAATATTTAGTATTATTTTGAAAGAGGGAAATGACATTAGATTAATGGGATACTATCCAGAAACAAAGTCTTTTATTTATGTAATAGAGTACAAGAACACCGAATTTGGGCCTGAGATTCAGAGAGAGGCTTTTTATAAATTTTTTGATGAGCAAGATGCTCAACGTATTGGAAAAAATTATTTAAGTTTTTTTGAAACTGACAAAGGTGTAATGGGACTTCGAGTTGGTTCAACTGTTTCGTATTATCAATTTTCAATGACAAATACTTATGCAATTGATAGTATAATCAATTACAATCAAGACAAAAAAACACCTTCGTTATTCACAGACGCTTTGATGACAGAAAATCAGGAAAAGATTGTTTATGTTCATGCTTACGATCCAGCTACTCAGGGATTAAATCAAAACAAAGTTTTGACAAGTGATCTGTACGGCGAGAATCGTAAAGAGTTGGTTTCTTCAGCAGAGGCAATTGAATTGATTGAATTTGTTGATGAAGATACTGTAAAGATCAAGATTGGTGAGGAAACAAAAGAATTTGATTTTTAATCTATATATAAAAGCGCCCCTAAACGGGGCGTTTTTTTTATTTGACAAGCAGACTTTAAATAACTATAATTTACTTACAATTATACATTAGTTTATCAAGAGAGCAGCAAGGGATCTGGCCCGTAACCGAGAGGTAATAACTGCTCAGCAACCCATTGAAGTAATTTTCAAGAAGGTGCTAACTCCAGCCCATTTGGGAAAGATAGAGGTTATTTTTTATTTCCATCTTTTCTGAGATGGAAATTTTTATTAATAATTTCAAAATTATGTACAAGACAGCGGAGTCAGTTTCACCAAGACATCCAGACAAGATATGTGATCAAATTTCAGATGCTATTCTGGATGCTTGCCTGGCGCAAGATCCTTACTCTCGTGTAGCGATAGAATCAATGGGAGGTCATGGAGAGATAAATGTTGCAGGCGAAATAACCAGTAATGCAAAGCTTGATGTGCCAGCCATTATTCAGGCGTTGATTGGTGGAGAAAATAAGTTAAGAACAAATATTGTTCTTCAATCAAATCAGATAGCTCAGGGAGTAGATACTGGTGGGGCAGGTGATCAAGGTATAATGGTTGGTTATGCTTGCAATGAAACAAAAGAGTTAATTCCTTTGGAAGTTAAGCTGTCACGAGAGCTTTGCCAGATTATTTACAAGCAGTTTCCTTTTGATGGGAAGACTCAGGTTACGACAGAGGGCACTAAAATAAAAACAGTAGTATCTAGTTTTCAAAATGCTAGAAAAGAAGATTTAGTTTTTATCATTAATAAATGGCTTGAAGACAAAGAGACTGTAAATAATTTAGAGGTCTTTGCAAATCCAGCGGGGGATTGGAATCAAGGCGGGTTTGAGGCTGACACAGGTTTGACTGGACGCAAGTTGATTGTTGATAATTATGGACCAAGCATTCCGATTGGTGGTGGGGCGTTCTCTGGCAAGGATTCGACCAAGGTTGATCGTTCGGCTGCTTATATGGCACGACGAGTGGCAGTAGACTACCTGCGGAAAACAGGAGCCAAGGAAGTTTATTGTTATCTTGCATATTCAATTGGTGTGGCAGAGCCCGTGATGGCCGTAGTTCATGTGGATGGAGTAATTCAAGAAGTTCATGGTTATGATTTAAAACCACAATCGATTATTCGACAGCTTGGATTACGTGAGCCAAAGTTTTTGGAGACTGCAAGGTGGGGGCATTTTGGAAATGGGTTTGATTGGGATATTTAAGCATTAGAGCGTAGCATTTATAGTACAAAAAGAGGTCTTGAGAGGCCTCTTTTTTTATTGGATCAAGAATTGACAAATTGTATAAAATGGGATACATTTTTATTGATCAGGTCACTTCAGACCTGGCTTTTATTCGGAGGCCCGTTATGAACGGAAACGGAAGTCCCCACATGTCCTTTCAGATGTTGCCTCAAGCGCAACAACTCGCCATCAACATGCAGCGAATGGATGTGGGCTTAGGCCGGATCCGTGACGAAGATTTGCATGTACGCAATCTCGTAGATGGTGGGTTCCGGCCTGCCCAAGGTCGATTCGAAACTCTTTCTCCGGCTCTCGTGGAGCCACTCGTTCCCATGCTCGTTCGTGAGCCCGTGTTTCCGGTGATCGTCGATGACCCCGTGATCCCTGACTACTCGTTCCTCAATCGAGCAGCGCCGGTGGTGGCCCTCGATCTAGAAGAGCCAGTTGTTCCGCTGCTTCTGAGGACCGAGCCCGTGACCCCGGCTATCCCTCTCTATGAGGCACCTGGCGTAATGTCGGAGCCGATCGAGATTGGGAGTCCCTATTTGAGGCGACTCTCGGAAGGACCCGCCCCCAAGTGGTGGGAAGTCTAGCCTGGACCCTTTCTAGGGGCATCCCTTGATCCAGTTTCTATAACAAATCGCGCAGCAACTGCCCGGTTTGTTTTTTTTATAAAAATAGAGGTTTGTGTGTGATTGGATTCATCCTTTGAGATATGTTAAAATAGCCTCATATGGCAAACAATACATTTATTTTTTTGAGACACGCAAAAACTATTAAGGATCCAGCTTTGCCAGTTGTGGACTGGGATTTGGAAGTGGCTTCAAAGGAAAAGATTAAAGATTTATTGAAGGATTCTCTATTAAAAAAAATAGATTTAATTTACACGTCTACTGAGGACAAAGCAATAAAAACTGCAGCTCCATTTATTGACAAATTTAAGCTTAAACGAAACAGTAGTAGTGGGTTAAACGAAATTGGTCGAGGAAAGGGGGGGATGTTGTCTGATGTTGAGTTCAAAGAGTTAAAGTTAAAAATGTTTAAGGACGTGCTATACGCACCAGTTGGTTGGGAATCATCAAATAGAGCACTAAGTAGATTTAAGAGCACAGTAGAAGAAATAGATGACTATTATGAAGGAAAAAATATTTTAATTGTTTCACATGGAACCGTATTAACTTTATATTTCTCAGATCTTCTAGGAAAAATGGAAAATTCAATGAAGAGATGGGAGGAAATTGAATTTTGTGCTTTTGGCATGGTAAAAAATAACAAGGTTATTAAGGACATAGTAAGCTAATGTATGAGTATAATTTCTGAATCAAACGAAGCTCAACAAAAAGCTATTCAGCATGGTGATGGCCCACAGTTAATTGTGGCTGGCGCAGGGACAGGCAAGACCCGCGTTATCACAGCACGGATCGCTTATTTGATTACAGAAAAAGACTTGAACGTGGATGAGATTTTAGCGTTGACCTTTACTGATAAGGCGGCTGAGGAAATGGAGGAGAGAGTCGATACAATGTTGCCTTATGGTTATGTTGATCTTTGGATTTCTACTTTTCATGCCTTTTGCGACAAGGTTTTAAGGCGTCATGCAATAGACATTGGCTTGCCGGATGATTATAAAATGGTAAATGGGACAGAGGCTTGGCTTTTGGTAAAGAACAATTTAAATCTTTTTAAGCTTGATTATTATAAGCCGCTAGGAAATCCAACAAAGTTTATCCATGCGATGCTAAAACATTTTTCTCGTTGTAAGGATGAGGGAATTACGCCCTTAACATATCTTGATTATGCTAGATCTTTAGAAAAGGGAAAAGATAATCCAAAAATAGTTGAGAAAATGGATCTGCCAGATAAGTTTGCTGAATTGCCACAATTAGAAAAGGAAGAGATAATTGAGATTGAAATAGCTAGAGTAGGGGAGATTGCTACTGCTTATGAGACATATGAAAAGTTATTGCTAGAAAACGACAGTTTGGACTTTGGAGACTTGATAAGTTATACGATAAAGCTCCTAAAAGAACGTCCACTTATCCTCAAAAAATTCAGGGATCAATTTAAGTATATTTTGGTAGATGAATTCCAAGACACAAATTTTGTTCAGTACGAGCTTTTAAAACTGCTGGCTGCTCCAAAAAATAACTTAACTGTGGTTGGTGATGACGATCAGTCTGTATACAAGTTCCGTGGGGCTTCAATTACCAATATTATGCAGTTCAAGGAAGACTTTCCAGAGGCCAAAGAAGTTGTTCTGACAGAGAATTATCGCTCTACTCAAGCTATCCTAGACGAGTCGTACAAATTTATTGTTCAGAACAACCCAAATCGACTAGAGGTCAAACTTGGTATAAATAAAGAGTTAAAATCAAATGTAGCAGAAAAGGGGACGATCCAGCATTTACACCTACCGACTCTAGATGATGAGGCCAAAGTTGTGATCGAAAAGATCGTTAGGATTAGAAAAGAGACTGGTGCCGAGTGGAGTGATTTTGCGATTTTGGTGAGAGCTAATAGTAGTGCGGATGCCTTTATTAACTACTTGGATCAATTCGAGATTCCTTATCAATACTTAGCTTTGCGTGGTTTGTATACCAAGCCGGTTATCATTGATATATTGAATTACTTTAAGCTACTTGATAATTATCACGAAAGTCCGGCTGTTTATCGGATGTTGAACTTGCCATTTCTTGGTATAAAGACAGAACAGATAGTAAAGATTGTTCACTATTCAAAAATGAAGAGCATGTCTCTTTTTGAAAGTCTAAAAACTCTTTCTGCTGTGCCTGGTGTGACAGAGGAAACAATTATGATTATTCATACTTTCCTTGATCAAGTTACAAAGGACACAGAGTTGGCGCAAAAGAAAAAACCAACAGAGGTTTTACTTAGTTTTTTACATGGTTCTGGTTACATTAATTATTTTACGAAATTAGATAACTTAATGGCCAAAGAAAACCTTGATTATATCCAACAATTTTTCAAGAGAATAAAAGAAATTGAATTGAGTTACGACGATCCAAAGATTACAGACCTTGTAGATGTGCTAGATATGGAAATGCAGGCTGGCGATTCTGGTAGATTGGCTTTTGATGTAGAGGTTGGTCCAGACATGGTAAAGATTATGACGATTCATGGAGCCAAGGGATTAGAGTATGACTATGTCTTTTTGCCAAATCTTGTAGATCGAAAATTCCCAACAGACAAGAGAAGCGAACCAATTAAAATTCCATCAGCCCTTATAAATGAAAAAATTCCAGAAGGAGATTTTCATCTAGAAGAAGAGCGTCGTCTCTTTTATGTGGCAATGACACGGGCCAAGAAAGGTTTGTTTTTTACTTCTGCCACCGAGTATGGAGGCACACGAAAGAAAAAGCTTTCAAGATTCTTAACTGAACTTGGCTATACAGTGCCAGAGGTTAGTGAGCCTACTCAAGACATTGGGTTTGAAAAACAAGAGACGGGCGATGGGTACAAGTATGAAATCCCAAAGAGATTTAGTTTTTCTCAAATCGCTAGTTATGAGAAATGTCCTTTACAGTACAAGTATGCAAATGTTTTGAAGATTCCTACTTTTGGGAGTCACTATTTCACTTTTGGAACAACGGTTCATGATACATTACAAAAATACTTGGAAGATAGTTTTAATATAGAAAATACTTTTCAGGCAGACTTGTTTGGCGAGAAGGAGGCAAAGAAAGATGAAGGTTTATTACCTCTCGAAGATTTGTACAAGATTTATGATGAAATTTGGTCAGATGATTGGTATTTGGACGAGAAGCATCGAGATGATTATTATAAGAGAGGGAAGGAATTGTTGAAGAATTTTTATGATGACTTTAACAAAGAAAAACCAACGGTTAAGTTTTTAGAGCTTGGCTTCAAGAACTTCAAAATTGGAGAGCATAGTTTTGTTGGGCGTATTGATAGAATTGATGATGCTGGGGACGGCAAGGTAGAAATTATTGATTACAAAACTGGTCAGTCAAAAGATGGCAAGCTTAGTTCTGATGATAGGCGACAGTTGTTGTTCTACCAGATGGCGGCCGAGGAAGCTCTTGAGTTAAAAGTAGAGAAATTAACTTATCACTATTTAGAAGGAAATGTGAAGGCGCCGTTTATTGGGAAAGATAAAGACAAGGAAAAATTAAAACAAAAGTTCTTGGAATCGATTGAATCCATAAAGGCTCAGAAGTTTGAACCAGCGCCAAGTGCTCACATTTGTGGCAATTGTAATTTTAAGGATATTTGTGAACATAAAAAGATGTAGGGGAATGGGAAATGAATAATGGGTTATGGGGGGGGCTGGTTTAGTGTCATTCTGAATTTAGTTCAGAATCTACGTTTCTTGAAGACAATTTCTAAACCCCTCATTGTTATTTCGAGGATACGAGAAATATGTGATTGCCTTTGCGAGATATTTATAATTTGTTGAACATAAAAAATTTAAAAGAAAGAACCGCGACAACCTTGGGTTGCGCGGTTCCGGAGTCCCTGTGAGGGATTCCTAGTTGGTGGTGGTGAGGAAGGAGGTGATGGGGATGTTGGGCTCCACCACGAGGATCTGGTTGGTGTCCATGCCTTCGACCTCGATGGCTCCGTTCGGCGACGTGCCGAGCCCGGGGATGAAACCGACCTCCATGTAGGTGTTGGGGGCCATCTGCGTCAGCGTGCAGAACACGTTGTACTGCTCGATCGTGCCCTTTTCGATGATCGTTCCCGGCTGAGCCTCGGGGTTGACGAAGTCGAGGTAGGCGCTGCCGCTTTCTTCGTCGTAGTACGGCTGGGCGTGGCTGAGAATCTCGCACTCTTCGCCGGGGAAGCAGTTCTCCAGGGTGCAGTCGCTGACCTGCTCGAAGGCGTCGTTGGTCATGACCATGGAGATGAGGGCGCCCTTGATTTTTCCGTCTTCCGCCCAGTTCTGGTCATCCGCGACCAGGCTGAGTGCGAAGGCGAACATGTGACGATGGATGCCGGGGACCAGCTGTGGCGTGACCGACATCTCCTGAATCACGACCTTGCTGAACTGCGGCTCCGGCTCGGGAGCACAGATGATTTCCGCGGAGCAGTAGTAGTTCCGGTTTCCCGAGACGTAGGAATACTTGGCCTGGAGGAACATTTCCGTCCAGGTGTTCATCTGCGCCAGCTGTTGCTTTGCCTTCAGCCGGCGCCACTTGAAGGTTCCCATCATCATGATCCCGTCGCCGTACTTTTTGGCGATGTGGATCTTCCAGGAGTTCACGGTCTTTCGCTGGGTCGCCTTGGCGCGAAATCCGGGTTCGTTCTGGAAGTAGTAGGCGATCTGGTTGCTCATGTTCGTCCAGAAGTCGCAGTCGCTCCAGTACCAGTCCGGGATCGTCCCCGTCGACTGGTAGTCGGCGAGGGAGTCGACCAGGAACTGGGTGTTGTACTTGAAGTCCTTGAACTTCACCGGAGGACCTCCTCCGGCGAACGCGCTGGTCGAGATGAACATCAGGGCCAGGGCCAAGGTCGCGAGCAGGATACGGGGTTTCGTGAACATGGGGTCCTCCGATCGTTGTTGCGCCATGGTGAAGAGATAACTTACACCAGATGAGTATTCTATCATATATATTAAAAAAAGTCAATAGTAGGGTTAAACTAAATTTACATAAAAAAAGGGCCACAACAGACTTGGTCTGTGTGGCTCTTGGGACGGTGATGATCAGCTAGAGTTTGATGTCTAAGCCAATCATGAACGCGTTTGCGCATTCACATTTCTGACACTGTCCTTGTTGACGCGGGTCAGATGGTTGCTCGTCATTGTTGGTGTCGAGCAGAAAGGCCAACCAAATGCCGGCGTAGTTGTAGTAGAACTTGGGGCCGACTTTCATTTTGAATGCCCCTGAAGTGATGTTCTCCTCCTCGACGTCCAGGGAGACATACATTTCCCTGTGTCCAGGAATGTAGAATCGTAGGGACTGGAGTCCTCGGAGCCGAATATCGTGTTTTTCCATCTCGAATGGAACGGCCATGTCGAATTCGGCGTTGAATCCGACCACCCAGCCGATGTGCTGCTCCAGCCGAATCGACAGCTGGAAAGCATTGAGTTCATCAGAGTGGAGTTGTTGGCCCACCATGAAGTCCATGTATCCACCGTGGAGATGTTCCCAGCGGAGGCCAAGGAACCAGTTCATGTATTGGGTCTTGCTGACGAACGCGTCAGCCTCCACGTGCAGAAGCACTGGCGAGCGATCAGATCCGATCAATTTGCCGAAGCGAAGTCGTGATTCCACGTTTTCCGAGTCAAAGGCCAGAGCTGGTGAGCTGAAGACCAGCATGGTCAGCAGCGAGAGCAGGATTGTTCGAAGGGGCTTTTTCATGACGAACTCCTCAGTTGAATTCTTCCAGAACTTAACAAAATAATATAGCACTAGTGTCGTGGTTTGTCAATGTTTGAAATATAAAAAAAGGGCCGCAACAGAGTGATCTGCGCGGCCCTCGCAACTCGACGCGGTCGAGCTACAGGTTGAGAGACAGACGAAGGAGGAGGCTGTGGTCCCCGTCCGTCTCCGGGGTGAAGTCGTAGGCGAGCCAGAAGTTCCCCTCCGAGAAGTTCAGCACGGGGCCGATGGCGGCCTCGAACCATTCGCCGTCTTCGTTGAAGAAGTTCTCGTTCATCAGCCCGAAGCCGAGTCCCGAGTCTTCGTTCACTTCCCACGAGAAGTTCGCCAGCGTGTAGTACTGACGAATTTCGTGACCGAAGTCGTCGCCGTCGACGGGGAAGTACGCATCAGCCTCGATGAAGAAGCTGAGGTCGTGTGGCAGTCCCTGGCTGTACCAGATCGACGCGATCAGGCTGACCCCGCCGTCGCTGGTCATGAGCGTGCCGGTCAGGGCCTTGATGTTCGCGTCGCCGTAGGAGATCTCCGGTCCGACGTAGCCGAACATCTGCGGAGTGCTCCGCAGGGGTACCAGGAAGGTGCCGTGGGCGTAGACGCCGCCGGTCACGTCTTCGTTGATCTGGAACTCGCCGAACGTCCTTCCGAACGTGACGAGCAGCTGTCCCTGGGACTCGAGTCCCTCAGCGTTGGCGGTGGGAGGGGTGAAGAGTCCGAGAGCGAGCAGCGCGAACAGAACAGTTACCAGCGTGCGGTTCATGGGTGCCTCCTAGGCAGTTGTGAAGGTATCAGAACTCATCGTAACAGGTAAGTATAGCATAAAAATAACATAATGTCAAATATGCAAAAAATTGGAAATGTCATGAGTTCAGCCTTCGCGGGGAAGTCTGTTTTTCGAAAACAAGTGCATGCTAGCATGGTCACTGTTTTTTGTAATGAGCTAATTTTAGGCCTCTGGGGCAAGTTTGGCAGAGAGCAAGCCAAAGCTCTACATTTCAAGAAAAACATAATCACGATCTCTGCGGCAAACTCTCTAATTGCACAGGAATTGAAATTCAAAAATAATCAGCTACTTCGAGATTTAAATAAAAAATTCGGACCAGATATGGTCAAAAGAATAAAAATAATCCAAAAAGGAATTGACAAGTCAGACGATTTGATCTAATAATGAGGTGTTGGATCCTTTCATTTTGCCAAGGAGGAAACCATGGCAGGCGAAGAAGAAGTCAAGCTCCATCGAGCGAATGTAGCCGAGTACCCACTGCCTCAGGCAGAGGGTAGCATCACAGTTAGTGTGACAACAGAAGAGGCCCAGGGAGTCTGGGACGAGATTCGTGTCACCAAGCCGATGTACTACCACAAGGGCAAGAGAAATGGCTGTGGTGGGCCCATGCGTATAGTTCATGTGAATGATGAGAAGACGGTGCTTTGCTGCACCGGATGTCTTCTTCGCATGGAGCTTCGCGGCGAAGATGGCGCCAGGCCTGCACGGATCTCTGGTTTGAAAGATGTCTTGGCCCACATGGTCAAGGTCGAAGAACAGATCTGACTCGTAGCGGCCGAATCCCCAAGGGATTTGGCCGCTTTTTTATTGATTAGAGTAATTTTTTGTGGTAATGTCGAGTTACGTTAACCACGTTATGGTCACTTGGATGACTGTTTCGAGAAAGGGAAGAGCTCTTCGAATCATCAATTTGGGCAAGGACGGCTATATTTCGGAAGCCTCTGTTGTGGGAGGTGATCTGGTTCATGGAATTGTGCATGTTCACAGTCGTGATTCTGACAACTACGCAGACATGAACATTGTTCACATCAAGCCGAGGTCCAAGCCGGTGCGGTGGACGACGGTGCTGTTTTGTCCTCATTGTGGCTTGAGGCTTGTTCTTCAGGGGCGACATGGTCTCAGCGACCTACCCAAGATCAAGGACATTCTTGTTCAGAGAGGCCTTGCCAAGGTCTAAGTGTCATTTTCTAGGCGGTCTTTTCTCAAAGGAGGGACTGCTTTTTTAATATTGAAAAGACTCTAAAATTGTGATAATATAGATACATATGAGTCTAATGAGATATCTCATAATTTTAGGTTTAGCTACGTTGCTCTGTTGGGCAGCTTTGTTTGCTGTAGTATTCTTGATTAACCCAAGTACAGCGGGCTGGCTAGCCTTTATTTTTTTCTACTTAAGTTTGGGCTTTGCCCTAGTAGGAACCTTTTCTCTCCTTGGGTATTTGATTAGAATGATGCGGACAAAGGATGAAATTCCTCACACTTTAGTGAGTATTGCTTCTCGGCAATCATTACTCTTTACTGGTTTGATTATTTTGGCGCTAGTTCTCCAAAGTCAGAGATTTCTTACTTGGTGGAACTTGCTCGTATTGGTGGCCGTGGCTGGCTTGGTAGAATTGTTTTTCATTTCATACAAAAAAAATAATAAATAGCTGTAATTCGTATGCGACAGTCAAAGTTGTTTACAAAGACAATCAAGGATGCCCCAAAGGATGAAGTGAGTTTAAATGCTCAGTTACTGATTCGTGCTGGTTTTATTCATAAGGAAATGGCTGGAGTGTATTCTTATTTACCCTTGGGTTTAATTGTAATAGAAAAAATTAAAGATATTATCAGAGAAGAATTAAATGCAGTTGGGTCAGTAGAAATGATCATGACCGCTCTTCAGTCCAGTGATATCTGGGAAAAAACAAACCGTTGGTCCGACGAAGTGGTGGACAATTGGTTTAGAACAAATTTGAAAAGCGGCAAGGAGCTTGGTTTGGCTTTTACTCACGAAGAACCAATTGCAAATATAATGAGTAATTATGTTTCATCGTATAAGGATTTGCCTTTTTATGCTTATCAATTCCAAACAAAGTTTAGAAATGAATTAAGAGCCAAGGCTGGCATTCTTCGAGGAAGAGAGTTTTTGATGAAAGATTTATATTCTTTTTCAACTACAAAGGAACAGCATGATGAATTTTATGAAAAGATGAAAACTGTTTATCTTCGGATTTTTGAACGAATGGGCTTGGGAGAACAGACTTATTTAACCATGTCTTCAGGAGAACCTTTTGCAAAGTATTCATTTGAATTTCAAACTTTGTGTGAAGCTGGAGAAGATACAATTCTTTACGATGAAGCAAAAAGAGTTGCCATCAACAAAGACGATTATTCTGATGAGATATTTACAGACTTTGGGTTTAACAAAGAGGACTTTAATTTCAAGGAAGGGAAGTCAATTGAAATTGGTGATATTTATTCTTTGGGTGAGAAGTATTCAGAGGCTCTTGGTCTTGGGTACACAGACAATGATGGCAAAAAGAAAAATGTATATATGGGATCCTACGGTATTGGTGTGCCTCGTGTAATGGGCACAATTGTTGAGGTTCATAATGATGAGAATGGTATAGTTTGGCCAGCCGAAGTGGCACCGTTTCAAGTGCATTTGATTTATCTTGGTCGTGATAGTAAGATACAAGAATCAGCCGACCAGCTTTACAAGGATTTAACAGAAGCAGGGGTAGAGATTCTTTATGATGACAGAGATGAGTCTGCTGGCACAAAGTTCAAGGATAGTGATTTAATGGGAATGCCTGTCCGGATTGTTATTAGTGATAAAACAATGGCTAACAATCAAGTTGAATACAAATTGCGAAAGGGAGGGGATGCAGTTCTTGTTGACTTAGACAAAATTGCACAGAAGTTAAAGGAAAAATAGATTGAATATGTTAAGACATTTACTAAATAGATTTTCAAAGAAGATTGGTATTGATTTGGGTACAGCTAATACGATTATTTCTTTGCAAGACAAGGGGATTATTATTCGAGAGCCATCAATTGTTGCTATTAACAATAAGTTGGATCAGATTATCGCTGTGGGACAGGAAGCTAGCAAGATGGTGGGGAAGAATCCGGCGTATATCACTTTGTCTTATCCATTGGTAAATGGGGTCATTTCTGATTTTGAAGTGACGGAAAAAATGTTCAAGTATTTCTTTGATAAAATATTTCAAGAAAATTTTAATTTTTCGGCCAGACCAAGTGTTATTATTGGTATTCCTCTAGATGTTACAGAGGTGGAAAAAAAGGCGGTAGAAGATGCTTCTATTGGAGCTGGGGCTGGGAAAGTTTATTTGGTTGAGGAAATTATGGCGGCGGCGATTGGTGCTCGCTTGCCAGTGAATGACGCTTCTGGAAGTATGATTATTAATCTTGGTGGTGGCAAGACAGAAATTGCTGTTATTTCTTTGCATGGGGTTGTTATTTGGAAATCTTTGAAGATTGCTGGTGAAGAGTTGAGCAAGAATATTATACAGTACGCAAGAGACCATTTTAATTTGCTAATTGGAGAAAAAATCGCAGAGGAAATTAAGATTAAAATTGGGGCTGCTTTTGAACAAGAGGAAGATTTGTCAGTTGATATGAGAGGGCGTGATTTGATTACCGGTTTACCGAAAGAAATAATTATTACAGCTTATCAGGTTAGAGAGGCTATTGCTGGATCTGTTCATTCTATTGTGGATTCAATCAAGAGTGTTTTGGAAGTAACTCCGCCGGAGTTGGTGGCTGATATTTTTGAACGAGGAATTGTTTTGTGTGGTGGTGGTTCACAATTGAATGGGATTGAAAAAATGATTTCAAAAGAAACGGAAATTCCAGTTAGAATTGCTGACGATCCAACAACTTGTACTATTCGTGGGATTAATGTGCTTCTTGATGATGAAAAATTGTTAAAGGAAATATTGCTGCCTTCTGCAAATGACGAAAAGGTAGTCCGTTAGAATAATTAGAGGTTGAATTATGCTTTACTTTGGAAAATCAACTAAACTAGTTCTAATTACAGTAGTTATTATAATTCTGCTGTTTTTTTTGCATCAGGTTGGAATTCTTTCACCACTTGAGCGTTCTTTTGTGGCCATTACAAAACCTGTGATGAGAATTACGTATAATCTTTCTAATAGAGTGGGAGAGAACTATTTGGAATTGAAATCCAAGCAAGAATTGATTCAAGAAAATAAGGTATTAAAGGATCAGCTAGATACATTAGTAAAAGAAAAAAGTAAGTACACAACCGAAAGGGAAGAAAACGAATTTTTGAGAGCTCAGTTGAAATTTGTTCAGGACGCTGATCATGAATTTATGATTGCCGGTGTTATCGGTAAGAATGTTGATAATATTCAAAATAGTTTGGTGCTCGACAAGGGAAGTAAGGATGGTGTTTTGGTTGGTCAGCCAGTTTTGGCAGATGAAGGAATTATGATTGGCAAGATCAGTAAAGTTACAAGCAATAATTCTTTTGTATTACTTATTAATGATGATTTGTCATTTGTGGCAGCCAAGATCAAAAGTAAAACAAAAACAATGGGTGTTGTGGATGGTGAGTTTGGTCTTGGGATCAAAATGAGACTTATTCCACAGAATGAAATAATTAACGAAGGAGATGTTGTTGTGACCTCTGGCTTAGAGAAATATGTGCCAGCAGATTTGATCATTGGCCTAGTTGAGTCAGTTTTTAACGAGCCAGAAGAGTTGTTCCAAGAAGTTTCAATTAACTCGCAAGTTGATTTTAATAAAATTACCCTGGTTAATATAATTAAAGTACAAAATGTTGATTAAAGCCTTAAAACATATACTTCTTTTCTTTATTTTAGTAATCACTCAGATTGCTATTTTGCCTAATATGCCAAGTGTTTTGGAAAAGTTGAATATTGTGCTCGTGGTGGTGATTTTTATTGCAGTGGTTTATGAGTTTTATATGAGTGCCACGTATGCCTTGTTCCTTGGTTTTTTGTTGGATTTGTATTCTTCATTGCCATTTGGTGCGATGATTTTGAGCTTGATGATTACTTTGTATGTGATTTATAAGATTTTCAAGAAATTACTAACCAATAAATCGTTTTATACTTTGATCGGGTTAACAATTGTTGGAACCTTTGTTCATAGTTTAATTTTGTATTTTTATCTTTATCTTATTTTCTTTTTTCAAACAAAGGATATGGAACTGATAAAAAAACTTTCATTTATGAGCACTCAAGATTTTTTGTGGCAGCTTTTATTTAATTTAATTGCCATTGCTTGCTTGTTTATGTTTTTTCACGTGGCGGGGAGAAGGTTTAAGGCTGTATTTATTGACACAACTAAAGGATAATATGTTTCGATTTTTTAGAATCAAATTTCTAAGCAACAAAAAGAATCATTCAGAAAATGAATCTTTGTTTGCGGGAGGTAATTTGAGGTTAAAGGATACTCAGTTGGGGCAAAGAAATAAAGGTGATTGGTTGGAGGATACATATGTTGATTTTTCTGATGATGATTTGTCTAGTACAAAAAAGAACTACCTTGGGACAAGTTTGAACTCCCGTCGTGTGGCTATTTTTTTGTCATTTGTTTTTATTTGTATTTTACTGCTTTTGTCTAGAGCAGTTTTTCTTCAAATAATTAAAGGTCCATATTATCAATCTGTTTCTGAGCAAAATAGAATTAGGATTTACAATTTAACCGCACCTCGTGGAATTATTTATGACACAAACGGAGTTTCTCTTGTAAAAAATATTCCTAACTTTGCTGTTTATGTCAGTCCATATGATCTTAACTCGGATGAAGAGAAAAAAGACAAAACATTTACTTGGTTAAAAGACAATTTAAAAGAATTTGAGATTGAAGAAGACTTGAAAAAAATATTGGAGATTACGGCTAGAAAAAAAGAGTATTTTGAGCCTGTTCTTTTGGTGGATGGTTTGGAATATGACAAGGCAATTGAATTGAAAATTGAAAGCGCAGATTATCATGGGATAACGGTTGAGGTTCGTCCAAAGCGAGAGTATTTGAATGTATTTAATAATTCATCAGTTTATAGTTTGTCTCATATTATGGGGTATGATGGGAAAATTAATCCAGAAGAGTATGATGAATTAAAAGCGCAGGGTTATTTGATAAATGACTATGTTGGTAAAACTGGTATTGAGGCAACCATGGAAAAACCCTTGCGGGGAATTTATGGTAGAGAGCAGGTGGAGGTTGATTCAACTGGGAGAGCCATTAAGATTTTGGCAACTGAAGATGTTCAAAAGGGAGACAATATCTATTTGAATATTGATGTGCAAATGCAACAAAAGCTAGAAGAGTTTATTAGATTAAGGGCGGATAAAATTGGTCAGAAGAAGGCTTCTGCCGTGGTGATGGACCCACGAGATGGGTCGGTGTTGGCGATGGTGAGCTTGCCTGGCTATGATAATAATTTATTTGCTAAAGGAATTTCTCAGGATGATTATTCTAGGTTGATTGATGATGAAAATAAACCACTTTTTAATCGAGTGGTTAGCGGCGAGTATCCATCTGGTTCAACTATAAAGCCAGTCGTTGGAGCTTCAGCCCTGGAAGAGGGGATTGTAACCGAACATACGTCATTTTTAAGTAATGGAGGAATTAGAATTGGGCAATGGTTTTTTCCTGATTGGCGCGGTGGTGGACATGGAATTACAAATATTAGAAAAGCCCTTGCAGATTCTGTAAATACATATTTTTATATTGTTGGTGGTGGTCGAGGTGAGCAGCCGGGGTTAGGTGTTTATAAAATAAAGGAATATTTAGAGAAGTTTGGTCTTTATGCTTTGACAGGAATTGATCTGCCAAACGAGCGCCCAGGATTTTTGCCAACTCCAGAATGGAAAGAAGAGGTGAAGGGCGAGCCGTGGTATATTGGAGATACTTATCACTTGGCGATTGGGCAAGGTGATCTTTTGGTAACTCCTTTGCAGGTTGCTAATTATACAAATGTTTTTGCAAACAAAGGAACCCTTTACAAACCCCAGCTTGTCGATAGGTATTTAGATCAATCAACTCATGAAATTATAAAAACAGAGCCAGAAATAATAAATGAAAATTTTGTAAAGCAAAACAATCTCAAAATTGTAAGAGAAGGAATGAGGCAGGCAGTAATAAGTGGCAGTGCAAGAATTTTAAAATCCTTGCCAGTTTCTTCAGCTGGAAAAACTGGAACAGCTCAGTGGAAACTTGATGAGGAAAATCACTCATGGTTTATTTCTTTTGCGCCATATGAAAATGCGGAGATTTCAATGACAGTGCTCGTTGAAGAGGGCGGTGATGGTAGCCAAACAGCTGCCTACATCACAAATGATTTTTTGAATTGGTATTTTCGGAGTTACAAGTAAAACAAGCAAGACGAGCAGGACCAGAAATACAAGTAAAAAAATATATAAAGCAGTGGCTTTCTCTTTTGTCATTCTGAATTTAGTTCAGAATCTGTATTGACAAAAGAAAGAGCTGGAGATCCTGAACTAAATTCAGGATGACGCTTAGGAGGTGTTTTAGTCTAAAAATCTGTGGCACACAGTGAGCTTGTCGAACTGTGGATAAATTGACAATTTAGTCAAAAAACAGTACATTATTAGTAATAATACAATATAAAGAAATCAGGTCCCTTGTGACCTGAATTTAATTTGTTAAGATTTATGACAGACGAAATTATCCTTACAGCAGAGGGAAAGAAAAAACTTGAAGAAGAAGTAAAAATTTTAAAAGAGATTAAACGCCCAGAGATTACAGCCAAAATTGAGCAAGCAAAAGAGCTTGGTGATTTATCAGAGAATGCTGAATATCACTCTGCAAAAGATGAGCAGGGTATGACAGAGGCTAGAATTTTAGAAATTGAAACTATTTTCAAACGAGCTGTTATTACTGAAGCTACAGGAAGTAAAGATAAAATTGAAATTGGTAGTTCTTTTGTTGTAGAAGATGATGCAGGAAAAAAGAAAGAATTAACTTTGGCCGGTTTTAATGAGGCCGACCCTGCAGCTGGTAAAATCTCCAATGAATCTCCAATGGGGCAGGCTTTTCTAGACAAGAAGAAGGGCGACACTGCAGAAGTGGATGCTCCTCGAGGAATAATAAAATACAAGATTTTGGACATTATTTAAGAAAATATTGACGAGCAGACACTTCAATTGCGAAGTGTCTGTTTTTTTGCAATTTTTCACTAATTAAGCTATAATTTTAGCATTAAAATACGTTTTATGAATGTTGGAATAAATATAAATCAAGCTCAGGAAATCCTCAAAAAGTACGTTAAGGAGCCTGGTAATCTTAATCACTGCCGAGAATCGGAGGTTATTATGAGAGCTGTGGCAAAGAGATTGGGAGAGGATGAAGAAGTATGGGGGATTGCTGGATTATTACACGATATTGACTGGGAACTTGTTCAATCTGATCCTGACGAGCATGGTGTAAAGATGCAGGAAATTTTGGAAAAGGAAAATGTAAGCCAAGAGTTAATTGACGTTATAGTTTCTCATGTGGGAGGTTTTACAAAGCATTATCCCGAAAGCAAGCGAAGCACAAAGTTTGAGCATGCATTGGCTGCTGGAGAAACGATTACTGGCTTGATATATGCATCAGCTTTAGTCAATCCAGAAAAGAAGCTGGCTAATGTAAAGGTGAAGTCATTAAAGAAGAAAATGAAGGACAAGAGCTTTGCCGCAAAGGTTAATCGTGATGTGATTCGTGAGTGTGAAGAGTTGGGATTAACTTTGGAGGAGTTCTTGGAAACATCTTTAAAGGCGATGCAAGAAATATCAGAGGAAATTGGTTTATAGATAAATATTTTAATAATATTGAGAATATAATATGAGCGAAACAACAGAGGAGCAAATTCGGCTCCAAAAAATCGAAAAACTCAAAGAGGCAGGTGTTCATCCGTATCCAGAGAAGTTTGATAAAAAGCAAACAATGGCGGAATGTGCAGCTGGCAAAGAAGGTTTGAAAGTTCAGACAGCTGGTCGGCTTATTATGTTTAGAGACATGGGCAAGTTAACTTTTGCTCATTTGCAGGATTCTACTGGAAAAATGCAAATTGCTTTGAAACAAGATGATCTTGGCAAGGATGATTACAAACAAATGTTGAAAGTCCTTGATCTTGGAGATTTTGTTGGTGTTGAGGGTGAGTTATTTATTACTCACAAAGGTGAGTTAACAATTTTGGTTAACAAGTGGACTTTTCTAGGAAAGGCGTTAAAACCACTCCCAGAAAAATGGCACGGTTTGAAAGATCGTGAAATTGCTTATCGTCAAAGATATCTTGATTTACTTTCAAATAGAGAAACAATGGAGCGTTTTCAATTTCGAAGTAATTTTATTCGGGCGATCAGAGAATTCTATTGGTCAAAAGGTTTTTACGAAGTTGAAACTCAAACATTACTTCACCAAGCAACTGGTGCTCATGCTCAACCATACAAGACTCACAATAATGCATTAGATATTGATGTTGTTTTGAGAATTTCACATGAGCTTCCATTAAAGGAATTGATTGTTGGTGGTTATGACAAAATCTTTGAGCTTGGAAAAGCTTTTAGAAACGAAGGACATGATCCGTCCCATCTTCCAGAGCATACTCATTTGGAGCATTATTGTGCTTACTGGAATTATGAGGATAACATGAAGTTTACAGAGGAAATGTTTGATTATATTTTTGACACACTGAAGCTTTCAAGGAAAATCAAAATTTCTGATAAAGAAGGAAAAGAGCAAGAGGTTGATTTCTCAACTCCATTCCAAAGATTAAACTATGTAGAGTTGATTGAAAAAGATTCTGGAATTAATATTACAAAGGTTAGAGATAGAGATAGTTTAATTAAGATCTTGGATGAAAAGGGGATTAAGCTTGATGGTATCGACGAGATGGGTTATGCAACTATTGTTGATAATCTTTACAAAAAAGTTTCTCGTCCAAAGTTAGTTGGTCCTGTCTTCCTGTATTACTACCCAATTGAATTACAACCATTAGCTAGAAGAAATGATGGAGATGAAAATATTGTTGATCAATTTCAGCTTGTTGTAAATGGTTGGGAGGTTCTAAAGGCTTATTCTGAGTTGGTAGATCCAATTGATCAGGAAAAGAGGTTTGCAGAACAAACTGATTTGAAAGAAGGTGGTGATGATGAAACAATGGAAGGCGATCCGGAATATATTACAGCCATGAAGCACGGCATGCCACCAATCTCTGGTTGGGGTATGGGCATCGATCGAATACTTGCCTTGCTTACTGGTCAAGAAAATTTGAGAGATGTTATTCTATTCCCACTTATGAGACCAAAGGATGGTGAGGAAGAAGAAAATAAATCATAAAACAGAAACGAAAACAACGCGCCGAGGCGCGTTCCATCGATTCTCAAGTGTCATCCTGAACTTGATTCAGGATCTCCAACTCTCAAAAACAAACTCAGAACCCTCACTGTCACGCTGAGGCTCTCGAAGTGCGACAGTAGGAGATATATATTATAAACTCTTCAAAAAATCTCGTCTGTAAAAAGGCGAGATTTTTTATAAAAAAACAGGAACAAGCTCTTGGAGCAGGTTCCTGGTGTTCGTTAGAAGATGAGAGGCCCATCTTGTTGGGCCAGGAGCATCTTCATACGAAGTTCGTCCTTTTCTGGACCTTCTGGCATGTGAGCAATTGCTTCCTCGGCGATGCCTGCGGCAATTGCGGTGATGAAGACCGCTAGGCCGGCTGCAAAGATGATCACGAGGGCTATCCCGAGGCTGATGAGCAGGAGCTTCATCTCTTGACTCTTTGAGGCTGGCAGCGACGATGCCTCTGGTGCAGCGTGAGAGGCAGAAAGAAGATTCCGAGGATCACGATGAAGATGTAGTCTGTTTCTTCGAGGTCCCGGTTTAGTTCTGGCTCCTGCTGAACGATGCGGGCTGCAATGGCGCCCATGATCAGGTTGACGAGAACTGCAAGTACAATAGCGGTATTCATGACTTCCCCCGACTGATGAATGTGGTGAGGCAAAGAGCAAGGTGTTAGGATATAGCTATTATAGCATTTTGTCAATAATTATCTAAAAAAAGAGCCCCCGTACCTGTTGCAGGTCGGGGGCTATATCTCTACGGGAAGTTGGGCGGGTGGCAGACCTCGTGGTAGCACTTTCCACCTTGTCCGCAATCAACACCATCACGGAGAGGTTTTGTCGTGCATCCGTATTTGTTTTGAATGTCTCTTGTACAGGGATTCTCGTCGTTACAGACGAAAAGGGAAGAGGGGTAGCACTGCCCGCGTTCGCATCGAGAGTCAAGATGATCCCATCGACGCTTTTTACAGGGAGTCCCGTCAGCCACGCGAAATCCCTGTTGTGTGCCATTGCTTCTGTCACAAGTTACGATTTGGCACAACTGATCTTCTTCGCTGACCCACTTGAAGGGAAAGGCGCAGTGGGCTTCTTTGCCCCAATGACCACCTCGACAACGATTTGTTGTGCATGGGTCGTCGTCGTTGCAGTCTTTGTCTTCCTCGCAGGGTGGGATGGAAGAGTATCGAGCAGTTGTTTCCATCTGAAGACGGTGGTCTTCTTTGATTACAGCTTCGGCTGCTTCGAGAATAGCCGTTCTCCCTTCTTGCTGGAGGAAGTTTTCCCAGTGTTGCCATCCATGGGCTACGAGTAGCATCAGTAGGTACAGGCCTCCGATCGCGGCAGCGATTTTTAGGAAGAATGTAAACATTTTCCTAAGAAATGTCATTATCACGAGAACGCTCAATGTAGTTAATCACGTCCGTATTTGGACATTGAATATTAAACTATTTCTCATGTTTTGTCAATAAAAAGACCCCAACGATTCTGAACCGTCGGGGTCTCTCGTGTTCTCTGCGGGACGCTAGTTCCGGCAGACGACGCAGATGGAATTGCCGTCCACGCTCCAGTAGATCCAAGCCCAGTTGTTTCCGCCTGTGATGTTGTCACATTCAGCGATGACATCCAGATGCCAGTTGCGCATGCCTGTGCCTGGGTTGATCGCGCACATCGCAGCCCATCGTCCTCCAAACTGGTCCTTCCAGCGTGGCGCGTTGTTGATCGGGATGTTGCCCCAATGCAGCCAGGCCTGTTCGAATTTTTTGAAAGCTCCGTTGCCGCGCAGCTGGAAGATGTCGTTGATGATGTGCAGGTTGATCATGGAGGAAGAGTCGTCCTCGACAGGCAACAGGGGGAAGTTGTTCATCTCCCGGAAGTAAAGAGAGATGCCTTCCAAGGCCATGAGCTCTGCGATCGCGCTCTCGCTTGGCTTCGGGGTGGCGGCGGTGGCACTGGACACTATGGTAACGAGCAGGGCCAGAACCAGGAGCAAGCGTTTTGTCGCCGACATGGCGAACCTCAATTTGCAGGACACAGAGAGGGGAGCATTTCCCATTTCTGTATTGTCCCTTACGGAAAAAGAAGTAAATATAGCGTATTTAGCCCTTTTCCCATAAATGACGTTACGATGTTAAATATAGCATATTTTTGGTGATTTGTCAATATATAAACTTTGGAAGATATATTAGAAAAAACGCCCCCGTACCTGTTGCAGGTCGGGGGCAGTGTTCACTCGAGATAGGGTGCGTGGCAGAGGCCGTGGTAACAGAGGCCGTCTTGCCCGCAAGGTGTGCCTTCGAAAGCATCCTCGGTTGCACAGCCATAGTCTCCGTAAAAATCCACTGTACAGGGATTCTTGTCATTGCAGACAACTATGGATGATGGAACACAGCGACCCCTTTTGCAGCGAGAATCAAGGTGGTCCCATTCGTCTGAAACACAGGGAGCTCCGTCAAGGACAGTGAAGGTTGTTTCCTCTCCTGTCTCTCGGTCACAGGTGACGATCTGACAGTCAGATTCATTGTGAACCCACCGAAAGGAGAAGGCGCAACTCCTCCCATCGCCCCAATCGTGCATGCAGTGATTTGTCGTACAGGGATTGTTGTCGTCACAGTCACTGCTAAACTCGCAGGGCGGGATGGAGTGAGGGGCTTCGGGGATGTACGCCCTTCTGTTCATCTCGGCTACTTCTTCTGGGCTGCTACTGAAGATCATCATCAGAACAACGAATGTCCCCGCCGCACCAAGGAGAATTGTAAAAAGTCTTTTTCTTGCGAGATCGCTCACAGCACAACTCGATGAGATTAATCACGTCCGTGATTGGACACTCTAGATTAGAACTATTAGGGCATTTTGTCAAGAAAAACCCCCGAGTTCTTTGAGAACTGGGGGCTGGGTCTAATCTGGTGGGTCGGAATCGTGACAGATGCCGTGGTGGCAGTGGCCACCGTTGTCACAGGCCAGACCTTCGCGATAGCTGTCTGCGACACATGCCACGAAGTTGCAACGGTCTTTCCACATGTGGTCCCGCGTACAGGAGTTTTCGTCGTTGCAGACGATAACCGAGTCTCCGACGCAGCGTCCGTCTTGGCAATGGCCATTCAGAATGTAGTCGCCGGGGTCGCAGGCAGTGCCGTCAACGAGATTTGTAGTCCGCTCTTTGCCTGTTTCTCGATCGCAGAAGCTGATTCTGCAGGCGGCGTTGTAGACGTAGTCGAAATCGTTAGTGCAGGACCTTGTGCCTTCCCAGTCCATCTTGCAGTGATCGTACGTGCATGGGTTTCCGTCGTCGCAGTCGTCATTCCATGTGCATGGCGGGATTGAGTGAGGTTCTTCGGAAACGTTCGCTCGTCTGTTCATGGCGGCGATGTCTTCGGGACTGTCTTGCAAGATAGCCTTCAAAGTGAAGAAACCTGCAAAAAGCACGAGAGGAACTCCGACCGGAAGAAAAAATACCCTCAGGATTGTCCTTTTGTTGGAATCAGTCACTGCGCAACTCAATACGATTAATCACGTCCATGATTGGACACTTTAGATTAGAACTATTAGGGCTTTTTGTCAAACCTTGTATAAATACACTTAATATTCTAAGATAAATTTGCTATAATTAAACAAGTAAAACAAGCTGGACAAGTGAAACAAGTTAATATTTGGAATTATGTTAAAAAAAGATGAATTCTTGCAAAGAAATATTTCCCTTAGGGGATTTAATTTTTGAGTTACCTTCCATTTTATAAACTATTAATTGATTCTATGTTAGATATAAAACACATCCGAGAAAATAAATTAGAACTCCAGGACGTTGCGAAACATAAAAACATCAAAATTGATTTGGACAAATTAATTAAACTTGATGACAAGCGAAAGTTGTATTCACAAAAAGTAGAGGAGCTTAGATCTCAAAAGAACCAAGTTTCAAAACAAATTCCAAACATGAATGATTCAGAAAAATCTGCTGCACTGCGAGACATGAAAGAGGTTGATGAAAAGCAAACAAAGTTGGAAGCGGAGCTAGCGCCAATTCAAGCTCAGTACAAAGAGATGATGCTTCAAGTGCCAATGTACGTTCATCCAGATACTCCAATTGGTATTGATGAAGAGGGGAATGTGGAAATGAAAAAAGTTGGTGAACCTAGAAAGTTTGATTTTGCCATTAAGGACCATGTTCAACTTGGGAAAGATTTAGAATTATTTGATATCGAACGTGGTGTGAAAATTGCTGGATCAAGATCATATGTATTGATGGGGGATGGTGCTCGATTGGAGCAAGCCTTGTTAAAATACGCGCAAGACTTTATTTCTAGAAAAGAATATAAGTTAATGGTCGTACCTGTTTTAGTAGATCGTTTCGCACTTGAAGGAACTGGTTTCTTTCCTGGTTCAGAGGATCAAACTTACGAAGTTACAAAAGATAATAAATATTTAGTTGGTACTTCAGAAGTAGCACTTGGTGCTTTTCATGCAGATGAACTTTTAAAAGAAGAAGAATTGCCAAAAAAATACGCAGGTACATCAACTTGCTTTCGACGCGAAGCTGGAACTTACGGCAAAGATACAAATGGTTTGTATCGAGTTCATCAGTTCAACAAGATTGAGCAGTTTGTGATTTGCAAGGGTGAGGACGAAGAAAGTCAAAAGATATTTGACGAACTGTTTAACAACGTAGAAGAGTTTCTTGGTAGCTTGAATATTCCATATAGAGTTTTGAATATCTGTACTGGAGACATGGGCAAGAGTAAATATCGAATGTTTGATTTTGAATGTTGGATGCCAAGTCGAGATAGTTATGGTGAGACACATTCATGCTCAAATCTGCATGACTTCCAGGCCCGTCGTCTAAATCTTCGTTATAAAGATGCAGAAGGAAAGGTAAAGTATTGCCACACTCTTAACAATACAATGGTGGCCACTCCAAGAATTCTAATTCCTTTACTCGAACAAAATCAAAACGAAGACGGGACAATTACAATCCCAGAAGTACTTCGACCCTACATGGACAACCAAGAAAAGATCGTAAAAAAATAAATTTTACATCAAAAGCTCCGCAAGAGGCGGAGCTTTTTTGCTATAAAAATTTCTTCAAATAAAACGATTTTATTGTGGCGGGGTCTGGGGTGGAGCCTTGGCCGTTGCAATTGCGCAAATCCATAATCAATGTGTGCCAATTGCGGAACCCCAGAAGTTTTGCCTACTTTTGCTTACAAAAGTGGGTCGTTGCGCCAACCTTCCAGGTGGCGAACGAAACAACGACAGTCCCTAATCTCCTGTTGACAATAACAGAAGAATATACTAATATATTCTCTTCGTGTGTCTCTAACCTGAACCCCGGAGGAAAGGAATGAAATTGAAGACCAAAGCCATCATCGTGGTGGTAGCACTGGTAGCACTTGCGGTTGCCTGGCTCATCGTAGCCTTCACCTGGTACCAGGGCGTCTTCGTATCTCAGGACGATGTGGTCGCGGCTGTCGAAAAGCAGGCCTATTCGGACGTCGTAGTCGACGACAAGGACATCTTCTTCGTCAATTTCTGGGGCGGAGAATGCGGCGAAATGGACGATGCGCTCTTCGAGATCACCGCCACCAATGCTCTCGGCAACAGGGTCGAGATCATCGCCTGCGCTGGCTGGCCGTGGAAAGGTGTGACCATTCGTACGCAGTGAGTTCGGCGGGTAATGTTCAAAGCATTACCCGCCTTTTTATTGACAAATTTATATTTACATGGTAATCTCTTTTGATCGTCAGTTTAACCTTATCGAGTGGATTCATGTCCCTTTTTCCGGATACGCTTCCTGGTCAACTGGTCCTGTTTCTTCAGATCATGGTCACTTTTATCGCGCCGGTCTTCTTTGGCTCGATCGCGGCTCGCGCACCGGTTACAACCAGTGGTCAGAGGGCGTACAAGATCTTTGACTTCTTCAACCCTGCGTCAGCGTTTATCGCAACCGGGGTCGGCATCTGGTGGTGGTGGGTGGCTCCTCTGAGGGATACGACTGTTCTTAGGGACTCACTGGGAGAGTGGAAGTCTTGCTCTCCTGGCATAATCATTCTGCTTTTGAACTTTGGTCTTCACGGACATGTCTTCGTGGGTGCTCTCTGGGTACTCATTCTGGCTGTCTTGGGATCAATTGAGATCGCTACTCATTTACTAGCTAGCCGTCGAACATAGACGTCGAAGGGGTTCTTTGCCAAGCATTGAACCCCTTTTTTATTACTAAAAAATCTGCTAAAATTCATACATATGAATGATCAAAAGACTTGGGTTGAAGTTAACTCAAATAGCTTAATTCACAATGTTTCAGAATTCCGCAAGCGGGTGGGGGAGAGTGTTAAAATTGCTGGTGTTTTGAAAGCTAATGCTTATGGTCATGGTTTGCCAGAAGTCGCTTCTGTTGTAAAAGAAAAGGTAGATTGGTTTGCAGTTGATTCTGTTGATGAGGCTTTAGCTTTAAAAGAAGAGGGGATTGATCAACAAATATTAATTCTTGGGTATACTTTGGAGTCCAATTTGGATGAAGTGGTAAAAAATGGATTTCATCAAGTCGTGGCCAATATAGAAACTTTAAAAGCATTGCAAAAAGTCTGCGACGAAAATAATAAAGTTGCAAAAGTTCATTTGAAAATTGAGACTGGCACTTCCCGTCAAGGAATTTTGTTGGGATCATTATATGAGTATTTAGACTTAATAAAGAAAAGTGAAAAGTTGGAACTGGCTGGAGTTTCAACTCATTTTGCAAATATTGAAGATACAACGGATCCATCATATGCAATGAGTCAATTGGAGAAATATAAAGAAGCTTTAGAACTTGTAGATGCCGCTGGCTTTGAAAATTACATTAGACACACTTCAAGTAGCGCAGCTGCTGTTCTCTTTGATTCAACTCATTTTGATATGATTCGATTAGGAATAAGTTTGTACGGCATGTGGTCATCAAAGGAAACTCAAGTCACCGCCAGTCAAGAAAAGATTGGCATGAGTTTGCTCCCGGTTCTTACGTGGAAAACTAAAATTGCTCATATAAAACCCCTTGAACCTGGCACTTGTGTGAGTTATGGTTGTACAGAAAAATTAACTCAAAAAACAAAGACTGCAGTGCTGCCAGTTGGTTATTGGGATGGTTATGATAGGGGGCTTTCGAGTGTTGGCACTGTTCTGGTTCGGGGTGAGAGATGTCGTGTTTTGGGACGAGTTTGTATGAATATGATTGTAATTGATGTTACGTCTATTAAAGATGTGACTCTTGAAGATGAGGTTGTTTTGCTCGGCCAGCAGGGGAGTGAGGTTATTTCTGCAGAGAAAATTGCTTCACAAATAAATACAATTAATTACGAGGTTACAACGAGAATAAACCCCCTTATAAAAAGGATTGTTAAGTAGGTCTCTTAATCGTCATCCTGAATTTATTTCAGGATCTCCAGCTTTAAATAGATATTGACTTCTAATGCTTGAAGATGATTCTTCTCAGCTTTTTCCATTATACATTTATACTTTTAACTTTCTTATGTCGATAAGCAAAAAATATCAAAAGGATTATTCAAATTCAAAGTTTGATAATCCAAGAGTCGCTCAGAAAAAGGAAAGGCGAAAAAATAGATTTAATAAATTTATTTATGCTTTAATGGTTGTGGGTGTTGTTGGTGTTTTGTATGTTTTGTTTTTTTCGCCCTTTTTTAAAATTAGCAACATAGAAATAAATGGACTAGAAAAAGTTCACAAAGAAAATCTAGATACAATTATAAATGAATATCAATCTAGCTCGCGTAGATTTTTTTTATTTTCCAAAACAAACTTTTGGTTTGTTGACAAGCAGGATTTAATTGTTCGCATCGAAGATCATTATGCTTTTGAGGAGTTGCTTGTAAAAAAGAGATTCCCAAACAAATTAATCATTAATTTAAAAGAAAAAGAGTCCGCTATCAATTGGATGGTTGGTAATATGTGTTATCATCTTGATCTTTCGGGTATGGCTATTGAATATTGTGAAGGTGGTAAAGGGTTAATTACTATTAGAGATCAAACTTCTGAAGGTGTGGAGATCGGAGAGGTCGTTGTTGCGGCTGATGTGTTGGAGTATATAGTTGAGTTAGATGGTCAAGCTAGAACGATTCTGAAGGATCAGTATTCTCCTTTGTTTTACGAGAAAAACAAAGAGGCCCTTATTGTAAAGATGGAGGCTGGACCAGAAATTAGGTTCAACTGTAATATTGAAGTGGGGGAGCAGGTGTCTAGGTTGGACTTGTTGTTAAAGGAGTCGACGGTTAAAGATAATTATGACAACTTGAATTATATTGACTTGAGGTTTGGGGAAAAGGTTTATTATAAGTAGATTCCCCGATTACTCCGCTGTTGTATATTTTACGACACAAAGAAAAAGAAGATCAATAAAGAGAAGAGTGTAGCTCTTCTCTTGTTTTTATTAAGTTGAATCTAAATAAGAGGGTTTAGTGGACCCGTAAATAAATATCTGAAATTTATTTAAAATAGAATTTAAAAAGTTTTTAAAGTAATTATATGAGTATTAATACATATATAATTACTTTTGATTGGTTCTATGGTGGTATTTATGGTTCCTATATATAGGCTAAAATTAGCCAAAAAAGAAGCCTCTAAATTGACCTCTAAGATGCCTCTATTTATTTTGAATACTAATACCACCTTAATTCTTGTGTAAAATTAGGGAATAATAAGGAATTTGCCTTAGAAGGTGCTTATCCACATGAATAGGCATTACTAAGGTCTATTTATCTTGTATAATGATAATGTGTTACTCTTAATTAACATTATGCGAACCTATGCATAAATCAAATAAAGCTTTAATTAGACATATCCCCGACTACCTTGATTACCTGGAGATTGAAAAAGGATTGAGTAGCAAGACACAAGAAAACTATTCTAGATTCCTGGATAGATTTGTGGAATGGTTAAATAATCACAAGCACACAGATTTGCTCCCCCATCAACTTACTTCTGATCAAGTGTGGAAGTATAGGGTTTATTTGTCTAGAGAGACAAAGTCAAAAAAGGTTGAAGATAATCTCAAGAAATCAACACAAAACTACTACTTGATCGCTCTCCGAGGCCTTCTAACGTTCTTTACTGAGAGAGACATCATTTCATTGCCGGCAGACAAGATCAAGCTCGCAAAATCAAAAACAGAGAGTAGTATTCACTTCTTAAATCTTGATCAAATATTTAAATTGCTGGCGTCGCCTAATGTTGAGACCAAGATTGGTCTTCGAGATCGAGCTATTCTAGAAACGTTATTCTCTACTGGGTTGAGGGTAGCAGAGCTTGTTCACTTGGATAGAGAGCAGTTTAAATTAAAAGATTCTACAAAATTATACGAACTAACTATTGTTGGTAAGGGATCAAAACCAAGAATCGTATATTTTTCAGATCAGTGTGTTAAGTGGCTAAAAAAATATTTAGATGATCGCAAGGACCTGGATCCAGCTTTGTTTGCCAATTATTCTCCCACCAAGAAAAAAGATGCTTCGCGTCGACTTACTGTCAGATCAATAGAAAATATTGTAAAAAAATATGTCAAAATAGCTGGCCTGCCCCTGACAACTACACCTCATACACTTCGACACTCATATGCTACGGATTTATTGTCTAAGGGGGTAGATTTGAGGCTTATACAGGAGTTTCTTGGCCATCAGAGCATTGCGACTACTCAAATTTACACTCATGTGACGAATAAAAAACTACGTGATGTTTACAAAAAGTTTCATAGTACACGCCTTGAAAAAAATGAGGATTAATCTATCCCCATTTTTTTTTTAAGATTAGAGAAAAATGTTGTATAATATGAATGTTAGTTAATTGTTTTGTCGAGCAGGTGCTCGATAAGATTTTTTAAGTAATTTTAGGGCTTGATAGTTTGTAAATACTATTAACATTTTTATATGAAAAAATTTTGGAGAGCAATTGGCTCAGGATACATGTTTTTTAAGAAAGGAAGTGCTCGCACTCCCCTCTTGTTGATAATTGTTATACTGGTTCAATTTATTTTATTAATCACTTTGCTAGTTCAGTTGAATTCGCTCAAGAGTGATTTTTTTGATTACAGAGAAGCGTCCATGAAAAGAATCAATCAGACTTACGGGCAAGTGTTTTCCATTCAACAGCGACTAAATAGATAATTTATATATAAAACAAAAATAATTAAAAAATTTTTATGTCAAAAAAATTAGCAAAGAGTAGAATCTTTGTCTCCATGGTTGGACTATTTACAGTCTTATCAATGATCGGAATCGCTGGTATTGTGACTCCCCTATTGGCGGCGCCAGGGGATATCATCGATTTTACACCTTATGTTCAGGCCCCATCGGAAGTCCTTCCTGGTGGAACAGTCAAGCTTGGTCAAATTGATATTGAGTCAGAAGGTGTGGCTGATCTTGTTAGTATTAGCGCTGAATTTTTTGAAACTAATGGATTTAACATAATTTGGATTGAAAAGCTTGCTCTGACACGCGGACCGTTAGTCGGAACTGTAGCCGCAGCTGAAGCTGGCCAGTTAGCTCTTATTCCTACTGATCCATTTGTTTATGTGGATGAAGGGGGCGCAAAGATACTGACGTTTGATAATCTAGGTGATACATCTATAAGTGGAGTAACTTCTTTTCAGCTTTGGGCTGATATATCTGCTTCTGCCACACCGGGCACTTCAGTAGGGACTCAGTTGTCTGCTGATGATATTGAAACTTCATTTGGGAATTTAGGAGTTGAAGGTTTGTCTGGAACATCAACTTCTAGTGTTACAATCGGGTCCCCTAGTCTAGCAACTAGTGTGACTGCTGGTATTACTCCAACCGTTTCAACAACTGTTGCACAGGGGGTACCAATTTTGCTGTTTGATGGAACATTGAGTGGTGATGATGGTATTGATATTGTGAATGCAATTAGTGTTAGTGTTACGACGGCGGATACGTTTAATCCAAATACTGGATTTGATAAGTTTGATACGGGGCCTCTAGATGGAACTATTGCGATAATGGTTACTCAAGTACCACTAACTGAGGGGCAAGGAATGCCAGATGTTGTCTACGGGTTAGTTCCCACTGCATCAGGATTTAATGAGGAAGCTTCTCCAGTGTATACCCTATCTTTTGATGATGGTGCTGCTCTTTATGGCTTAAATACTGTTCCAGAAACTCCTTCGTTATTGAATTATTATGTATATGCGTTTCTTAGTGATGCAGCAGAAGTTGGAACAAGCTTTCAGGCTTCAATCCAAACTATACAAACTGAAAACTCGGGATATGCTGTATTCCCTCCTAGCGAGACGCCAGTAATTACTGTTGAAGAGGGCGGTGAAGGTGGAGGTGGAGAGGACGGTTTTCAACTGGTTGCTTTTGGTCCTCCAAATGGAGAAACTGTTCCAAAGTTTGCTCCAGTTGATTTCTTTTTTAATAATGCTTTAGCTTCTGAGGTTATTGCTTCATTGTCTAGCTATTTTTCTATCTCTCCAGAAATTGATGGTGAGTGGGAAGTCTTTAGTGAAGATTGGGGCGAAAACAAAACTTATCGCGTTAGTTTTATGCCAGATGATGGTTATGAAACAGATGTAGTTTATACTATAAAAGCAGCAAAGAGTGTGACTGATTTTGAAGGCTCTTCTTATACAGTAGACCTGGGGACTTTCGATGATGCTAGTTTTTATCAGGCTCTTGATGAAGATGAAAGTTATTATTATTTTACTGTTGTGGGTAGTGATGAAGAGCATGGTGGTATGTTCCCACCCATGGCTTGGGCTGGTTATCCTTATGAGGGACAGAGAGATGTCTCTTTGAGTGTTGATACAGCTTCAATTGAATTTGATCGGGATGACATGGATGCAACTACTTTCACCACAGATAGTATTTATTTAACAAAGATGGTTAATGGTACTCCTGTTGTTGTCTCGGGTACAACTGTTACTCCAACTTCAGGTAAAACCAGAACAGTATGCATAAATAACTTCACATTGGAGATGAATTCTCATTATCGAGTTTTCATTACTCGAGATGTGTCTGATATTAGAGGGACAAATCTTCTGGGTATGCAAGATTCTCAGAACAATCCAGGGCCATCTTATTATGATTTTTATACTGGAACCTCTAGTGAGGAAGCCTCTGTTGAATATATTGGAACAAGTTTAGATGGTTATTCACAGGTTAATAATGTCTATCAGAATGTTCCTCTATTTGAAACCATATTTTTTACTTTTAGTGGCCCTTTGGCTGTTAGTACAGTAAACGCAACGAATGTGACTATTTCGCCAGCACTTAATTGTGGCAATGGTGATTATCAAGTAGTGTATGATCCAAATTTTCATGAAATAGTCTTTAACCCGTCGTGTGTGTTTCAAGCAAACACAGAGTATACAATTTCGTTTGATAATTTAGAGAATGCTTTTGGTAGTCTTCTTGATAATACTACTGTTACTATTTTGACTGAAGGAGCTGATTCTGGCCAGCCCTATATACAAATGGTTAGAGCTGATAATTATGGTTTAATGATTGAGTTTAGTGAGCCAGTTGCTTCTGCAAAGGTAACTAATAAAGGTAATTATATTCTAAAAACAAGAAGTGATTCTACTGATTGGGCAAGTGTAGATGCTACTCCTTTGACTAGTGCTAGTGCGACTTATGATTCTAAGGCCGCGGTTGGATTTCTGCAGCTAACTTTGGATCCAGGTGATGAGTTTCAGATAACTTTGAGTGCGAACATTATAGATGGTGCTGGCAATGCATTGAACACAGCAGCTGGAGCAAATGTCTTTACTGGGGGTGTTATGGATGCAGAAAAGTTTGCTGGAGGGACAGGGATGCAGGGCATGTCTGGATATAATGATTTTGATATGGGCGATATGGGAGAAATGCCAATCAATGTTAATCCAATGTCAACGTTTGTGGATACAACTACAAAATTCTTTGTTGATATACCTATTTCTCAGCAGATTGATGCAGGTGGACGAATTGAGCTTGTATTCCCAAATGGCTTTGATGTGTCTGGGGTGATTCCTGACGACTGGAGCCCTATTAATGATGATTTTAATGGGCCTGGAGATGGTGAGCCTTCTTTTGCAAGTACAGATCCTGCCGTTGCTACTGGAGCTGGTGGTGAAGCTGATGATGGAATCGGGGTTATTGGCAGTAGAATTGTAGTCTTTGAGCTAAGTGAGGCGACCATGGCAAATGATTTTTTAAGTCTTGATCTTGATGTGATCAAAAATGCCCCAACGGCTAAGGGGCCAGATACTTCTGGTTGGCAGGTAGAAATTGTTACTTATAACAGTAGTGGTGATATGCTTGAGGGATTAATGGCTATGCCCTTCTTTACTAGTGGTGGAGGAGAAAATCAAATTGATGTAACCGTGGATGGAGCCCTTGATGGTCATGATGGAAGCATTAAAGTCATGATCGATTCAAGTATGACTGGTTTTGTCCCACAATCGGTTGTGATTACTGGAAGTGCGGGAGCAACAAACAATGGCTCTGTTTCATTTAGTAGTTTGCCAGATGGTGAATATTTCTTATTTACTCAGCCTGATATGTCACTCGGAGGAACTGTTTATTATGGGTCTTCTTTTCCAGATCCAATTCAAATTTCAGGCGGAGAAACAATCGCGAAAACTATAACACTTGAACCAGAGGGGTCGGCTGCGAATCGTTTTGAGCTTGATGTACAATTAATTGGTGATTTTACAACTGATGGCAATGATGATGATGTGGATATTTTTGCTGGATCCCCTACTGGCTTTAGAAGAATTACTGTTACACCAGGAAACACAGCTGGCTCAACTTATACCATGTATCTTCCTGATGGTGATTGGAATATTGGTGTGGGTCCAGCAATGCCGGATGATTTTTTTGGACCAATGGAAATGCCTTCTTGGCCAGAACCACAGCATGTTAATGTTCAGGTTTCGGGCAATGGTACATCTGCAGACAAAGATAGCGTAACTTTTGATATTAGCCAGGCTTCTAGTTATACAATTACAGGTACTGTTATGGATGATAAAGGTTCTGGACTCGCTAGTGTTGAGGTCTATGCATACCAGCCTCAAGGTGGTTATGGAGAACGGCATACAAAAACATCTACTGATGGTTCATATAGCTTGGATGTAAATTGGACTGGGGTATATACGCTTGGTGCTTGGAAACCAGGTTTACCAGAAACAAAAGAAAAAACAATTGAAGTTACGAATGGTGGATCGGTAGTGAATTTCATTATGCAAAAGCCATCATTTACAATTACAGGAAAAGTAAAAAATTGGGATGGAGTGCCTGTTTCATTTGCTCCGGTATGGACATATGAAACAGATGGATATGGTTGGGCAGGAACTTCAACAGATGCAACCGGTCAATTCATTTTGTATGTTGATAATGGTAACTGGAAAATTGAAGCAGACCCGCAGGGGGTTGGTTGGTTGCAATATGGTGAAACTGTCGTGGTGAATAATGATAATGTTTCTGGAGTTGTTGTTCAACCAGAATCAGGAACAAATTATGTAGCTATCTCTGGAAGTATTACTGTTGACGGAGAATCTAGATCCTATACTCCTTTGAGAGCGGTTGGCTTTAATGCTGATGGTTCTTATACAGGACTTGAATTTGGCGGTTCAACAGATTCTGAAGGTAATTATACTATTGTAGTTCCTGGAGATAATAATTACAGAATTGATACTTGGCTACATGAATATGGTGAAATTGCAGCCACTCCAGACGAGGTTGCTAATAATCCAGCAACCACAATAGTAACGGATTCTGATAGATCAAATATTAATATTACAATGGGCTCTGGAGAGTTATCTGAAGTATCTATTGTTTTCAATAATCGTGCAGAATTAGCTTATTCTGGAATTGAAGCATTTATTAATTTTGATGGTTTTGATCCTGACACTGGGCAGCCAACAGGCTTTCATAACTCGAAGGTGATTTCAGACATATCAAATTCAGAAGGTGCAACCATAAAAATTAAAGATGGTAATTATAATGTATTTGTGCATGTGCCTGGATTTGGTGAATTTGTACCGCTTGAAGGACTATTTACATCAGAAACAACACCTGGTTATGTAGACATTGGTGTTGCAAGTGCAGATAGTAATACAATCACTATTAACTTGCCTTCTTCAGACAGTCTAATTTCGGTTAGTGGTTCTGTTGTTGATACTGTTGAAGATCCAGTAAAGAATGCTTGGGTATGGATTGGAAATCCATCAACTGGTTATCATAGTGGGGTTGAAACTAACGACGAAGGTAACTTTACAATAGCGGTTCCATCAGTTGCTGGTGATGGACAGGTTTTACAAATTGGAGCTGACAAGCCAGGGTATATGTCACTTGAACCTCAAACTGTTAATGTTACAGATGCGGATGAAGATGGTGAGGCCGACACGTCATATGATCTTGAATTGAAAGCGCAAACTTTGACCATTAATGGTACTATTTACGCGGATGATGACGGTGGTACTGCTAACGCATATGAGTTTGGAGAAGAACTTCCAAATGGTTGGGTGTTTGCTCAGGAATCAGAAAATGGTTACGTTTCTCACGCACCGGTTAATGGCTCAGGTCAATATCAATTGGGAGTTGTCGCGGGAGAATGGACAGTTTATGGTAGTGCTGATGGATATTCAGAATCTCAATATTCAATAGAAGGACAGGCTGCAACGTTAACCGTTGCTGCAAGTAATTTAGAGGATAAGGATATAAACTTGTCTACTAGAGCTAATTGGTCAAAGAAAACCAAGAAAGGATCAATAACACCATCTATGGGGGGGACGGTTGATGATACTGATGAGGATGGAACTGGTGTTAAGGTCGTGCTACCAGCCAATTCTTTAGGTGATTCTAATTCATCTGGTTCACTTAATATTTCCAATACAACATCTGTTTCTAGAGGTAGTTCCGCTACCCCATTTGGTTCTGAAGGTAAAGTAATTACTGCGACTGATGGGAATGGTCAACCAATTACAAACTTGAATAATTATGTTGATATCGAGTTGGTTATTTGGAAAGATGAAGTAGAGGCAGAGCTTGCATCCGAAAGATTAGAGAGCTATTCTGACCTGTCGTCAGCGAAGAATGGCTTCTTTGATGCTACATTAAATGATTGGGTGTCTTTGGAAACAACCCGAAAAGCATATTACAAGGAAACTTCAGAGGATACAGAGTGGAGCATTTATTCCAGCGATAATGCTGATAATACGAATTATGAAGATTTTATCGAGGATGCTTTAATTGATCAGACATTTACAGACTTTGAGGAGTATAAATTAGTCTTTAATGCAAAGACAGACCATTTCACAACCTTTAGTGTAACCACTGCCTTATCTATTGCTTCTGTAGATTCTGGAAGCGGCGTTGCTCCAAGATCTGCTGGTAGTGCCGCTGTAATTATCGCGCCGGAAGTTATTCAGGAAGTTGAAGTGGATGCAACTGTGGCTGTTGAATTAAGTACAACAGAAACAATTGTTACTCTAAATTCAACTGGTAACATGCAATTCACTCTTGGGGCTGATGCTCATAGTTTAACTTTGAGTAATGTTGATGTGACTGGTGGTTCTGTGACCTTATTGCTTCAGAGCGATCCTTTGTCTGTTAATTTGGTTGAAGGTGAAACAAAGCTAGTTGATGTTGATGGTGACGGTATAGATGATTTAGAGATAACTCTAGAAGAGATATTAAGTGGAAACCAAGTAAAGTTGTTTGTTACTTCTCTTTCACTACCTGGTTCAGCTGAGGCTTTGGCCAATGAGCCAGTAGAAGATCTTGAAGAATCAACAACTCCAGCTGAGGTAGTAGAAACTCCTGTGCCAGAATTATATACATCGGCTGAATATATGCCATCAAAGAATTCTTCAAGAAGTCTTGATTCTGAAATGGCTGCGATTGCCAAGTATGTATCTATTAAAAAGGTTTTGCCTGCAACAAATCAAGAATGGTATGTGATTGATTTCATTGCTTATGGAAGTACTGCAAAAGTGAGAGCAATTAGTCAGAGAGAAAGATTTGGTTTGCTTAAAGACTTTATGGCCATCTATGATCGTCTACCTCAAAATTCAAAAGATTGGGAAAATATGGCGAACATTGCAGCTGGCACTACTCCATCACGAGTACTTAGTCGAGAGGCTGCTGCGATCAAAGAGTTTGTAAAAGTCTTCAAGCGAGCAATAGACTTTAGTCAGGATGGTGATGAGGCATTTGTTCACCAATTAGCTTATAATTTGAGACCTCAAACAAGAAGTCTTGGAGCAGAGAGATCTGCAATTGCTAAATTCCTTAAAGTGTACAAGAAAGATCCAAATACTAGTTATACTTGGGCTGTTATGAGAGCTATTGCTTACTCTGGAGTGTCTGAAATGATAGAAGAAGCAAAAGCTGTTAAAGAAGCTGAGCAAGTGGGATCACTTGCTCCTCAGTTACCAGTAACTAGAAACTTGGTAATTGAAATGGATGCAGTTAATCAATATGTTCGATTAACAGGAACTACACCAAGTGGTGATGCTTGGGCTTCAGTGCACTTCCTTGCTTATGGAAGCACAGATGAAAGTAAGGCAAAAACATCTACTCAAAGATTCGAATTTCTAAAGAATTTTAGAAAGAAGTTTAACAAGTTGCCAACGACTAATAATGGTTGGTCCGAGTTAGCTGAGATGGTTAGATAGAGTCTAATATAAAGCAAAAAACCGGCCTGTGCGCCGGTTTTTTGCTTTCTTGGTATTATGCCTCGAAATGGAGATTGAGAGTCTTATCCTCTCGTATTTTTTGAATATTGCTGTTTACTTGTTGGTAGAATTCTGGATAGTGTTGTCGTAGTATCCAACGTCTTTTAATTCTTTGCCTGTAGGGTTGTTTTTGGTAATGAGCTACTTCATGGGCTAGCGTTCTGATCATGCTGTTTAGGGACTTTGGGGCAACAGTTTTTGGGGTGTAGATATCTAAAGTAATTAATTTTTTCCCTAAATTAATATAACCCAGAATATATCTTCTATCGCTCTTACTCCCCCTTCGCTTCATTATTTTGAGAGATAATTCAGGGACTTCAAGTATAAGTTTAATTCTTTCGAAAAGGATAAATACCAATTCTTCATGATGAATATTCATAGTACAAAAAAGTGCCATTTAGACACTTTTTGATTTTTTTAATTCTAAGGTAAATAGTTCAAGGGGTTAACTGGAATTCCATTCAATCTTACTTCAAAATGTAAATGCGGTCCAGTTGTTAATCTTCCAGCTCCTGGCGTGCCAGGCATACCACCAACTTTCCCAATAGGATCTCCTCTGGCGACAAAGTCATCATTGCCTACAAGAAACTTGCTTATATGGCCGTAAACAGTCGAAACTCCATTTGCGTGAATAAGTGAAATGTAGCTATATCCCATGCCAGCGTTTCTTGCCTTTAGTACATAACCATCAGCTGGCGCTCTAATAACTGTTCCTTGGGGCGATGCGATATCAATAGCTGGATGTTCAAATAAATATCTAAAAGGATAGCCTGGATCATGAAATCGTGTCGTGATGCGTCTTTGAGGAACTGGCCAGTTTAGATCAGAAGATCCTAACTGTTTTGGTTTTGAGCTTAGCGTTCCTCTGGCTGCCTTTTCAAGAGCTACAATATTTGCGCTGACTGCGTCTTGATCTCGCTTGGCTTGCCAGTATAGTTCATTGTATTTTTGTTCTGAATTTTTTGTTTGAACTAGTAGATTGTCTTTGAAGGTTGATTGTCCGTTGAGTTCGTCCTTTCGCAAATTAAGATCATCTTTTAAATTTACAAATTCTTCTTCTTTTTGATCTAGTTCAACCCTTTTGTCATCTAGAGTATCTTTTTGTGTTTTTAATTCACCTAATGTTTGTTGGAGACTGACCTGAAGGTCTTTTGTGAATTCAATCTGATTGTAAAACTCTGACATGGTGTCGTTTAAAAGGAAAATATGAAGTTCATTCTTTTGATCGTTTTCATGTATTTCTTGAAGTACAGAGGAGAGATTAACTCTTTTGTTACTGATAGCATCACCCGCTGCTATAATTTGCAATTCAATTTCACGAGTTTCTAATTTTATTTGTTCTATCTCTGTTTCGGTTGCTTTTAAATCAAGGTTAGTTTTGGCGATTTGATTGTCAATTACAGATAGCTGGTTTTTTAGAGAGGCAGCTTCGGTTTGCTTTTTCTTGATATTATCTTGATACGTAGCAATCTTTTTTTTGATTTGGTTTATTTCTGTTTTTTTGTCTTCAATTTGCTTTTCAATCGAGATAGCTGCGTTTACCCCGGCTGCGGTAAACAAAAAGAAAAACATTAGACTTAAAACTAATATTCTATTCAGGTTCTTGAATGAGTTTTTTTGCATAAAAAATTATCTTCATGAGTATTATATCACAAAGATAATTAAGTCTAAAGAAGTTTAGCAATGGCCCGACTGACTCTCTTGAGTGTCTTTTTCTTGCCAAGAGCATCTGCTAGGTCAAATGGTCCAGGCGATTTGTCTCTACCAGAGAGAGCAAGACGCACTGGCCAGAGAACACTACCTGTATCTAAGCTGTTTTGTTCTATTATTGCAAATATTTCTTTTTCCAATTTTTCACTAGTGAAGTTTTCTTCCTTTGTGCTTTCTAGTAATGATTCAATTAGCTTAAGATTCTCAATCGTGGCTTTTTGATCTGACTTCTTCCAAATAAGTTGTTTTGGTTCATAGTCTAGTTCTTCAAGAAAGAAAAAGCTGATTGCTTCAGCAATCTCATTAAATCTCTTTACTCTAGATTTTTCAAGTGAAAGTATTTTCTTTACTTGGGCTGGTTTTAATTTTTCTCCAGTTTCCGTTACGATTACAGTTGAAGGACTAAAGGTCAAAAGATTAGCTTTCTCCAAATATGGTTGGCAAGTCTCATAGAATTTGTCATCAGACATTTCACGGATATACATACCATTGATCCAGTCGAACTTGTCCAAATCAAAGACTGCTCCAGATTTGTGAACATTATCAAGTGAAAATTGTTTAACCAATTCGTTTAGAGTGTAAATTTCTTGTTCTGTGCCAGCGTTCCAGCCAAGCAAAGCAATGAAATTGATTAGAGAATCTTTCAAATAACCAGAATCAATAAAATCAGTTACAGTTGTGTCTCCATCTCGTTTACTTAGTTTCTTTTTTTGTTTATTCAATAGTTGTGGCAGATGAGCGAATTGTGGCATACCCCAACCAAAGGCATCATAAAGTAAAATATGTTTTGGCGTGCTAGCAATCCATTCTTCCCCACGCATGACTTGAGTTATTTTCATCATGTGATCGTCAACCACATTAGCAAAGTGATATGTTGGGAATCCATCAGCCTTGATCAAAACATAGTCATCCAGGTTTCTGGTGTTAACAACAATTTCTCCACGAATAATGTCGTTAAAGACAACCTCTTTGTCTTCTGGCATTTTGAATCGAACCACGTGTGGGGTGCCTTGTTCCAATAGTGAGTTTACTTCCTCCTTGGAAAGGTTTCTACAAAGATTGTCGTATTTTGGTGCTTGTTTGTTTTTTACTTGATCTGCTCGAAGTGCATCAATTCTGTCTTTGTCGCAAAAACAATAATAAGCCTTGTTTTTATCCAAAAGATCTTGAATATGTTGTTGGTAGATATCTAGTCTGTGAGATTGTGTGTAAGGGCCAACTTCACCTTTTTCTTTGACCTTTTCATCTGTTGTTAAATATGGACCCTCATCACTCTCAATACCTGCCCATTTTAGGACTTTTAGTAGATCTTCAACTGCACCAGGTACAAGCCGAGCCTGATCTGTGTCTTCTATTCTTATAATAAAGGTTCCCTTGTGATGCTTGGCAAATAGATAGTTATAAAGGATAGTTCTCAAATTACCAATATGAACCAAACCAGTTGGGCTTGGAGCTATTCTAACTCGTACATTTGATGTGTTTATTTTTTCCATAATTTTAGGTTATTTCGGTCTAATTATAGCTAAATGCATGAATAAAGTAAATATAGAGCAAATGATGGCAATAGTCAATGATAATTTTGTGTAAATTTAGCCAAGTAATTAGTTTCGTGTTTAGGGGGGTTGACAAAACTAGTTTTTTTTGCTATAATTTCTTGTTATGGTACTTTGAAAACCTAGAGCGCACTAGTTTTTATCTAAGAGTTCTTGGATACAGATTAGTGCGCTCAAAAATTTAACGGCAGAGATGCCACACAGGAGATCGTCATGAAGAAGACCACGTCCCCGTCCGTCCCGACCGTTTTCGAACTGCTGAGCAAGGTGAAGGGCATTGGGCCCTCCACCATCGCGAAGCTCGAGAAGGCCGAGTTGGATTCGGCCATCAAGATCAACCTGGCCGGCCGTGAGGGCTTGGTCAAGGCGGGTCTCAACAACGCGATCGCGACCCTCGTGATCGACAGCACCCCCGAAGCCCCGGCCCCCAAGCCGGAGCCGAAGAAGATCGCGGTGAAGAAGGGGTCCATGGGCGAGCTGCTTGCGAAGTCCTTCAAGGCCCGCGGCACCTCGATCGAGGAAGTCCGGAGCGACCTGGTTCAGGCCCCGGCCCCCAAGCCGGAGCCGGTCGTCGCGGTGAAGAAGCCCGAGATCAAGGTCGTCGAGATCGACGTCAGCGGCCACGTGGCCGAGGGCGAGACCTCCATGACCATCTCCAACCCCCTTCAGATGGGCGTGTTCGCGGAGGTTCTGGGCTACGGACTGCCGAAGGGCACGAAGGAGCTCAAGAACCTCATCTTCGTGGACGCCCAGGGTCGCCCCGTCAAGTTCGCTACCTCCTGGGTCATCCAGGTCGTCAAGAACGACGGCGGTACCTCGTTCACCATCGTGAGCGGTGACGAGATCGAGGTTTCCTACGCGACCGTTCAGGCCGCGTTCAAGGAGACTGCCTCGGTCAAAAAGATGTGGCTGTCCAAAGCCATCGAGCGCATCTTCACCATCCTCCGCCAGAAGGCGGAAGCGGCGAAGACGGCGGCGGCGGCTGAGGAAGAGCGGCAGGCGGCTGCGAAAGCGGCTGAGGAGCAGGCGGCAGAGGCTGCCCTCCTGGCGGAGATGAGGGAGACCATCATCTCCGATCTCGTCCGCACGATCGGCAGCGACCCTCGCGGGCCGTACTGGCTCACCACCGAGCAGGTGGCGAGTGCGAAGGATCCCCTTCAGGACCTTCCCCGGATCGAGAGCCTCATCCACAAGGTCCTCCTCGCGGAGCTGGGTATCACGCCCACTTCCAACCAGGCCAAGGGGTTCAGCCAGAACCTGAGCTTCTTCATGGCCGAGTACACCCGGCGGATGCTGGATCGCGTTCAGCAGATCAACAGCGGTGACGACCACCGTGAGTTGGTGCGCGGAGTGCAAGGGTACGCCGGCCAAGCCAATCGGTACCCGAACTCGCCGTTCGTAATGCTGCGTTTCCACTTCAACAGCATCGATGACGTTCGCTACCTCATCGTCCACGAGGACCTGTTGAAGGCCGTTCGCGATGAGTTCGCGGATCTGTTCCAGATTCGTCTGGGAGCCGGCGACTTCCTGCTCGACTGGATCGGCATGCGCGGATTCAGGCTCGTCGGTCAGGCCAAGGCAGCTGCCGAGGCCAAGGCAGCTGCGGTGTTCGCGGCCACGAGCGACGGTCAGGCCTTGCTGGAGTCCTTCGGTGATAACGCCGATTCGACGCCCAGTGATGTCAGTGACATCGTTCTCTAGCCTTTAGCCGGGCTACATTGTAACGGAGAAGTTCAAACCTCCTTAAATGATTGAACAGGCCATTCAACAATGGTCTAGCCACTTAGGAAAAGGCTGGAATCCTAAACAAGAGCCCCCCGACAGTCAGACTGTTGGGGGACTTTTTTTTGACATAAATGAATTTTCTTCGTAAGATAGAGATAGTTGCTGTTCGGTAAAAAAGGAGGTGGAAACCTATGGATGCAAATCGCTATCCCCTCAATATCAGAGACCCCTTCTGGACCCTCTTCTTCACTAGTAGTCTGACGATGAGGTTTGTCGGTGGTAGCTCGTGCTTCTGCCTGACGGATCCAGTTTCTGGGAATCAAACCATCATGGTTATTCCCGTCGGTGAATTTTCTACGTTACCAGCCACAGAACAAGTGCTCCGGCACTTCCCTGTCAACGAAACAGGAAGAAAACTCTACGATTCGGCAGTAGACCTACCGGTCGAGTATTCCATCATCAGGAAGGCAGAAAGACTGAATTGCGAAGAGATTCACACTCGGCGTAGGCATGTTCGCATTCTGACGCCCGACTTTGCAACTCCCCAAGTGGGAGAAGAAATTGGTCGTTTGGCCTTTATGCATTTTTGGCAAGCTCCACTTTTGCAGATCGAACGGATTCGACTCGCTGTTGGCGGAGAACAGATTTGGTTCATGTCTCAGCTCATGGCGGCTTCTCGTGTCTTGATCCATCTGAAACCGGGCGAAGGATTTCGCTTCAGAGGAGACACTCTTCAGTTCACATTCGGTGGTGTCGCACACCTCGTCCCAGTCCCAAACCAAGCCAGGACAGCCTAACGAAAAAGCAGCATTCTCTCAAAGAGTTTGCTGCTGTTTTTTTATTTGAAATTTAGAGATGGTTTATGAACTTTCTAGTAAACTCTCTTCTCATATGATGAAGACTAGTTAGAATTTCTTTTTTATCAATCCACTTTACCTCTTCAACCTCATCACTACTTTTGTAATCCACATCTTTGTTTTCACCTTTGAATTCAACCAAGAAAGCTAATTGTTCCTGACCACTGTAGCCTCGTATTAATTGATAATGTGGCAACCATGTGTATTTGTGAGTCGCGGGTAGTTTTTTTATAACTCTCAATAGACTTTCGGGAATTCCATCTTCTTCACTGATTTCTCTAATTACAGCTTCTTCTGGTTTTTCTCCTTCATCAATCCCCCCTTGTGGAAATTGCCAATGGTTTTTTAGTCGAGAGTTTTTTTGCACCAAATATTTTCCTTCTCTATTAACTACTACGCCAAGTACATTTTTTCTCATGGTGGTGTCAATTCTTTTTTTCCATTGGTGACAAGTTAGGAGAAAGTCGGCTGTGGCATTTTTAATTCTAGATAAACGACTTGGCTCCTTATAAAGTCGAAAAAACCATTCCATGCCAAACTGCTGCATCCATTTTGGAGCGCGTTGCATTTTGCCGCTAAGAAAATCAAATGTTCCTCCAATTCCAAGTGCCACTTTTACGCTAGGTACCAATTTGATAAATCTATGAATCCAAATTTCTTGTCTTGGAGCTCCTAAAGTTACAAATAAGATACTTGGTTTTTTATCATTAATGTCGTTTAAAATGTCATCGCAGTCAGTGTATTTGTTTTTATTAATAACGCCAACGTTGAGTTTGATGTTGGGATATGTTTCTTTGAAATATTTCCCTAAGTCTTCTTTTGTTGTCAAAGAATCTTCACGGAGGATTATGTAAACGGAAGTTCCTTTTTCTTTGTACTCATTGAGCAGGCTTTTGCTCAAGTCAACTCCAGTAATTCTATTCTCTAAAGTTTCTCCTAAAATTTTTGCTCCAAGTTTTAAGCCAAAACCATCGGGGATATTAATATCAGCTTTGTCCAAAATATTTCTATATTCTTCATCTTGTTCTGCTTTCAAGCAGATCTCTGGATTTGGTGTGTAAATTTTCAACTGCTCGTCAGAGTTCATTGCTCTGTCGATTTTTTGCATGACAAAAGACAATGGTCTGTCATCAATTTTGACACCAAGGATAATAGATTTGTTTTGTAGGTCTGGTGGTCTTTTTTGCATATAATAATTTGACTCTAGTATAGCAGGTTTGAGTCCAAAATTAAAGCTTGCGCGTTTGACATAAATGAGAAAAAAGCATAAAGTTCAATGTCCCTTAAGGAGGTGCCTATGAAGGCATACGTGTATAACTGGTGTTCTCACTTCTCAGATCAGGAGTGGATGTACGTCATCGTTTTTGCCGCAGATCGAGCGGCTGCAGATAAGTTCGCAAGGGAGTCAAGCCAAGAGCTTCTCTCTCTTCTTGGCGACGAAGAGTTGGCCAAGGCAAAGAATCTTCGCGTTGTAGAGGACGAGATTAAGCCAGGCGTTTTTCGCTGGCTCGTGGCCAATCAGTAAGAGCGACTGGGGAGTCTAGCAACTAGATCCCCAGTTTTTTATTGACATATTTTCAAGACAAGTTATAATAGGATTAGCACTCACAGACTTAGACTGCTAATAAGATATAAATCAAAATTTCACTATGGACATCCGTAAATTTACTACAAATTCTCAACAAGCAATGCAAGAAGCTCAGGCTCTTGCTTTTGAATATAATCATCCACAGATCGATACTCTTCATTTACTCTCTTCCCTATTACATCAGGAAGGAAGCATTGTTTTGACTGTTTTAAAGAAAATTGAAGCTCCGATAGAACAGATTTTGAAAGATGTAGAAGTGGCTATGAAAAAATTGCCAACCGGAAAAGCCAAGCAACCTCAGGCTGGCCAAGTTTTTGTAACAGCTTCCATGAATTTTACTTTGGTGAATTCAGAAAAAGAAGTCAAGAATTTTGGAGATGAGTTTATTAGTACAGAACATCTTTTTCTTTCACTCTTAAAAATTGAATCTACGGCTAGTGAAATTTTAAAACTCTATAAAATTGATTACAAACTTGTTTTACAAATTTTAACAGAAGTTAGAGGTGAACAAAAAGTTGATTCACTTGAGCCTGAAGGAAAATATAAAATTATTGAAAAGCATACTTTAAATTTAACAGAAGAAGCTCGACAAGAAAGATTGGATCCTGTGATTGGCAGAGATGAGGAAATTCGTCGTGTGTTGCAGGTGCTTTCTAGAAGAAGAAAGAATAATCCAGTTTTGATTGGTGAACCGGGTGTTGGTAAAACGGCTATTGCTGAAGGCTTGGCACAAAGAATCGTGTCTGGCGATGTTCCAGAAAATTTGAAGAGTAAAGAAGTCTTGTCTCTTGATATTGGTTCACTAGTAGCCGGTTCAAAGTTCCGAGGAGAATTTGAAGAAAGAATGAAAGCTATTTTGCAAGAAATTAAAAAAGCCAAAGATAAATATATTATTTTTATTGATGAGCTTCACACGATTGTTGGCGCTGGATCTATTGAAGGAACTTTGGATGCTTCTAATATGTTAAAGCCTGCACTTGCTCGTGGAGATCTCCATTGTGTTGGAGCTACTACTATCAAAGAATATCAAAAGCATATTGAAAAAGACGCTGCGCTAGAAAGGCGTTTTCAACCAGTTATGGTTTTAGAGCCATCAGTTGACGATACCCTTGCAATCTTGAGAGGTATCAAAGAAAAATACGAAGTTCATCATGGTGTAAGAATTACTGATGATGCTTTGGTTGCCGCAGCTAAGCTGTCTCAAAAATATATTACAGATCGTTTTTTGCCAGACAAAGCGATCGATTTGGTTGATGAAGCAACTTCTGCTCTTCGGATTGAGCTAAATAGTATGCCAATTGAGCTAGATCAAATGAAACGAAAGATCATGAAACTAGAAATTGAAAAACAAGCAATTTCTAGAGAGAAATCTGAAACTACAAAAAAACGTTTACGTGAAATTAACAAGGATTTGGCTGGGTTGAAAGAAAACTCTCATCAGTTGGAAATCCATTGGCAAAAAGAGCGTGAATTAATCGCTGATATTCAAGCTTCAAAAAAAGAAATTGACAAGTTTCGACAAGAAGCAGATATATTAGAGAGGAAAGCTGAATATGATCGTGTGGCGGAAATTAGATATGGAAAAATTCCAGAAAATGAAAAGAAAATTAAAAACCTACAAGGTAGATTAAAAAAACTACAAACTGGTCCTGGTGGAAAACGATTTTTAAAAGAAGAAGTTGGAGAAGAAGACATTGCAGCCGTGGTTGCAAAATGGACAGGCATTCCAGTTTCAAAAATGTTACAAAATGAGATTGAAAAACTTGCACATGCAGAAGATGTTTTGGGCAAACGTGTTATTGGTCAAAAGAAGGCTATTTCCGCTGTATCCAAAGCACTACGTCGTTCTCGAGCAGGCTTGTCAGAAGAAAATCAGCCAATTGGTTCATTCATGTTTCTTGGTCCGACAGGTGTTGGTAAAACTGAGCTTGCTAAGGCTTTGGCAGAATTCATGTTCAACAACGAAGATGCGATTGTTAGAGTTGATATGTCAGAGTTCATGGAGAAACATGCTGTTTCAAAGCTGATCGGCTCCCCTCCTGGCTATATTGGTCACGAAGAAGGTGGTCAATTAACAGAGAGAATTCGGAGACGTCCATACTCAGTTGTTCTTTTTGATGAAATTGAAAAAGCTCATCCAGAAGTCTTTAATGTTTTACTGCAATTGCTTGATGATGGTCATTTAACTGATTCCAAGGGACGTAAAGTAAATTTCAAAAACACAATTGTCATCATGACTTCAAATATTGGAAGTACAGCTATTTTGCAATCGTTAAATCAACAAGGAGGCTTTGGTTTTCAGGGAGAAGAATACAATGAAAAACTTGATATAGAAAAGAAAGTAATGGACATGTTAAAAGATCACTTTCGTCCAGAATTCTTGAACAGAGTTAATGAACTAATTGTGTTTGATGCCTTAGAAAAGGAAGATTTGAGACAAATTGTTGAATTGCAATTGGATAGAGTCTCTAATCGTCTTGATGAGCAAAAAGATATTAAACTTAAATTCACAAAGAGTTTGAGAGAAAATATTTTGGCTCAGGGATACGAACCTCAGTATGGGGCTCGTCCTTTGAAGAGATTGATTCAAAACAAAATTCTTGATGAGCTCGCTTTGCAAATTATTGAAGGCAAGATTGCCAAGAAGGTCACAGTTGATTATGACAAGGTGAAAAAAGAGGTTGTTTTTAAGTAAAATGTCCCAAAATAGACAGTCGTCACTTATCCTGGCGGCTGTTTGATTTGAGTAAAAAAAAACGGTATAATTGCTACATATGATAAAAACAAAAATTATATTTGCAATGATGCTATTGGCCATCTTGCTTCTGCCAATTGCCAATGCAAATGCGTCTAGTTTTAATAATGGTAACATTATTAGTGATTATGATATGACCAATTATAGGTCAATGACCCAAGACGCTGTACAGACTTTTTTGGAGAGAAAATCTGGAACTTTGAAGACTCTAATTACGCCAGATGTAAATGGGGTTGCGAGAAAAGCAAGTGAAATCATTTACTTGTCAGCTCAGGAACACAAGATCAATCCTAAATTTCTTTTGGTGATGCTACAAAAAGAGATGAGTTTGGTTGAGGATTCAACTCCTAGACAATCGCAGTATGATTGGGCTCTAGGTTATGGTGTTTGCGATGATTGCAGCGTTAACGATCCAAAGCTTTTACTCTTAAAAGGATTTGGGACGCAAGTTGATCGTGGTGCTGGGATTCAGAGATGGTATCTGGATAGAGCTAATAATGGATGGCTAAAAAAAGCAGGTGAAACTTATAATATTGATGGTCATCAAGTGACAATGGAAAATCAAGCAACTGCAAATTTGTATAACTACACTCCACATATTCATGGTAATTATAATTTTTGGAAGATATGGAACAGTTGGTTCTCTCAAAAGTTCCCAGATGGAACATTATTGCAAGCCGTTGGTGAACCAGGCGTTTGGCTATTAGAAGATGGTCTTAGAAGACCTTTTAATTCAAGAAGTGCTTTGATGTCTAGATACGGCATGGGTGGAATTATTTCTGTTAGCACCAATGAATTAGAGAAGTATGAAATTGGTAAAGCTATTAAATATTCAAATTATTCTCTCTTGGAAACACCAGACGGCAATGTTTATTTAATTGTTGATGAGCAACTAAGGAAATTTGCTTCAAATGATGTGATTAGAACATTAGGCTTTAATCCAGAGGAGTTTGAGCAAATTACAACTTCTGAATTTGTAGATTATGAATTAGGTGAGACTATTACACTTGAAAGTTCTTATCCAGCGGGCGCTTTATTGCAAGATATAGAAACAGGTGGTGTTTTCTACGTTCAAGATGGCAAGAAGCATCCGATTACAGCTAAGGAAGTAATGTTAATAAATTTTCCTCATCTAAAAATCACTCCAGCTAGCGCAGAAGAATTAGAAAAGTATCCTCGCTTTGATGCTGTAAAATTAAAAGATGGAACATTGGTGATGTCAAAGGAGAGCTCTTCTGTTTACGTTATTTCAAATGGAAAAAAGATGCCAATTGTTTCTGGAGAAGTTTTTGAGGCGATTGGATACAAGTGGGAAAACATCCAAAGCGTTAGTGAGGCTGGCCTAAAAATGATTCCACTTGGAAATTACATGGATTTAGAGTATAAAGAGTAAAATACAGATTTAATGATAGATATCTGATATGCGTGATAATTGTAATCAGGTAAATCAGAGTGTTATCATGTATGTTAGTATTCCTATCAACTTTACAAACTTTTAACTAGTTCCACTATGTTAGTATTTGCAGGGGTTGTCCCCCATCCGCCATTACTTATTCCAACCATTGGAAAGGAAAATATTGATAAGTTAAAAAAAACAATCAGAGCTTTTGATATTCTAGAAGAAGATTTGAATGAAGCTGATCCAGATACGATTATTGTTATTTCTCCACACGGAGAGCTTAGCCCTGATAATTTTATCATTAATACAAATGAAAATTACGTGTCTAATTTTCATGATTTTGGAGACTTTAGCACAGAGTTAAAGTTTAAGTCTGATTTGCAGTTTATAAATCAGCTCAAGAGTCAGAATGAAACAACTTTGCCAATCCAATTAACTTATGATGAAAATTTGGATCATGGTGTAGCTGTGCCTTTGTATTATTTAACTAGAAAAAATAAAAATCGTAGAATCGTTCCAATTAATTATTGCTTTTCAAGTTACGAACAGCAAGTTGAATTTGGTGAAGCTTTGAAGGAAGCGTGTTTCTCTCTAGAAAAAAAGTATGCAATTATTGCTTCGGGTGATTTGTCTCACAGGCTTTCAAAGAATGCGCCATCTGGATTTTCACCAAAAGCCAAAGAGTTTGATAAAAAATTGATTCAGGCTTTGAAAAAGAAAAGTGTAGATTCTCTGATTGGTATGGATCAAGGCTTGATTGAAGAGGCTGGCGAGTGTGGTCTAAGATCGATCTTGGTTTTGATGGGCGCTATAAAAAACATGAATTACGACTTTCAAGTTCTGAGTTACGAATCACCTTTCGGGGTCGGTTATCTGGTGGGCGAAGTCAAGTTGAAATAATGAGACAAAAGCAGGGCTGATCGCCCTGTTTTTAAGCTAAGATATTTTTATGAGTAAAATCGACATGATAAAGCTTATTAATAGTATTGTTAAAGAATCTTGTGATCTAAAAAATACATTCACAGATGAAATCGATGCTGCGGTTAATTATTGTTGCATTTTTTCTCAAAGTGATAATGAGTTTTGTGAACTAAAACGGCTAGCAAATAAAATCGGTAAAGTCGTTGAGGAAACACTTTCGGGACCTCTGTATCAGATTGACCCTGTTGAAACAGTTTCTGGGCTACTCAAATTATTAAAAATTAGAAATCCAGATGAGACTAAGCCAGAACGAGGAGATGCTGATTTTACAGTCAGGAATTATCATGTATTTAAAGATAAATATCTTTCTAGTAGTAATTTTAAATTGATTTTAAAAGATGATTTTGAGATGATAGAATTGATGGAATCTGGGTTTACGGTAAGAGCATATTTTTCTTATCCTCCCTTGGATGATCAGTTTGGTCTTAACTAAGAGCTGTATGGAAAAAATTATCAAAGTAATTCCACTTCAAAAAATGCCTCGTGACAAGGGGTTTTTTGATTATAAGGTAAGAGCCCAAATAGCTAAGGATATTACTCCAGGAGCCGTTTTTGAGGTTCCTTTTGGTAGAAAAAAGTTGCAGTCGGTCTTTTATAGATTTGAGACTAGTAGTTCCTTTGATAAACTCCGCGAATTAGAGGAAGTTAACGTCCTTGGTCAGTTGCCAGATTATCAACTAAAGCTAATTGATTGGTTCTCAAAGTATTATTATTATTCTCCAGCCTCAACTTTGATTTTGATGTTGCCCTCTATCCCAAAGAAAAAGCAGTCACTTTCAATCAATCAATTACTCGTTAGTTACAAGAAAATAAACTTAACAGCAAATACAAAGAAAGTCGCGAATGACATTTGGACGGCGCCAGACAAAAAGTATTTAATTTCACCAAATAGTCAAAAACTTAAGACAGAGGTTTATTTGCAATTAGTTAAGAAGGCTATAAAAGAAAGCAAACAAATTGTTTTACTCTTTCCTCAGGTTGAAAAAGTAAAATCTTTTTACCAATATTTAGATCCTAGTTCCAGAAAACAAACTTGTGTTATCTCAAGTGAGGTTCAACGTTCAAAGAACAGGCATCATCAGCTTTGGCAAGACATTAGTGACAAGAAGTACAATGTGATTGTTGGAACTCGGTCATCAGTCTTTGCGCCTTTGCAAAATTGTCATTTGATGATTGTAGATGAAAGTCATTCCGAGGATTACAAGCAATGGGATCAAACACCGCGCTACAATGTAGTTAAGGTTATAAAAGAAATACAAAAGAACTTAAAAAACAAACTAATCTTAACGAGTGTGACTCCACGAATAGAAACTGTATACGAAGCAAAGAAGCTTGGGTATAAATATGTTTCTTTGGGGGAGGATGCCAAAGTTAACCTTTCTGTGGTGGATTTATCGCATGAAAGACAGAAAGGCTTTACCTATTTAACAGATAAACTAATTGAATCGATAAAGAGTCAGGTTGAGAAGGAGAAACAATCTTTGTTGATCGTAAATAAACGAGGCTTGTATAGTTACTTGTTGTGCCAGGACTGTGGCTGGACTGCAAAATGTTTGGGGTGTGAAATGCCTTTGATTATTAATGCTGAGAATAAATTGGAATGTAGGAATTGTGAAAAGAAAGGACCTTTGCCTTTGTCTTGTCCTCGTTGCGAAGGAGCAAATTTGAAGCCACTTGGAATTGGCATAGAACAGATTTCAAGAATTTTACAAAAGGACTATGGTTGGACGTGTTCAGAGGATGTTGAAAGTAAAACTGCTCAAGTTATATTAAGTACTGGTCAAAATATTACAGAAAGCTCCTGGGGAAATATTGGGTTACTTGGTTTTGTTTATATTGATAGTCTGGTTTATTTGGCTGACTACAACTCCAATTACAAGTTATACAGCTTTATAAAAACTATTATTAATTCAGCTGGTTCAAGTGTGAATAATATTATTTTACAAACTTGTTTTGTGAACAATTTGGCTATCGAACACATTAAACTTGGCTATACAAAATTTTACAAAGATGAGATTGACTCCAGAAAGGCCTTTGACTATCCCCCATTTACAAATGTGGTTAAAATATTCTTTCAACATCATGATTTAGATATTTGTGAAAAGGAAGCTAGGCATATTTATAAAGAATTAAAACAATCTGTAGAGAAAAAGGGAGGCAGGATTACAGAGCCCTATTTGTACTATTTGAGGAAAGTAAGGAAAAGGTATAGATATCAGATAGCAATTGTTTTACCGAAAATTAGCCAAAAAGAGGAAGAAGATCTTTTATCCGCTATTCCAAGTCACTGGATGCTTGACAAAGACCCTAAAGATCTGTTATAATTTACAATAAATTTAGCAAAATATGATCAAAGATATACTTATTCATCCAGACAAGAAATTGCGGGTGAAATCAAAATCAATCCTTGTTAAAGAAATCAAATCGAAAGAAATGAGTGCTTTTTTGGTTGATATGGAGGAAACTATGCTAGAAAAGGATGGAATTGGTTTGGCTGCTCCTCAAATTGGAGTTCACAAAAGAGTTGTGGTTGTAAATACAAAAGATGGCGTGGTTGCTTTGATCAATCCAAAAATATCAAAGAAATCCTGGAGAAAGGAATCAGAAGAAGAAGGATGTTTGAGTTTGCCAGGCGTTTTTGGTTTTGTAAAGAGATCTGCAAAAATCACAGTTAATGCTCGTGGTTATGATGGAGAAAAAATAAACTTTGAAGCCAAAGGCTTGTTTGCTAGAGTTATTCAACATGAAGTTGATCATCTCGATGGTATCCTATTTATTGATAGAGCTAAGAAAACAAAAAAAATCAATGTCTCAGAAGAATAAAAATATAAAAGTAATTTTTATGGGGTCAGCTGAATTCTCAGTCCCCATTTTAGTTAAATTAATTGAGGACTTTAATGTTCAAGCTGTTATTACTGAAATTGACAAACCGGCAGGACGAGACAAGGTTCTTGTTTCGCCTCCAACTAAAATAATTGCGGACAAAGAAAATATTCCTTGTTGGCAACCAGCTTCACTAAAAAAGAATACAGAGATTTTGAAAAAAATCGAAGCCCTGTCACCTGATGTAATTATTGTGGCGGCTTATGGCAAGTTATTGCCCGAAGCATTGTTGAATATCCCAGAACATGGGTGTCTGAATGTTCATCCCTCTTTATTGCCGATTTATAGAGGTCCATCCCCGATTCAAACAGCGTTGTTAAATGGAGACAAGGAAACAGGCGTCTCAATTATGTTGTTGGACAAAGAAATGGATGCTGGAGATCTACTAGAACAAAAATCTTTCAAGATCAAAGAGACTGATGATTATAATACTCTTTCAGAAAAGTTTTCAATGGTTGGCGCCAAGGCGTTAAGTAATCTTTTGCCTACTTATTTGGAAGGAGATGTAGTTCTTGAAACTCAGAATGATGAGAAAGCTACTTTTTGTTATAAAATATCAAAACAATCAGGCTTAATCGATTGGGCTAAGTCTGCGGAGGAAATAAACAATCAGTTAAGAGCTTACAAGAAATGGCCAGGTATCTTTTCTAAATTCAATGCGAAGAAGATCGATGTGTTAAAGGCAGCTGTTGCTGATGACAATGAAACAACCGCAAGAGTTGGAGAAGTTTATAAAAATAAAAAACGCATTTTTGTAAAATGCGGTAATGGTAGTTTAGAGTTGCTAGAAGTGAAGCTTGAAGGTAAAAAGCAGATGTCAATTCAAAACTTTGTGAATGGTAATCAAGCCTTTGTTGGATCTAGTTTGGGTTGATGTTTGTAGAGAACTTTTAATGTTATGAAAATAATCAAAAGGAACCCGATACCTAAAGGATGATTAAGATAAGGGGTGAAGCCATGGACGATAATTAAAGAGAACAGCCCAAGTGACAAACCCGTCAAAAGAGCGTTAGAAAAACGGTCTTTATTTTTTTTGCCAAAAACCCAGAGCTGTTTGTACAAATTAAAGAGAACAGCCAGGTAAATAAATAGCCCCACCACACCAATTTTTAGTAGAATATCTAGGTAGCCCCATTCAAAAGCAGAGGTTGTATACCAGCCCTCTGGATTATTTACTGTCAAAATCCTTGGATCCTGGCTCTGATAAGTTACACTGGTCCCCCATCCAGATCCGAGCATTGGGTATTTAAGTATTTCATCTGTTAAAGTTGGCAACTGACTCCATCTGCTAGAAATAGCTGCTCCACTTAGAGCTAATCGTTCAGATATTGCGCTTCCAGACCCCACATTACCAACAGCTGGGAATGGAAAATTTATAATACCAACAATAAAGATTATTGATATAAGTCCAAGCAAGGCTATTCTAACAAAGGAGGCAAAAATATCTCTGAGGTTAAATCTGTAAACAAAGAGGGCAAACCCTAGAAGGGCCACAGTCGTTACAACAAAAGCTAGCCAAAAACTTCGAGAGAGAGACAGAACAGTTGTCGCTGTGGAGAACAGAAGAATTAGGCTCAGATATCTATTTTCCTTTTCTTTGTAATCTAGTCGTCCCTTAAAAATTAGGTAGCCAAGTAAAATAAAGGCTCCAATTATTACAAAAATTTGAGATTGTGAAAAAATTCTAAAGAATCCATCTTGAATAAGAGTAAATTCTCCCCAACGAGTATCTCTACCCCAAAGATAAAGATATTTCATCATTCTTGGTATTTGGTGAGAGAATATGTATAGAAAGAATAATGATTTGACTGAGATGGCGACAATACTGGCGGTGAATATTTGCCAGACATGATTTAGGTCTTTTCTAGATTCTATCACAGAAAGGAATGGGAAGAAGTATAGGAAGTATAGCCAAGCATTAAAATCAAGGAAGATATCTTTTGGAGAAACCCCTCGGATAGCAGCAAAGACAAGACCCCATAAAGAAATAACAGCCAGGGCAACAAGTGTCTTATTATTTTTTAATAAAGAAAATGTTTCAGTGAAGAGTTTTTTCGCAAACAATCGATACAGCCAGGCAGCCATAACAGCTACAAAGATGCCAATTCTGATGGATAGTAAAAACCCACCTAATTCCAAATCAAAATAATGCCCTTGTGAGCCGATAAATAATTCTCCCATGGCGATCAAAACGCCATACTTCAAATTTTTGAGACTCACAATAAAGACAACTCCAACTAGCAGAAGGTAAATAATTGAAGTAAAATCTACCACAATTTTCATCCAATGTGTAAAAAAAGACAATAATTCAATAAAAAGAACGAACAATAGTGTTGTTCGAAATGTTCCTCCTAGAAATTTCGGGTCGTATATTTTCTTTTTACCGTTTGGCATCTTGTTTGTATAGTCGATAAATTATATTAGATGGGTTATCGCACATAAAACAATATGAATCCAGAAGCTGTCTTATTTTGTCGTACGTATCTATTCTTTTGTCTTTGAATTGGCTGATGGTGAGGTCTATAATCAAATCATTTATTTTTAGCCAGGTGTGTCTAGTCGGAAATCCAGCAAATTCTCCACGAGCAACCTCACTAACAATTTTGTGTTTATCCAAAACTCTGGAATTTAAATAGTTAGCTAGTCCTGTGTGGTGCTTTCTAGCCATGCCGCTTATATAAAAAACTTTTTTCTGCTCCCCTTTTATCATTGCACGACTCAAATTATCTGAGATATATTCGGAAACACCATCTAGAAGATCATCTAATAGATGGTCATGCTTAATCACATCTACAAAGGGTTTTGCTAGTAATTGTTTTTCTATAATTAACATATCAAACTCTTGATTGTGGTCTTGCTTTGATTTTAAACAGTTGAGTTAGTAATGTAAGGCCAAAACTTAATGGTTGAAGTGCCCAGAGAGTATAGTAAGCAGTTTTGGAATGATGTTTTTTGAAATAAATTAGCATTCCTTTGTTGAATCGTTTCTGTTTTGTTAGCCCAAAAGTTTGAGCAAAGCTCTTTCCTTCAAAGTGAATAACCTCGGTGACAGGCGCAAAAATTATCTTGTGTCCTAGGTCTTTTACCCTTTTACACATTTCCATGTCTTCCCACCACAACCAGTAATCCTCGTCCCAACCACCAATTTCATTCATGATTTTCTTTCGGGTGAACAGAAAGGCGCCCATTACTTGATCTACTTCCTTTTCTGAGGTGTATTTAAAGTCTTTCATTAAATAGTTTTTTAAACATGGAGTCCAGCTCAAGAAATGATGCATTTTTAGTAGAACTAACACCTGGCTACAAAGAGAAGGAAATCTTTTTGCATTTGGTTGAGGTGTTTTGTCTCCATAAAGAAGTCGGCAAGTAGAAATCCCTACTTCTGGCCTACTCTCCATAAAATCAAACATTTTTTTGAATGAATTGTTGGTCATGAGCATGTCTGGATTCATAAAAAGAATATATTCACCAGTTGCAATCTTATACCCTTGATTATTTGCTTTAGAAAAGCCAGCGTTAAAGTCATTGGCAATTATTTTTAGCCTCTTGCTTATAATTTCATCCTTAAACTTTTGACGAAAATGAGTAACAGAACCATCCTTTGATTCATTATCTACAACAATTATTTCAAAATTAATGTCTTTTGTATAGAAAAAAATTGTTTCAAGTTGTTTTGATAGAAGTTCTTTTACATTCCAATTTACAATAACAACTGATAAATCCATTTTCGCGGCTTCTCTCCTGTTTAAGCTTTGAATTTTTGTAATTGTTTCGTGCATTACTTTAAGCGTTGCTTCCATAGTTTAATTTAACTTTTTATAGACGATTTCAGTCATCTTGTCTGTTCTTTCTCTCCAACTATGTTGTTTTACAGCTGCTTTACGAGCTTCTCTTTTTTCTGGAGAATCTTCTAGTAAAGCTTGGTCAATATTTGAAATAAATTCATTTTCTGATTTTGCGATATAGATATGATCTTTAAACATGTCTATTCCTGCGCCTTGAGTGGCTACAACAGGCTTTCCACAGGCCAGGTAGTCATACATCTTCATTGGATTCATGGATTCCACAAACTTATTCAATTTGTGAGGGATAATTGCAACGTTGAACTTGTTTAAGTAGCTGGGCGCATCATCAAAATCTATTCGCCCAAAAGTATGGATATTTTCTATTCCTTTGATTTTTTCATGCAGTTCTTTTTTAATTCCTGGCCAAATAGGACCGCAAAGAGCAATTTTCTTGTCTGAATGATGCTTGGCAATTTTTACAATCAAGTCGATGTCTACTCTTTCTTCTATTGTGCCAAGATAGCCAATGATCGGTTTGGTAAATTCTGAAAGCTTGTTTTCTTGTTCGACTTTTTCTGGGTCATTGAAGTGATCATAGTCTACACCATTCGGAATCCAATGAATGTCCTTTGTTCGTCCTAAATCTTTGAAAAAATCTACCATTGCTTCTGAAACTGTAAAAATAACATCCGCCTTTTCTGCAATTACTTTATAATTAGCTAGAAGTTTCTTCTTCTTTATCATCTTTAAGTAGTTTGGATGTTCAGCCCAATTGTCTACAGTATCAAATACAAAGAGTTTTTCATTTAACTTCCCTATGAAATTCGTAAACATGGGATTGTAGGACCAAAAGACAATGTTTTTTAGATTTAGTATTTTTTCTACTCTACGTAATTCTTTGCCAACTGTTTCATTTGAAAAAAGTGAATCAATTGTGCTGTATACATAGAGTTTGTCTGATCTCTGCCAACACGCACTCGTTGTGTCACCATAAAGCATTTCATGATTTTTTGGTTCTGAAAGAATGTTTTTCAGATAGTGACTTACAGCTTGCTTTATTCCAACTGGCAGAAAATCAACTGCAACAATTTTTTCTATTTCCCTTTCTTTTTCCAATGCTTGGAGGATGTTAAAATTTCTATTTACAATACCATGATCCCAATCATAAAATGTTGACATGTTGAACATGACAAGATTTAATTGTTCATGGTTTTTTGGCATATTTTATTTTAAGTACAATCTTGATCCTAATGAAAAGTGTCGATCTGAAAATTCTTGACTTCCATCATCGTTCTTGGAAATATATTTGTCGGCAATATTTACTTTTGTTGATAAATCATCAATGTGACAAAGTGCATGAGCCTCTCTTGTCATCGGCAGCATTGGACTCCCATACTCTAGTCTTCCATGGTGAGTAATGATTAAATGTAAAATTTTAATTCGTAATTCATCAGGAAAATCTTTTATTTTACCAATTGCATCAGATACCATGATGAGGCCGATACTCAGGTGACCAAGTAAATGTCCTTCTACAGTTCTATAAATAGTGTGATTTATATTCAATTCTCGGGTTTTTCCGATATCATGTAATAGAATTCCTACTAATAAAACGTCAAAGTCTATATCAGGGTAATTTTTAGCTGTGGCCTTTGCTAGGTCTAGCATTTCGTTAACGTGTTCCAGGAACCCACCTACATAGGCATGATGGATTTTTTCTGCAGCTGGAGCTTCTTTTATAATCTTGCTCATCTCCTTGTCTTTGAAAAAAGAAGTGAGAAGTTTTTTTGTAAAAGGATTTTTTGAACCATCAATTTCCTTTAGGATTTTTTCATAAACTTTTTCTACATCTATATCTGCAGTTGGTAAGAAATCTGCCAGATTAAAATCCTCAGTTTTTTGTAAAAACGTTATAATCACCTGCTGTCTTTCTCGAAATTCCCCTACTTTTCCAGATAAAGAAATAATATCTCCGATTTCAAAGTCTTCACAGTTTTTGATTCCGTCCTCCCAAATCTTACCTGGCAATTCGCCTGTTTTGTCAGAAATTATTATATCAATAAAATCTTTGTTGTTAGCTGTCTTTCCTTTTCTAATAGATTTTACTACTACTTTGAAATCTGTTAATTTTTCATCTACTTTCAGGTCTTCAATAAATTTCTCTTTCATATTCGTGTTATTTTTACTTTTAGCTACCTCCTGAACCAGTGACATTTGGGACATACAATTCATCAAGAATAATTAGATTTAAGACTTTAATACTTAAAAATTACTTTAATTTATGCTCATCAAAGTTATTCATATTATACCAATTTTTTAGAATAAAAAAAAGGCGCAATGATCATTGGATCACAGCGCCTAGCAGCCTAAACTGCGTGTTGGTGGATCAGCCTTCTCATTCGGAGGACATCGAAGGGTTTTCTGATCACGTGGTTGGCTGGCAGCGGGCTTTCAGCTTGGCCCGGCGGTGTTGCAGTCACCATGAAGATCTTGGCCTCTGGGCGAATTTCCTTTGCTAGAGGAATGAACTCGGTGCCAGTCATGACTGGCATTCTCTGGTCAGTGACGACCATTGTGAACGGATGTTCCCGGAGCTTTGCAAGTGCTTCATGCGGATTTGTGGTTGTTTCAAAAGGTATTCCCTGACCGCTCATCATTTCTCTGTATAAGCCCAGAATTACATTCTCGTCATCAAGAAAAAGTACCAAGACAAGTGCCCCCTTCCATCTAAAGTGACAAAGAATAGAATATAACAAAAAAAGCCCCCTGTCAAGGGGCTGGGCTGTGAATAAGTTATTTTAAGAACATGCCATCTCCAAAGCTAAAAAATTTGTATTTTAGGCTGATCGCCTTTTTATATATCTTAAAAACCTCTTCTTTGCCAATTAGGGCAGAGACAAGCATAAGAAGAGAAGATTTTGGTAAATGAAAGTTAGTAATCATGGCATCCACAAACTTGTACTTATAGCCTGGGTAAATGAAAATATTGACGTATTTACTTACTTGAGCCGGCTCAGCTAGTTTTTCTTGAAAAACAGCTTCTAGTGTTCTCACTGAAGTTGTGCCCACAGCTATTATTCTTTTCCCATCCTTTTTTGCTTTTAATAGTCGTTTTACTGTTTGTTTGTCAACATTGACTAATTCATGATGAATTTTAAAATCTTCAATGTTTTCTGTATTAACTGGTTCAAATGTTCCAAGCCCGACATGAAGTGTTACATATTCAAATTGAACACCTCTTTCTTTTATTTTTTTGAGAAGTCTGTTTGTAAAGTGTAATCCGGCCGTTGGAGCTGCGGCTGAGCCTGTTTCTTTGGCAAAAACAGTCTGATACTTTGTTTTTAGTTTTGATTGAGTTTCTTTTGACTCAATGTATGGTGGCAGAGGGACTTGACCAATTTTATCCAAAATTGTGTAGAATTTTGGTCCTCTAATATTGAACTGTATGAGCCAGCTTTTGTCTGGTAGATCTTCCATCACTTCCGCCTCTAGACCAAGCTTAAATACCAATTTTAAGCCTATTTTTGGTCTCTTGGTGCCGAGCAAAGCCTCCCATTTTCCATCACCCTTTTCTTCTAGCAGCAAAGCTTCAGCCTTTCCTCCAGTTTCTTTTTGACCAAGCAATCGAGCTGGAAATACTTTTGTGTTGTTAAAAACTAAAACATCATTTTTTGTTAAATATTTTGGTAGATTAAAGAATTTTTCGTGGGTCATTTTGTCTTGTTTTCTATCATAAACAAGAAGCCGAGAGTGGTCTCTCGGCTTACAAGGTTCCTGAGCAATCAATTCTTTTGGTAAATTGTAATCAAATTCTGATAGTTTCATGGTCTATGTGATAGAAATAAAGATTACTACAAGGGCAAAAATTATAGAAGAAGAAATAAGGGTTGTTATAAAGACCGAGATAAAGGCTTTCCATCCTCTTTTTGAAGCAAAAATTAGCGGCACTCCAAAGATTAGAAAAACGTACATAAGAATCAATAGTATAAAGCCAATGGCATACATAAATTCCATGTTTTTGAAAAGATCTCTAAGAATTCTTGATTCTCCTATGTATTGAATGAGGTATGTTAGTCCAAAAATAATAAGTGAAGAAACAGACCCCCAAAGTAAATATTTCCCATTTGACAAAGTTATCTTTGTGTCTTTGTTTGTTGATGTTTCTAAAGTGTTATTAGACTCATTAAATTTTAATGTGTCCTTTTTTTTGCCAGAAACGTATTTATTTAGAAAGTAAATACCTGTAATAACTATTATTAAGACTAAAAAGAACAAAATACCTCTAACTAAATTCAATCGCAACTTACTAGTTGCATAAGAACCTTTTACAATGAATTCTTCGTTAGGTGCTAAACTTTTAGCCTGCTTGTTTACAACCCCAAGTAGTCCAACTTGACTTGAGGCTTTATCTAAAGTTGGATTTGAAAAACCAGCTGTAGTTGCTGTTGCCATACCCAGCCCTACTTCATTAAAGGAATTATTGTAATTTACGATTGATGTTTGTCCTCTCATGTAGAGCTCAGATCCTACATCAACAGCAACGTTGATTTCTGAAATTCTAACAGGGGTTTTTAATGATTTGAAATTAAAATCAAATAAGCCTCCTGCCTTAGCTTCTACATAGTCCTTTGTGTAATATGAAATAAAAATGGCTCCTTGTTCATTTGGTAATAAAGGCTTTAGAAGTTTAAACTCATATTCTCGATTGGTTTCTGTGAATTGCAACTTGTGGTACTCAGAAGAGTTTTTTGTGCTCTGATAATAATTATAATTGTTACTGGAATTGTAATAATCAGCTTCTGTGTAGTTTTGACAGTCGTAAGATTTTGTTTCGTTGTTATAAACTTGTTTTGTGCATGTTTTTGTTAATATTTGTTGCAAAGCAAAAACTTCATAAAATGTATCATTTGTCTTGAACTTTAATGTTCTAAGAACTGATTCTGAAAAATTGGTAAAAGAAATTCTAGCCATAACATGAGCTTCTCCATTGCCTCTAAAAGTAACTGAATAATTATGTTTTTGTCCAAAAGAAAAACCATCATTAGCCATAGCTGGGGCCATTGGGAGTAAAAATAAAAAACTTAAAATAAACAGAGCTAGAATTTTTTTCATAAGCTTAAATTATTAATTGTTTTTATTAGAGCTTCTGCTGACAGCCTGTCGTCGTATGTGTCCCCTATTATATTAAATATTTCTTCGTGTTTTTTATTATAAATATAAACTGCTGGCTTTGAGACCTCCTTTCCTTTGTGCGAGGCTTTTAAATTGTAGTCATTGATAATTTTAAAATCAGAATCAGACAAAACGGGAAAGGATAATTTTAAAAAGGTTTTTAAAATGCTTGAGTTCATTTTTGAGTCAGAAGATATAGCTATAATGTTTACATTAAATTTTTCTATTTCAGAAATATTTTTTTGTAAGTCTTGAAGTTGTTTTTTGCAATGATTGCACCAAGCGCCTCTAAAAAATATAACTAGAAGATTTTTATCTGCTTGAAAATCGTGGAAGATAAAGTCTTCCCCATTGTTATTTTGAACTGTATAATTTTTTAGACTTTTCATATAAACTAACAGCAATTATCCCAGTCAACTACTCCTTCTAGCTCTTTTAGCTTTTTATCGTACTGCTTTAGACAATTTTCTGAGCAAAACTCAACCTCATTCTTTTTTATAGATTGCTTTGGGTCAATCTCCTTCTCACATATAATACATTTTGGCATATTTTGTGGTTATTATTTCTCCTCCCATTATAGCGTATTCTATAGCGAAATCAACACAAAAGAGAGCGAATTAACGCTCTCTTTTGCTATATTTCGTTCTATCTATCGAGTTGCTCCTGTATAAGCGATTGCTCTCATAATAGACCATTGATGTGATGTACTAGGTGAATAACGGTATACTGATCGGAAAGTATTGATAGCAGCTTTTTCGCTGTCTATATTTCTCAATACATTTCGAACGTTATATCCGATGTAATACATAGCCCATTCATCATTGATATTAGAGTAATTTGGTAGTCTCTTGTAAACCTTTGCAAAGTCATAAATAGCCTTTTGTTCAGCTTTTAAGTTTCTTTGTAATGGTTTGTGACTAGTCAAAATCAAAGCAATATCTTTCCAGTCAGCTGCGTTTGAAGGAACTCTACTATAAATTTCATAGTAGTCTCCAACCACACCTTTTCGATCACGAACAGAAAGTTTTGATGATTCTGGTGTGCCGTACGCAATAAAGTGTACTACAGGCCATGTGTCATCATTTGGAACTACATTAGTTAGTTCAGTGAAAAAACTAAGTGATTCCGCTTCTGCTGCAGGATTTGGTGTACTTGGTTTAGCAGGAATAAAGCCTTCTGTAGAACCAACAACAGCTTCAGGGTCTGTGCTTACAGAAGTTTTATTTCCCATAAGTGCAAACACTGTTAAGTGTTGAGTTTTTGAAGTCACTTTATTGGCAGTTGTATCTACCACAGAGCTAAGCTCTATCCATTTTGCTTTACTAACATCCCAATAAAATAGTTTTAATGAACCTTCATCTAAACCAGCTATTTGAGCGTTTGTGTAAGACAATTCTAAATCAAGTGGGTATCCAAACAATGAATCATCTGATTCAATACTATACATTTGATTGTTTGCCAAGAACCAACCACTAGCCGCTGTAGGAAGTGAAATTCCTTGGCCAGTAGCAGTTGTTACATACATTTCAAACTTTGTATTTTCTGAAACAGCATTTGTTGGAACAACCAATCTCATTTGTCCACCGTCGGCATTAGTTTTTACTAAAGCTCCACCATTGGCATCTACAGTCATATCAACAGTAGATGTTGTGGCTGCAGGAGTAACCCCACCACCACCACCGCCACTACCACTTGTAGCTACAGTTGTTGAAGCGACGCCACCGGCAAAGTATGACAATTGAGTAGTTGAAAAACTACAGGTTGCACTAGAAACAACACATGTTCCTAATAGCGTATATCCTGAAGTTGCGCTAGCACTTCGGTAAACATTTAATGTTTCACCGTTTAGGTAAGCGCCAACTGGCATTGTAATTGTAACAGCTTCACTTAATGTAATTGTTGCATTTGGAAGACCATACTGTAATCCAAATCGAACATCAAGATTATCAACAGACACAGAATTTCTTGCATTTGTCGCTGCTAAAGCAGATAAATCTTGAGCAGATGAGGTAGTCATTGTTAAACCTTCTGGCATAACAATTGTTACAGTTCCATCTCCCATTGTAGTAGAGATGGTAACTGGAGCAGTAAATGTTATTGCTGTTGTACTTGTAATGTCCCCACCCACTGCAGTAACTAACCCCGCAGTAGCTAGACTAGCCAAGTTGTCAGGTTCAACTGTGTAAACACCCCCTGACGGAGCAGATAACATGTAACCATAACCATAGCCATAGGCATATGTGTCAAGGTCATCTCCACCAGTTCTAAATCCAGCTGTTTCGCCAGAATCAAATCCATAACCATCACCATATCCGTAACCATATCCATAACCCCAGCCTTCATCACCTGTAACTCTTGCAAATTGCGCGAATACAGTTGAGATACTGAGAACAAAAATGATTACTGACACAAATAATAGTTTGGCTAAGAAGCCTTCTTTCCGCATTTTTCTTTTAAATTTTTCAGACATGTTTTTTTCTCCTTATAATTTCATAACTAGAGTTAACAACACTCGACCTGGGTTAACCCGTATCGCATGCAATTAAGTATTCTGATCAAAAGCCTTAAGGACAGCTCAATTGAACAAATCTTTATTACATTGCCCTAATTATGTATGTAAGCACATTATAACATTTACTAGTTGTTTTTCGTAGTAAATCAAGCTATTCCTGTGGATAATAAAAAACAGATCTTTGTCTTGTAAAACAGGAGAAAATTCTATATACTACCAATATCTTTATGGACATAAAAAGTCTAAAAAAATTTATCAAAAAGCACTGGGTCACAATAACGCTCAGTGTTATTGTAATATTTGGATTTATTTTACGCATATTTCATTTAGGAGATCAGTCGTATTGGATTGATGAGGGGTTCACTCTTAACGCTGTTCTTGAAACTCTTGAAAAAGGTTACCCTATTTTAGATTCGGGGGTGCATTATGCTAGGGAATTGTTAAATACATATCTTATTGCTGCCTCTGTGAAGCTTTTTGGCTTTAACCCTTGGGCAACCCGGATTGTCTCTGTTTTGTTCGGTACAGGGTTCATTGTTTTAATTTACTTCTTTGTTAGAGATCTTTTTCAAAATAAAAAAATGGCTTTACTGTCTAGCTTTTTAGTTTCAGTCTCTTATTGGGAAATTGTTTGGTCGAGACAAGCTCGAATGTATGTTTTATTGCAGTTTTTCTTTTTTGCTTCTCTCTATACTTTTTGGCTATTGATGGACAAATATTCTCACAAGAGAATGATTCTACTTTCTTTTTCTACGTTAGCAGCTTGTTTATGTCATCCCTTTGGATATTTATTACTAATAATTTATGTTCTCATTGGAGTCTTGAACTTTATTAACCCACTAGAAAAGAAAAAAATATTACAAAAACGAAGATCTAAAGTTATACTAAATATACAAAGATACAAATGGTATTATTTAATATTTTCCGTTATAGTAATTCCGCTAGTTGGAATTGAATTTTATAAGATCTTTTTGGTCCGATATTTTGATAACGGGCTAGGAATTAGTGATAATTACACTACTTTTTTGTATCTAAAAGGATTGGTTCAATTCTATACAATTCCAGTTGTACTTACTTTACTTGGGTTATTTTTGTATATTTCAAGAGAAAACAAATTATTTGTTGGGTTTTATTTATTTTTATCATATTTACTTCCGTTTTTCATCGTTATACGAACAACAAACTTATTTCATTTAAGATATTTATTTTTTATTTTTCCAATTTTATTGATTTTTTCAGCTTACTTTATTTATCAAGTTCTTGTATTTGGTTCAAAAACAAAATATTTGGTTTATTTGGTCATAATTCTGTTGATAGCTGGTGCTGTTGGTGTTAGAGATTTTGTTGTTTGGCCAAGACCTATTTACCAATTGGAGTTTCGAACCCCTAATCCAAACTTTACTAAAGCATATCGAGTAATTAGGGAGAGCGGTTGGCAGGATAATAGATCGGTAATTGTTTCTCCCTATACCCAGATGGACATGGTATATTTAGGCAAGACAGATTTTTATTTGCCTATTAGCTTGACGGGGCTAGAAGACGGGCTAAAAGGGCAAATTATGAGGGATAATAGAAATGTTTATAATAACTCTCCTGTAATTCAATCAAATTCTGATTTAAAACAGCTACATTCAGGGGAAGCTACTTTTATTGTAATTGATGCTATGGCGAGACAAAGAATTAATATAGAAACACTAGAGTACATATTAGGTAATACGGAGTTAATTTGGCAGGATATTCGAGGACTAAATTCAATTTGGGTCTACAGGATGAAAAATTTGCAAAATCATAAGATAATTCAATAGCATGAAAAGTATAGGTGAATCAAAAAATACATTTGTGACAGCGGTTGTTTTACTATTGTCAATTGTGCTTTTTTTTACAACAAGTGAAAAGGATGTTTTATATTTATCCTTTTTTCTTTTTGCATGTGTTTTTCTTTTCTTTGCTCTAAAAGTAAAGTTAACTAGAAACATAGAAAAAGTAATAGGTTATACTTTTATATTTACCCTTTTATTTATAATTTTAACTCAGATTATATTATTTTTTAATAATTCATTTTCAAAGGAGGTTTTGACTTTATATTTAAAATTTAAAAGTCATCTATTTATCTTAGCCACGGCTTTTGGGATAACTACTTTTTATTTCAATAAAGAAAAATCTAAAATATATGCTGATACAAGAAAAAGTGATTTAATGGATCCACAAATAAAACAGGTTTCTGCGAATAACTTTTTATTGATAAAAAAAATTATAACTTGGTTTTATTTAGATGGTAAAAAATATTCTATTAGTTTAATTTTATTAATTATTTTTGGCGGAGTATTTAGAGCCGTAAGTGCGATTTGGGGAAACACAAATTTGGATGAAGGTATACACATATACGATGCAAAACTTATAATCGATGGATTAATCCCTTTTAAGGATTATTTTACCAGAGAGCCTTATTATATTTATTTACTTTCTGGTTTTGTGAAATTGTTTGGTGCTAATTTGTTCGCCTCAAGACTTCTCTCTGTCATAGCTAGTACTTTAACTATCCCAATTGTTTATTTTCTGGGGAGGAATATTTTTTCGAAAAAGATTGGATTAATCTCAGCTACTCTTTTTTCTCTTTCTCCTTTCGTGATCTACAATACATCCCTTGGTAATCTTTATGGCGTGTACCCTTTTGTTCTAGGCGCGGTTTTTCTCGCCTTTCATTACCTACTTGAAAATTCTAAAACAAAAAACCTAATAATAACTGGAGTCCTACTAGGAATGGCTGCTCATTTTTATCGTTTGACAATATTTTATTTTCCAGTTATCGGATTGATTTGGGGACTAAGCTTATATAAAAAAATGGGGGTAAAATCATTTCTATTATTTTACTCAATGGTAGCCTTACCCTTTTTTCTGCCACTAATATATTTTTCAACTCAGTCAGGATATAAAAATTTTGAAATAATTTATGGAACAAATGAATTAATAATAGCCTTTTTATCTATTCCTGTCGGTTTAATATGTGGTGTTATTTTTAATAAATTTGTCAAAAAGCTTATACCACACAAACAAGATATTGTTGCCTTTTTACTCTTGTCCTTGTTTGCGGCTGCAGTGTATTCTTTTTTCAATATTGGTATCGCTAAACAGTTAAAAGCGAAAATATTCTTTGATGCCGTTTTGCAAAGCTGGCATTTTATTTTTTTCATATTTATTTTTTTAATTATTTATTTGAAAAAGGAATACTTAGCAAATAACAAATTAACTTTTCTGTTTAAATTATTATTTCTAGGATCTTTCTTGTATTTGGCCGTTTATGGCACTATAACATCTCAGGCACTCCAGAATTTTGGAGCGAGAATAATGCCTCTATATTTGAAAGATTTTTTCCTTTTGTTTTTTACTTTATCTATTGCTTTTCTTTTTTCTCTTAATAAAAAAATAAATAATAAATCATTGTTTTTTAACCAAAATATTGTTTATTGGTGGCTTCTATTTTTTACACCTTTATGTTTTTATCTAATCCATGTTCAATTATTCGCCAGTGTTTTTTTATCATTTATTGTTCTTGGAAGCATCCTGTCAGCCTGTGGATTTTCCTATTTGTTTGAGATATATAAATCTGCGAATCAAGTAATAAAGCTTTTTCTTGTTATAATGGTTGTTAGTTTTCTGTTTTTTCCAACATATACCTATGTAAACGTTCCTTTAAGAGATCGTGTTTGGTCATCAGAAACTCAGAAGTCTGTGATTGATTACATAGAAAAAAACACAAGTGAGGATGAAGAAATTTTTAGCAATGCTCTTGTTTTTGTTTTGGAGGCGAATAGGCGCTCTGTGCTAGATCAATCACGTAGCAGTATTTATGCAGTTAACCCCGTTAAGATGCCAGCCTATATAGGAACAGCCAAGAACCTCGTTCCGTCTAAAGACTTAGCAAAATATGTCAAAAATAATATCAACCTAATTTTGATTGATAGTAGAACTAAACAAATATTTAAAACAAATACTGACTTTAGTAATGTTTTGGACGATTATCATTTAGATAAGAAATGGCGAGAGGGACCAATAGAAGCGTGGAAGAAAAATAATAATTAATTATTATTTTTTAATCTAAAAATCCTTCGTAAAACAAGATATAAAAAATTTTTATCCAAAATGGAGTCTATCTTGTTTCTAGGCGTCGATTTCCTGAAACATTCATAAAGATTCCAATTTGAATAACTGGGGCATGAAAGTCTAAAAAGTTTTAAAATATTTATTCTCATCCAAAGTTTAGATTTTTTTGAAATAATGCTTTTCTGAGATTTAATTACTTCATCAATGGAAGCATCAACTGCATAAATCCTTTTTTCTCTTAAAAGTTTTTTAAAAATATTATTTCCAGCTATAGTTCTTGGTATTACTAATGAATCACCAAGACTATCAAAATTTTCTTTTTTTACCCATGGATCACCAATGGAAATGTCAGCTGTTTCAGCTAGGCCATCTGGGCACAAAGAACATCGAAAATTAGAAAAATTAGTTTTTTTTAAGGTTTTCCAGGATTCCTGATAAGGTAGTTTAATTTCATTAAAGTCATCATCCTTTATAGTAGTATAGCCTGGCCACCCCATGCCTCTAAAATCTATTTCTTTAACCTTTTTTGGGTTAATTTCGAGCTTAGTTAGCAAACTATTAACTGCTTGTCGAGAAGGGGTGTGATCACAAAATATGCCTATGGTTAAAACTATTTTTTGATTTAAAATTGAATGGATTTTTTTTAACAAATCTAAGCCTTCAATATCACATCCTTTGCCAACAAAAACGTATTTTTTATTTGTTTTGTCATGGATTATGTCTTTAATTTTTAAGCACGGGGAAGCTGGAGAATATCTTGAACCAGTGCCCCTTAATATTTCTGCTGATGAAGTGACAATTACACTTTCATTTTCTAATGGATCATTATAAGATTTTCTTATAAAAATAATTCCATCAGCTATTTTTTGCTCTATTACTGATAAGAGTATTTGTGTTATGACTCCACCTGATGAAGCGTTAAATCTAATTTTTTCATTTAGTGAGTGAGCAATGTAAATATTTTTAAACTTTCCAATATAACAATTTTTCTTTTCGCTTTGTTTGTTGTTAATATTTAGCCCTGGACACACCTTTAAGCATAAATTGCAATTTGTGCAATTATTTACTTCTGGATAATTAAAATCCTTATCTGTCTTTAGGGTTATACAATTATTAAAATTAACCACTGAACAGGCTCCGCAGCCCATGCATAGTTTTTTCTTAACAATATGTTCAATATTATTTTTTTTCATAAATCAAGATTAGTTTTTGATATTAATCGCCTCTAGCCAAGTAAATTTTAACAAACGTGTTTTGTAAAGGGCATAAAAATAAACAACTGTAATAAAAGGAATCAAAGAAAGTTGATTAAATTGATCAAGAGGTAATACTAAAAATATTGCAAAAATGCCAGGAGGTATTAAAATTAATTTTATATTTTTATAAAAATAAAAGTTTTTTGATGTTGTATAAAAATAAAATCCCGCCAAAAACATTTCTGTTACAACGGTACTAATAGCTGCTCCAATTATTCCAATATAAGGAATTAGTACTATATTTAGGCCAATGTTAATTACTGTTGTAATACCCTGATATTTAGTCCGAGTCTTTTGTTTATTAATTGATGTAAGTGTAATTCCAGAGATATAAGCTATATATTTAAATATAATTGCTATAGATAAAATTTTTAAGACAATATGTGCAGATGCATAGTCTGATCCGAATAATAAATTAATGATCTCTTTTGACTCTATAAATAAAAGAAGAGAAAAAAACACTCCAAATATGTAATGATAATCAAATAGCTGCTTGTAAACACTTATTAACTTTTCCCTATTTGTTAGGAAAAGCCTTGATATTATTGGTAATAACGCTGATGAAACTGTTTGTGGCAAATAATAAAAAAGAATCACAATATTATAAGCAGCCACATAAAGCCCAACATCTATGTTGGTTTTTAAGAAACCCAACATTATGATGTCAATTTTGAAGTAAATAATATTAAAAATAATACTAAGAGCAAACGGCCATGATTCTTTTAGCAAGTCTTTATATAGTTTGATGTTGAAGCGTGGCTTTAAGAAAGATATCTTTCTACGAATAATTATGACAATATTAATTAAAAACCCAATAAAACCACTTAGAACATACGCAACGGCAATCCAGGCAATTGAATAATTGAATAAAATAAAAATTACTCCCAAGGCAAACAAAGCAAAGCTTTGTATAATTCTCACATAAGCTTCATATTGCATTTTTTCAATGGCTTGAAAGAGAGACTTAAAGAAAATATTGAAGTTTACTAAGATGGTGTAAATTATAAAAAAATAAATAAGTGATTTAACATCAACAAGGAAATGCTCTTGAAAAACATTAATAATTATCAATAAAATAAAAACATTCAAGATTGCTAAAATAAACTTAATACCAAGAATGTTTGATGTGTAATTTTTTAGTAATTCCTTTTTTCTAGAAACTTCTCTTACAAACAAAGTAGAAAGACCGAGGTCCAAGGAAACAGCAAAAAAAGAAGTAAAAGTTAAGGCGAAACTTAACTGCCCGTATTCCTCTACTCCCAGATGTCTGGCGATGAGAATCGCCAGAAAAGCAAGTAACCCTTTATCTATAAATTCAGCCAAACTTAACCAAATAGTATTTTTCATCAAGGTTTGCTTGATGCTAATATTCTCAAATAAAATTTTTTTTACATTTGACATCACTAATTCAAAATATTACTGCAACTATAGGCTGACTCTTTCATCTTTACATTAGATGGAATTAACTTGCTTTTTATTGATCCCCTTTTTTCATAAAGCATGTTTATTTTTTCTATAATTTCCTTTTCAGACAAGATTTTTGGATTACATTCAAGGTCCATTACACCTAGTTTTTTCAAGACGCCTTTGAATTTATAGCTATATGAAATTAACGCACTGGGTACATTTGTTGATAGCGCTCCAATGCAGGCGTGCATTCTACTGCCGATAAAAAAGTCCATTGAAGAAATAATTTTTTTCAACTCTTTACAATCAAGATCATTTTCAATAAGTATGACTTTTTCTTTAATTTCTTCTGGCAACCCAGATTTAAAATCTTTTATTGCTCTTAGATCATCATAGAAATTGGGAAGATCATTTTTGAAAGAGTATACATGGGGAATTAATACTATTTTTGTATTCCCGTTACTTAAAAATGAATTAATAATTTCTTTCAGAACTAATTTATAGTCAAATTCTTTTTTTAATATTTCGAATCTTCTCTTATCATTATACAATAATCCGCTTATATTTATGCCTACGTATTTACATTTTTCATCGGCCGTTAAAAAATTTATATTATAATTTTCATCTGGCTTAACCAAAAAAGCCATATCTGCAGCTCTTAATAATTTAGATTTATCCTTTAAGAGCTTGGAAGTAACCTTGTAACTTATTTCTTCTCGAGCATATACTTTATCTACTAAATTTATAGATTTCTTGCAAATGGCTGTCCCAAATTTAGTTCGAAAAGGACCAATTGTCTGAGGAAACATATAGATTGGTTGTCCCAAATTATAGGGAATGAACTTTGTCAAAGAGTTAAGAATAGCTCTTTTCCATGTATAAAAATCACTAAAACTATCCCCTAAGCTTAAATCCACCACAAAATCATACTTTGCTAATTCTCTGAGATAGCTAGAAGCCTGTAAGATTAGTGGCTTCATTGTTTTTGGGAGTATTTTGACAAGAAAAGAAAGGAAAAGCATATAGAAGGAATAAAAGATATTGGTTTGGTAAAAAGGAAGCTTTTCTTCAAAGTCTTTTATTTTTTGTTTCTCAATTGAACTACCACCAAACCCCAAAGTGTTCCAAAGACCAAATTCTATATTTTTTTCTTTCCTTAAAAGACATGATATGGCGCCATAACTCAGAGCTCCAACACCTCTGTTCGGAGAATAAAAATCTACACCTGTTAATAATATTTTTTTCATATTTATTAAAAATTATTATATTTGATTAAAATATTGTTTCTTTTGAAGATATTCCAAATTCTTTAAACCATTTCCTGACTTCAACATTGCTAACTTTTTTGGTTTTTTGGATGTATTTTCTTTTTTTTATTACGGCAGGCAATTGTCTTAATAAACTAAAAATAGCTTTAGCAAAAACCTTAAAGGGAGTCAAAAAACTAGATGATTTTTGTAATTTATGGCCAACGCCCTTTTTTATAAAGACACTTTTTAGTAATCTAAAATAACGTAGAGGCGTCAAAAGTAAGGCCTTAAAAAGGATTGGTAAAGGAAAATTTTTGATCATTACAAAATATCTATTGCGGTGGACATGGAATGACTTAAATGGAGAGTGTGATTTTGCGGTTGCTGAGTGAATGTGATAAACAATTGATTTTGGGCATGACATTGCTTTCCAACCTAGAAGTCGTGAGCGCCAGGCCAAATCCAGATCTTCATAATAAGCAAAAAAAGCATTATCAAATATTTCATTGTTATATTTTATTTCCTCTAGCATTTTTCTTTTATACAATACTGCCCCCCCACAAGCACCAAATATTTCTTCGGCTAAATCATATTGCCCGACATCCTTTTCTTTTGCACCTCGGTCAATGGCACTTCCATCTTCATTGATTAAAATGCCAATACTATCAATTACATTAGTTTCATAGAAATTCTTCATTTTTGGAGCAACAGCACCAACATTAGTATCCTTCTCAGCAATTGAAACAAGATTTGATAAAAATTCTTTTTCTACTTTTGTGTCATTGTTTAATAAAACAACATATTCAATATCTTCATTTTCTAAGATTTTTTTGAATCCTTCATTGTTACCTCCTGAAAACCCCAAATTTGTTGATAGTTTAATAATATTTACTTTTGAAAAATTATTTTCTACAAATTCGATAGATTTATCAATTGATCCATTGTCCACAAAAAAAACTTCAAAATTATCATAGGTTTGAGTGAACAATGAGGATAAGCAATCTTGAAGCAATCTTAAGCCGTCCCAATTCACGATCATAACAGCAACTTTTTTATTCATATATAATCACTAATTTGTTAAACTAATGTTTTTGGCTTAATCCCCTTTTCTATATTATCACGAGAAAAACGTTCAAACATGCCGGATAATTCCTGGCAAGTAATTGATTTAGATTTTTGAATACTTCTTCTTTCTTTAAACATTTTTGGTGTCTTTAATAAAACCTGAAAATACACATTCATCATTAATTTTATCCCCCCCCATTTACCAATTTTTGAGGCCAAGCTTTCAACGGACTTATTATTATGAGTCATGTTTTTTAATTGTGATAAGTTCCAAAAAAATTCACGAAAAGGAAATAGCAATAGATCAACAAGACACAAGTTCTTGATGGCCACAAAATAACTGTTTCTTTTTACATGGAACGCTTTAAACGGAGAGCCAGCACCTGCTGTTTGAGAATGATAGTGAATTAGCTTCGAATCAGGGCAATAAAGGGCCTTCCAACCAAACAGCCTAGCCCTGAGTCCCAAATCTAAATCTTCGGCATATGCAAAAAATAAGTCATCAAACAAACCAGTTTTCTCTAAAACCTCTCTCTTGTATAAGGCTGAAACCCCACTGGGTGCAAAAATTTCTAATTCTTCAGGAAAGTCCTCTGGAGAATAGCCACACCCAAGAGATATTCCGCCCACCTTTGAATGCATGAAGTTTTTTTCGAGAGATAACCCAATGGTTTGGATTGTTTTGCTTGGAAACAAAGAAAGACTACTTACCATTCCAATTTTCTCTTCCTTTTCAGCTGTAGAAACCAGTCCCAAAAGCCAATTTGGATATACCTTTGTGTCATTATTTAGAAGAACAATGTAATCAACGATAGCATCTTCCAGGGCTTTTTTAATCCCAATATTGTTTCCCCCTGTAAACCCAGTATTTTTCTCCAATTTAATAATTTTTGCTTGTGGAAAATTTCTTTCAACAAAATCAATAGAATCATCAACAGATCCATTATCAACAAAATACACATCAAAGTTGGTATATGACTGGTTATAAACTGCATCTAAGCAGTCTTTTAGCCATTTTAAACCATCCCAATTTACTATCACAATGGCTGCTTTTTTACTCATTTTTTTAGATTATTTTTGTTAAATCTATGTATTCTTGTGCAATTGTATTGATATTAAATTTTATAATTAAATTTTTGTTATAAGCAGAAAATTGCTGTCTCAGCGGCTTGTTTGAGAGAATAATTTTTATTTTTTTAGCTAAAGCTGATGGATCTTTTGGAGGAACTAAATATCCATTTTCCCCATTTTTAATCAAATCAACTTGTCCACCATGATTTGTTGACACAACAGGTAGTCCAACCTGCATTGCCTCTTGAATAACAATACCAAAACCTTCATGGAGTGAACTCAGTACATATAAATCAGAATCTTGTAAATACTGGAATTTTTCTTTTTCACTAATATTTCCGAGAAACGTAACTCTATTTGCTAGTTCTAAGTCTTTAGCTTCAGCTTCAAGGGGAGTTCTTTCTGGCCCATCCCCTACAATAAGAAGGTGAATATTAGCATCCAAATATTTTAATGATCTAATTAGATATTCAAATCCTTTTCTTTTTACAAGCCTACCAACACCAATCAAATATTGTTTATTTTTACTTAAATTCAATTGACTTCTATCAACTATATCAAAGTCTAATTCTTCATAAGCTAGTGGAATAATTTTAATGTTTAGCTGTTTATTATAATAATTCAAAGCATTGTCTTTTGTGTTATTTGATTGAGCTACAATAAAATCAGCTTTATTTAAAATGAATTTAACTATTGGATTAAAGATCTTGCTTTTATGAGGTGATATTTTTTTTGACGGGTCATAAATGTCTCCCCCATGGATTGATAAAACGTTTTGATTATTGAACAATCTACCAAGTAGATACCCCAATGGTCCTGTTGGGACAGCAAAATGAGTGTTAATAAAATCGTATTGATTTTTTTTGCAAAGCTTTACTCCTTTGAAAAATCCAAATATTAAGTAGGAAAACATGGATGTCATTGTGGCACTATTTTTATCTTTTCGGCCAACTGTTTTTACTCTATAAGTATTAACTCCTTCTATAATCTCAAATGATTTTAGATCCAGATAACCACTAGTAATAACATCGACTTGATGCCCAAGATTAACAAAACCCTTTGCTAGCTTAAATGCAGCAACACCGCCCCCCCCACCCACAGGAGGAAACTCATAATTGAGGATTAAGATTTTTTTAGTCTTCTCTCTCATTTCTTATTATTTCCTTAATATCATAAGGAGTATCTTTTGTGGCCGCAAAATAATTTTTCGACAAAACATCAGCCAATAATCCAAACACAAAAAATTGAACACCTATCAAAATACAAAACATCGATAACATAGTTAACATTGTATCAGATAAGTCATTTCCTAGAAAGAGCTTTAGATAGACTGCCCAAACACCAGACACAAAGCCAACAGCAAGAAGAAAGAAAGCAATTGTGCCAAATAAATGAAGCGGTCGACTAGCATATTTTTTCCAAAACCAAATAGACATCATATCCAAAAGTCCTTTAATGGTTCTTTTCCAATTATACTTTGTGATCCCTGCCACTCGTGATCGATGATTTACTACAATTTCTCCAATTTTATAGCCTTTTAATTTCAAAATAGCTGGCATAAAACGATGCATCTCGCCATAAAGATCAACCTTGTCAAAACATTTACGTTTATAAACTTTTAACGTACACCCACTATCGTGAATTCCATCATTAATCAGTCTCTTTCTTAGAAAATTGGCAACTCTTGAAGTGAATTTCTTCGAAAAACAGTCTTTTCTGTTTTTTCGCCAGCCAGAAACAACATCAAAACCTTCATTTAGCCTCTTTATCATCTGTGGAATGTCGGCTGGATCATTCTGAAGATCTGCGTCCATGGCGACAATAAGTTCACCCTGCGCAATTTTTATGCCGGCGTCCAAGGCAGCGGTTTGTCCAAAGTTTTTGCGAAATTCCACAATAGTAACATGCTCAAGCTTTTTTAATTCTTCCAATGTATTATCGGAGCTACCATCATCTACAAAAATTATCTCAAAAAGACGATTATAACTTTGCACAATAGGTAAAATCTGCTTATAAAGTTCCTCTACGTTCTCCTCTTCATTGAAAGTGGGAACCACAACCGAAATATAGGTTTTATTTTCTTCCATGCTTTTTTAGGTTATCATTAAATGCTGCAAATCCTCCTGACATAATCGCTACTATATATAAAATTATTTGCAACCAAGTTAAATCGATTTTTTTTAAAAATAGTGAAATTAACAAATTAATAACTAATACAACAAGAAGTAAATATGGGAAATATCTAATATTTTTGTCCAAAAAGTCAGATTTCAATTTAGTTTTTCTGCTTTTCTCCTCAAAGTATATAAAATACACTATAGTAGCAATTGCAATAAAAGAAACTGCTGATAATATTTCAAAAAAATGAATTTTAAATAGTAAATCAAACATAATATTCCTTATACCAATTAACAAAGTTTTTTAACCCCGCGTCTATTGAAATAGTTGGCTCATAACCCAAAAATCTTTTTGCCTTATCAATATTTGCATATGTAATCATAACATCACCTGGTTGCATGGGCAAAAGATTCTTTTTTGATTCTATTCCTAAATGTTTTTCCAATGAATTAATGAACTCCATTAATTCAACTGGCTTATTATTACCTAGATTGAAAATTTCATACTTATATTCCTTGTCCAAGCAAGCCACAATTCCTTTTACGATATCATCTACATAAGTAAAATCCCTTTTCAAATCTTTGCCATAATTGTAAACATCGATTGACTCTCCTTTTTTTATTTTATTGGCAAAGCTGAAATAAGCCATATCCGGTCGCCCCCAGGGTCCATAAACAGTAAAAAATCTTAGGCCAATAGTTGGCAAGCCATAGATGTGAGAATAGTTATGAGCTAGCAATTCACATGTTTTTTTTGTGGCTGCATAAGGAGAAATCGGTCTATCCACGCTCATGTCTTCTCGAAAGGGAGTTTCTTTCGTATTTCCATAAACAGATGAACTAGAGGCGTAAACAAAGTTATTTACTCCATAGTCTTTGGAGAGCTCCAATAAATTTAATGTGCCCTGAATATTTGTTGATTGATAAACAAACGGATCTTCAAGCGAAGCTCTGACACCTGCTCGCGCGGCCAAGTGACAAACTTTATCAAATTTATAAGCTTTAAATAACTTCTTTAGTTCTTCAAGATTTCTAATATCTAGATCAAATGAAGGAAAATCATAATCCTTTAAAAACTTTTCAATGCGATCTTGTTTCAATTGAGGTGAATAATAATCATTAAAATCATCAACACTAACAACATCATGACCTTGTTCTATTAGAGATTTGATTGTATGACTTCCAATGAAACCAGCACCACCAGTCACCAAAATCTTTGACATATTAACGTCCAACTGAAATATATTTAAATCCTAAACTTCTAACCTCTTCTGGATCAAACAAATTACGTCCATCAAAAATCGTATTTGATTTAATCTTTCCATTTAACTTTGTTAGATCAAAATTTCTGAATTCATCCCATTCTGTCATAATAAGTAAAGCATCGACTTCCTCTGCAGCAAAAGCCGGAGAAAAACAATACTGAATTTGATCTCCAAGTTTTTCTTGTGTGTTTTTCATGCCTTCAGCATCATAGGCCTTAATAATTGCTCCATCCTCAAGCATTTTTTCTATTAAATCAATTGAAATGGATTCTCGAATGTCATCTGTATTTGCCTTAAAGGAAAGTCCCCATACGCCGATTGTTTTTCCTTCGAACCCACCAAGTTCTTTTTTTATTTTTTTATAAAAAGCCCAGCGCTGATAATTGTTAACTTCTATAACTGATTTTAACAACTGAAATGGATACCCATTTTGGCCTGCAATGTGATGAAGAGCTCTTACATCTTTTGGAAAACAACTTCCGCCATAACCAAGTCCTGCCTTGAGAAACTTCTCTCCAATTCTAGAGTCTAAGCCCATTCCCTTAGCAACCTGCTCAACGTTAGCTCCCGTATATTCACAAACATTGGCAATTTCATTTATAAATGAAATTTTTGTGGCCAAAAATGCGTTTGATGCGTATTTAATCATTTCTGATGTTTCGATTGTGGTAGAGACCTGTGGGCAATCTAATTTCTCATGCAAACTTTCTAGCAAGTCAGCAGCTCTTTCAGATTCTGTTCCATAAACAATACGATCTGGGTTTGAAAAATCATCAATGGCAGACCCTTCCTTTAAAAATTCAGGACAAGACGCAACATCGAATTCCCCACTATATTTTTTGGAAATAATTTGTTGTATTTTTTTTGAAGTCCCAACTGGTACAGTACTTTTAGTTGTTACAACAACATATTGCTGTAAATTGTCACCAATTTCTTTGGCAACCTGCAAAATATATTTCAAATCGGCCTGACCATTGTCCTTTGGCGGTGTGCCAACGGCAATAAAAACAATATCAACTTTATTCAAGTCTTCAACTATTGTTGTTTTAAATTGCAGTCTTCCAGCCTCCTTGCTTTTTACAACCAACTCGTTCAAGCCGGGCTCAAAAAATGGAATCTGTCCATTATTTAGTGTTTGTATTTTTTCTTGATTATTATCTACACAAATCACATTGTGCCCAAGGTTAGAAAAACAAGCACCGCTCACCAACCCGACATAACCAGTCCCAACAATCAAAATATTCATAATATACGATTGACCCTTTCTCCTCCTAATATTTCACTTCTTTTGACATCTTATCAATAATCTTTTGGATATCAAAGTAAGTTATCCCCTATAAACTTTTTATGGTTTTAACTAGTAAATTTGTTACTTTTTCTGCATTTTTAGCCATTGTTTCATAAACCATCTCCAGAGTAACTGGTTCTTCTCCCTCTTTCCAACAATCATAATCTGTAGCCATAGCAATAGCCTGATAGGAAATATCTGCTTCATTAGCCAAAATCACCTCTGGAACTGTAGACATATTAATTACATCCGCTCCCAAAGATCGAAACATATGACTTTCTGCTCTTGTAGAAAAACGTGGCCCCTCTATTGTAACCATGGTCCCTTTGTTGTGAAAATTATAATTTAATTTATTTGCCATTTGAATCAGATTCATTCTTAAATAAGAATCAAAGGGATCGGCCATTGGCGTATGAACAACTTTATCCTCATGAAAAGTTAATTGTCGGTGCTTTGTAAAGTCAATAAATTGATCTAAAAAAATAAAATCACCCGGTTTAATTTGAGCTCTAAGGGAGCCGCAGGCAGTTGTCGCTAAAATATGGGTGCACCCCTTTTGTTTTAGGGCCCAGATATTAGCCTGATAAGGAACCTTGCTCGGCATAATGGAATGGTCTTTATTATGCCTTGCGATAATGTAAATTTCTTTATCATCTATAGTTCCAGTTGTTAAAAAAGAAGATGGCAGCCCAAAGGGAGTATCAACAGTGATTTCATTATAATTCTCTAAAATTTTTGGATCATCCATGCCAGACCCACCAATAATACCAATTTTCATTTTATTCTCTGTCATATGACACTAAATAATGAATATTATAATTTTCTACTTTTTTATTCCCACCAAGGAATGGTAAGTCGACAACAACACTAATTCCAAGAATATTGCCACCCAATTGCTCAACCATTTTAACAGTTGTTTCCATAGTTCCCCCCGTGGCCAACAAATCATCAACAATAGCTACCTTTTCTCCTTTTTTGATTGTGTCCTCATGCATTATAAGTGTGTCTGGACCATATTCTTTCTGATAGGAGGCCTCAATCGTCTTGTAAGGTAATTTGCCCTTCTTTCGAACCAGGCTCACACCACAGCCCAATTTATAGGCCATAACAGTGCCAAACAAAAAACCGCGAGCATCAATAACCACGATTTTATCTATTTGTTGATTCAAATATGGCTTTGTCATTTCATCAACAACATATTTGAATATTTCTGGGTCTTCTAACAAAGTTGTAATATCTTTAAAATTAACACCAGCAATTGGCCAATCTTGAACCTCTCTTATTTTTTCTTTTAGATTCATATTTTTGTGTTTATTTCATATGAATTTTAGCATATCTAGCTCCAAAATCAAAGTAGTTTTCATTATTGACAAAACAATAAAAACGTGATAAAGTCTTTTGTTCTGTTCAGAGGAAAGACTGGAGGATATCGTGCACAACATTGGCACCCCCATCGTTCTTATTGTTCTACTGTTTACCTCAAATGCCCCGGCGGCGGAAATCCCGATTCAGGAGTTTCTGAGTTTGCAGGAAATGGTCAAATCTATCGATCTCTTCTCGAGAACTCCACCAGAAGAGGCCGTAGAGCAATGCTCCTATTACACGGAGCTCGATCACATGGTCCAGAACTACTTCACTCAGCGTAGACCTATCTATGCCGAGCTTCTGGCTATGGATTTTGACATCAGCCTTCGAGTTGAGGAGCTGGAGTGGTCTTCTGAACTTCGTCCCGCCCTCGTCAAGAAGCGTAATAGAGTGCGCATCCTGATAGCCAAGGTCGTTAATTGGGACAATCAAGTTCTAGCATTCGACCCGAGTATTAGCAGGGTCGTCCTCTGTCCCGCTATCTGAGAGTAAACGCGAGTAGCTGCAACAGCTGTTCGTGTTTTTTTGTATCAAAAAATGCTCTAAACTAGAGCATTTTTTGGCAGGGGCGGTAGGAATCGAACCCACGCAAGAGGTTTTGGAGACCCCTGTACTACCACTATACGACGCCCCCCCATCTCAAAAAGAAAACAGTTCAAAATGATAAAGTGTTGTAATTGTTCAAATTGTATTTTGGAGTCGGGCTTATTTCACTCATAAGCCTGGATACTATAGCACAAAAGGACAATTAGATCAACTGAGGCTCAATTTACCAGCAACCAGAAAAAACAAGTAACTCGTAACTAGGTACCAGTAAAAAGCTTGCCGGTCGGCATGGATGTCTAAAAGTAGCAAAAAGAGATAAAATCACAGATTTCTCTTTGCATTACATGTCACATCGAAATGACAATGATGGGTTTAGAGATTGTCTTTCGGGTTTTAATAATCATGTATATCATGTATTGATCAGTACATCAGTATTCATCTTCTGCTAGTTTTCTAATAATTCCACTACGTAATTATCCATATCCAGTTTTTGTGAAAACAACAATGAATTCCGACTAAATTCTTTATACTCTTGATTATTCAAGTTCAAGGCAGAATAAAGTACTTCAATAAAAGACTTATCATCAACTGGTTCAAAAATGTAACCTGTTTCCCCTGGAATAATTAGTTCTGCAGCGCCACCAATGTTAGCCACAATAACTGGTGTTGCATATTGCATTGCTTCTAAAATTACAGTTGGAGAGTTTTCATAACAAAGAGAAGGAACAATTAAAAAGTCCATGCCTTGAAAAATCTTTTCAAACTCTTTTTTCTTTTGAAACCCAAGAACTTTTATTGTTTTTTGTTTTTTGTATTCACTCAAATCACTCTCGCCTTTTCCAATTATTACTAACTCTGCTTCAATCTTTTTCTTGTCCCAAATATCAGCCAACCACTTTACACCTTTGTAATCTTCTACCTGGCCAATATAGCCAAATGAATTGTTTTTCTTTTCTTTGATTGAAATATATGAATCCAACTTTGGCAAAGGGTTTCGAAGAAGTTGTTTGTGAGATTTTTTGAAAAACTTAAATGAATCATGATAATCTTTTAGCCAAACAGAAGGAAATATTACTTTTTTGGGATTACCAAATAGAATTTTTGTAATAAACCTATAAATCTTAGTCGGGAAGCCAACTTGAAGAAAACCATTTTCTTCATTTTTTATAATCAGACCAGACGGAACTGACAATTGAACGTCATGAAGGACGTGGTAATGATTTTTACGAAGCAATTTAATAACTACAGGCACAAGTAGGCCAATACCTTTAAGATTGTGTGTTATAACTAGTTTTGGCTTTTCTTTTAAGAGTATAATCATGACCCTAACCGCCGAGTAAAGGTTAAAAGTATCGAGAACATGCCAAATGGCTCTCACAAAGGCGTTGTGTTTATAATCCTCCAGATAATAAAAAAGATTCAATGGCTTGAATCTATATATTTTTTCATTTTTATTTTTCTCTACCTTTAAACCTCCTTCCGGCTTAGTTGAGATAACTACAAGTTCGTGTCCATGATTTTTCAATCCATCAACTTGAAGCTCTACAATTCTTTCTGCTCCACCACGCGTGTGTGGCTTGTACAGATTTGAAATAACACAAATCTTCATACGAAGATTATTTATTATGAGGCTTAATCTTTAAAACGTCACATTTACCACAGGCAATATCTTGCTTTTGTCGAAATCTTTTGAAATTAATATTGTTCCAAATTCTTTCCAGACTTTCATTTCTCGCATCTCCCATCTCTAATTTTGGCAAAGCGCAACACGGAGTAGCCTTTCCCTCGACATTAACATAGATATCATTATAAGTTCGTAAGCAATACTTGCCACCACGATGAAGAAACGGATGTGTCAATTTGAAAACAAATTTAGCTAATCCATCGGAAGCCACGTGCGGCAAGAAATCAATTCCAATAGAAGTTCCTTTTAACATTTTTTCGATAGCCTTGATTAGGTTTTTTTCGTCTTTGTATGAAGGTCGATCAAACTCGTGAAACCTAGTGTCTAAACGAGAAAATCTAACTCTACTTACTTTTGCCTCTTTCCCAAATTCAACAACGTCAAATAAATCTTGCTCCTTGCCTTTGTGATAAGTTGATTGTAAATAAACTTCCGTTTTTTCTTTTGCTTTTTGAGTAAAAATTTTAATTTTGTTCAATTGCTCTTTTATGGGATGTCCAAACTGATCATCATTAACATTAATTGCATCTACAGAAAATGTAATTGCATCTAAACCCACATTAATCAATTTATCAATTTTTTCATCTGTCAAAAGATCTCCATTTGAAGTAAATCGAACATCCAATCCTTGATCCTTACAAAGCTTAATCATCTCTAATAGGTCTGGGTGAAGTAACGGCTCTCCCCAACCAGTTAAAGTTACATATTTTGCTGAACCAATGTTTTTAAGTATCTTTTTGAAATCTTCCAGAGACATGTGATCAAGTTTCACCTTGAGATCATGACGTTGGCACATTTTGCAATCAAAATTACACTTATTCGTAATACTGATTTGAACATTCGCTGGTTCATCTGGGATTATATAAAACAATCTAGTTAAAAACTCTTTTACCATATTTATTTTTTTAATACATTTAAATAAATTTCTTCAAGCTTATCGCCGATCACATGAAGTCTATACTTAGCTTCTACTTTTTTTAATCCATTTTCACTGAATTTTTTTACAACCACAGGGTTATTAAATAAATACTTTATTTTTTCAGCCAAATCACGTGGATTTTTTGGCTCTATCAATAAACCATTTTTCCCAGACTCTACAACTGAACGAACTCCTTTTAAATTAGAAGCGATCAATGGCTTTCCGCAAGCTAAAGCTTCTATAAGTACAATTCCAAATGCTTCGTTCTTGTTTATTGAGGGTAATGTAAAAATATCTGACAAATTATAGTGCACGGGGAGCTCTTCGTCCAAAACATACCCAGCAAACTTTACTCTTTTTTCTAAACCAAGATCTTTCACCAGCTGAACGTACTGCTTTTTTAGATTTCCAGAACCAATCACCAGAGCTTTTATATTTTTATTTTCAATCTTACTAATGGCTCTAATTAAATAATTAACCCCCTTAAAATAATGAGCCCAATCCAACCCCCCCACAAAAGTGACTACAAAATCATTTGGCAAAAAATTATATTTTTTCATTAAAGCCTCATCTTTTTTCATGGGCTTGAACTGATCTGGTACACCAAATCCCAATTCAATAAATTTAGTTAAGTTTTTCTGGTAATACTCCTGGATAAATGAATACTCTACATAATCTTCGGACGAAACAATAATTTTGTCAGCTAGCTTCAAAATAAGTGGCAATGAGAATTTCATTGAGAACTTATAATACGCAGCGCGAAAACCACTTAAGATTAAATCCTGATGATATGTAATTACAAACTTCACTTTGTCACCGCGAAAAAGTTTCACTAGTGACGTTAGGAAGGCTGCTCCAAAAAAAGGAAAATGAAGGTGAATAATATCAAATTTCCATAACCGCCAAACAAGGGATGGCATAACAGCCCCATGTCCCAATTTAAAAATTGACCATAACTGATCAATTTTATATTTTCGCTCTATTTTTCGCTTTTCTTTTTGTGAGGGTGCAATAACAGTTACATCATAACCACGCTCAGCTAATTGCTCTGCCTGTTGATGTGCAGCGATACCAAGACCACCTCCATAAGGAGGTACAACGCAGACAACATGTGCGATTTTTATTTCGGCTTTCTCCATAGCAAATTAGTAACCAGTCACCAGGAACGAGAGACCAGTGATTTTTAAACAATTATTTATTTCTTTTACTCCACAGCCTCAAAAGAGATGAAACACTCCCTTTTGTCATTCTGCCCCCGCCTGAAACGATGTAACACTTCGGGCAGGTTTAGTTCAAAATCTGCATTGACAAAAGTCTGGTGGTTAACGCCCATTACAAAGAGTTTTAGATCCTGAACTAAATTCAGGATGACGATTAAGAGACTCTTCTATTTTTAGATTTCTTTAGCCGACAACTGTATTCCTATTGTCTGCCAATTATATTCCTGTGTTTTTTACCTGTTTTGCCTGTTTATTTTGTTTCAATTTTAACTTCTACATTTGTTGCTTCTACTTTTGCTTCTTCCTTGTCTGCAAGCATTGCTTTTCGTAGTTCGTCTATATAAAGAGGCTGACAACTTGATTGAAAGTCATCGCTCAAGACTGTGCACGTATTTATAAAGTTCAATGGGATTTGTTCGTCTGAAGCAACTTCAACATTATATTCTTCAAAATAATTTTGAATTATACATTCATTTTGATCGTTTGCCTTTACAATGCGAATCAAAGAATACGCAATACTTTTTTCATCAGTTAGACCACGATCATTGACAATTAAAATATTTCTAAACAAGCATTGCTCAAAAGCATCTTGAAAACATTTTTTTACATCTGCATTTGTTTTACCAGAATCCACTAGGTTTTCTCCCTCATAACTTTCATACCAAACACCACAATTCTTTTCTGTTGTATTAAAATAATGTTCAATCGGAGTACCGCTAACATGCTTCAATGAATTTTCTAATTGCCATTGAGAACCTGGGTAAACTTTTTTTATAAACACGCCAAGGACAATCAACAGAACAACTAGTATTAACCAAATAATCTTTTTCAACATAATTTATTACCAAAATATTAATTTACTTACAACCTTGAAATAGAAATTTAATATAGGATTTGCCACATACTTGAGCAGTGGGTTAGCAATCTCCTGAAATTCAATTTTTCCAGAGAAATTCTTTATTAAATATTTATCTTTGACTTTTCGAATTATCTTAATTTTCCTTCTAACCTTGAATATATGCCGCCAAGTTGAAACCTGACAGAAATACCATTTTACCTTAAGTTTCGTGGATAGCCAACCATTGAGAGTGGCATAAGCCCACATTCCAAGCTCCATAAAAAGCAAGGCTGGCAGAAAGAGAAACAACGTCGGCCATTTATAATAGCTATATATAGCCAAAAAACGGTTTCTTTCCATATAATAAAGCATCCTAACGCTTCTGGCAAATTCATATTTATGATAAACAATTGACTTTGGGGCCAGCATTATCTTGTATCCAGCTAATTTTAGCCGCCAGCTCATCTCCAAATCATCATGATACATGTAATACTCTTCATCATAATCACCTATTTTGTCCAAAACCTCTTTCGTTGTAATAAAGGAACAACCACTTGAATACCCCTGTATCTCTTGCAGATCCTGTTCTGGATAATTTGAGGCTGGTTCGTCATAGCCTCGAGTAAAACCAAACCCTAAATAGTGAGACACATTACCAACAGAATTTATTTTCGGAGAATTCCATTCTTCTTCCTTTTTAGGATAAAGCAAAAGCATTGATTGAACAAAACCTATCTCCTTATCTAATTTAATAGCTTTTACAAGTTCTTCGAGCCAATGGTTATCCAGCTTCACATCCATATTAACGATCACGAAATATTCACATCCATCTTCTCTTGCTTTTTTGATCCCAGAATTGTTCGCAGCGGCATAATTCCCATCCTCTCTAGGAATTATGACTGCTTCGGGATATGTCTGGTGCAAATATTTTTTTGTTTCTTCACTACTTGCATTGTCAACTATATAAATATTTGTTTGCTCCTTTGGAAAAGTTTGTGTTCTAATCGAGTCCCGGCATTCATCCAGAAAGTTTTTTGCATAATCTTTATAATTTACTAAAACAATTCCAACTTTTTCCATATAAATGAGGGGAAAGTAAAATGTATAATGTATAAAGTTTAAAAAAGCATAAAGAATTCACTACAGGGTAATTTTATGTTCCATTAAGCCTTTATACTATGTTTCTCTGATCTAGTCTTCTTGCTTCTTTGCTTAATTGTTTATTTGTTTACTTTTTCAGCTTTATCAATGGCAATTTTTCTAACAATCTGGGAAATATCTTTCTCAACTTTACTTACACGTACATATATCTTGAATAGAAAATAAAACAATGCAAAAACAGCCGTATAAATTACCAAGTCAACTCCACGACCAATTCCCACAATGTCAGCAGCCTTTTCAATAATCACAGGGAAAGTACCAACCAAGGCAACAAAAATCCAAATAGAAACCCAAAACAAAAACAACCAAAATGAAATCTCCTTCTTCATCAATCGTCTAGTTGATTTATAAATCACGAAAGCCACGAAAATTAAAATTAAAATTTGAAAAATTGTCATATTACTCAAAAATCTTATTCATGATTAATTTCAACCCCATACTTATTTTTGGTCTTACAACTTTTGGTCCGTCTTCTGTATTGTAATTTACAATAATTGGAACTTCCTTGTAATTTAATTTATTTTTTAGAATCAAGGTCAAAATTTCTGTACAATGTTGAAAATCGTCCTTTTTCCAGTCTAAGTCTTTGATTTTATCTAGATTAAAGGCTCTAAGACCACTTTGAGGATCAGTAAAATTCAATTGCAAGACTTGCTTGCTAAAAATTTTAGCTAAATTCAAAATTATCCTTTTTTGCAAAGGAAAATCAGTGTTATCTTCTAAAAATCTAGAACCAAGAACAATGTCATGCTCCCCTTTTTCTAATAATTGGATTACAGACTTCAAATCTTCAATTCTATGTTGACCGTCTGCATCAAAGTGAGCCACAGAATCATATCCCAACCTGATAGCCATTTCTGTGCCTGTTTTTAAGGCAGCGCCCTGCCCTCTATTGATTATATGTTTTACGTAATTAACAGAAAACTGCTTAACTATTTCGCTTGTACTATCACTTGACCCATCATCTACAACAATTATTTCAAAACCAGAAGACACTAATTCAGTTAGTGTTTTTTCTATTCTTTTCGCTTCGTTTAATGTCGGAATAATAATCGCTGTTTTCATAGATACAAAATTTTGGCTAACTCCACCTGGGATAGCCGATCTTTATGTAAACTTTTAAATGTCAGTGCTAAATGTTAGTAGATCCTTGTTGGCTCTCGTAAAGTCAACAGTCTTTCGTAAACCATCTTCTAGAATTACAAGCGGAAACCAGCCAATTTCTTCTTTTACAGCTGAAATATCAGGCAAAGCCAGCTCTCTCATAAAGGTTTTTTCTCCCTCAAATTTAATTTGAGAAGTCGAACCAGTCAATTCAATAATTTTTCTAGCTACATCAGCAAGCTTGTAAACTTCTGTACTACCAAGATTTACAGGCTTGTTTATACTTGAGCTCATAAGCTTGATACACCCTTCTACAATATCACTAACATAACACAATGAAGTTCTAAATTCTTCTGAACCATAAATCACAATGTCTTTGCCCTCCAAGGCATTCAAAATGAAATCTGGAATCATTTGCCCATCGTCGAGCATCATACGTGGACCATAGGTTCTAAAGATTCTAACAACCTTTGTGTCTAAATTGTGAACTTTTCGATAATTATCAACAATTGATTCTGCATATCTCTTGCCCTCGTCATAACAAGATCTAGTATCAAGCATATCAGCCACGCCGCGATAGTCTTCTTTGATAAATTCATCTCTTGGAGCCTCCCCGTAGACAACAGAAGAAGAGAATTGCATAAATTTCGCCTTGTACTTAACAGCTAAATCAAGCATGTTAATCATTCCTTTTGTATTGGCATAAACCGTTTGCATTCTTAGTTTTTCAAAATTCTTGACTGAAGTTGGGCAAGCCAAATTGTAAATTTCTTTGATTCCAAAAATATTTACTTTGAAATTTTCTAAATCTGGTATTTTTTCTAGATCAATTTTTTTTGTAATGTCGTAATTAATAAATTCAAAATGGGGCAGTTTTAATAGATGGTTTATATTTTTCTCAGCACTTGATGAAAAATCATCAATACAAATTACGTTGTGTTTGGTCACTAGGCGTTCGCATAAAAGAGAACCAAGAAAGCCTGCTCCACCAACCACTAAAACATTTTTTCTGTCTGCCATATTTATTAAGCGAGATAAGCGAGTTAGCGAGATAAGCATTAAGTATACATTTTACTTACTGCTAACTTGCTTATTACTTTCTTGCTTTTTTACTTGTTTATATAGTTATTTTACAAAATTTTACCTATTTAAGCAACTATTTAGTCCCCAACCTTTATCAGTCGATATAGCTTAAATTGATGGTCAATTATTTGAGGATCTACTAACCTTAGTCCAAATTCATTAATCTTCTTGTTATTGATATAGTTGATATCCTTCTCTGGCATCAACGTATAGTAAAAAAACGGGGCTTCGTCTACGATCTTCTCTATAACAGGGAAAATTGCATAATTCAAATCAAACATTATGACTCTTTTTTCTGGAAAAAATAATTTATCAGCCCGATTGTTTATAATTATTGCGTCATACTCTACCAGAGAGTTCACCTTCTGATACTGATCATAGTAAGTATTAATTACGCCCCTTTGAGAAAACAAGCCATCTCCCGGCGTATAATAAACTAAACCAAAGGAATAAATTCCCAACCAAGAAATAAGCATAATAACCAAAAGATACTTTAATGCAGGAATAATTCTTATTTTCAAAATATTATCAAGCAAGTATGCAATAACAGGGAGGAATAAAATAACTAAAGGCAACCAATATCGAGTATAAGAACTCCCAATTGTATTGTGCTTCAAGACTAGCTGATCTACAAACACCCAGCTTCCATAATAGACAACCAACCAAAAGGCCCCAATAAATGAACTTACTGCAAAAACCACTTCTGCTCTTGTGACTTTTTTTCGAAAAGCATTAACAACCCACCACAATCCACCCATGCCAAACGTCAGACAATACGGCCATAGAAATTCAAACATGTAATTCTTCAAATTTATGGCGATAATTTTTGGGTGAAAGCCAAACGGCATCAAAATCAATTTTAAATATGCTTTCCAATCTTTTCCAGTAGTCGATTCGAACTCTGTTGGCAAACGATCCAAAACTCCAGCTGTTTGATTTCCCATTTGCAAGTAACCGACTGTAAACATTTCTCCATAAGTTTGAAAATTGTAAAAAAGAATTGTCGCCAAGGGGATCAATCCACCAAGCACAAAAAACAAAATCTGCTGCCACTTTACTTCTCTTGCATGAAAAAGCCAAACAACGAGGACAAATAAGCCTACCCAGACTATCTCCAAATAACGAGTAGAAATTGCCAGACCTATAAAAAGCCCAGACAAGGCTGCGCAGATATATTGATTCCTATTTAAAACTAAAGAATTTTGTTTTATCAAAAAATAAAAACCAATCATCAAAAGAACAGCAAAAGGAACCGTACTTAATAGAGACAAGTTGGAATAGTACCAATACGGCGCCAACAAAGCCAAAAGTATAGCTGATATAAAAGCAGCCCTACGACTCAAAAACTCTTTAACTATCAAATAGAAAGTCCAAATACCCAAAACAGCTAAGGTTGGGGTAATGAACATTATTACTTTGCCTGTAAATATTTTACCAAGCCAGCCAAAAATAAATAACAAGCCTAGAAATCCAGACGGCACGATATCATTATTGACTACATTTGTACTTCTAGGATGAATCAATTGTTTCAATACAACGTTGTATGGTTCTTCCTTTACAAATTCACCAGTTTTTATAAATTGATCAATAAAAAAATTATTTGCCATTGCATCTGGCCAGCTAAAAATTTCATGCCCAGAATTCTTTTCTGTTTGAGGCTGGATAACGCTGGCTGCAAACCAGCTATAAACAAAGAAAAACACTATACCAAGTAGTGCCAACGAGACCACCAACCAATTGATCCTTTTTAGATTCATACTGTGTATAGTATAGACAAAATAGCCTAAATTCGCAATAATGAAAACAAGTAAAACAAGCGAGATAAGCAAGACAAGAGAAACCAGTGACCGGAGAAAATAGGGTGGACGAAAATCATGTCATTCTGAGCCCGCCTGCATCGCTATGCTGATGAAGCATTGTGGGCAGGATGGTTTTGAAATTTGTCTCCAATAAAAACAACATAGTAAAACCCTCGAAGTAAACATGGTTAAGCGCAGCCACAGATTTCTCTTTGCACTACGTGCCATATCGAAATGACAATGATGGTTTTAGAGCATTAGACCGTCCTTCTTCCCACCGCTGTCGGAATAAATAATTAATTTTTTATGTTAGATCTAAGACCTAATCCAACCCTGAAAGATATTCAAAACTACGTAAAAGAAATGGAAACAGAAAGAGGCTTTGACACAGACTCTGTCATCCAGAAATGTTTGCACTTAGGAGAAGAAACTGGTGAGCTTTTTCGATCATTACGAAAGAATCAAGGAACAAAGGTGGATGCAAACAAGGAATCTGGAGATCCAGCACTAGAAATGGCTGATATTATAATAATCTTATGCGCAATTGCTAACAGATCAAACGTTGATCTTGAGCAGGCCTTTCGAGACAAGGAAGAAATTAATAAACAGCGCATCTGGAAATAAATAAAATCACAAAGATCTTGAAGCAGAATTGGCAAGTATCCTTGCTGGTTCTTTTTATTATTTTAATGATTACCCCCTACTGTTACTTAGCAATCACGACTGATCACAAATTTTATTCACCAGATGAGACAGCTAACTTTGTTTTCACAAAACAGTTTATAGAAAACTCAACCTTTTCAATTGAGACTCAAATTAACACTGAAGTTAACAATGCAATTTTCCCACGTAGTGTAAATGTAACTGACGGCAACTTTGTCCCAATGAGCTTCCTTGGGCTATTGATCTTCTATGGCCTAGCTGGGAAATTATTTTCTATTTATATTGTTACCTTTTTGACTCCACTCTTATCGCTTCTAGGTGTCTTTCTCTTTTTCAAGGTAATAGATAGCATTTTCAATAAGAATACCGCTCTATTCGCTAGTTTATGCCTTTTATTTAATCCAATCTATTGGTACCTGGCCGGTAAGTCAATGATGCACAACAACCTCTTTGTTTTCTTTATTATTTTGGGCCTATGGTTACTCATTAAAGCCTTATCAGAAGACCGGTTCAAAACCATTTTCTTTTCCTTGTCAGCCATTGTTTTTGGCGTCAGTATCTGGACGAGGACCTCAGAGATCATTTGGGTTGGAATTTTGCTTCTCATTTTTTACATCGTGAACAAAAAGATGATTCAGGGCAAATATTTCTTTTTATTCCTCTCCATATTTTGTATCATGATTGGGGCCTTGTTTGCTATAAATTACTCTATTTACAGCAGCCTTTTCAGAACAGGTTATTCCTCTTTAGAAGGACAAGCAAACAACTCAATCATTGCCCTCTTTCAACAAATCCTTCTCCCGTTTGGATTTAGCCTAAAAAATATAGGTTTTCACATCTGGGAGTTTTTTATAAAGTATTTATGGTTTCTAACATTACCAGGCATCTGGGGCATAATCCTTTTTTCAAAAATAAAAAAAACATCTCTTCAGAAGTCTTACCTGCTTTCAACTATTCTAATATCAATCTACCTGCTTATCTATTACGGAAGCTATTGGCCATGGGGACAATACGGACAACCATCTGAACCGGAAGTTTTAATTGGTAGCCCACACCTTAGATACTGGCTTCCAATTCTAGTTTTGAGCTTGCCCTTTATTTACATTTTTATTGAAAAAGTTTTGCCTAAATTGTTTTCATACATTAAAGAAAAGAAAGTTATCCTCGTTTCGCTTATTATTTTCTTTTCAATCTTAATAAGCTTTTCTACTCATCAAGTTTTTTACAGTCCAAAAGAAGGTTATGTAAAAATAAAGAATGATATTGAAGATTTTTCTCCTCGACTAGAGAAAGTAAGCGAATTGATTGAACCAGACTCAATTATAATCGTCCCTGCCTGGGCCGACAGAGTCTTCTATCCTGAATACGACGTTATCCATTCACTAGGAGACAAACTGATCTATCAGAATAATATTTACGATGAAGTAAAAAAACTAGCTGAGCTCAGACCTGTTTATTATTACTCTGCCAATTCTGATCAAGATATTACTAGCCTAAATAACACAGAATTCATTCCAAGAAATTTGGTTCTAGTTGAAGTACTACCAATTTTCAAGGGAGAAAAACTCTATAAGCTTTCTACCTATGAACAATAATAAATTCCTTAAGTACGTCCGATTAGTTCTGCTTGTAACAGCAGGAGTACTTTTTGTTTATTTACTCTGGATGAACTTTTCTCCACTTGGAGAACAAACAATTACTTATAGTTTCGAAGAGAGCCCCTTTGTAGAAGGTCTCCGCCCAAGCACAAGAATTCAAGACATAGAATGTCAAAAAAACATTGGTTGTAGCCAAGTGATCTTTAGTGACCCAATCTACTTTGACCTTCTACTTCCAAGAAGATTCCAATCTGTTAAATTAGAAGTTAAATATCAAGATCCAAGCGAAGAAGAAATAAGAGTTGGTGTCAGAGTTGGAGACGAATGGCAGTATTATGAAGAAACACTAGTTACACAACAAACTGACAACACGTGGACAACAGGAGTAGCCACTCTAAACCTCAAAATAGCCACTATCCAGGCCAACAAGGCAACTTTCGTCCTCTCGACTAAACATATAAAGGACAACCCTGAAACCATCAAAATAGAGGAAATAAAATTTCACTTAAAGAGAGACACTTATTCAAAAAGAATTAAAAGCAAATTACATGACTGGTATACAAAAATATTTAAATAAAAGCACTATAAGGGATGTAATCATCGAGATTTTTGCAATCTCTCTAGCTGTTTACGCTGTGCTGTTTTTGTTAGAGTGGATCTCTCCAGGCTTTGTTAGTTTTTACTTTAATGCAGACATTGTACTCTGGGTACTTATCGTCTCAAGTCTTGGCTACTTCTTTACTCCAAGCAAATAAAAAAGAGCGCTCGATTGAACGCGTCTTTTTTTATTTTGTTTCTTTGTGTCCTGTATGTTTCTTACACTTCTTGCAATACTTATTAAGAAGAAGTTTTTCTTTGATTTTTTTCTTGTTTCTAAAAGTCTGATAATTGATACTGCGACATTCAGTACATTCCAGCTTCACCAGGTTGTCTTGTGACATATAGTATAATAATTTATAAAAATGGAGCCAACAGAGGGATTCGAACCCACGACCCATGGTTTACAAAACCATTGCTCTACCAACTGAGCTATGTTGGCCAAACTCATTAGGATATGCCCAGTATAACAGAAAACATGAAAAAGATCAAGCCCACTATCAACAACTAACCTTTTGCTAAAACTAGTTATAAAAGCGCCCTTTTTACTATAAGAGCGCTTAATATAAATCTAAAAACACAATGTTTGAATTAACCTTTTGTAGCAAGCAATCATTTTTGGAATATGATCAAATTCCACATACTCATCTGCCTGATGAGCCATCATAAAGTCACCCGGCCCCCAAATCAGGCAATTCCCCCATTGCTTAAATAGCCCAGCCTGAGTCCACCCTTCGATAACATCAATTTTTGTTTCTCCTAAAATTTCTCTTGAAATAAGGCTAGAGTTTAGAAACAATTCCGTATCTTGTGACACAATATTGGAATCACCCTGAAATGTCATTTCAACCTTTGCCGTGGGATCAATATCAAGAATAACTTTTTCTATATCTGAATATGCCTCCTCTATTGTTTCTGTTGGGATCAATCGTCTATTAATATTAAAACTACATTCATCAGGAATCACATTTGGAGCTGTCCCACCTCTAATCGTGCAAATCGATTGAGTCGGCACTCGAAACAAGTCATGCGTTTTTTCCTCTAGCTTTTCTTCGAGTTTTGAAAGTCCGGCGTAAGCTAACATGGCTTTGTGAATTGCATTATGTTTTTTGTTTGTCTCTAAATTTGTATCAGCAGAATGAAAAGCCTTGCCATAAAAAGTCACTTCCACCTCCATGGCGCCCTTTTGACCGACGTGCAATTCACATTTGGTTGGCTCAGCGACAATCACATTAGCTTGAGACCCTTTTAAGTCAACAGTTTTTATAAAATCCTTTCCACCAGCACCAGCTACCTCCTCGTCACAATCAAACAAAAAATAGATATCTTGTTTTGGTTTTTCCTTTATACTCAAAGCAGATTGGATCATACAAACAACGCCAGCTTTCATATCACAGGAACCGAGACCATAAACTTTTCCATCAACAAGTTCAGCTTTAAATGGATCTCTGGTCCACTTACTAGAAGTTGGAACCGTGTCTGTATGTCCACTAAAAATAAGTGGTTTTTCATGGCTCTCTCCAGCAAATTTTAATTGCAAATTAAATATTTCTAAATTCCCCTTTTTCACGGGCGTGATTGTGACGAGCTCCTTTGGGAATAAAGAAGCGATAAAGTCGACAATCTCTTTGTTCGTATTTTGACTCTGAGAATCAAAGCCAATTAATTTGCTAAGTAATTCTTGATCATTCATATTTTTTGATTAAAAATAGCTCGCTATTTAGCGAACTACTTTGATATTTATACTTTTATTAACCTTATCAAAATAGCTCAAATGGACATCCACTTCCAAGTCTTTCGAACGTATTTTGAAATTAATTTAATTTGCATATACTGATATCGTAACAAACTGAAAATAACTGTCAAATGAGAATAAAAAAAGGAGGAGAATAGATTTGATCTATTCCCCTCACAATGGTGCCCGGTACGGGATTCGAACCCGTAACAGCCGGATTCACAGTCCGGAGCCCTAACCAATTGGACAAACCGGGCAAACCAATTTCATCTTAGCAACTTTTGCACTTTTGTCAAGACCAATTAAAAAACGGGCCCAGCTTTGAGCTCGACCCGTTTTGCTGCTACGCAGCCAGTATCTTCAGGGCGGCTTCCGAAACAGACGTTATCTCTTGCTTGCGATCACGCATGTTCCTGAGTGAGATTGTTCCATCAGCCACTTCACGTGAGCCAACGATTATCACCCAGGGAATCTCGAGTGTATTTGAGAACCCAATCGGATGACGAAAGGAGAGATCCTGTCCATCGTAGAGCAGCGACCGAATTCCAGCATCTCGAAGTTCCGCCGCGATCCGAGTAGCGTACTCCAGCGCATCTGGCTGGTACGCGACCACAACCTGATTCATGGTGAGAGGCGTACTGTACAACCCCACACTTTTCGCATAGGCCAGGAAGCGATCGATGCCAAATGACGCGCCAGTGGCTGGCACGATGGCATCGCTGTAGCGCCCAACTAGGTTATCGTAACGACCTCCAGCGAAGACCGACCCCAGCTCTGGTTGGTCCGTCAAAATGGTTTCGAAAATTGGGCCTGTGTAGTACCCCAACCCCCTAACCATACTCAGATCAACCAGAATATTGCTTTCCTCAACTCCGGACGCTGCGGCCAGAGACAGAAGTTCCCGAAGTTCGCTTATCCCCTCCATTGCGATGGGGATAGAACGCATGATCACCTCGACTTTGTCTAGGCGAACACTGTTCTTGCCATAAATGTTGGAGAAGCGAATGAGCTGTTCGATCTGACGATTGGAGAGCCCCAGATCCATGGTCTGGAATTCTCCCTTGTCATCAGGGCTGCCCTGAAGTTCGAATAGAATTCCCTCTTCACCGATCTTGTCTCTCTTGTCGAGAATCTGGAGAACGGGAACGAGGATTTCTGGATCAAACTTGAACTCAATCGGCAGACCGTTGAGGATCTTCCGATTGTTGACCTTGATCTGGAACCCGACGCCGAGCGCTTTCATAACGCTGGACATCAAGGCCACGATCTGGGCATCCGAAACAATTCCCGGCGCGAACAGAATGTCTGCATCGCACTGAGTGAATTCTCGGTATCGCCCGACTGACGGTTTTTCACCGCGGAACACGTTGCCGATTTGCCAGCGTGCGAACGGACGAGGAATTGTCTCGATGTTTTTCGCCACGTAGCGACCCAACGGAACCGTGAGGTCAAAACGCAGAGCCATCTTCTCGCTGTCCGGCGTCATTCGAGTTTGTGTGTTCCATGTCCTGAAGTAGGCCATGTCCGTCCAGTCTTCGCCGAACAACACACTTTCCCAATGCACCGTAGCCGAGTCAAACGGGTTGAACCCAAACAACTCGAACTGCTTGATCAGAATTTCCATGACCCGTCGCTTGAGAATCATGTCCTGTGGTGAAAGGTCTTGAAACCCAGCAATCAGCCGGGGAGAGACCTTGTTTGTCCTTTCATTTGCCATGGTATACCTCCCTTTGGCAGTCAGTAACCGATTGTAAAAGTTCCTTACGTTTTCATTATAACTTAACACCAGAGAGAAACAAAGTCAATAAAAACCGGGGTCCAGACTTGGTCTGAACCCCGATAGTGCTACACGAATGGAGCCAACTCAGCCAGGCTTTCCTTGAGCCAGTCTGTGATTGGGCGATGTGGATTTGAGTTGTACCGAACTGGTACCCGAGCCAAATCCTTGGCCTGAATCTGACGCTTTGCGCCGGTGACGATGAATGTCTTTTCCTCGATCGCCTTGTACAAGGCGAGGGCCTGTAGGAGACAGAACACAGAGAAACGAACCGCTTCTTTCGAAGGAATTGAGCCCCAGTGCTGAGGATCTCCAAGGGGGAGAACGTACGGCGCGCTCAGGTTTCCCGTAGCGGGAATGCCCGGATATGGATCGTCCCCGGCGGCTGCCAAGGACTCGAATTTGGGGTCCAAATAACCGATCGTTCGACCGGAAAGTGGAGCTCCAACGTAGAAGTCTCTCTCACAAACCCAGTCGAAAATCAAATTCGACAAGAACTTGTACCCGTCCGGATTTATGATCGGGGCATTCAGCGTTTTGAAGTCGCCAGGCTTTGCGTCTGAACCTGGTTCGATTTTGATGCCGACAACGAACTTGTCTACGGAGATACCATTCTCGGCAAGTCGTTGTTCGACGGAGTGCAGAGACTGTCGACTCCAAATGCCATCATCGGCAACCACAACCCGTTTGTCCTCACTGAAGCGAATCGAATCCAGCAAGGTAATGATTCGAATTTGATCATCGATAGAATAGAACTCGTTCACGAACAAGGACTCTGGCCGAGGGCCATTGCCAATTGATCGCCAGTTCTTTTCCCAGTCGAGCCCGAACGGACGTGCAGGATCGATACACTCGGTGATTCTGGTGGTGTTGAAGAACATGTCTGGATTGTCTGCGTATACTCGGTCAAGTGAGATGACCGGTGTTCCGTTTGCGTGCTCCTCCAGCAGCGCAAGTACCTTGCTCTTGACTTCTCCATAGGGCTCGTAACGAATGCCCACACCGAGAGGCGTGAAAATTCGCTGAAGCTCCGCGTTGAGGTCAGCCCTCAACCGCCTGAAGAAGTTCTTTTCCGGCAGATGGAATTCTGTCTTCGCTGCCCACTGCCACATCAGGTAACGCAAGTCACCTGTAACCAAGTAGGTTGGTTTGTTGCTCTCCCCTGAACCTGTACTCATGTGCACCTCCTATGCCTCTTTCCGGACCGAAGACTGACGTCCCCTCTATATGTTAAACAAATGTGACTTATATTGCAAATTTACTTGTTTTTTTCTTCTATTTGTTGGATGGCTAGGGTAACAGCCTCTTCTGGAGTTTCCGCTCCAAAGGTTTTGCGTCTCTCCCGACCATCTATAAATGTATCAGCTAGTTTATCAGACCAGCCTCCTGTATTTTTGATTACAACCATTGGCAAATCAGATTGATATGCAATGGCTAACTCAGTCAAAGTTCCTGATCCACCACTAACAGCAATAACAGCATCACAACTATTAACCAGGACAAACTCTCGGCCACCGCCGCGCTCTAGTCCACAGCTAATGATAATGTCTGTATTGCCTTCCTTGTCCCAAATATCTTTTCCCTTGCCATATGTTACACCAATTGTTGTTCCATTTTTTCTTTTTGCTCCACGAGCAGCTGAAGTTGAAAGTGAATCATAATCTTTCTCCGCTCCATAAAGAACATAATGCCCCTTCTCAGCAATAATCTCTCCTAATCTTTCGGCAATTTTTTGTATTTCTTCTGAATATTTTAGATCTGCAGCTGACCCCATTACTCCTATTTGATATTTTCGCATAAACTTTTTACTTTTTTATAATGTTATCTAGATTTAATAAAATTTGTTCAACCCCCTTTGTGATACTTTCTGAACTAGTGTAGTCAGCCATTTGCTTTACCTCTTCTGTGGCATTATTCACTGTCAAAAAGTAATCTACTTCGCTCATCAAAGGCTTATCAAGGTAGTCATCACCTATCACTACTCTAATAAACTTTGGATATTCCTTGGCTATAGAATTAAACGCTTTTCCTTTGTCGTTATCCCTTGGGAAAACTAACAAATTACCATAACTATCAGTATACGTAACAGTCAAATCAAATTGTTGTCGATCAACAAACTCTTGAACAAGCTTGCTTATTTTTTCAACTGCTACTAAATCTTTTCTTAATTCACCATCAACGACTTTTTTTGCGTGCAAACTAATGCTGAATCGTCGATATTGATTCAAGATAAATATATTTTTACCCTCTTCCGGTATATCCTGTGATTCCAAATGTTTATTTATGTCTGTTGTGTCACCAATCTTATAAACGGCATCAGGAAAATTTGATTTTATCAATTGCGGTAAAAGAGTTTTCACCTGTGACAGCTGAATCATTACCTCATCTTCAACCAATATTTTTTCTTCTCCAGTTAATTGACTATAGATGAAACAACCATTCTCTCCAATAATATGCTTTTCAAGTCCAAACTTTTTTGCAATATGCTTTAAGTCTTCAATTGATCTATTAGAATTTATCAAAAAAACATGACCTTCATTCTTCATCTGCTCGATGGTTGAATAAATAGTTGGTGAAGTAGACTTATAATTTGTATCAATCAAAGTGTTGTCTACATCCAGGATAATTAAATACTTTTTTGCCATATGTTTAAGTATATGTTTAATTTGGCTAAATTGTCAACAATTTATTGTAAAAAAATGGAGGCAACTGCTTGGCAGTCACCTCCAATTGGTTCGAACTCAGAGATTGCTGATCTCCGCGTGAAGCGTCCCGTCTTCGACGAGCGCCAGGACATCGTGGATGTCAGGATAGAGATCACGATCATCTCCCATCATCGGTAGGTGCTCTCGGACGAGATCATAGGCGAGCTGAGTGCCAGCACCCAGAACTGACAACTCCTCACCAAGGTGTGGAGCCCCCAGATCAATGGCCTGACAGCCAGCCATAACCTCGACAGCCAGGACCTTTTCCAGGAATCCGAGAGATTCTCGCAAGGCCAGAGCGGCGTTGGCGCCGTTGGACACGTAGTCCTCCTGGCCAGCGGAGGTTGGGATGGTGAATCGCGAGTGACCAGCAGCCAAACCCATCATGTGCATGACAAGTCCAGCGACTGAATACTGAGCGATCATGAGGCCGGTGTCGTCCTGATCCTTTCCACCGGAGAGATCGTTGGGCAACCCATAGCTTCTCTTGTCCTCGAGCAGGGCGTAGAGCCGTGCATTTGCGATGTTGGCCAGGTTGGCCAGGGCGATAAGGACACCGTCAATCGGAATCGCCAGGATTTCTCCATGGAAATTTCCAGCCGACAACACATCAAAGTTCCCAGGCTTTTTCACACTCGGGAAGATCAACGGATTGTCAGTGCTGGCATTCATTTCCAGCTCGACTATCGACGCAAGATGCGTGATCGCTTGACGAACCGCACCGTGAACCTGCGGCGCGCAGCGAACACTGTATCGATCCTGAACTCGAGGTCCTTTGACCTGTGTGTCATCCGCCTTTGGCGGATACTTCTTCCTACAGGGATTGTCATCCCGAGGACATTTGTCGTAGGGAAGCATGACCAACTGCGCTTCCTCGGTGGTGCGGTGACTACCGGCCACCAAACCAAGGATGTGAGCGGCGGCGTCGATCTGTCCCTGATGCCGACGAGCCACGTGAGGTCTCTCATCAAAAGCATCCAGTTCACCACGAACTGCTTCGAGGTGGAGCGCCACACCGAGATCAGAGAGCTCAACCAGGTGCTGAGCATCATGGACCGCGAGTACAGCCAGAGACAGGATGTAGGTCGCACCATTGGTGAGACCCATAGCTTCCTTGGCCGACAACTCATGCAGAGTTGTGCGATCTTGATCGATCAGATGTTCTTCGAGAAGAACCGTGTTGGCATCGCGCAGGACTCCGTTAAAGAAGACCTTGGCCCAGGGCCGACCAATAAGGACAGCACCCAGATGTGCGAGCGGAATAAGATCTCCGCTGGCGCCCACGCTTCCATACTTCGGAACCGCGGGGATGATGTTTCGGTTCAGGAGATCAAGAATACTGTCACACAACTCCAGCGTAATACCGGAATTGCCAACCGCAAAGGAGTTGACCCGAAGAAACATCATGGCCCGGATGACTTCCGGATCCACAAAGTCGCCGAAGCCGACCGCGTGAGTCTTGACGTACTTTCGCTGATAGCGGTCCAACTCCTCGGGAGGAATCGCGACGTCCTTGTTACTGCCACATCCGGATGTAATACCGTAGTGGAGTTCACACGCTTCGACCTTCTTGTCGATCTCGTCGCGCATCAGAGCCATGTGATCCCGCGTCTCTGGATGCAACTCGACCCAGGGAAAAACGCCATCGGCATCCCCCCTTGCCACCATAACAGTATCCTCGATTGTACGATCACGGCCCGTGAGTTGAATCACGTGGCCATGACCTGGGTCTCCTTTTGAACTCATGGAACACCTCCAGTCATTGACCATTAACGAACACTGGCTCGGAACATCCGAAAACCATTATAGTAGAATATCACTGATCAATCTCTTCCGTCAAGAAAAAACTCACAAAAAAAGAGGAGCTTTCGCTCCCCTTCTATGAAAATTTGACTGATCTATGCTTTTATTTTATTTATAATTTCATCAACAGATATCTTTTCCTGATCTCCACTATTCATATTTTTCAAAGCATACTTGTTTTCTGAAACCTCCTCATCTCCAACCAATATCACCCAAGAAACTCCATAACTATTAGCATAGTCCATGTTTTTTCCAATTTTTCTGCTAAGAAAGTCAATGTCAACAGCAATGTCTTGTTTTCTTAACTCTGCAGCCAACTTATAAGCTGGCTCAAAATTTTGATCTCCAAGAGGAATAATATACACATCAGAAACAGATTGTTTTTCAAGCGTTTCATTTTCTGTTAGCTTCAATGCATCGAAAATTGTGTCTAGCCCAAAACTCACACCAACCGCTGGATATTTTTCATCTGTACCAATAAACCCACCAATCATTTCATCAAACCTACCACCAGCGCAAAGTGATGAATTTAATTTTGAAGTATCTTTTAGAAAAACTTCAAAAACATTGCCTGTATAGTAAGCTAAACCTCTTGCCAAACTCGGAGTAAAAATAACATTTTTATCTCCAGCAATAGTAATTGCTTTTTCTACTTCTTCTAGGCCTTCATTTACTCCAATGATTTCCTTTAACCTAGACAGCATTTCTAAATTACTTCCTGTAATTGAAAGGGTTGATAGTACAATATTTGAAATCTCTTCTGCAACACCCTTTTCCTTTAACTCCGCCTTTACACCGTCTTCTCCAATTTTGTCTAATTTATCAATTGATATAATTGCCGTTGTTTGTTTTTCTTTTGGCACACCTGCATTTTCTAAAATCGCATTCAAGATTTTTCTATTGTTGATCTTAATTTCAACTTCTAATCCAAGCTTTAAAAAAGCTCTATTTATCAAGTTCAACAATTCCGCTTCTACCGCCGGGTTTGAAACCCCAACAACATCAACATCACATTGATAAAATTCTCGGTATCGCCCCAATTTAATAGGACCGTCTCTAAACACTTTACCAATCTGATATCTTTTGAATGGGAATTTTAACTGAGGATTCATACCTACAAACCTAGCAAACGGAACTGTGAATTCTGTTCTTAAAACTAAATCTCTCAAACCCTGGTCACGAAATTTAAAAGTCTCACGCATCGCGTCAGACTCTTGTCCTATTCCGTGTTTTGAAGCAAATAATTCGTATCGTTCAATAATAGGTGTTTCTATTGGATTGTAACCAAATAATTCAAAAATTTCCGTTAATCCGGAAATCAGTTTTGCTCTAGCAATTTTTTCTGCTGGACCAAAGTCTCTAACACCCTTGGCTCGCTGTAATGCTTCATTTTTCATATTAGATTAGGTTATAGGTTTTAGTTAATAGGTGAAAGAAAAAGACAAAAAATAATTAAATAGTTCTTGCCTTTGTTTTTATTCGAATTTCTATATTTCAGCTTAGAACTTTTTTTGAAATGGGGCGGACGACGGGATTCACTTCGACAAGCTCAGTATAAACTTCTCATCCCGTCTTATTTTATATCTATGTTTTTATATATGGGGCGGACGACGGGATTCGAACCCGCGACTACTGGTACCACAAACCAGTGCTCTACCACTGAACTACGTCCGCCATAATAATTGTAAGTTCCAAAAAAGTCAGCTCACTGGCTGACAATCTTTTGTATGAAAATTGCTACCAGCGGTTTATTGAAGGCTATGATGGTGATGATGTGATTGTCCATTAACTTTTTTCATACCCGTTTAGCATACGCCCAATATCAAGAAAAGTCAAGCTATTTTAACCCTCTCTCAATATATTGATAATCAACAATATGCTTTGATTTCTCTCGTGCATACTTCTTTTTATCCAATTTATTTTTCTTGAACAAATCAGTAATAAACCTTTGGCCTAGATATGGAGGCATAATAACATAAGTAGCCCCCTGTCTGTAAAGCCTTTTGGCATCATGGTATTTATTTGTAATACAAATCAGATTCAAGCCTCTTTTTCTCTTCTTGAAATACTGAATTAAAAAACTATTTATGTCATAATCAGGCACGGTTGATACAACCATTTTTAGCTTTTTCACAGAAATAGAATCTAGTAATTCAGGATCGTCGGCAGAACCAAATACAATTGGTATTCCTTTTTTTGATAAATCAGCCACAATCTTTGGATCATGATCAATTACAATGTATTTTGTTTTTGCCTTTTTGAACTGCTTGATCAATCCACCACCAGTCACATGGCTTCCAAACAAAATAACCTCCACCTCATCAACCTCTTCAGTTATCTCAACCTTGGCGTGCTTATCGTTAAAAAACTTATGTAAAACAGGTTTGAAAAATTTAAATATTTGATGGTTGTAGGAAATGAAATAACTAGAAATTGTAATTGTAATTAAACCAACCAAAGTAACTGGGCCCAAAATTGAATTATCAATATGACCCAAGCCAACTCCCATACCAATCAAAATTAAAGAAAACTCACTCACCTGAGACACGGTCAAACCAGCCAAAAAGCTTGTCCTAATCGTATACTTCATCCGCCTCATGATTAGAGTCATGATAATGGGATTACCTAGGAGAACAAATGAAGAAAAGATCAAAACCATTGGTAAATTATTTTTAAAATCTGAAAGACTTATATTTGAACCCATCACGATAAAGAAAATAATCAAAAAGAAATCTCGAAGAGATTCAATCCTACTCGCAATTTCTCTCTGATATGGAGAGACCGACAAAATAACACCAGCTGCCAAAGCTCCAAGCTCAAGAGAAAAGCCAAGCTTGAAAAACACAGTTGAAAGAACAAAACAAACACCAATGGCAAAAATAAACAGCATTTCCTTGTTCTCTGCAAAAATCTTGTCAAAGCGAGGTGTAATGTATTTCATCAAAATATACAAACCAAAACTAACCGCTAAAAACTTTGCAATCAAAATGAAAACAACCGACAAATAAGAACCAGAACCAAGATTGGCTGTGCTTGAAAGAACAAGGAACATAAGCATGGCTACCAAATCCTGAACCAACATGAAACCAATGGAAATTCTACCATACAGACTATCTTGATCGCCCTTGCTATAGAGCAACCGCAAAATTATAATTGTACTACTAAGAGTAAATGAAAGAGCCAAATATCCAGCCACAATATCAGTAAAGCCTAATAACTTGGCAATTAAAAACCCGCCAACAGTTGTAAAGAGAACCTGACCAATACCAGTCACAACGGCCACCTTCCCAACTTCGCGGATAATTTTTGGCTTTAGCCCCAAACCTACAATAAATAATAAAAGCGCTATTCCAATATGGGAAAACGCTTCTAGGGTTTCTTTTTCTGAAACAATACCTGTTACAACTGGGCCTACAATAATACCAGTTATAATGTAACCAATTATAAGTGGTTGTCGCAAGAACTTCATGATCAGCGACATGATTAGGACAATTCCAAGAGTAACGCTAAGTTGAAAAATTACTTCTGGCATCTATTTTTATTTTTATTTTTGTGAGTATATTATAACACATTTTTTTGAAGTAAAAAAATCCCCCACCAACGATGTCGTCAGTGGGGGTGTATCAGCCAGGAAGGCTTCTACTCGGGCTTGGGCGATCCGTCACCTTGGGGGGTCTCGGGAGCCTGAGGATCCGGGGCTTCCGAATCGGGAACGTCCGCCGGTGCGTCACCTCGCGCATCGGCGAAGACCTCGGTCTTGCTCGGAAGCGGCCTTCCACACTTGGTGCAGTTGGTGCCAGCGAGACCTTCCTGCTGGCAGTGCTCACAGTAAAGCATGACGATGGGGTCCAGATTCACTTCGGCGTCACCGAACGGAAAGGAATATTCTGGGAAGAGCTCGCCGAAGTATCGCCCGATAAGCGCCTCCATATTCTCCGAGCTCGGATCCATCGATGGACTCGTGTTCGCGAAAGCTGCGAAGAAGGCGCTCAAGTTACTAGGCGCTGTCAGACCAGCCTTGCCCAGACCACGCATTCCCTTCACGAAATGAACCGCGGAGATAAGGAACCTCTCCACCGCGGCACACTTGGCGACGCGGTTGACCTCCGTCAGGAAGATCTCCTTGAGATAGGAATTGACGTCGTCGCGATACGGACTCCCGTACGGAGCACCGGGCATGACGAGGGACGTCTGACCGATCAGACGAGAGAAGATCAGCGTTTCGGGGAAGGGATTCTGGAAGGTGAAGTGAGTCTCGTCCCAATCGATATCTTCGACGTTCGGCATCTGAGCCACAGCCTGAGCCACGAGCAGCGCGGCTTCGATGTACAGGCCGTCACCACGGGGGTCAAGCTCTGACATGAAACCAAGCACGGCTTGACCGATCACGTCTCCGACTACCAGTTCGTTGCCGGTAAAGCCGACGACCTCGTCGATTTCGCCGTTGGGCGAGACTACGAGACTCCAGGGCTTGTCGCCGCTGAAAGTCTTGGCGAGCAAGGCGAGCTTGCTCTCGATCAACATGATTCGGGGCGTTGTATGAACACCCTTTTCGTCAACGATGACCCTGAGTTCCGGAAGGTCTCTTCTCTCTTTCATCCTGTGAGTTCTCCTGCTGTTAACGACCATGAGTTGAGCACCATGCTCAAACACAAAGCGCCCTTAACATTAGGACGTTTTATTCTTTTTGTCAAGAAAGAAATAAAAAAAAGCAATGAAACAATCAAACAAGAAAACAAAAAACACTACATTTAATTGTTTAATTTTACAAAAAAAAAGCCCCTCCCAACACATGAGGTTAAGAGGGGAAATACTCACGCCTTCTTCTCTGGCGCAGATGTTGAACTTTGTGGAATCGCACAAGATGTCGAGGCTGACCGCCCCGGTACGCTAGGACCTCAAGAGCCACCAAAACGCTCCATTGGAACAAAGTCAGTCTCTTTGAGACCCAACTCTGTGAAGTAGGCCTCCAAATCAACCTCTTCAGAAAACTCGCGAACGATCCTTCTGATTAGAAACATGTAATCTGCTGTCCGACCAACTATGCAGAAGGTCTTCAGAAAATTACCGTCGAGAGTTAGTGTGAACTCGGCTGCGGCTCTCTTGAAGGGAACAAGTTTTTCCGCCTCAGCCACATGAAGTGTACTCAGGGCAGACAGACGATCTTCGAGTTGTTCAAGCCTTGGTGTGGTACGAACAACGGTACCATTGACGAAGACCCTGATTTTCAATGCTGGAATACGTGTCTTTCCAAGCATGCTTCCTCCCTTTTGGCGAATAGCTTGCGTCTCTGTGAAAGGAATTTATGGGCTAACTGCCCAGGTTTATGGGGCTTCAACAGGGGGGCTTGTACGCTTCGAAATCCTCTTTGCTAAAGCCATGAACCTCAAGGAAATTTCTAGCTGATTGCCTCAGCACGAACTCCGCAATAGCTTCTTTGATGGTCTTTTTCACAGGCTCACCGAAAGGAGCGAACTGAGGAAATCTCAAACGTACTCCGCCCAGAGTATACACGAACCTCCACGGGTACATTGTTCGTGTATGTGCTTTTGACTGCCCCTTTTTGTGATGCTCAAGAAGTCCGCCAAGTCTTTCTTCCAAATCACTTATTCTTGGCGTCGTTTGAATTCCATCTTCACTGACGCTGATACGAACAACCAGCTCTTTCATTTCATCTCTAGTAAGCATACCAACACCCATCTCAAAAGAAGTGCTCCTGCCTCTGCAAATTACAAAAACAAAAAGCCCTTTATAATAAGGCTTTTTGCTATTTTTGTCAAGTTAATTTTGACTCTTATTTTTGCAGAAAGACTGTCTGCGTTGGATAAGCAAAATCTATTTTTTCTTTTCCAAATTGCTCAAATATAGCGAAATTTATTTTTTGATTAACCTCCATATATACATCATATTCCTTTGAAGTTACTTCATAAACTAATTCAAAGTTCAAACTTGAATCAGCGTAAGCCTTGAAGTGACATCTTGAAAATTTTGTTTTATCCTCCTTTTCAACAATAGCTTGCAACATGGCGGGGATCTTTTTTAATTTTTCTGCAGACGTTTCATAAGTAACTCCAAGTGTAATAACCACTCGCCTTTTTTGCATTTTCTTGAAGTTTGCAATCCGAGCTGCAGTTAATTCTTTGTTTGAAATAACCATTTCCTCGCCTTGTAAAGTTCGGAGTCGCGTTGATTTTAAGCCAATCTTTTCTACGGTTCCGGAATCTGCACCAACCGTAATGTAATCACCTATTTGAAATGGCTTATCAACATAAATAGAAAACGAACTAAACATATCACTCAAAATTCCTTGCAGCGCCAGGGCAATAGCAATACCACCAATCCCAAGACTTGCAATCAAAGACGTAACATTAATTCCCAAGTTAGATAGAATAAGCACAATAGCAACTACCCAAAGTGAAAGCTTGATGATCATGCTAAGAGCTTTTAGCATGGCCTCACTATACTGCTTTTCTGATTTTTTGTCCTGATTTTTTTCAAGTAACTTTCTAATTGAATAATCAATAATTTTTTGCAGACCGTGAACGATCTCATAAACAATTACAATCAAGAATACAATATCAACAATCTTCGTTAGCAAATCTGGCAAAGTCAAAACCTTGATACCTATATACAAAGCGATAACAAAATAAAACGGAGGCTTGAGAGATGTAAACACATCAATCAAAACATCATCAATATCTGTCTTTGTTCTTTTTGCTAACTTCCTTAATCTTGAAAGAATAACTACTTGGAAAATTTTCAAAACAATAACTGAACCAATAAGGATAACAAGTGCTAATGCATAATCATAGCCAGTGTTATTCCAAAAACTAAACGCCTGAAGTTGCTCAATAAAAGTCATACTATAAATGATTTACTAATATATATTTAATTACAAATAAATTATATCACATTTTCGGTTTGACTTACACTAAATTTTATGTAAAAATCATACGATTGCCTTAATACGAGGCATGTTCATTCACTATGGTTCACTCAACAAGAGAGGTCAAATGAAACAGCCACGCTATCAACCAACAACGGAAAGGTTCCTTCGCTATGTAAAGATTCCCTCTCAGGGAGATCCGAAGGCGCCGAAAGACAAACGGCCAACAACCGAAGATCAGCTGATCATCGCTCGCGTGCTCAACGAAGAACTCCTTCAGCTCGGGCGTCAGAATGAGATCGAGATCACTTCCGAGGTCCTTCCGAACGGAATGGTCCTCGGACACGTTCCAGCCGCCAAAGGCTTCGAGAACTCCAAGCATCTCTGCCTGACCGCGCACGTCGACACATATCCCTATCCGAACAGCACCCCGCAAGTCACCCCGATCGTCCATCCTGCCTATGTCGAAGGTGACATCAACCTTCCAGCTAACGGCACCATCATTCCAGCCAAGGAGCTGGCCAAGCTCGTTGGTCAACGCGTGATCACCTCCAGTGGAGACTCAGTTCTGGGCGCTGATGACAAGGCCGGCCTGGCCTCAATCATGCAAGCGGTCTCCAAGGTTCTTTCCGAGAAAACAGCTCGGGGCCCCATGACCATTCTTTTCTTCCCCGACGAAGAAGATGGTCGTTTCCACGCAGAAGGTCTTCCGCGTGAACTCGTCGAAAGCTGGGACATGTTCCTGAGCGTTGACGGTGGCGAGCTCGGTGAAGTCGATTCTGCGTGCTACAGCGGAAGGACGGTCACCTTCAAGATCACCGGAAAGGACGCCCACCCGGGTCCGTATGGACACCTGATCGTTCCGGCCCAGGTAATCGCAGCTGACCTGATCATGCGAATGCAGGCTATGCCCACGCCGTGGAACAAGGCCGATCACGGGGGGTACCAATTCCCCAAGGAAGTTCAAGGAGAAGCCGGCGCCGCCACGGTGACCTGCATTCCCCGAGCCTTCGAGGACAGCACATCTCTCATTCTAGTCGAAGAACTTCGCACGCTGGGTGCCGCGGTAGCCAGTGACTACGAAGGCTGCAAAATCGAGGTAGAGGTCAAACATCAGTACACTTCGACCGCAGATGCGATCGCTGCCAACCCGCTCCTTATGCCAATGCTCGCCGGCGCACTTCGAAAAGCCGGTGTGACCCTGATCGAGTCGAGGGCGGAAGGTGGGACAGACGGAGCCATGCTCAATCTCCACTTCCCGAACGTCCCCGCTCCGAACTTCGGAGTTGGTGCCCATCTCTATCACTCCTGGGCCGAATTCATCGGCGAGGATGATCTCGAAATGGGAATGGACGCCGTTGCAGAAATCATCAACGCGTTCGCGTACATCAAGTGAGCCATCCCCCTACGAACAGCAACTGTTTGTAGGGGGGTTTTTTATAAAAAAATCGGCACCTAGACTTGGTCTAAGTGCCGAACAGGAATCTATCCCACCAACTTCTCGAGAGCCAGTCGATCGACTTCACTTCGAAGTGTGACCTGTAGCTCGGGGATTCGAGCCAACTCTCTGCGAATGGTGGCGTTTGCGTTGATACTGCCTGCCCAGGCCCGACGACTCACGCCGGACACAACATCCCAGGTAATCATGGACACAATGGTTCTGTCCGCTTCGTCACTACCGTCGAGGTAGAGTCCGAAGCCACCATTGTTGGCATTACCCCACCCAGTACCACCTCCGTTATGGAGGGAAACCCAGGTGGCGCCGCGAATAGCGTTGCCAAGGAACGTCTGGGTGGACATGTCGGCCGTGGGGGCTGAACCATCTTTGATGTCCGAGGTCTCTCGGAGGAAGGCGTCAGTCCCAGACGGATCATGGTGATCGCGGCCAATAATGACGGGTCCCTTCAATCGGCCAGAGCGAACAGCCGCGTTGATGGCGAGAGCGAGACGCATCCGACCTTCAGCGTTGCTGTAGAGAATACGAGCCTTGGAGCCGACGTCGAGCTTGTTGTCGGCGGCACCACGGATCCAACTCAGATTATCGATCAGCTGCTGACGGATCTCCGAAGGAGCTTCAGCCAACATTTCTTCGAGAACCTCCGCTGCGATCTTGTCAGTTTCGAGGAGATCACTCTCCAATCCACTCAAGCAGACCCAACGGAACGGACCGAAGCCGTTGTCAAAGTAGACAGGCCCCATGATATCTTCGACGTAACTCGGGTAGCGGAACGAACCATCCTCGTTGAGGATCTCTGCTCCAGCCTCTCTGGCCATGTCCAGGAATCGGTTGCCGTAGTCCCAGAAGAACATGCCCCTCTCTACGTGCGCGTTGATGAGTTCTGTCTGGCGTCGAAGCGACGCAAAGATCGAGTCACGAAGCTGGGATTCAGCCAATTCCAAAGGACTAGCGATCAAGGAGTCGGCCGAAGCAACGCTCATCCCAGCAGGATAGTAACCACCCTTGAAAGGATCGTGAAGCGATGTCTGGTCGGAACCGAGATCAACCTTGATGCCAGCATTAAGTAGTGCCTCCCAGAGATCTACCACGTTGCCGTGATAGCCGAGTGAAACGGCTTCGTCAGTTTCAACCGCAACCCTGATACGCTCCATCAGGTTAGGCAGATCGGCATGGATTTCATCCAGCCATTTCTGATCTCTGCGCTTCTTGAGCGCAGCCAACTTGACCTCAGCGATGACGGCGACAGCACCCTCGATGACAGCTGCCCTGCCCTGAGCACCGCTCATGCCGCCAAGGCCAGAAGTCACGAAGAGCTTGCCCTTCAGATTCTCTTCCGGTCCAAGCTTGAGATAAAGACGACCTGCACTCTTGAGAGTAAGCGCCGTCCCGTGGACAATGCCCTGCGGTCCGATGTACATCCACGACCCGGCGGTCATTTGGCCATACATCGTAACGAGGAGCTGGGTCAAACGTTCCTGATCGTCCAAGCTACCAAAGCGCGGAACAACCAGACCATTCGTGATGGTAACCAGCGGAGAGTCCACAAAGGACGGATAAACTCCATCCGGGTGTCCTGACTTCATGACCAGAGTCTGATCCTCTTCCATCGTCGCGAGGTACTTCATCGTCAGGCGATACTGCGCCCAATTTTGAAAGACACTCCCATTGTTCCCGTACGTAACCAACTCATAGGGGAACTGCGCGACACGTGGATCAAGGTTGTTCTGGATCATGTGCATGATCCCGCGAGCAGCCGGAACTTTTGCCGGATACTCACTTTCGGGACGAGCTACGATCGGATGCTTGGGACGGAAACGATGCATGTAGATTCGGCCAAGAGTTCGAAGCTCTTCTAAGAACTCAGGCGCAAGAACCGCATGCATGTGCTCTGGGAAATAGCGTAAGGCATTCTCCAAAGCCAGACTTTGATCTCTCTTGTTCAGCACAAGCCTTCGGGCCGGCGCTCTCGAAGTACCGAATACCTCAGGTGGCATCGGAGGAATCTGATTTGGAATTCCTTCCAGGATTTCATCTTGCCAAGTCATTGGCAGCCTCCTCTCTTGGGGTGTACGAACCTGAACATTACAAAGAACAGCTTCATATAAATCTACTACAAAACTGGCCTTTCGTCAATAAAAAAAAACCGGCGGCCAGACTTGGTCTGACTGCCGGAGTATTTCTTGGTAGCGCGATCTAGAGTTCGCGCCCTTCCATCTTGGCGATGCCGAGTTCACGCTTGAAAACACCGAGACCGGCGCTCGTGGTAGTCCCAATGAAATCGATTTCGGGACGCTGAGGAAGCAAAGCACGGGCTTCGTCCTTGGTATCCACCGTGACGATCTCCGTTCCCTTGGGGAACCCCGGCTTGAGCTTGTCAAACCGCTTGGGATCTCCTTCCAGAATCAGAAGTGCAACCTTTTTCTTGTCAGTCATGTCTCTCCCTCTAACAGTCAATAAACAGCCACCAGAACAACAAGAAGCAATATTACACTAAAAGAGACGTCCTGTCAACATACATAAATAAAAGACCGTGCAAAACTTGGTTATGCACGGTCAACAATCTATCGGCTTCTAAGAAGCAAGGACCGAACTCGTCCAACATCGCTAGCATGGACGACCACGATTTCGTTCTTTGTCTCGAACGTCTCCATGGTGATCAGCGGCTCCCAGAACTTCGTGAGCCCAGTGGCTGGGTCTACTTCCAGGAACTTGAATCCCATCTTCTGGGAGATGCCCAGCACAGGTGCCAAATCCCAAGGAGTCTGGAATCCAGGATGGAGGACTACCATGCCCATGTAGCCGAGCCAGAGATGAGTGAAGCTCATCCCGATGCTTCCGCCCTCTATGTTGTGGCTACGGACCACACCGCTTTTGCCAATGAACCGCTGCATGAGCTCGGAGTACGTATCCAGAGGATCTCGAAGCAGAGCGATCTTCTTGGCCAAATCAGTCGAAGTGTCAATCACCAGGGACTCGCCATGGTCCATGCCGATGATCTTGTGAACCTTCTCTGACTCCGGCCGGAAGCCAAAGAGCTCCCAGGTGCCCACGTCCATGACGTAGGCGGCGATGACTTCGCCGTTCTTGACCAACGAGAGCATGCTCGCCACGCCGTGAGACTGGCGTCGAACAAAGGCCTTGGTTCCATCGACAGGGTCAATGGTGAAAAAGAACTCGTCCTCGGGATGAGAACTCGGAATGACGAGTGGTTTCGGCTCTCCCTTTGAACCGGGATTACGCGGATCCTCTTCCTCGGCGACGATGCCATAGAAAGGAAACCGCTCTAGAAGCAACGAGACCATCATGGCCTGTGCTTCCGTGTCCGCGTCCGTCAGGACATCGTCCATTAAGCCAGTCTTGCCGGCCTTGATCTTGGCGACAAAACCAGTCTTCTTGCTCACGATGAGCCGCAGGGCTCGCTCTAGGATATCCTTCATAGCGAGACCGATCAAATGGGGATTGAGCTCCCCGTAGTACTGAACCTCTTTCATAGCTCCCTCCCAACGGGTTGTTTTGAACCGTTCAACCGAACATCTAAAATTACCTTAAAATATTGTTTCTGTCAAGTCTAGCATTTCACTTCTTGACAATATTGAATATATATTATAAAGTATTTTGTTCAACACAAGGTTGGACATATTTCTTTTCTCGTGCCTACAAGGATATGTCATGGAGCCACGTCCAATCGTTCTCTTCTTTGCCAAAAATCAAAGAGACGGAGGAAGCAACCTGGTCGCTCATATGCCCCAAGCTCCACCGTCAACAGCCATGGTCGTTTTTCCCAGTCGAGACTCCGATGACATCATGAACCAGCCTGGCTGGTACCTAGTTCGTCTCAGCTTCCCCTCGGGAAGTCGTGCGGCCATCGCCCACCCCATCATCGACAGAACGCTCGTCGAGGTCTCTCGTGACCTGACGGACGTCTTCATGACGAACTAGCAACCACTCGTTCGACATCGCGTGGAGCACTCACCTGTTCCGCGCTTTTTTTTACTAAAAACTCAAACCAAGCTATAATTAAATAAGTTAAAAAGTTCATAAAGTTTTTAAATTATCAGCCAGAGGCTGCTAAAGTCAAAAAGAGTCAGAAGGTTTTAGTGATTTTTTGCATTTCCCTTAACCCATATCCCATTATTCATTATTAATTCTATTTATGAAAAAATTTTTTCTCTGTTTATTAATGATTGTTTTTGTTTCAGGTTGTACAGCATCCGTCGTCAATACCGTCCCAGACTTGAACACTCTTTCTTTTACAAAAAAAATGATTTTGGAAGAAACAGACAGATATGAAATTGATGTAGAAACTGTTAGTATCAATGAAGCCGAAACACTGAACGTTAAAACCACAAACGACTCAATTCTATATGGTTATCAAATATACCTAGACTTGTTCAAGAAAAACCAAGCAGAAGTTGAACCATTTGGTGAATCAAAGCATGCACTTTCTATAGAATCAACTCCTTTGGTATATAATGAAGACATAATTTCAATTGAACTCTCTGTTTATGAATATTTTGGATCCGCTCACCCAAACACTTACAAAACAGGACTTACATATTTTGTAAAAGAAGATCTTTGGCTTTTGCCATCCGATTTTTCTAAGACAGAGGCGGGCATGCAAGAAATTCTAAATATTTTTTCTAGTGAAGCCTCCCTACAAATTTCTTTCAACTATCCAGACACTGACCTTGACGAAGAATGGTTAGAAGAAGGAACTGAACCAACAGAACTAAATTTCTTTGACCTCACACTCACCCCAGAAGGAATTTTACTCTACATCCCAACCTATCAGGTTGCTCCGTATGCTGTTGGCGGTTTCGAAGTTCTCGTGGAATACAGCCAAGTCAAAGAATGGATAACAAATCAAACAATTTTAAACTATATTTCAAAACTCGAGCAATAAAAAAAAGAGCCCCGCCATCTGCGGGACTCTTTTTTATTTATTCAAACAAAATTGGAATCTCTAAACTTTCTTCGTTCTCTGGCAAACCTGAAGGATTATCTTTCTTGAAAACTAAAGTGCCTTCATCGTAGATCTTAGTTCGTTTAAATTCTAATGTGGCTGTAAACGGGACAAACTCATCTGTCATCCACTCGCCTTCTGCCACGCCAAAGCTCTCGGCAATCACGAAACCATCCTTGTCCTCTAAGGCAATCGGGAAGTCTCCTTCAAAAAACCACGTTCCTCGGGCCTCACCTTTTATAACTAAAGGACTATCTATTCGCTGCTTCGGTTCAATATTATTAACCTTAATGTCAGTTACTTCTGGCGCTACAAAAGAACAAACCTGGATGCATTGTAAAGTACACAAAATATTTTCTCCAGAATGATGCCGACAAGAAGCTGCACATTCATTATATTCACCCGAGCTTTCTGTGCACCAATCCTGGCTAACATTTTCACACTCTTGAAACTCTTCCAACCAATTTCCACCAGAAGCAGAGCAAAGATAACTCAAACCATCCTTTGCACTTGGGCTCTCATTGTTTGACTGATCAACACCACCAGACCACACACAACCAGTGATTAGTAAGGGTAAAATTAGGACTAAGAGTTTTTTCATACACAACAATTATTAATCAACAGCTGAGTCGCCGGCTACATAACCAGTGCTCCATGCTACTTGTAAATTATACCCACCGGTTGGCCCATCAAGATCGAGAACCTCTCCAGCTAAATATAAATTAGGAATTATCTTTGATTGCATTGTTTTTGGATCCACTTCTTTTAACTCCACGCCACCACTAGTTACAATCGCTTTATCAAATCCAGCCACCCTGATCAATTTTAGCTCAAAAGACTTTAGAAGTTTTACAAGTTTTTTCCGCTCATCCTTTGAGACCAAATTCACCTTCTTGTCTCCATCAATTTTTGACAATTGAACAATCACTGGAATTAATTTCTTTGGTAATAGTTGATCCAGACTATTCTTGAACATCTTGTTATTTAATTCTTGAAAATCTCTTAAAACTCTTTTATCAAGAGCTGGTTCTGACAACGCTGGCTTGAAATCTATAATCAACTTAACATCGCCTGTACTCAGTAGTTGATTTGCTTCCTTGCTCATATCCAAAATAATTGGACCGCTCATACCGTTAGCCGTAAAAATCGCTTCTCCAAAACGAGAAGCCTTTTTCTTTCGATCTTGCCAAACTGAGATGTCTACATTTTTCAAACTCAACCCCTCAAGTTGTTTTATAAATCTATCCTGACAAACAACTGGCACAAGTGATGGGGTTGGTTTATTTACTCTGTGCCCAAGATGAGAAAGCAGCTTGTAAATCTCTCCATTTGAACCAGTTTCTGGATATGATTTTCCTCCTGTACAAACAATATAATTATCAGCCACAATACTTTTGCCGCTTTCCAATAAAATCTTAGCAATTCTCTTTTCCCGATGAACAATTTTTACAACTTCCGCGGTACGCAAAACCTTCACCTGCCCGGCAGTGATATAATCCTTCAAAGCTACCAAAACATCGGTAGATCTATTACTTACTGGAAACACTCGACCACCTCTCTCCACCTTTGTTTTGACCCCAGCTGTTTCAAAGAAATCAACTACATCCTTGACTCCAAACTTACTAAAAGAAGAAAACAAGAATTTTCCATTCTTGCCATATTTTTCTGTTAAAAACTGAAGGTCACTTTCTACATTTGTAATATTACATCGTCCCTTGCCGGTAATCAAAAGCTTTACTCCAAGACGAGTATTCTTTTCTACCAAAACAACATCAGCCCCCATTTCAGCTGCCCTACCAGCGGCAATCAAACCAGCCGGACCTCCACCAATCACGCAAACCTTTTTCATAATTATTTTAAAGTTATTAAAGTTATCTCTGGACGACTAGATGTTCTCATAGTTGGACCCCAAACGCCCGTACCTGTATTAGTATAAATCTGAAAATCCCCATCTGATCGTAATCCATTATCAAAGTTATCATAAATAATCGTTGTTAGGAAGTTGAATGGAAAAATCTGTCCATTGTGAGTATGCCCAGACAATTGCAGGTCTATGCCCAGCTCCTTGACTGTAGAAAAATTAACATCTGGCGCAAAGTAAATATCATTCATAGACAAATCATCCTCACTAATATTATTGGGTAAATGATACAACATAATACTTGGCTGATCTTGATTGTAAACCTTTTTCACGGCCTCTGGGAAAACTTTCTTTTCATTCATAATCGGATGACTGATTCCAATAATTTGCAAGCCATCCAGATTCACAAGCTCATCATTTAAAATATTAATATCAGTTTTTTCAAGGGTTTCCATAACTCTTTCCAGATCAAGATAAACCTCGTGATTGCCAGTTACATAATAAACACCTTGTTTTGCTTCAAGTGAATTTAACAAAGGAACAACATCACCTTCCAATCCATTATTACCATCAAACAAATCGCCTGTGATAAAAATAAGATCAGGATCAAGAGCATTTACCTTTTTTACAATTCCAGAGAAGAACGAATCACCAAGAACGGCGCCTAAATGTAAATCTGATATCTGAACAATCTTTTTGTTCTGCCAATTTTCTGGCAAATCTTGAATTTGAATATCAACTGCTTTAATACCAATCAAAAACACATTAATAATGCCAAGTAGTGTCAGTAACACTACAAATAAAAACCCAACCCGATTCAGACCTCTTCCATGATATGGCTTTTTTAGTAATTTAGTTCCAACGTAAATCAAAGAACAGACAAAACAAAATATTAATAAATTTATCAAAAAGCCCAACCAGATACCGACTATAAGATATAAAGCCCGACTAAGACCATTCTCCCAAAGACGCAACAACACCATATTCCCCACAAAGGTGAACGGCATCAAGGTAAGAATAATTCGAAGCCAAATTTTCGTCTTTCTTTTTTCTACAGCAAAAACACTTACAAAAAAACGATAAGCAATCCAATGAGAGCCAAAGAAAATAACTAAAGTTGCGACTAGAAATAAATAAATCATATACACTTAATATAACAAAAAAGCTTCCCTTTTAACAGAGAAGCCTTTTATATTATCTTCGTTTTCCAGTAAATTTATACTTTGAAGAGCTTGGCCGTGAAGAGCGTGAAGAAGTCGAACGAGAACTACGTCCACCAGAGCTTTTTCCTCCTGACGACTTAGAATATCTTGAACCAGAACTTCGACTACCTGAACTTCTGCCTCCATAAGATCTACCAGATGAAGAACCAGCATATCTTGAGCCTGAATTTCGTCCTCCAGAACTTGGCCCACCATAGCTCTTTCGTGTTCTTGGTGGCATGCTAGAAACTTTCTCTAGTGAGATTGGACGAGCTTTATAGTTTGATTTGTTGAATAATTTTGGAAGCATGCTTTCATATCTCTCATCGATTTCAAAATATGAAATACCCTGTTCTAATTGAATATTACCAATTTCAACTCCACGTAATTCACTCTTGCTATTCATTAACTGCAACAAGTCCTTTACTTGAAAATTGTCTTTACGACCAAAATTAATTTTGAACGCTGCAAAATTGCTAGCCATTTTGGCTTTTCTAGCACCTCCATCAGAAGGACCAGTTTTTGTATTCAAGTCATTAGAATTCTTGTATAGATCAAGAAAGTACTTAAACTCCATTGATACTACATGCTTGATCAATTGTTCTTTATCAAAATCCTTGAATTTTTCATTTACGATTGGTAGATAGTCTGCAATTTCAGCCTCATCAACCTCTGTTTTTGTGATTTTCTCAATAATTGTAAGTAATTGACCACCACAAATTTCTTTTCCAGTTGGGACTAGTTTTTGTTCAAATTCTTTCCCAACTTTTCGAGCAATATCTCTCATACGCCTTCCCTCTCGTGTATTAATAATAGAAATTGAAATACCTTCGCTATTTGCTCTACCAGTACGTCCACTTCGATGAATATATGTTTCATCTGTATCTGGTAAATTATAATTAATAATGTGACTTAAACCTTTAACATCAATCCCACGAGCAGCTACATCAGTGGCTACCAAAAGTTTAACTTCCTTTCGTCTAAAAGAATCCATAATCCGAGTTCTTTGTGCCTGAGGAATATCACCGTGAATTGCGCCAGCTTTGTAGTGATCTCTAACTAACTTTGAAGCAACCTCTTGTGTTTCACGACGAGTTCTACAAAATAGAATTCCGTAAACATCAGGTAATGCATCTAAAATTCTTCGAAGAGCTTCGTATCTATCACGAGACTGAACCATGTAATATTCATGAGTTACATTTTCAGCACCTTTATTTTCTGTTCCAGTTTTAATCTCAACTGGATCTTTCATATAAATATTTGCAATCCGTCTAACTGTAGCTGGCATTGTAGCTGAAAATAGTAAAGTTTGTTTTGTAGCTGGAGTTTCTGATAAAATAGCATCCAAATCTTCTTTAAATCCCATGTCTAACATTTCATCAGCCTCATCCAAAACTACGTACTTAATCTTACTTAAGTTCAAAGCTTTTCTCTTGATCAAATCTTTTACTCGACCAGGAGTACCAACAATAATATTTGTTCCTTGTTTAATTTCTCTAATTTGTCTATCAATGCTAAAACCACCATAAACGGCAGTTACCTTCGCCCTAGGTGAATTTTTAATAAAGTTATTCATGTCCTTTGTGATTTGCAAAGCAAGTTCACGAATAGGACAAAGAATAATAGTTTGAACTACTGGTTCTCTAGTATCCATCTTTTGAATAACTGGCAACCCAAAGGCAGCTGTCTTACCAGTACCAGTTTGAGCTAAAGCAATCAAATCTTCATCTGATTTAAGAATTTGAGGAATAGCTAGCTCTTGAACAGGAGTTGGATTCTCAAAACCTAAAGCAGTCACTGAGTCTAACAGCGCTTTATCTAAGCCAATGTCTTTGAATGTTGTCATAATTTGTCGTTATATATAAAAAGGCAGTAGTCTCCATCACCACTGTCTTTTCCCTAAAACTGAAGTGTTTGACTAATGTCGATCAAAATTATACCACTGATGATTTATTTTGTCAATTCTTTGCTATTTAAAAAAAAGAGGCTCCGTCAACATGCGCTGACGGAGCCCGGTGAACCCAGATGCCTCTGGTCGGTCTGAAGCGACCCCTTATGGTATTTGAGACCCAGCACGTTACTGGTCGATCCTAGATACGGATCCCTTTTTTTAATGGGACCCAGTACGTTGCTGGTCGGTTCCTGGCCTAGAAACCCCTCATTTTTTGACCTGACACTTTTTCGCGCCAGTCGAGCCCCGATTGAATCGCGGCCCCCTCTTTTTTTTAGAACCTGACACACGTCAGTCGACCAAGTGGCCCCTTACAACGGCCCCGGGCGCATGAAACGCAGGGGCACGGCGAGGTGGCACACACGGCCACCAGAAGCGAGTGTTTAGCGTTTTCTCTTCAACGCCTGGGTGATGTTGCCACTACGCTCGGAAGAAGTCCGAGTCACCTCTGGGCCACACAAGCAATGCGCCCACGTTACCAATATCCCCTTAAAGAAGGCCTGTGACGAGCCAACCTCTCTCTCCGCTTTGGTGTAGAAGGAAGGTAAATGTAACCTCCTACATGCGGCCGGATTTGGACTAACTCCCAATTCCGGATCAGGTGAGTAGTCTCGACAACTGAGAATGGATGCTCGACCAAAGCCATCCGTCCCGGCCAAGCCAGTGTAGTGCCCTCCGCAGAACCAGGTTTGGAAGCGGATGCTACTGACCTAACTAAAACAGTATAACACACATCCTCTTTTTTGTCAACCCGAATCACCTCTTACTATTTATAATTCACTAATTTAAGCAAAAAACTGTGGCTATTTATTTTATAAAATGCTAGAATTATAATAAGCAAGACGAGTAAAACTAGCTAGACAAGCAAGACAAGTTTAATCAACTCTCAAGTGTCATCCTGAATTTAATTCAGGATCTCCAACTCTTTTTTGTCAACGCAGATACTGAAACAAGGTCATCATGACAAAAAGGAGCGCCTTTCATTATCTCTTTACGACTTTCAACTTTATACCCTTAACTTTATACTATGCGTGTACCCACAAGAAAATCAGAAAACAAAAAGAAACCTGAGCAGGATCCATATATCACTCAGGCAAAATACGACAAACTCAAGGCTGACCTTGATAGAATGATGAGAAAAAGACCGGCCCTCGCCAAAGAAGTAGCTAGACTAGCTGAACTGGGAGATTTCTCTGAAAATGCTGAGTATCAAATGGCCAAGGGAAAGCTTAGAGGCCTGAATCATAGAATGATGGTTATTGAAGAAACCCTTAAACACAGCCAAATCATACAATCAGGCCAAAAGACAGACAAAGTAAGACTTGGACATACGGTGACCGTTGAGGTTAATGGAAATAAAAAAACACTCCAGATACTTGGCTCAACTGAAACAAATCCTGGAGCAGGTGTGATCTCGCAAAACTCCCCTATTGGAGAAGCACTTTTGGGAGAAACCGTTGGAGAGACCGTTGAAGTTAAACTGGCGAACAACAAAACTATTCAATACAAAATTATAAAAATTGAAGTATAACAAAAATACGCTCTGATCAGAGCGTATTTTTTATTGAGCAATTAATTCTTTAAGTAAGTCTCTTCCCTTCTCCGCAAAATCAGGCTTTTCTAAATAATCCATTTCCAAGATATAATCAGCAATCAAAGTCTCTTTTTCTTCTAACGTTTCTAGAGACATCGCATACTCAGTTACAAAGTGATAATGAAACTCTTCTCTTTTCACATCATCTTCCACTTGCAACCAAAGGTTGTTGTCATAAGCCCACTTTATAAATTCTGGCTTCTCTTTGTTTGTCTTGATTAAAGTTAAAAGTCTTTCTTCTGCTTCCTCATTTGAAATTTCTGAATAGTCATCCTTGTTTAACAAGTGTTTTATAGGATCAATCATCTTGTGCAAATACTCATCAACTTTTTCCGGATCATACTCAATATCTTGAACTTCGTAAGCCGGTCGCATTGATAAACTAATCCGCCAAGACTCCTCCTTTAAATTCATTTGTGATATTTCACTCACAATTTGCTTTGATCCATCAAAAGACAGATCTGTCTTTATCATCCGATACAATAGATACTGCCAAGTATTATCCATCCCGCCCTGATCATCTGGAATATATTTGACTAGCATTTGTTTCAAAAAAGTAGAATGATTTCTAGCCCGCTGGGGCTCACCAATAGCGTAACCTTGTCGATGTCGAAGCCATTGCAGAGTTTCGGTTGTTGGAAGTTTCAAATAACGAAGAATGCCCAAAGCTTCTGAGAAGCCAACCATCACAACATAATCAGCTTTCTTGCCCAAGATTCTTTCGATCTGTTCAATTCCATATTCTAGACCACCAACTTCACAAGACTTTGAAACGTAATAATCTGTTGCCAAGTGTCCTGTACCTGGTAGTGGAGCGTACGTTCCACGAGGAACAGCTGTGACTTGAACAGTTTTGTTGGCTCTATTAATTTCAAAAAGTTGAATAGCATCACAATGAGAAAACTCCTGACCCGTTCGACTATCCAGCCCAACCAATAAGACTCGAACTACATTATCTTCTCCAAACACATCCGTCTCATCTTCTGCTACTTGTAAATCTCGTCTAGAATTAATCAAATCCTCAACCTTGCTCTCTTGGACCTTTTTAACAGCCCTCTCTTCTGACGCTTCCTGATACTTCAAAACAAAATAGGTTGCGCCCGCAACCACAGGAGCAAGTATGATTAAAATTATAAGTGTAAGTAGAACCTTCTTCTTCATATCCAAATTATACTATCTTTTCAGCATCTTAGTAAATTATTAAGGATTTAACAACCAAAGTTTTGCACACGCCGATCCATAATAATACTTGACTTGGTAATTGGCTTTTTTAGAACTAAGCCTTCCAGGGAAGTACAACGACTAAGAGCTACATAGGTTTGACCATGAGCAAAAGTACCTCTACCCAAATCAATAATAACTCTTTCAAAAGTTTTGCCCTGACTCTTGTGAATCGTAATCGCCCAAGCCAACTTCATAGGGATTTGTTGATATGATCCCAAATTTTGACGTTGAAACTCACCTCCCATAAAAACGTAACGAGAAATGTCCCAAGTATGCTTTTTTACATCAACAGTTTTTCCATCCGTCTTCTCGACTCGAACTACAGGTTCCATCTGAGCAGTTTCATGATTCAATTTTTCATAGATATCAATAATCTTGCCAATTGTACCATTCACCCACCGCCTCTCTGCATCATTTGAAATAAACATGACCTGCGCTCCAACACTCAAATTAATTACTTCATCATTAGGGAAAAGATTTCTAGCCACATCCCCTTTTCTATCTGCAATAAATATTTTTTCTTCTGATTTTAATTGTTTTAATTTTTCTGTATTAATCAAAGCAGCTTGCGCATTGGTGGTCATTAAGTAAATATACTTTTCACTATCTCTTGGCACAAAATTATTGTCACACCGACTATTCAAAGTCTTCAGATGCTGTTCTGTCATTGAATTATCTCTAACAGCATTTAACACTTCAATAAAATCCATATCCTTTTGACGATAAATTTCTTTTAGCTCGATCGTCTTTAAATTGAAACCGCCAGAAAACATATCACCCTGTCCGCGAAAAACAGTTGCGTCAAAGAAATATGGGGATTCGTATTCTGCAAAAAACTTATCTCTATCTCGAGATGTAATAACTGGTGGCAACTGATACAGATCTCCAAAGAAAACCATTTGAACCCCTCCAAAAGGTTTATCAATCTTTCTAGATCGGCGGAGAACAATATCAATGGCGTCCAGCAAGTCAGCTCTAACCATGGAAATTTCATCTATAGCAATAGTCTTGATTTGTCGAAATTTTGCGGCTTTCTTGTCATTAATCCTCATGCTCATGGCTTCATCTTTCTCAAAACCAGGTTTGAGAGTAAAGAAAGAATGGATAGTATCGCCATTTACATTAATTGCTGAGATACCTGTAGGTGCGACTACGATGATACGACGCTCTGTATGCAGCCTAATATGCTCTAGGAGCGTTGATTTACCAGTTCCCGCCTTACCAGTCACAAAAACGTTTTCATCCGTGTTTTGGATGAGATTTATGGCTTCTTCAGCTTCCTTTGAAAATTTATACATAATGAGTAGGAACCAGGCACCAGAGACCAGTGATTTTGATTATCTCTCAAACGTCATCCTGAACCCGCCTGCAACGATGTAACACTTCGGGCAGGTTTAATTCAGGATCTAAGACTCTTAATAACAGTCGCTAAAATCATAACCTCTCCGGCGGATTAAAGTAATTATTAACCATATTTTAGCATAAAAACTAAAAATCCTCGAGAAGAGGATTTTTGTACCCTATCTTAAAAATTGCCTAGTCCAAGCAAGGCAACTTCAATCATGCGACCAATAACTTGCTTTGACAAATCAGAACTTGCTTCTGTCACAACCTTTTGCTTTTCACCACGTATTCTTGATTTTAATGATTCTGGGTATGCGTTAACAGCCAAGACTGCTCCAGCTTTTACGTTTTTCAAACTAGCAATCACAAACAAAGCTGCACTTTCCATTTCTGATGATAAAATAGGTGTCTCATCCTCACGCCACTGCTCTTCCTTTAAGTACTGCCCCCAACGTACAATAGCTTCCTGAGATCCATAAAATGAATCATGACATCTATTAATACCAAGATTAAACTTTTGGTTTAATGAACGAGAAGCTTCGGTTAGAGCTGAGACAATATCAAAATCAGCCACAGCCGGAAAACCTAGAGGTAAATATTCCTGAGTTGTACCTTCATCTCTTATTGAAGCTGTTGGAATAACCAAATCACCCAATTCTACATCCTCTCTCCAACCACCACCACAAGTACCAACCCGTATCAAATATTTTGCACCTGCATTTATCAATTCATGAACTGCAATCGCTGTTGAAGGACACCCAATCCCAGTCGAACAGACTGTAATTTTTCGACCTTTTGAATATCCAACTCCAATTTTATACTCCCTATTGTTTTCTATAATTTTAAATTCCTCCAAATAATTTCCAATAAACTCAACTCGACCAGGATCGCCAGGCAATAAAACATAAGGAGAAATATCTTCTGCGGAAATTTTCAAATGAGGTTGTTTATTATTCATGTTTTTGCTTATTTATTAATTCGAGCACAAGACCCGGCTTTTAAATCTTCATTTCCTTCACAAGGAATATCTAAATCAAATGTTTCCGCTCTTTTGCCTTTGAAAGCTTTAAGATCTTCTAGCATATAAGCCAAGTCAGATGAAGTTATATTCGGAGCGTGACAACTTAGCAAAACAAACAATGGCTTATCACTTAATAATTGATCAACTAACTCCAAAAGTTTTGGTAAGTCTCTCTCTATCTTCCAAGTATCTTTGCCACCACGTCCAAAGGCTGGAGGGTCTAAAATAAAAGCATCATAACGATTACCTCTTCTCACTTCCCTTTCGAGAAACTTAATCATGTCATCTGCAATCCATCTAATTGGCATGTCTGAATAGCCGGACAACTCAGCATTCTTTTTTGCTTGAGTCACTGAGGCTTTTGAAGAATCAACGTGAACAACTTCTATGTTCGGATTCTTATTGCTGGCAGCTAAAGTCGCCACGCCGGTAAAAGCAAACCCATTCAAAATCTTCACCGGTCTTTCAACTTTTTTCGCTTGTTGCTCTAGCCATTCCCAGTTTTGCAACTGTTCTGGGAAAATCCCTACCTGATTGTTCTGCCCAAGCTTTAATTCTATTTTTAAATCTAAAACATTCATAACCCACGACTCTGAAACAGACTTCACATCCTCCCAACCAACATCACCCTCTCTGTCATAATAAGCCTGAGCGCTTTTCCAAGCCTCAAAATCAGCTTTTTCAATCTCTTCTGCTGGCGGACTTGGTCTATCCAAAACAAACTCACCAAACTGCTCTAGCTTCCGTCCATCACCAATATCTATTAGTTTGTAGTTCATAAAATATGAATAATGAGTAAAGGGTTATGAGGTAAGGAAATGACAAAATGTAGAAAAGTATAAAGTAGCAAGTACCAAGCCCTAAAGAAAAATCCCTCCCTTTTGTCATTCTGAATTTAATTCAGAATCTGCATTGACAAAAAGAGTTGGAGATCCTGAACTAAACCTGCCCGAAGTGTTACATCGTTGCAGGCGGGTTCAGGATGACGATTGAGAGAGGGTTGCCCCCTAGAGGGGGGTACTAGTCTCTCTTGAAATTACTAGTGGCTGGTCTCTAGTTCCTAGTGTATTTCTTTCTTTAGTTTAACATCTACTGAAGGAAAAGAAAAACACGTCTTTTGGCTGATTTTGATTAAAAATGTATAATGGTGATAGTAATTAACAGATAATTAAAAAACTATGGACAACAAGTACTGTAACAAGTGTGGAACGGTCATACCACCAGAAGCCACTACTTGCACACAATGCGGAACAACTCCAGAACAAAATAATGCCAACAAGAAAATAACTGCGATTGCTATTGGAGTTTTAGTCTTTATATTCCTAGCGGGGTTGGTATCATATTTAACTTATTTTAGAAGTGAACAAATTAATAATGACGTTGTAAGTGAAGTTATTGCTGGTGGTGACCTGACAGAAGCGGCAGACTCACTAGAAGACAGTTTAAACAAAACTACAGACGTCTCGCTAAAAATCAAAATCTTGATTAATCAAGGATATGTTTACACTTCAGCTGGAGAAATTGATCAAGCAATTGAGTCTTTCAGCAAAGCAAACGCCTTGTCAGAGCCAGACTCATTGAATGATTACATTACCAAAGCAAATGTTGCAGATTTAAGTAATGATTTTGTAGCCGCAGAAGAATACTACCTAAAAGCTGTTAAACTGGCTCCAGAAGATTATCAAGCAAACACAAGCATGGGAGTTTTCTATCTAGGACTAATACCAGGGACAGAAGAATACGAAGATTATACTCTGGCTTTGAGTTATAACCTTAAGGCTTATGACATACAGGCAGATAACATTACGACTGAAAATATAGCTTTGAATTATTTTTTTCTCGAAGATTATGACACTGCCATTGAATACTATCTAGCAACAAACCTTGCCGTTGTACCTGATGACAACTTTATGCTGGGCTTGTCATACCTAATGATTGAAGACACTGTAAGCGCAAAGAAATATATCCGAACTGCTTATGACATGGGTTATGAACTAAGTGAAGAATATTTAGAGTTTATTAATAATTAAGCAAGAAAGTAAATAAGCAAGTTAGTACTAAGTCTAACAAACAACCAAATAAACAAAAAACACCCCCGCGTAAACGGGGGTGTTTTTATATAAGCAATTAAGCTCTTGTAACGTTGACAGCGTTAAGACCTTTAGGTCCTTCTTCTACATCAAAGTTAACTGTATCACCTTCTCGTAATTCGCTGTATTCAACGTCTACAAGATTGTTTGAGTGAAAAAATAAATCTTTTTCTTCGCCCTCACGTGAGATGAAGCCAAACCCCTTATCGGTTAGTCTAGCAATTGTTCCTTTTTCCATAGTGGTAACAATAAAATGAATTAAATTCAAACAAGATTTGAAGAAAATAGTTCATTTCTCTAGACCTTAATTTGATGCCAACACTATAGCATAGATCAATAATCTTGTCAACAAAAATACAAAATTTGAGTAAATTTAATAAAAAATCCCCGAAACAGTTTGACTGCTCCGGGGACGTACTTTCTAGCCCATAAGGAGGGCTGCTTCCTCCACCAACGGCGAACGCTCGGCCTTCACCAGGCCCACGTGCCCCGATCGCTCGGAACCACGCCAGCGCTCTACCGTGAAGGTAAGGCCATTTGAGAGCTCGTCGAGGAACCTGTTCTCGACTTGCCGGACATCACCCGTCAGAACGATTTTCGTTCCCAGTCCTGCACGCGTGATGAGAGCACGTATTTCGTTCGGAGTGAGGTTTTGCGCCTCATCGATGATCAGGAAGACGTTGTCCTCGGTCGATCCCTGAACGTGAAGAATTGGCTCTACGGTGATGAGGCCTGAGGTAACCATCGCTTTGTCGTAGTCGACAATAGCCCCCTCGTCCCCCGCACCAACAATCTTCTGAAAGGCTCGCATCACAGGGCGCGCGTAGGGACTGAACTTCTCTTCGAGTGTCCCCGGATAGAAGCCCAGACCATCACCAACGACCTGAGTCGAGCGCCAAACCAAGATCCGACTGTATCGATTCTTCTTGACCTGCTCGTACCCAGCCAGCAGAGCCATCAGAGTCTTGCCCGTTCCGGCAACACCCGTCAAACTCACCAACTCCACGGATTCGTCTTTCAGTAGCTCGTAAGCGTACTGTTGCTCGTCGTTGATTGGGCGAATGTTGCTCTGCCAGTCTCGCCCCTTTCCACGAGACTTCTTGACTTGAACAAATCTTCCCTCAGCCTTCTTGTAGATGGCCAAGGCGGTCGTCGAGCCTTCGCGCCAAGTCAGCGTCAGACACTGATTTGGCATAAGAGAGGAGAGATCGTACTCGTCGCCAAGATCGGCAACGGCGAAGCTACCATCCTGGTGGAGTTGCGTCATCAGGATTTCTTGTTCTGGCTTGATCTCGAAAGTTCCCATCCCTGTGTAGATGGCTTCCACATCAGGAACCAGGCGATCACTCTGCCAGTCTTGGGCTTCGATCCCAATGGTGCTGGCCTTGACCTTCAAGAGGATGTCCTGAGTAAGGACAATCACGGGCCTCGCAGCACCGTTCAAACCTCTCCTGGTCTTTTCTTCCAGCTCCTTCCAGTGCTTCGCAACAAGAAGAACTCGATTGTCAACAGTGTCTTTGACAGGGAATCCCAGATTTCGCAGTTCGATGGCGTTGTGATCGAAGATCAACAAGCCACCGCCGTCGGTCCGAATTCCTTTTTCGAAGTTGGAACCTTCTGCTACCCCCTTGAGACGATACCTCTCGATGTTCCTCGCGGCGATACGAACAGCGTGAGCTAATGCCGGCTTACTCCTTTTCAGCCCATCCAGCTCCTCCAGTACCCAGAAGGGCACCACGATAACGTTGTCATGCAACTCGTCAATGACCTGAGGGTACATAACGAGTACATTCGTGTCTACTACATAGACCTTCGCTGCCGGTAGTTCCATGTCACCTCCATGGTCGAACAATCAACCGATCCAAATTTAGTTTAACAGATTATTATTGAAAGGGGAAATATTTAAAATATCAAAAAACCCTTTCATTACAAAAGGGTTTTAAAGTCAAATATTTTTATAAAATGTTTATTTAATAAATTGCATATTTCTTTTTTGCGATCAAGACAATGTCCCTTTCCAATCTATCAACTATAAAAATATTACTAAAGCCAGCCTTTTTTAACTCTTCTATAGTTTCTTTTTCATCCATTCTGAACTCTGGCAGATAATCATCGCTCTCGTGCTTTACAATTTCATCCCTTGCTTTAGGATCTAAATATTCGTATCTCTTCATCTGATTATCAAACAATTTTTTTGCTCCCTCCTCTGGATACACTTTATCCATAAGAAGAAAATATCCTCCTTGATTTAATTTGTTATAAATCGCACCAAACAACTCCCTTTTTTCATCCCAGTTAAAATTGTGAATAGTCCATTCGGAAAATATAACATCGTATTGATCGCAAGCCTTTAAATAAGACAAACCATCTTTGCAAATAAAACTAATACGATCTTTATAGGAATCAAGTCCTTGCTTACACTTCTGAATCATTTCCTCCGAAATATCAGATAAATCCAGATGCAGATTGGTGTTTAGAAGAATTGGTATTGCAGAATCTCCTTCTCCACATCCAATCTCTAACACGCGCAATCCTTCTTTTTCAATTTCTTTTAGTTCAAGTGCAAGAATGGTCCTTGATGTAAAATGTGCAGGACATAGCTCAAGGATTTGCAGATTATGTAACCTCAAATTATCTTCGTAACGATTCTTCATAAACTATTTTATTTATAGACACTACTATTTTAGCAAAAGCTGAACAATTTACCAGTTTATTGGAAAATCAAATATGTATAATTTTGCACTGCAGTTGACTAAAAGATGCTTAAATGATAAGTTGTGATGTCCTGGATCTATAACGATAGGAGGTGCGGACAATGGATTGGTTTGAGTTTCTTCATAACCTGAAGCAACCCCTGGATCAGGCGGCTCGCCTGGCACTAAGCATGCAGGCCGAGATCCAAGGCAAGAACAAGAATCCGGATGCCCCGGAACAGATGAGCACAGCAGTCACAACTGTGGATCTGCTGGTGCAAGACATCATCTTTCTGCATCTTCTTCACACCAAGATGCAATTCGACTTCTACAGTGAAGAATTGGCCTCCCTCCCTCCGGAGATGGCCGAACAACTTGATCCCAGGCAAAAGAACAGCAACCTGATCTTCTTCCTTGATCCAATCGATGGGACAGAGGAATACATCGCCCAGGGAACCAAGTTCTCTGTCATGGGCGGAATTCTGGACAAGTGCACGGGGAAAGTTCTTTGCTCATTCGTTTTCTTCCCAAAGAGCTACGTGTACATGATCGCCATTCGTGGTCGCGGCGTTTTCATGAGTGAAGGCATTGGCCTTCCTCAATTCCGCAAAATCCAAAGAAGCGACCTTCTGAGTGCGAATGAAACTCCAAGGGTCGCCCCAGATTACAAACGAATGGCTCCGCAGGATTTCGCTTTCCTGACAGAAAAGGGCTTAGAGCTTGGCGAAGAGCCCAAGCATGCCGGTGGCGCCCTGATGGATTTGGTCTTCCATGGCATGTACAGCCTGATCATCATGCGCAAGTTCCATGGTCATGATACGGCACCAGCCTCTCTCTTCGTTGAGGAGCTTGGTGGCGGGGCCTTTGACGAAAATGGCTGGCCGATCATCTTCCCGGCTGACATGCGCCGAATGCCGGTGGTGACATTTTCCCTCAATCGGGAACTTGCACTTTCAGCCGCCACCTTCAGAGAATGAGTGACATCGATCTCTTCACCGTAACTACCTGACATACCCCCCCGGATTAGCCAAGCTTTTCCGGGGTCTTTTTTATAAAAAAAATCCCACTTTATGTGGGACATTTATAACTTTTTAAAAACTCACGGATCATTTGTCTAAGGGTAGTTTTTCCCTTTGAAGACTTAAAATATCTTTCTCTTCGCACAGAATCCTTTTTATCTAAAAAACTTTCATAGAATATTAGACATAATGGACGTCTCTTTGCTGTTGAAATATTTTTTCCAACATCATGTTCAGCCATTCTTCTACTCAAATTATTTGTTCTTCCAATATAGAACTTCAAATCCTTGAGACTAATCAACACGTAAACATGATAAAACTGCATGATTAAATTATCGCAGTGAACTGTTCGTTCCTCAAGTTCACTACATATACCACTCGCCAACCTGGCGGGCCAGGTACCCGAGAGTTAGCGAGCTATTACAACTTTCTTCAATTCAAAATCTCACTTTTTACTATTGCAGTGAACTATTCGTTCCTCAAGTTCACTACATATACCACTCGCCAACCTGGCGGGCCATGTACCCGAGAGTTAGCGAGCTATTACAACTTTCTTCAATTCAAAATCTCACTTTTTACTATTGCAGTAAACTATTCGTTCCTCAAGTTCACTACATATACCACTCGCCAACCTGGCGGGCCAGGTACCCGAGAGTTAGCGAGTTATTACAACTTTCTTCAATTCAAAATCTCACTTTTTACTATTGCAGTGAACTATTCGTTCCTCAAGTTCACTACATATACCACTCGCCAACCTGGCGGGCCATGTACCCGAGAGTTAGCGAGTGGTATATGGCTCCGGGACCAGGAGTCGAACCTGGAAATCTGCATTAACAGTGCAGCGTTATACCATTTAACTATCCCGAATAATCATGGAACATTAATCAGAGAGAATAGAACATAAATTAACAAATAAGCAAAAAACCGGCTTCTGCCGGCTTCACCATTTCTTTTTTTATATATGAAATTAGCTAACCAGCATTTGCTCGTAGTTATTATTATTTCGATTGTTTCGAATCAATTTCATATAACTATAGTATAACACTTAAACTATCGTAAGTCAACAAATTTTATAAACAACAAGTTTGGGTTAAAATCAGCTAAAATTAGACAATCTATTGACAAAATTCTTTTTTCATGCTACTATAAGATGTTTACAATGGACTTTCACAACCTAAGCTTTCAAAACCTTTGACAGGAGACACTGACATGAGCAATCGATTTGAGGACCTTCGACGGAACGAGTTCGCCCAGAGGCTCCCCATTGGTAACGTCTACGCAGACTGGACCGGTGGGGCGCTTGCCCCGGACTTCCTGATCGCTGCGGCGGCGGACTTCCTGCAAAGCAATCTGCTCGGAAATCCGCATTCTCACCACGCTCCCTCGGCGTTCGCCATGGAGCAGGTCAGGCTCGCCCGTGCAGCCGTTCTGCGCTACATGAATGCGGATCCGAACGAGTATGAGGTGATCTTCACCTCGGGCGCGACCGCGGCCATCCGCATCCTCCAGCACTTCAAGTTCGACGGAGGCGAGCTACTGATGACGGCGGACAACCACAACAGCGTCAACGGGCTCCGCGAGGATGCGAAGCGCTACGGCGCCATCCATCGCTACGCCCCGATAACCCCGGACCAGCAGATCGACGAGAAAGCTCTCGATCACATGCTGCGTCACCCGCGCTCCACCGGCGAGAAGCTGTTCGCCTTCCCGGCGAAGAGCAACTACACCGGCAACATCCACTCCCTCAAGTGGGTACGTCGGGCACAGCAGCTCGGCTGGACCGTCCTGCTGGACTCCGCCGCGTACCTGAGCAACAGCCGTCTCGATCTGAGCACGGTCAAGCCGGACTTCGTCCCGATGAGCTTCTACAAGCTCTTCGGGTACCCGACCGGACTCGGATGTCTGGTCATCAAGAAGTCTGCGTACAAAGCCCTCAACAAGCGCTGGTTCTCTGGTGGGTCCATCCTGCTGGTCAGCGTGCTCAAGGACTTCTACGCGCCAGAAACGCTCGGCTACGCGCGATTCGAGGATGGCACCGTCAACTACGGTAACATCCCTCTGATCACGGCCGGCCTCCAGTTCTTGGAGGGTCTCGGCGACATCCGTGAGCACAGCGTGGCGCTGGGGGATCGTCTCCACGAGGGCCTCGTCGACATGAAAGTCGGGGAGAACTCGGTGGTGCTTCACACCCCCAAGGGCAACGACGTGGTCACCTTCTCCATCAAGAAGGGCGTCAACGAAGAGGTCTTCGGCTACGGCATCGAGACCTTCGAGCGGATGTACAACGACGCCGTCGGTCCAGAGGGGATGACCGTCGAGGCTCTCAAAGAGTTCTCCGGCGGCAAGCCCATCGGAGCCATCCGGGCTTCGTTCGGCTACGCGAACATCATGAGCGACATCGAGCGCTTCGTGGCCGTGGTCCTCGAATTCCTCAAAACCTGAGAGATTGTCTCTGAACGACGCCTGCGGTAACGCGAGCTGACATCAAAGGCACTTTCTACGAGCCAAGACCCGGGACAGCCAAGCTGTTCCGGGTCTTCTTTTTTAAAAAAAGACGAGCCATTCAGCTCGTCTCTGTATCTATAATATTTTTTAAGATTGATCTTGCAACATGTCTTCTTTCTTTTCTCTGTAAAAACTAAAGAGATCTTCGAAGATTTCAACCAGCAGCTTGAATGGAGCTTCAATAATGAAATCCAGAACAAAAGCCAAAACATTGAACTTTCCAAATTGGACTGACATAAATCGCCCAAGGCTTACCCAAGGCATAGCTATGAAGGCGAAAATAGCTCCAAAAAAGCTTTCTTTTCTATCTACAGCCAGAATGTCATTTACGGGCCGTCTGATCCTAATACCAAAGAAACTAACCAAGGTTAGGAATAATATAAATATCAAACTGCTAAAGAAATTAAAGTCCAATTTATTTAACGCCCAGAAAATAACCATGATTGAACCAATAAAAGTAACAAAGAAAATAATGTTAAAAGCATACTTAAATACCTTGCCTCTTTTTCTAGGATCTTTTAATGGATATATTTTGGAATCACCTTCTCCAAGTGAAATTAAATTAACTTCTTCTAAAATTTTGGCTGTATTTTCCTTCTTTGGCAATCTAATCATAATAGCAACCAACAACATCAAAACTGGAGGGAATAAAATATTAATTGCCGCTGAAGTATAATTAATGGCTCCAGCAATAAAAATATCCATTGGAAACTCTAAAGCAATCGCCAAGAGCATCTTTGTAAAAAACACATAAATAATACTACGAACAACACCACGGCGAAGCTTAACGCCAACCCCTTTATATCTTTTTTGACAGGCTTTTTTTACTTCTGATTCTAAAATTTCTTTATCAGAAAAAATTGCTCCAGCCTTGTCCAAATTCTCATCCAAAATATCCTGAATCACCCAGAAAATAATTGATTTTTTTTGCAAAATATTCATCATTCGTTTTTGCCAAGGATGTTTTTTTTGCTTTTCAAATTCAGCTCTTATTTTTTGTATATTATTTGCAATCCGCAAAATCAATTCTCTATCTGCATTCTTCCACTCTGGGTAATACAAAGTTAACAACAGATAGTCAATCATTGACTCGTCCCACTTGAATAAAGAACGGTGACAAGCCAAATACAATTGTAATTCTTTTTCTTTTTCCGTATCTAAGCCCTTTGGCAATATTATTCTAGAATTCATGACCGAGAACATTGCCCGAGACAAAGCTTTTTCTTTTATATCCGGAGTTAAAACTGTTTCTATTTCAACGGACGCCATTTCAAATAAAAAGCGTACCATCTTTTTGTTAATCTTTCCTTCAACTTCTTTTACAGTATTTATAAGCAAAATATACTTTTGGATGACTGTGTCCACCTCGGTCACAAGCGAACGAGGGACTTCTCCCTGGAAATACTTGGCTCGCATCAATTCCTGCAGAAGTTGCTCGGCAATATTGTCTACATGGTGCTTTTCTAATAAATAATTTTCTAATACAACTTTTTCGAACAAAAGCTTCCGTTTCATGATCCGAGAAATGGCTAACTTACGGATTAAATGCTCTTCGTTATAATCAACAGCATTTCTAATTTTTTCGTAAACAAAAGCAGCTCGACCAACGAGACTACTTACTTTTAATTTTTCCCCTGTCACAGGTTTTGGTGTCGCACTCTTGAAAGCACCTACCAAATTTTGGATTATACTTGTCATAGATATATCAAAACTATAGCAAAAAATTACTTAAATTACAACTATATAAGTAGCATGATTACACCCAGCAAAATAAGCACCAGACCAATGGAAAGCTTCATCCATTTCTTTTTTTCTTGTCGCCATTTCTCAACTTTTTCTGGCGGAAGTCCTTTGTACACAGCCAATAGTATTACCAGCAAAGGTAATACAAAAACAATGTTATAAACTAATAAATTAAAGAAAGCTGACCACCAAGTATGCTTATCTGCCAAAAGAGATATAATCGCCAAATAAACACCGCCAGTACAAGGCAGCTCAAACAAAGCAACCAAAATCCCAAGAATAATTGTGGCCGGCAAAGTAGCTCTTCTTATGTATTTATCCAAACGAGCCTTCTGAGACTTTGGAATTTGCAGGGTAATTCCCTTTCCATACCAAAAGAAATCTTTCAAATTGATAAGTCCCAAAAGAATAGCCAAGCCAGCGGTAAAGAAATAGAAAAACTTGGTAAGGGCAACACTCTTTACAAAAGTAAGCAACCCGAGTCCCGCGATAAAATAAACCAAGAATATCACAAATATATAAACCAATCCAAAGATTAACATCTTTTTCTTGTTTCGTACTGTCATCAAATATAAAATCAAAAAAATCAGTACTGCAAACGCACACGGATTAACAGAGTCAATTATAGCTGACCCCACAATCAAAGGTATAGTAATATCCATATGTAAAAAATAGAATTAAGAATAAGGAATTAAGGGGAAAATTAACCAATGAACAGAATAACTAAATAACAAAAGAACAAAGTTCTAAAACAGAGCTTAATAGACTAGTTATTTTCCTCAACTTGATCTTCAAGTGCCTGTTCTGCTTTTACTTTTGCTTCAATTTCTGCACCAGTAACACAAGGAGCTCCATTGGCAAAGTTTATATCATCGCAAAGAGCTGAATTTACATTAAAATTCTGAGATGGAAATTCACGCCCATCACCACAAGAAATAATGCCCGGGCAAATAGGACAACCGACTTCTTCTGGATAATATCTTGTAAGTTTTTTTTCGTTAAGAACAACTGGACACTTTATAAACCCTTCAACAGCCTCAACAATTGCCTCCAATTCAGGCTTAAGTGTCGACACATCTGTCTCAATAACAGCTGGAGGAGTTGATTCAAACAAGTCCTGTCCAGGGGCAACAATTGGGATAATATTTACTTTCATGAAAACCGCCTGGTTTAATCTTTTCACCAAAACATTCTGAACCGCCTCAATCTGACTTGCTGTGATTTTTTCTGCTGAACGAAGAGCAACCGTAACAGTCAGCATCCCATCCTTTTCCACAACTTTTATTTCTGAAATAGCAACATTATCTAGAGAAGAGCTTATCACATCCTTTACAACAGTGATCTGTTTAACTTCTAATGCAGTTTGTTTTGTAATCAAAACTAAAGGAATAATAATGACAACTAGAAGAAGCATTGTCCAGCGAAAACCAGACTTTCTTTTTTCCTTGGCTTGCTCTGATCGTGAGCGGAAATTTGATATCAAAAACAAAATTGCTGCAGCAAAAGTAATAGCAATTAAATTGGAAATAAGGAGTAATGACGCTCCACCAACAGCTCCAAAATCCCCTTTTGCCAAGGACAACCCAATTATTGCAATAGGAGGCACAATCGCAGCCGCGACCACCACCCCAGCAATAGCAGAGCCCATCTTTGGATAAGCAATAATAAACGCACCAATAAATCCCGCTGCCAAACCAATTAATAATTCAAAAAGAGTTGGCGAAGTACGCGACAAATATTCGTTATTTTCAATCACTAAATCAGGAACAATCAAACCCACCAAAACTGAAACAATCAATATAACTAAAATACTTTTTAATAATGTAAACATGGATGACTGCAACAAGCGAGAACGCCCCATTGTGATCCCCAAGGCTAGCGCCAAAATAGGCCAAACCAAAGGAGCAATTAACATCCCACCAATCACAACAGCCGTTGAATCAATAATTATTCCGAGGGTAATAATAATTCCAGCAAAGATTGTCATGGTGTAAAAATCCAAATCAGGTTTGGCATTTTCTTTTATTTGACCATACACTTTTTCTTGTCTTTTTTTGTCCAAGAAAAATGGTCGAAAAACATTCTTCAATTTTTCTTCGTCTTTCGCAATCTCGCCACTCAAGCTTGCTTCTGGCATAAAAATATATTATTTTTTTCACCTAAATTATAACATTTCTAAAGAGAAAAAAGAAATTCTAGCCAAGTGACTAGAATTTCTCTATATACAATTTTCAATTAAGCCATTGGCTGTGTTGGTGCCACAGGCGGAGGAGTTGTTCCAACCATTGGAGCATCAGTTTTTCCCCAAGCCATAACTCCAAGAATCACTAGATTGACGATTGGAATTAACATTAGAATAACCCACCAAGCCGGTCTCCTTAAAACCTTTAAAATATCAACCAAAATAATTATCGCGATAACAATGTTTACAATTGGAAGGATCATCAAAATAATCCACCAAAGAGGTCTCTTGGCAATTTGTAACATTAAAATCATGTTCAAGACTGGAATAAACGCAAACCAACCATTTGGAGTATTTGTTCTCTTGGCCACCGCCATGTAACAAATAGCGGAGTAAATATAAATAGCCAGAATAAAGATCCACATTGCGGCAAAAAGTGCCATGAATCCACCAAGCCCAGCTCCAGAAGCTAAGTCTTGATATTGAGCCATTTGCTCAGCAGTTAACTGTGAACCATTGACTGTGATATTGACTGCATCAGTACCAGAGTCTAAAAACGCATTCTCATTCATAGAATTTTAAGTTATTTTTTCTACCTTTAGTATAACAAATACTGTAATTTTACAAAAATCCTCTGTTGATAAATAAAAAGAGCCCCCAACGCTTGGCGTCGAGGGCTCGATGTTCTAAGTGGCGCTTGGGCCACCAGCTTTTTGTTCGTCGGTCAGAGTGATGAAGCTGTCGGGATGTTTCCCTTCGAACGTCGTCACATGTTGCAGGACCTCGGGAATCGTCGCCAAGCGTTTGATCTTGGCGATCATTTTTCCAAAGGGCGGCGTCGTCTTGACCGATGGACTCTTGGGCTTGCGCTCAAAGCCCTCGTCTACAACGATGCGTGCTCCGTGCTGACCTTCTCTCCCATCAGTCACGTACTGAGAAAGACCGAGAACTCGGGAACCGAGATAAACAGCCTCACCCAAGCCATGAGTGATGAAGATGATGGTCATGGGGTTCTCTGGTGGGTTTCCATCCACCTTGGTATTAGACTCATCCCAAAGTCCCAGAAGGAAGATTTGGAGATCTTCCTTGGTGAACTCGTCGAGTCCACTGAAAGCTTCGTCCATCAGCAAGATTCGCGGCCGGCGAATGATCGCCTGAGCGATCGCGACTCGCTGTTGCTGACCTCCGGAGAGATCCTCAGGATACTTCTTCTCATGTCCTTTGAGCCCAACCCGGTCGATCAGACTCAGAGCCGCAGCCTTGTTCTCCTGTCGTTTGACCCACCACCTTTTGGGGTTAAGCAGGAACTTCAGAAGACCTCCATCACGGAGGAAAAGACCGAACAGAACGTTCTCTAGGACCGTCATGTGCGGATACAGGCTGTACTTCTGGTACACGATTCCTCGACTAGGATCCGGATGCTTGACCGGCTCACCGTCCAGAAGAAGAGTACCATCCGTATGTTTCTCTTGCCCAAGAAAGAGTTTCAGCAGCGTGGTCTTGCCACTGCCACTTGGCCCTACCAAGGTCACGAGCTCTCCCTCCGAAATGGCCAAATCGATATCAGCCAAAACGTTGAAATCACCATAACTCTTGATCATGTCCTCGGCATAGAGAACGTGGTGCGGGTTCAGATGAGTTCTTTTGTCGTTGACACTCATGCTGCACCTCCCTTCACTGGCTTGAACCAGGGGTACTTCACCCGAATGGTCAACATGATCGTCAACGTGATCATGAGTGAAATCACCCCCAGGAAGAGAGCGATGGGCAGGATACGTGCCATCAGAGATGTCTTGACCAGGAAGTTGATCCTGGCTGCCATCCCAAACGTCGCTGAGGTGAACTCCGCAGTAATCAGGAAAAGCCAGGCTGGCGTGAGATAGATCATGCACGCTTGCAAGAAGCGTGGCATCACCTGAGGCAGGATCACATGCCAGAAGACCTGGATGGGATTTGCTCCCAACGTGAGAGCCTTAGTGGTGTGTTGAGGCGGGATGTTTGAGGTGATAGTAGAGATGTCCCGCGTCATGAGGAACACACTACCGATCACAATGATCGCGACTTTTCCGAATTCCTCCGATCCAGCCTGCACGTAGATGATTGGCAAAAGAGCCAAGGCTGGGACAATGGAAATCAGAACCAGGATGGGATTTATCATATGCCGAAGAAATGGGAAGAGCCCCATCAAGACGCCAATAAAAAGCGAGAAGGTCGCGAAAATCCCAAACCCCTTGATAAACCGTGACATGGTCGCCTTGAAGTCCTCTTGGAAAAGGTTCTTCTCGGTTCTCACATCCACCGTAGTCACGTACTTCTTTGTCTGCTTGTACATATCCCCCGGCAGCGGCATGAGCTTGTAGGGCGTCACTCGACGTCCCTCCGCGATGCAGGCGGCTTCATGAACTGCCTGCTTCTCCACCGACTTCTCCCAGTACCAGTAGCTGAACAGCGCTGGCAGAATCATGGCCAAGATCAACTTGGCGTAGATACTGGGTTGGTAATGAAGACCGAAGAAGTTCTTGAGCCCTCCTCCGATCCACCTCAAAACACTGAGCAGCACCGTCATGACCAAGATCACCTTGGCAGTGACAATGCGTACGTAATGAAGCCATTAGTACAAATATTAAAATTTGTCAAGTATTTTTTTGAAATTATTACTCTTTTTTTTGGTGGTCTAATTTTACACAAAAAAACAGGCATATTTGCCTGTTTTCTATATTTTGTTAAAATCTCTGTTTTATGGCTTTCTAACAATTAAATATTTCATGTCAGAAATTTTATCCTTATAATCGGCCCAAATATCCTTTTTATAGGCGTCATTAAACGACAAAAAATCCTCCTCTTTAACCAACTCGCAGCCATTCTCTTGAAATACTTTCTTTATTTTTTCCCATTCAATATGATCATCCTGCCAAACATGAATATCCCCTTCTGCCTGATATTTTGGATTTATAGTAGTCTTAATTTTTTGTAAATATGTGTCTGGATTGAGAAATCTAAATATAGATTTTTTGGAAGTTCCAACTTTTTCTCGAAATTCTTTGAGCTCTTTTGAAGGCTCCCAATAATTATTATTCACCTCATGATCAATATATATTACACCGCCTGGTTTTATAACTCGAACAAATTCTTTTACTATTTTCAAGTAATCCGGAACATGATGTAAGACTGAATAAGTTGCAATCAAATCAAACTTCTCATCTTCAATATTACTCAAATCCTCACCATTAAGTTTTAATGTTTTACTTTTGTGTATCTCTGGAAATCTATCCTCTATCATTTCCAAAAACTTTGGAGAGATGTCAGCCGACACAACCCCAAGATCAAGTTCCATTAAATGTTTTGTTAAATTCCCAGCCCCACAACCAAAGTCCAAGGCAATTTTTCGTTTTGAATCTGTTTTGATTTCTTTTATTGCTCGCTTTAGAGAATTATGAAGTCGAGTCTGTTCTACTTCATTGTAAATCTCTGGATGCCGAGATTCATATTTACGAGCAATTTTGTCGTGAGCTTTTTTATTTTCTCTAATTTGTTTGTCCATTTTTTTAATTAGTAACCAGTAACTAGAGACCAGTCACCAGTAATTTTTAAGAGTCCAACTTGATAAATCAAGTTCCTACGCTTTTAACTATTTTTGCTTGATTGCTTATTTGTTTTACTTGTTTTTCTCACCTAGTTTATTTATTTTATCAAGCCATGATTGTTTTTTGTTTTCTTTCATTTTTTCCGCATCACCAACAATCACAGAACATTTCATTTTTACACCACAAAACCTCAACACTCCACGGCCGAATACAGACTCTACAGGAGAACGTAATACAAATCTGTAAATAAAACATGATGCTCCAGACGTTAATACCAAACGAGCAGTTTTTCCTTTTAAATATTTTTTCACCCTTAATTTGCTAATGAACTTAAAGGCAAAACCTGGCAGAAAGGTTCGATCAACAAACCCCTTCAAAAGAGAAGACACATTGCTCCACCAAACTGGAGAAAAAAACACCAGGTGATCCGCCCATTTAATTAGCTCCTGTGCGTTTAACAAATCTGGCTCTAATTCCTGTCTCTGCTTATATCCTTCATGCAAAACAGGATCAAAAGTTAAGTCTTTCAAATGCAACTCCTTTACACTCGCTCCACCTTTTTTGGCTCCAGACACATAGGCTTTTGACAGCTCAAGAGAAAGAGATTTTGAGCCTGGATGGCCATTTATTACTAGTATTTTTTTCATATTTATTTTTTTTACACATCTGTCATGCCGTACTTGTCTGCCCACCGAAACTTCAGTGTAGGAGGGATACGGCATCCTGCCCGAAATGCTTCGTTGGCATAACGATGCAGGCGGGCTCGTCTGCCTTTCCGCTTCTCAAAAAACTCATAGAAAGAGACGAATTTTCGAGATCCCGCATCGCGTGCGGGAAGACAGAGACGATGTTTTTATTTTAGAACTGCCTTAATCCTACGAATTCCAGAAGAACTAGACTCTTCTTTTTTTATTTTGAATTCACCAAGGTCACTTGTTCGAGCTGCGTGTGGACCGCCACACATTTCACCAGAGACATCTCCGATAGTATAAACCTTTACAACATCTCCATACTTATCTTCGAACAAACCAATTACGCCTTTGTTTTTCGCTTCATCAAATGGAAGCTCCTCGCAAACAACTTCGTAATCCTCTTTGATCCAGCCATTCACCAAATCTTCAACTTCTGTCTTCTGTTCTGGTGTCATTTTTTCTGGATGAGTAAAATCAAATCGCAATCTTTCGGCGGTGATATTACTTCCCTTTTGAGCCACATGATCTCCAAGAACTTTTCGCAAAGCTGCTTGAAGTAAATGAGTGGCTGTATGTAATTTTGATGTTTCTTCTGAGTCATCCGCCAAGCCACCTTTGAACTTTTGTTCAGCACCTTTACGAGATAAATCTTGATGACCTTTCATCTTTTCTTCGAAAACTTTTTCAGCATCATTCTTAAGATTCAACTTCTCTTGCTTTGCAACTTCAAGTGAAACTTCAACTGGAAATCCATAGGTAGTAAATAAAACAAACAAAGCTTCTCCATCAATCTCACTATATTCTTGAAGCTTTTTCACTCCCTTTTCTAATGTTTTTGAGAACTTATCTTCTTCGTCATTTAACTCCTTCAAAATCTTATCTTGACCACCAGGAAGATTGACATAAGCCTCTTTGTAAACATCAATATACGTTTGAGCCAATTCAGCACAAAACTTATCCTTGATTCCAAGCTGATTTGCATATCGAACAGAACGACGAATCAATCGACGCGTAAAATATCCTTGATCTTTATTGGAAGGAATGGCTCCATCAGCAATCAAAAAAGTTGCAGCTCGCATATGATCCAAAATCACACGAAAAGCTTGCAACTCACTTTTGTCTGCTCCGTATTTTTTACCACTTAATTGTTCTAGTTTTTCTTTTGCTTTTGCAAAAGCATCAATGTTAAAAATATCTGAATCATCATTAGCAGCGGCCACCAATCTTTCTAGCCCACCACCAAAATCAATGTTTTTATTTTTTAAGGGTTCAAAACCTGCTTCTGTTTTTGCGTACTGCATAAAAACATTGTTTCCGATTTCAACAAATCTTCCACAATCACAGGCTGGACTACAATGTTCATTTTTATATTCTGAATTTTCGTGAGTTTTCTTGGCTGCCCCTGGATCAAAATCCCAAAACATTTCTGAGTCAGGACCGCCAGGTTCACCAACCGGCATATTACCAGTTACTCCAGCACGACTCCACCAATTTTCTTTTTCGTCAAAGTAAAATATACGACCATCGCCAGAAAAACCATCTTTCTCTACATTATTTACAACCTCTGCGTCAATACCAACTTCTTTGAATTTTGCTTGCCATTTCTCAACAGCTTCTGTATCCCGAGGAATATTTATCTCATCTTTGCCACTGAAACAAGTAACATAAATTCTCTTAGGATCTAGTTTAATTTCATTGGTTAAAAAATCAAACATCCAATCGATCTGATCTAATTTAAAATAATCACCAAGCGACCAATTACCAAGCATTTCAAAATAGGTTGTATGGCTATTGTCGCCAACCACATCAATGTCCTGAGTCCGAAAACATTTTTGAGAATCTACAATGCGAGTACCAGATGGATGCGATTCACCCATCAAGTAAGGAATCATTGGTTGCATGCCAGCACTGGTAAACAAAGTCGTTGGATCGTTTTCTGGAATAAGAGAGGCGGAAGGAATTGTCACATGATCCTTGGCCTCAAAAAACTCTAAATATTTCTTTCGTAATTCATTAATAGTCATAGATACAATAATAAAAAATAACTTATAGTTGAGTTAAACTACTTATAATTTTACCTAATTTTGAGGTAAAAATCAAACGCAAAATAGGCACCTCTTTATTAACACCTGAGTGTTGACAGATTCTCTATAGTTTTGTATTATATTGCAGCCTATGTCAGGCAAGCCACACGCAAGGGGGAGAAATCCATGTCCAAGTTCCGGAGGCCGTTCGCTTTCTCTGTTCTGACGATGCTCATCGCAGCATCACTTTTCCTGTCGAGCTGTACGTCCGAGGACGCCAAGCAGCAACCAACCACGGACGCTGACGTCCAGACATCGCAGCTCATCGATCAAGCGAGGGCCGAACTTCAAACCGCCGAGGATCTCTTCGAGACCGGCACCTGCGATAGCCGGCGACGGGCCACGGAGACACTGCTCAAGGTTGACATGCTCATCGAGCAGATCACCAACCTTGACTCCGACGAGGCCAGAAGCATCGCCAGTCTGGCAGATGACAAGTACCACCAGTACATCCGAGACGGATACGCCGCGGAATGCTGCTGGGCTGTGAACCTGATCATCCGATGTGCGGAAGATCACCTTCACACCCTCGAGGCGCCTCAGATGGCCACTCTCGAGGGAATCAAAACACGCTACCATCGCAGATGCGAAACTCCCAGCAAGGGGCCGATTCAGACCGCCATGCTGATGCGCTAACCAGTGCCGATCCCAGACGACCAAGTCGTCCGGGATCTTTTTTTGCAAAATTAGCAATAAGAATTAACAACAGACAAAATCCGTCTATTTCTAGGTATTGACATTTCTCACCCGGCATGCTATTATATTCAGTTGGTTCAATGGCATCAATCAGAGGAGAGACCATGAAATTGGTATGCTTCGATCCACAGAGCATGGTGATCAGCGTGATCACCATATCCAGAGACGGCGTCTTCGTAGAAGACCACTGCGCGATTTGCCTCGCGCACTACGATCCGTGCACGGCAGTGGACCTGCTCGGCGCGCGGCTCGTCTGCGAAATCCTCTTCGGCTAGAGGCAATTTCGCATCGCTCCACAGGAGAAGCTTAGACCTCCTTAAAGACTAAGACCGCCAGAGCAATCTGACGGTGCGATTCAGGAAAACGCTTGATACCTGAGAAATAAGTCCCCCTCCGGTCAACACTGGTTGGGGTCTTTTTTTTATAAAAAAACGAGGCCACAGTCTTGGACTGTAACCTCGTCATGAGAACTACTTCTTCTTTTTGTGAGTGGGGACCATGTCGCCCCCGTTGGCCACGTAGTTGGCCATGAACTCCTTGAACCAGGCGATCGTCTCTACGCCGAGAACGAGCTCTTCGACTCGCGGAATGGTCTCCCGGAATCCCTCCCAAGCACCAAGCTCCGTGCTCTCCAGAACGTGATAGAGCAGGTAGTCATTGCCGGCCTTGTAGGTCTCGACCATAAACATGAGGTAATCGACGTGCTCGATCAGGCTGAATACGCGCGACTCCCACTGCTTAGTCGCAGCGAGCAGACGCATTGTCTCTTGCGCATCCTCATCGAACAAGCGGTACTTGTCCGTGTCGAGGCAAAACTGGAGCAGGAAGGCCTCGAGGTACATCGCCCGCAGCTCGGCAGGCAATCCACCCAAGGCTTTCTTGACGGCGACGTACTCGTCGACATCGTCCATCGGACTCTTTTCGGTGTAAGGCACATCTCGCTTCAGAAGCGCCTCTCCGATGTCGTGGATGAGCAGCGCCTTCAGGATGAAGCCCAAATCCAAGTTCGGGTAGAACGGACGAAGCTTCTCGACCACGTAGCTACCGAGCATCGCGATCGAGTAACTGTGCTGCAAGAGATTCTGATCACGAATGCCTCCGTTGAGGCCACTGTAGCTCTGCCACCGCAGAACCGCGTCGCTATTCAGCAACGTCTGCAGTTCGGTCCAAAGCTGTCGAATACCCAGCAACTCTGCATTGGGAAACGGTGGTAGGGGCGGACGAGTAAACATGAAACCTCCTAAGGCGTCTGTGCAAATTGGCTACTGCCAATATAAAAAGTTAACATTAAATTTCCTTTAAGTCAATAAAAAGCTATAATATACAAGCAAGACAAGAAAAACAAGTAAGACGAGTAAACTAATAATTCAACCTTTTTCTGTCATCTCGAATTTAGCTGTCTAAAAGCAGCAAAAGAGAGATCTAAAAAGGTTAGAAATAATCCCTTTTCAAAAGACACATTTCACAAAGAAACCTTCTCGCTTCTAGATTTCTCCTTGCACGACCTGCCCGCAGTGCTATGCAGCAGCGTTGCAGTCGGGTATTCGTAAATTTGTATAAAATTAGTAATTAGTAACCCTATGAAACTTAGAAAAGTACTTCCCGTTGCCTTAGTTCTAATCTTGATCCCAATTGTTGGATTTGCTTTTTCCTGGAAAAGTTTTGTTTTTTGGAAAAAACCAGAAGCAAAACCACTACCAGCAGAAAGAGAAATCGTCAAGGATGTAAATCTAAAAGTATCTAGCAATGAAAAACTAAAAAACTGGGACAAAGCTTTCCAAAGCAAGTCCTGGGACTCTGTATTAAAAAATGACCAGAACTTTGAAATAAGCCAAGAAGAAATAACTTACCTGGCCAAAACAGAATTAGCCAAACAAAAAAATCCACCTATAAAAAATCTAGAAGTTAGATTTGCCAAAGGTGAATTAATTTTTACTGGTTACATGATCAAACCCCTAAAGGGAAATGTTGAGCTAAGACTAAAACCAAAAACTAAAAACGCAGAGATAGAATTAAAAATATCAAAAGCAAAATACAAAGGAATTCCTTTTCCAAAATCTATTGCCAACAAAATGTTAGAAAAACATCTAAAACCACTAGTAGACTTTCTATATACTTATCCAAACTACAGAGGCCTAGACATAAATGCAAACGATGGATATTTAGAACTTAACTTCAAATAAAAAAAAGCCCCGCCATCGGCGGGGCTTTTTTCTTGACTAATATTAAAAATAAGTTACTCTTATATGACTAGAACCACCAGAGATAAAAATCTCAGTATGAGTGATCCAAGCGTTCTTACCTTCAGAGGTAAGAGTCCTGGAAAAACCCTCGCCATCTTCGCTGGTATTCATGGAAACGAAACCGGCGGCATCCTGGCTCTACGACAGCTGATCGACGATCTCCACTCAGAACGACTCGTTCTCGACAACGGTACTCTGCATCTGGTCTTCGCCAACCTGGCCGCCATTGCCAGAGACGTCAGGTTCACCGAGCTGAACATGAACCGAGCCTTCCACTTTCACAGCGCGGATGTGCCAGAGGAAGGGCGGCTCTCCTACGAGCGAATGAGGGCCATTGATCTTCAGCCGATTCTAGTGCAAAGCGACGCCCTGCTCGATCTTCACTCCACGCTCACTGAAACATCTCCCTTCATCATCTGTGAAGAACATTCCTTCGAAATCGCGAAGCTCTTGCCGTTCCCAATCGTCTCGACTGGCTGGGATGCAGTCCACGCCGGAAGTACCGACGCCTTTATGAACCAGCAAGGTAAAATAGGGGTCTGCGTTGAGTGCGGGCAGCACGGAGATCCCGAAGCCGAGCAGAGAGCCAGAACTTCCATCGAGGTCTTCCTCTGGGAACTCGGGCTGATGGACACGAGTCCCAAAGTCGAGCCCGTAACGCAGCGACGCATTCACGCGCGCAGCATCTACAAAGCTCACACGCATATGAGATTCACTCCGCCAGACAGAGACCAATTCTGCGTCATCCAGAAGGGTGAAGTCATTGGCTTCGACGGAGACGAAGAAGTCCGAGCTGATCAAGAGTCGATCCTGCTGTTCCCGAAAGAGGGAACAACGAAAGGCGGAGAAGCCTTCGTTCTCGGAGAGATTAGACCTCTGTAACGAAAGCGCCACCTCGACCAAGTCGGGTGGCGCTCTTTTTATTATCCAAAAGTAAATGCAAACATTTTAATACCAGGATCAGGAATTTCTATCAGCAGCTCATGTTCACTATAATCACTTGATTCAAAGAGTGTATATAAATCAGAACCTTGAACCGTTATTTCTTTTTCTATAGAACCATCGATAACTACCCGCAAATTCACCGGCTCCTCTGACTCCATAACCAAATGAACCTTGCCTGCAAAAAAGTTTAATTTCAACTTACCACTGCCCTCAACCAAGGCCACATTTTCACCACTAAACTTCCACTTCCCTTCCAAGGCAAACTCATTAAGTTTCAAGTCAGCTGGTAAGCTATATGTCCTTGCAAAAGAACCAACTTTTTGTTTTCCAGTTAAATTATCAATTCGTTTTGAGCCAAGATACATTTCTGGTGAACGTACATCTCCAAATTCATATTCGAGAGAACTAAGCCCGTTTGTAACACCTAAAGCGTCTTGAATAGCTTTTTCCGTAGCCTCGTAATCACCTTCTCCAAATTTCTTGTAAACAACATTCCCCTGACGATCAACTAAATACTTTGCCGGCCAATAATGATTTTCATAAGCTAACCAAGTATCAAAATTATTGTCTTGAGCAACGGGATAATTAATCTTAAATCTCTTAATTGAATCAGCTACATTCTTTTCTCTTTTTTCAAAATCAAATTCTGGAGAATGCACACCAATCACAACCAAACCATCATCCTTGTACTTATCATACCATTCAACAACAGCCGGGATGTTTCTAATACAGTTAATGCAAGAGTATGTCCAGAAATCAATCAAAACTACTTTCCCTTTTAACTCCTCTAAGGTTAATGGCTCAGAATTATGCCAGGATGTTATACCTTTTAATTCTGGAGCTGGCCCACTGTTAACTATTTGCTCATTCATAAATTTATTTACTTGGTTTGCAACTGGTAATTTGTCTAACAGAAATGAACTATTGTTTTGTGAAACTAGACTTATTACAAATATCACAACAAATAAAGATCCTATTACCCAAATACCGTGTTTATAATTCAACTTCATAACATTGGTGCTCCTCCTGGGAAAAATTCTAATAATTTCGCCTGAATAATTAAATCGTAGCCAAAGTACATTGAGATCGCAATAAATATAATAACGACACCAAATACTTTTTGAATTGTCACAGAGTACTGAGCAATCTTTCTGACTTTAGTTGTCATAATTTGACCGCCATAAGCAATGAGCAACATTGGAATCCCTGCACCTATAGAATAAGCAAATAATAATATCCCTGCTCGAGACAAATCAGTCTGCGTAATTACCAAGGTAAGAATTGAACCCAGAACAGGCCCAGCGCATGGCGCCCAAACAATTCCAAGGATTAAGCCAAGAAATAAACCACCCCAATTGCCATTACCAGTCTTTTGTCCAAGTTTTTGAGCCTTACTCGTCAGTCCTTCTAACTTGGCTGTGATTTTTTTCATAACTGCTGGCCAAATCATAAGCAGCCCAAATAGAGCTAGCAGAAAAATAGCCACCCGTCTTAAAGTATCAGAAGAAAGACCAAGAAAATTAGTAAACACAGCAAAGACAAGCGCTAAACCTGTAAAAGAAAGAATAAACCCAAATGTAATAAACAAAGGTCTTGTTTTGCTTGTCTGGTTAATTGAATAACCAAGTAAGATTGGCAAAATCGGCAAAATGCATGGAGCACCAACCGTTAAAACCCCTGCCAAAATTGCTATTAAAAATTCAATCATATTATTTAATATTCTTCTTTAACAACTCGATGTCACCAGACACCCACTTTGTAACTTCGTTTTGTTCTTTGTTTAACTGAACAAAAGTATGCTGATAATTAACTCCATACTTTTCTTTCATAGCTTTCTCTGTATCATAGTTGAGTTTAAGCACTGTTACGCCTTCAGGAATTTCGTTTGGAGATTTATTAAACTCTTTGTCAGCCTTCACACAAAACGGACACCACTTAGCATGAAAGAACAAGACAACCTTTTGACCAGCTTCGAGCTCGGCCTTCATAGTTTTTTCAGAATAATCCAAATAATTGGATAATCCTTTCACAGCAGGAACCGCCACTTCCATCGAGTCTTTAGCCTCCACGGGAGAATCATCCTCCATTACAACGTCTGGGGCAACAGTCTCCACCATGCTTTCATCAGGAATATAAGTTTCACCTGACTTGTAGTACTGAGTACATCCCACTGCAAATAATGAAACAAATAACATTAGTGCAGAAATTTTAAAAATATTCATAGTTTTATTGCAAGCCCCAAACTCTACCCGTGTCCTTGTAGTGTGCTACCCAAGAAAACCACATAGAGTAAAAACCAGGAGCTTGTTTATTATTTATTTTTGTAATTATTTCTTCACCGTTTTTTTGAGCTGACAATACCTCACTTTCACTCAATTCAAATTCGTACAGACGACCATCCTCCATTTCCATAAAAGAGAAAATAACATTTTGATCACCAGCTTCAACCACATACATTACTTCCTTAAGAGGATACCGATCATCAAAGTTAGAAACCTCCTTGTAGAGCTTGTCGTTCTGTTCATAGGAAGCATAAGGATTTATCCCATAATCACGCTTAAATCCAGTGTCTTTATTCAAAATCTTAGCTTTGGGGTATTTTTCTTTTAACTCAGCAAAACTAATAAGCTGCATAGGCAAGACTTCTAACTTCGTCCCAACATAGTCACCCACAATTGAATCCCCTCTCACTTGAGACCAAAAAGATTCTGTCTGCTGATCATACATAACCAAGTTTGACTCAAACAAAAAACCAGACACGCCAAAGTCTAGTAATTCACCATTCACCTTTCGATTGAAAACAACAGAGGCACCACACAGCGGACAAAATGTCACAGCATAGTCAATCTCACCAATACTATCATTAACTATTTCGTGCCAAACCATTAACTCATATGGATAATATTTTTGTTCGTCATTAAAATTGACTAGAACACCGAGATCCTTATCTTTTAAGAGTGTTTCAGGAATAGAATAAAATTTCGGATTGTTAATGGCTGGAATATCATCTCGATCAGGGCCTCCACCGACAAGCAAGTCTAAATCAATATTGGCTTTAACAGACTCCTGTAGAGGAAAATCCTGAAAATTAGAGCTAACTGAGATTTCACCTTGTGGAAAATCCTTCCCACCTTTATTGACGTACATATCTATAAAAAAAAAGGCTGAAAGCACAACCACAATCAACCCTATAGAAATATATAATTTTTTCATACATTATTAATAATAATTCTTATTAATAATATATCAGTAAAACCCCCTATAAACAAACACCAACCTATCTAGTTGGGGATAAAAACTAAAGGACGCTATTTTTTCAACTCTGCACATCTGACTGTAATATCTGAAAGCATTGCACCGGTCACACTATCCTTTACCTCCGGGTTAATCCCACTCACAACCGTACAAACAAGCCCCTCTCTTTTAAAACCAACTTGACCTATATAAACACCATCAGCCACGTTATAAACATCCAGTTCAAAACCTTTTTCTTCAAAGTAACTATTGATATTTTCCGCATTAACTTCAGCTCCTCGAACTTTATACATATAACCATCCAACCCAACGGAGCCTATCTTTTCTTCTTTTAGAAAGTTCCAAATTAAAGCATCTGGTTCAATCTTCGAAAACGCGATTTGTGTTGACTCTTGAATATCTTTCATTAGATCAATTGATTCAATGACATCAGGAACAACCAATAATCGCTGGTCCTCTGGGATATATTCTGTACAACCCACAAAAAAAACACTTCCCAGGAATAAAATTGCTCCTATAAAGAGTGTTTTTGTATACATACACTTTGTTTAATTTGTCTTAAATGTATTATATCAAGTTTTTTGTATTAACAAAATAACCTTCGCCATTAGAAGATTTACTGATATAATGAAATAAACAATAAATAACCTAAATGTCTATGAAAAAATTGCTTGGGATTCTTGGTGTTTTTGTACTGAGCTTCATGTTAATCATGCCAGCCTTCGCCGCAACCTTTGGATCAGGCGATGAATACTTTTTGACTGGAGATGAAGTCGTTGAAGGAAATTTATACACTTCTGGAGCCACACTTATGATTGACGGTGAAGTAAAGGGAGACCTTATCACTGCTGGAGCAAATATTTGGTCAAACGGAACAGTTGGACAGGACGCAAACATTGCGGGTGCAAACCTTACAATCAACAGTAAGGTTGGAGATGATCTTCGCGCAGCCGGTGCTAACATCAATATCAATAGTGAAATTGGTGGTGAGCTAGTCGCGGCTGGTGCATACATTATCATTTCATCCAACACTGTAATTGAAGAAGACGCTGTTATTGCCGGTGCTCGCATTCTAATTGATGGAACTATCAAGGGAAATCTAGATGTTCGTGGAGATGAAATTGAAATCAAAGGAACAGTCGAAGGAAATGTTATCGTCAAAGCTCAAACAAGTCTTGTGCTTTTAGAGGACGCTATTATCAAAGGAAATCTGACATATGAAGCTCCCGAAGCAACAACTGTCCCAGCTGATGTTGTACAAGGAGAAATTAAATACAGTGGAGCAATTAAAAATTACGAAGACAAAGACATGACAGGATTGCTAGCTGTAATCACTTCCGTGCTAATCATAGGTAAACTAATTCTATGTCTTGTGTTTGGTATTATTCTTTACTTTGTATTTAGAAAATTCACTCAAGAACTCCTAGAAACGGGGCTAAAGAATTTTTGGATGAATCTACTTCGTGGTTTTGCAACAATAATTCTATTACCTATTGCCATTATAATTGTCCTTGTAACAATTATCGGCATTCCATTTTCTGTCCTAGCCGGGCTCGTCTTTATGATTCTTTGTATGTTAAGTAAGGTTCTGGCTGGTATGCTCTTTGGTACATTGATTTTTAGAATCTTTACAAAGAATAAAGCTATTTATACCAGTTGGTATGCTATCCTTGTCGGTATCTTGCTTCTAAGCTTTTTCGGTTGGATCCCTGTACTTGGCTGGCTACTAAAGACAGTTATGTATTTGTCTGCCTTTGGTGCACTAGCCTTCTCTGCTTACAAAGGGTTAAGTCAACTAAGGAAATAAACAATCAAACAAATAAAAAAGATGGGGCTCTATACCCCATCTTTTTATATTGGCAAAGTATAATTAATTGGTGCGGCTTTCTCTACCGCTTCCCAGTCAGAAGTATCAAGGTCAACTCGTTGTAATTCACCTGCGTAATTTTTGTAATTTAGATATCCATTCTTTCTAGCAAAGTCATAAATTCCTTTAGTAACTTTCACATCTCCAATACAATACTCACGAATCTTATCGATCTTGCCCTCCTTCCACCAGGCAACAGCCTCTAGTCCTCCGGCTGTTTTACCAATTCCCAGGGTTGCTTCTGCAATTGCATCCAGTCCGATTCTCAGCCCAGCTGATTCTCTAAACTTTTCGAGAATGTCTAAGCTTTGAATTTTTGTTAAATCGCCTGGATAATATTTATTTAGAAGTGGAACATCAAACCAATTTGAATTGAATCCAATTATCAAGTCTGTCTTTTCTAGAACCTTCCACAGTTCCAAAAAATCTTCTTGCAAATAACTAGTGTACTTGTCTGTCTCATAATCATAGACAACCAAGAGAGAAATATCCAAGGCGGTTGCTTCTCTTTTTCCAACCTCGGCAAATGAATTCTTGGTTTCTATATCAAATACTATTTTTTTCATAAATATAATTCATTAATCTTACGTTAACTAAGTATAGCAAGCGACGGAAACAAAAAAAAGACCCACGGCAGCATTGGCTATCAGGGGACTCTTGTCTAGGGTTCCAGCCTTTTCCTAAGTGGCTAGACCATTATAAATGGCCTGTTCAATCATTAAGGAGGTTTGAACTTCTCCTTTTGATGAAGCGTTAGACGCTACATCTAGCTTGCGGGCGACCCACAGGCTCCGAAGGCCTCGATCGTACGCTGAGCCGCCGCCAGGGGGTCTGCCGGGAGCGAAGCGTAAAAGCCGTCGAAGTCCTCCGCGAAGTCGCTCCACTGGAGCACACTCGCCACGGAGATGCACTCGACGTGAAGGTGTTCACAGAACCACCTCTCCGCCACCGGCGTGACGACCACGACTTTCTCGGTACCGTTGCGCTGAAGTGCCTCGATGGCCGCCAGGAGTCCGTGTCCGTCGCCGATCTCGTCCACGACGAGAAGCGCGCGCTCCGGAGCAAAGACGTGCCCTCCCAAGTTGAGGGCCAGGGTCTGCTCATGGAGCTGACTCCGAACCTCGGCGCCCAGAACAGGGAACAGGGTCGGCAGATCCACCACACCCAGGTTGTTGAACGCGCCACCATCGGCACAGTCCGCTCCGTTGTGCAGCGTACCGTGACCGAAGCTGGTCGAGCTCAGATAGGTCTTGGGCAGACCGGTCGGGAACTCCCTCACGACCATGGGGACGATCCGAAGGCCGAGACGCTCCGCGATCGAGTGACCGACCAGGACACCGTCCTCGTTGACCGCAACGATCGTGAAATCATCGAAGCTGCGATCCAGCGCTTCCAGCATGTCTGCCAGACGTGCACCCGAATCCTGCTGGTTGAAGAACATCGTTCCATTCAGGGGTCCGTTCATGACTCTCTCTCCTTCCTAAGGGTTACTGACAGTTAACTTCTTCGCACAATTTTATAGTAAAATTTTTACTGCAAAATTGCATGAAAAAGACTTTACAGGATAGCATAAATCTATGTTTTGTCAAGGTATAATAAAAAAAAGACCGCTTCAAAACGGCTAATTTTAGATAAATACTAGTAATTTATATGGATTTTTTCAGAGCAGACACCCCTTTTACTCGAAATAGTAAATTAACTATCATCAAGACAAACATACTCACCGCAGCTGCAATAAAACCAACTTCAAAAACCTTGACCATAACAAACAAAACAATCAGCAAAATAACTCTAGCTGACATTGAAATCGTGTTTCTATACATTGAAGTATCTAGTGCATCCTTTTTCTCTCCATTCTCAAACATTTGACTGTCCAGAGGCAAAGTAATCAAGATTGTAAAGAAGGCCACAAGGAAGACACTAAAATAATAAAAGATTGTATTATCAACATACATTCTAAAGATCCATGTAATTGCAATCAAGACCGCCCCAAGAGCTATCATTGTATTTCTATTTTTCTTATCAATGTGACTTGTTAAGTATGTAAAAATAATTGTTGAAAGAGAGATTATAATTGGCAGTGCCGCGACCGATTCTAAACTTTCAAATAACATAAAAATAAATATCGGCCAAAGAGTTGACTCAACACTGCTATGAATACTGTATAAAGCTAAAAATAAATACTCTTTTGAAGTTTTCCAATCACTAAAAAATTCTTTAATAGTCTTCCCCTTCCCCTTCGGCTTATCATCAATGTCTTTTATTTTAAACAACGGCCAAAATGACAAACATAAAATTAAAATACTAATTCCTAAAAGAGTTTTTTGAGTAAAGAAAATCAAAACCAGCGCTCCAAAAAATGGAGCCAAGATTCCAGCAAACTGTTTTACAATCGACAAAGCACTAGCATCCTTTGAGACATTATCATCTTTGTCAGAGCACTTCATAAAAAAGAAAATATGCGCTACCCAATAATGGGCATCGTATAGAGAAGCAAACACAGCCATCATCGCTAACAACCACCAATTACCGACCTCTAAGTTATACAGAGATGCAAAGAAAAGAATCAAAAATACAACACCAACAATGATAACCTTTCTTGCCCCGATCCTCCTCGTCAACCAACCAGCCCAAAAATTCAAAGGAACATTAGTCAGATGCAAAATAATATAATACAACAAAACTTCTTCTATCAAAAAACCCATCTGCAATAAAAAGATGGGAATAAAGACAGCTACTAGAGATCTAGCAAAAACGTGTATCCAAATAGAAAGATCAAACAACCAGAAATCTGAGTGCAGCATTTTGTAAATTTTATGATGATGATAGTTGTTGAAGAGTTGCATATAACAGATGAATTATAACACACTTTCAAAGAGCCAACCATTGACAAAAGGACTTCTTTGTAGTAAACTCCTATGTCCAATCAAGGACAAACAATTGCAAAGAAAGAGTCACGCATGTTTGGAATTTTGGCCATTATCAGTGCTTGCGCCATCATCGGTGGTGGAATTTGGTTCTTTAACGACGAACCTAGGAGGCTCTTCTCCTCCATCCTCGTGGTGGTAGGGGTAATCATCCTCGTCATCGCCTTCCAGACGCCGCAGGGACAACTGCAATGGAAGCAGCTCGTGGCCTCCAGCCAAAGCGGCAACTGGTTGGTCATTGACAACAGCGGTGGCGAAACGCTACGCCACTGGGTTCTCGAAGATGGCTACGCGGAGTCGTCTAGCCAGAGCGATGGCTGGCAGTTCTACGACGTGAACGGAAACCTCTGCTACGTCAGCGGGGACGCCTTCGTCATGAAGATCAATCAGCCTCTCGAGGATTTCCTCGTCATTTACAAGCGGCGGTACAACATTCCGTCCGAGCTCCCCGCGCTCGAATGAACGCAAAGCCCCCGACACACCAAATGGTCGGGGGCTCTTTTATTCTTCAAAATTTATTTTTGGCAATTCCGTTCTCCAGATCTTTCACCTGAGTGAAGTCCTTTTTTAAATCCCCTTTCTTTATCTTGTAAACCGAGGTCATCTCTCAAAGCCTGAGCAGATTCCTTGTCACCAGATACCATCAAGTTGTGCATCTCTACAAACTTTCCAAAATTTTCTTCTGTAATAGTTTGAGCTGGACCTCTATCACCCATTAATTCTTTCCAGGCACTGTAATCACCAGATTCAATTGCTTCCATCACTTCAGGTTTATTCATATGCCCTTTTCTCTTTTCCATTTTCTTGCCTGGTAAACCAAGTTCTTCTGCAAGAGCTTTTGCTCCTTCTTCGTCACCGGCTTGTTTCAGTTCGTGAATTTGAATAATCTTTTCAAAGTTTTCCTCTGTCATTTCACTTTTAAAAGGTTTATCAGCCATCAATTCCTGCCAAGCGGCAAAATCTTTATTGGCAAAAATCTCATCCATTTGATCTCTTTGTTCTTGTCTGTTTTCTTGTCTCTCCGCATTAAATCTTGGAGCTCTTTCACCATTACCCTCATCTGCGCTCACAATAGCTGAGACACCAGCAGTTGTTACTAACAAACCAACGATTGCCACCGCTAGATAATACTTATTTTTGTTCATAGTTTTTAGTTATTAATTATGTTTGGTCGACCCTTCACTAATTAGTACGCAAGGGTTTTAACTTTCTTTCACATTTCTGTATTTCACACTTTTTGGGTGGGCCAAACATCATAAACACCTCTTCGGCCTCAAACTCATCTTCATCTTTAACTTCTCCGGTAACCCTGACCCTTTTACCTTCAAAATCTGGGGATAACTTTTCATACTTCACTTCCCAAATATGCATATCTGGAGAAAAAAGCTCAAATCCTTTCTCTTCTATATTTTCCACATGACCAATTAATATGCCAGCCTCTGGGTTCATCCAACCCTTCATTTTATGATCAACTACCTTCTGATAAGCTGGTAGATTTCTATAAACACCTCGTTCAATGTGACTGCTCCACCCCAAAGTATAAACAAGTGATCCAAGCACAATACTCGCCACAACACTTATCACAACCCACAAATATGGATTAATTTTGTAACCAACTTTTGTCTGACTAAGATTTAAATAAGCAATAAGCACAAATACTGTCAAAACAGCAATCCAAAAATATGGGACAACAGCCAAGCTTGTTTCGGCAAAATCATATCTTGTTCGCAGCATTAAAATTATCACAGCAAAAGCAATGCTTCCAACAATCACAGACAAGCCAAACACAGCCCAAATGACATAATCTTTTAACAAAAACTGCCATCGGCCTTTTGGCTCAACTTTTTTATCTTTGATCTGATCAAGAATTTTATTTTTTAGATTGCTCATACTTTCTGTATATTTCTAACATTTGTTTTTTAGCTCTATTCAGGAGAGTTGCCACAGTCCCCTTTGGTTTCTTTAGAATATCAGATATTTCACTGTAATCCTTTTCTTCTAAATATCGAAGAACTAGAACTTCTCTATATTTCACATCCATTTGCGCCAGCAACTCTTTTACAAGTTCCTTTGTTAATTTTTTCTCCAATATATCTTCTAGAGAAAAATCGCTTTTGATATTATCTAGAATTTCATCATTTAATTCTCCCTCAAATGTTTTTGGTCTCACCTTAATTTTTCTATAATGGCTTATAACTTCATTATGCGTAATTCTATAAATCCAAGAGGAAAATTTCAGAGACTTATCAAAACCATTTAAGTTTTTATAAACCTTGATAAAAACCTCTTGCAATAGATCCTCTATATCTTCACTAGGAAAACTTGAAATTCGACGAACATATCGAAAAAGAGGTTTTTCGTATTTTTCAATTATATACACAAAATTATCCTGGTCAGTTAATGCCAATTTCACTAAATCGATGTCCTTTTCAGTTGTGAGGTTAATTTTATGCATAGCCTCTTATATATTACGTATTATACGTAAATTTCTTTCAAAGACCAAAACAACCTATTCTTAAAATTTTATATAAAAGGAAGTAGCGCAATATATTTTTATATAGTATACTATACTACATGCACAACTGCCTTTTCTGTAAAATTGTTAAAGGAGAAATTCCTTCATACAAAATTCATGAAGATGATAAGTTTTTGGCTTTTTTAGATATCGCGCAATTCACAAAAGGACATACTATAATTATCCCAAAAAAACATTATGACTTTATCTGGGATATTAAGAATGTCGGTGAATTCTACGAATTTGCTGTAAAAATTGCAAATCACTACAGAAAAATCGGTTATGAATTTGTTGATTCTGCTTCTTTTGGGAGGATGATCCCTCACGCCCATTATCATTTAATACCAAATAAAGAAAACCAAGAAAATGACTGGAATAATTCTCTAAAAAGTATCGGGGAAATGCAAAAAGACGAATCTAGAAGATTAACTCCAGAAAAAGCGCAAAAAATATTAGATCAATTTAAGTTATAAGCTTTACAACTTAAGCATCGGATCTCTGTCAAATTTTAATACCTCCTGCTTTGTTAGGATATTTTTTTTATCTAAAATATTATAATAAGCGGCAATGCCTATCATCGCTGCATTGTCACTACGAAATCTAATCTCAGGCATAAAGTAGTTCTTCCCAGCCGTTCTAGCTAAATCTCCGATTTCTCTGATAATATACTTATTATTACTTACACCGCCACCGATAAAAACCGACTTCACGCTAGGATAAATATCCATTGCTTTTTGTAATTTTGTAGAAAGTGACTTAGAAACTGCGTTTATAAACTCGCGAGACAAATCATATGACCAATCTGTGTCTTTTTCATATCTTTCTCTGAGATCTCTAATTTTATAAAGACAAGCTGTTTTTATACCTGAAAAACTAAAATTCATATCTTTAGAATAAATCATTGGAATAGTCAATCCAAATCTACCAGAAATCTCTCTTATTGACTTTTTTCCTTCTCTTTCTAAAAATCCCAGATTTTTATCTGACCATTTTTTACTTGCTTTATCTGCCAACAAAGTCAATATAGGGCCTCCAGGATAACCGAGGTTCATCATCCTCGCGACTTTATCAAAAGCTTCTCCCGAGGCATCATCCAAAGTTTCTCCTAAAATTTTATATTGCCCTATTTTTTCTATAAAAACTATCTCCGTATGATTTCCTGATACTAGAAGTGCCAAGGCTGGAAAAATTTGTTTATTATTAAATATCTCTAATTTTCCTTTTTTGTTTCTATTTAAAAGAAAAGAAGAAAGCATGTGGCCTTCCATGTGATTTATCTTCACAACTTTTATACCTAATTTTTTACTTAGTTCTCTCGCAAAATTAATCCCAACTTCTAAAGCGATAGCAAGTCCTGGCCCATAAGTTACCGCTACATAATCTATCTCTTTTTCATTTATGCCCGCTCTTTTTATAGCTTCTTGATAGACTTTGCCTATGTTCTCAGTGTGTGCTCGTCTTGCAATATCAGGAACCACTCCTCCCCATTTTTTATGAAGCTCTACCTGAGAAGAAACCACGCTAGAAAGAACTGATCTATCTCTAAGGACTGCCACTGAGGTGTCATCACAGCTAGTGTCTATTGCTAAAATAATTAAATTCTTTTCCTTATTCATAAGTTTTGATAGTTCTTTTTTCTTCATCTAAATAATTAAAAACAACATTTATAATTCTTCCTCCTGACCTTTCTATCTTCTTCTTTAAATCTTTAAAAAACTTATCAGCCCATTCAATAGAAATAATATTTCCTTTCTTGAGATATTTATCCAGCCCTATAGTTTCTAAGTCTTTTATATTTTCTAATCTCCAAGTATCAACATGAACAAATTTGCCTTTTCTTTGACCAAGTTTATAATCATACTCATTCAGAATGGTAAAGGTCGGGGATTTAATAATATTTTTGATTTTTAGTTTTTTTGCCAGCCCCTTGGAAAACTGCGTCTTACCAGAACCAAGCTCTCCTGAAAGAAAAAATACAAGTGGCTTATCAAGAGCCTCATCAATATATTTCAACATATTCATCGCTCCAAAACTTACTGTCTCTTGGTCACTTTTTGTCTCTGCGTTCAAAACTGCCTTTTGCTTGGCTGTTTTTTTAAAAAGATCTACTTGACCTTTACGCATAATATTTAAATTGTTCATGGTGGTATCTACTACAGTAGACGTCTCTCTCTGATCTAGATCTCCTGCATCAATTATCAAGTCAATCAAGTCTAAACTTTTTTTCGGCGTATCCTTCATCAAATTCTTTATACTATACGGCTTTGGTAAATAAGATATATTTGCTGAGGTTGCTGTAAATGGCTTTTGAAACTCAGATACAATATCTAAAACTATCCTATAATCAGGAATGCGGACACCCAAAGTACCATGTTCAGACTCAACTCCTTTGGCAACTTTCCCCAGCCCCTTAGACACGACCGTTATAGGCCCTGGCAAATAGTTTTTGTATAGGTTCTTAGCAATTTCATTTATCTCAACATATTTTGAAGCCATTTCATAATCAAAAACCACCACGGACAAAGGCTTCCCCTCTCGCCTGGTTTTATATTTAAACAATTTGTTTATCGCATTCTGATTCGTCGCATCCGCACCTATTCCATAACATGTCTCTGTTGGAAAAACAAAAATCCCACCCTTCTTCAAAACATCCAAAGCTTTTTTTATAATTAATTTTTTATTCTTTTGATTATACTTTACTATGTCCATAAATAATTAAATGACAATTAATCCCTCTCAAACGTGGCTTAAACTTTAGATTCAGATAATGAACCAACATTTATAGCCAGACATTCAAAGTAACACCAGTGTAACAAGCCACATTATCATCATTTAAAACTTCATCAGCTTCAGCTTTAATAGGATTTTCTGGTTCAATTTTCTCGATAACTTTAGGCGTTGCAAGATACTGTGCCACCAAATTGCTATCCTTGTTTTCAAAAGTACCACTAATCATAGCAACCCCAATTTCTTTATAATCAGGATCAATCAGATTAGCATAATGAGTTGTACTCTTTGTCCAAGCTTTAACTACTGATTCAGCAGAAGAAAACCCCATAGCTAAATTCTCACCAGAAGCAGCAGAATTATAACCAACACCTGTTAACCAACTAAGCATGTTTTTATTTTTTGGACTAACATGAGCAAAATATTGTTGAACCATCATGTCCTGAACCTTGTTAACTGCAGCTTGATTCAATAAACTATTCTCATTTAATATATTTAAATTTTTCTCAACTCTTATATTATTAGTTAAACTAATTATTTTTCTACTCTCGTCTTTTAAAACATCAGGGGACAACCAAGCAGTTGCAGGTAACCCTAAAATAGCTACAAAAATTATTAATTTAATAAAAACAGCTGAAAGTCCATGAAAAAGCAATCTTTTGGGATGTAATATAGACGGCTTATAATCATTAGCCTGATGTGGAATAAATAAATTTTTCATTATATTTTATTTACCAGCTTAATTTAACTTATTATATTATACTACAATTGGCCAAAAAAGTAAAGCCCTTTAAAAAAACAAAAACTGCCTTAAACAAGACAGCCCCTTAATAGAACTTGGGTGAAAACGACCCACTCGGGTCGCTTTCACCAAAATTTTTGGCTCTGTGAGTCGGACTCGAACCGACGACCTACTGGTTAACAGCCAGTTGCTCTACCAACTGAGCTATCACAGAATAATTGCGTTCAACTGCGTGTCCTTCGAAGCGTTATGCGTAGAAGGAAGCTATCGCAGAATAACTCTTTTCCATTGCCCCCCTTTATGTAGAGAAAGGAACAACTGAAGTAATACTATCACATTTATATTTATTTGACAAGACATAATGGGCTCTCCAAGAAGTGATTTTATCCACTATTTTTGGTATAATTAAGACATATGAAAATACTAAAATTAGCCTCTTGGAACGTTAATGGCATCAGAGCTTCTATAAGGAATGGCTTTGTTGACTATTTAAAGAAAAAGAAACCACAAATTGTTTGCTTGCAAGAAATCAAAATTGATGATGAAGCTAGAGCTAAAGAACAATTCGATTTTCCAGACTACGAAGAATACTGGAATCCAGCTGTAAAAAAAGGATATAGCGGAACAGCCATTCTAATAAAATCCGCACTGGCAAAGGAAGTAAAAAGTTATTCAGAAGGAATTGGAATAAAAAAGTTTGACGAAGAAGGTAGAGTTCAAACACTTGAATTTGAAAAATTCTATTTGATCAACACTTATTTCCCAAACACAAGACCAGATCTATCTAGACTAAAATTTAAAACTGATTTTAATAAAGCTGTCTGGAAACACTTAAAAGAACTTGAAAAGAAAAAACCAATTGTTATCACAGGAGATTTTAATGTGGCTCACGAGGAGATTGATTTGAAAAACCCAAAAACAAACAAGAAAAATGCCGGCTTTACGCCAGAAGAAAGAAAAAGTTTTGATGACTTTATAAAAGATGGTTACATTGATACCTTTAGATATAGTCATCCCGACAAAGTTCAATATACTTGGTGGACCTACCGCTTTGGGGCTAGATCAAGAAACGTTGGTTGGAGAATTGATTATTTTTGTATCAGTTCAAAAATGAGAAACAGAATAAAGAAAGCCTATATTCTAGATCAAATAACCGGATCTGATCATTGTCCAATTGGATTAGACATAGAAATTTAAAACCAATACGCACCACAACTCTGAGTTGCGGCGCGTTGAAATGTGAGCAGTTGCTCTTAGGCCAAACCGTCCATGGGCCAAAGGAAGTCCTGCAGCAGCCCGAGGAACCGGTTGAAACGAGACTTCAGGCTGTTGCCCTCAGACCGCCAGACAGTCAGGAGAGCCGTCTCGAACGAGCTCTGATTGAAAAGACGGCTGTTGGAGAAGTAGAACCAGAAGACGCCGAACGGACAAAGCACGATTCTCGGAAGAAGCAGGATTGCATTCTTCTTCACATTGCTGAGTCCATCAAACCAGACCTTGAACTTCTTGATCATTTTCATCTTTGGCCATCCTTGGCAAAAAGAGTAAAGAAAGAAAACAACTGAACTATTTTAGTATACCACGTTTTATTAAAAAAGTCAATATGAAAAGCAATAATTACCTAAATTTACACTATGCTAGAACCACTATGGGGACTTAAGGAGAATGCAATATTTGACGTCTGGACTATTGAGCACTTCCTCAGCGGGGTTTCAATCGGAACCGCTGTCATGATTCATCAGAAAAAGAATCTTGGTAAAATATTCGAAAAAGTTATTGGTAAATTTTTTCATGCAAAAAAAATCAAATGGATGAACATCAGATATGAAATTTATATTCTTTTAATGTTAGCTTTTGTTTGGGAAACAATTGAGCATTATCTTGAAACAGGTCTTCTGGGTGAAACAATCAAATATTGGTTTTATGGTGTCGAGTTTTGGCCAAATCGATTGATCAGCGATCCTCTGATGTTAATCCTGGGTTACATGGTCGCCAAAAAATTCCCAACCATGGTTTGGCCAGCCAGAATACTTTCTATTGTCTGGATAATTTTCCATGTCTTTGTCTTTCCACACAGCATGTACTTGCATGAATTTTTCTAATAAAAAAGTGCGCACCATCTTGGAAGGTACGCACTCCTGATGTCTACGGCCAAAGCCATCGACGAGCGACCTCATCGAGAGTTTGGAGGTGCAAGTACTCATACACGCCAAAACTCCGAAGAGTAAGGTTGTGTCTCAGCGTCAACTGAACTCCAGCGACCTCATAGAGAAACAGAATCGCCGGCAGAGACATTGAACGTGGACCGAGCCAAGCCAGATTCTTCAGTGTTTTCATCTTCTCGCTCCTTGGTCAATGAAACACACAAAACATATACATATTATTCCCTCAGCGAAATATTGTCAACAAAAAAAGCCCCGCCGATGGCGGGGCTTTTGACTTATTAGTAGTAATCTCTTAATTTTTCTATGCCTGGGAATTGCTTTACTTTTTCCAGGGACTTGGCCTCAATCTGACGAATACGTTCACGTGTTACATCAAACTCTTGGCCAACCTCTTCTAAAGTATGAGAAACACCATCGATCAGCCCAAATCTCATTTCTAGAATCTTTTGTTCTCTGGGTGAAAGATCCTGTATAACTTCTGTCACATAATCTTTTAACAAACGAAGTGCAGCTGAACGATCTGGTCCAACATTTTTTACATCTTCGATAAAATCTTCCAATGTGCTATCTTCATCATCGTCACCAACAGATGCCTCTAGAGAAACCGTCTCTTGAGAAATTTTCATGATATATTTGACCTTGATCACCTCTTCTTCCATTTCTGCTGCAATTTCCTCTGGCAAAGGTTCTCTACCTAAATCCTGGATCAAGCGACGTTGAATTTGATTGAACTTATTGATGGTTTCAACCATGTGAACTGGAATTCTAATAGTTCTTGATTGATCAGCCAGCGCACGAGTAATGGCTTGGCGAATCCACCAGGTTGCATAAGTTGAAAACTTGTATCCTCTTTTGTATTCAAATTTTTCTACAGCTCTAAACAAACCAATGTTTCCCTCTTGGATCAAATCCAAAAGAGACAAACTTTTACCAACAAACTTCTTGGCAATTGAAACTACAAGACGAAGATTGGCTTCGATTAATCTCTTCTCTGCCTCTCTATCATTTCTTTCTTTTCTCTTGGCCAAAGCTAATTCTTCATCAGCTTTTAACAAAGGAACCTTACCAATTTCTCTTAAGTACATTTGGATTGAATCGGCTGATAGATCTGGAATACCAAATCTAGTTTTTTGATCGCCTCCTCCACTAACTTCAGAAAGAAGTTTTTCTCTTTCCTGACGACGACCAAGCAAACTACCTCGAACTTCAACTACTCTTACACCAAGAGCCTCTACTTCATCAATAAAATCCTCATACACACCAAGGTAATCTTCTAACCCAGAAAAAACTCCAATAATTTCATCTTCTGTAATAAAATTCCTAAGCTTTCCTTTTTCTAGGAGCCTATCGATCTCTTCGGCCTCTGGTGGCATCGCTTTTGGAGCTCTTACCTTTGGCTTAGTATCTTTTTTGGAAACACTTTTCTTCTTTGAAGTAATTGCTTTTTTTCCAGCTGTTTTTCTGGTGCGACTAGCCTTTTTTGTCACTTTTTTTGTTATTGCCCGTTTTGTTGTGCTTTTTTTTGCTTTAACAGCTTTCTTGGCTGTTTTAGTTTTGGTAGCAACCTTTTTGACTACCTTCTTCTTAGTTGTCTTGGAAGCAGTGCTTCCTTTTTTCTTGGGCATAATTATTTCAACTTGTCTAAATTCTCTGAACTAATTTGAATTTTTTTGATTAACTCATCAAGCCTATCATTATCCTTGTCAGATTCTGCTAATATTAATTCCTTGTTTAGGCTAGACAACTGTGAACTATAGTAGTTCTTTTTTAGAATCCTAACTAAATCAATCAATTCAGTCTGCAATGCCTTCTCATCAAAACCCTCATAAACCTGATCCACATAGAGAGATAAACTGTCTTTGTAGCTCTTTTCTAAGTCTTTATTTTCATCGAGCCAATCACAAACATCGCCCCTCGTCAACTTATCATCCTTATTATAGTAGATTATAAGACTTTTGTAAAAATTAGCCAAAGATTCACTCTCTATCATGTCCGCTGGCAAGTGATCTATGGCATATCCAATGAGAGTAGGATAATTTACAAGAATAGTCAATATACGCACTAAATACCTTACCTCTAGAGGCTGTTCCGCCTTTTTGGGAGCTTCATAGATTTTTTCCACCTTAGCCGGAGTTTTATTGCCCTGTGGCAAAGCATCTCTCAAAATACTCTCTGAAATATCCAATCTAATCGCAATTTTCTTGAGCCAATGATCTTGCTCAATTTTATTTTGGATTTTTACAAGTAATTCTAATAAAAATTTAGTTGCAGTTTTTTTATTATTAATATTTTCCAAATTCTCTTCTGTCAAATGCTTATCAATAAAGAACTGCATGGCTGACTTTGATTTCTTTAAAGAGTCTTCCCAAAACCTCACGTCCTTGCGAATACATTCATCTGGATCTTTCCCAAAAAGCAATTGAATGATCTTTATGTTAACATCTTCTGCGAAAAGCAAATCCATTGAACGTTGAGCAGCTCTTTGGCCAGCCTCATCCTGATCAAAACAAAGTGCCACGTTTTCTGTATATCTTTTCAAAATTTTAATTTGATCAAGGGTCAGGGCAGTCCCAGAACAAGCTACCACATTTTTAAAACCAGCTTGATGACAAGCGACCACATCCATGTTTCCCTCCACCACAATCACATAACCAGTTTCTCTAATAGCTCTTTTAGCTTTGTCTAATCCATACAAAACTTTTCCTTTGTAATAAATTGGGTTTTCCGGAGAATTAATATATTTCGCATTTTCATCCTTCTTGAATGTTCTACCAGTAAAACCAATCACATTACCATGCACATCCTGAATAGGGAAAATCAATCTATCTCGAAAACGATCATAATAATTATTACCAGCACTTTTCTTGACGGTTAAGCCAGCTAGAAAAATTTCACTTTCCGTAAACCCCCTTTTTTTCAAAATATTAAACAGATCATCCCAGGAATCCAAAGCAAAACCAAATTTAAAATCCTGAATAGTTTCTTCATTAATACCACGCTTTGACAAATAATCACGGGACTTAGATCCAATGTCTTTGCTCATGTTTTCTTGCCAATGCAAAGTTGTAGCAGAAGAAAGTTCCATTAATCTATTTTTCTCACTTGATACTCTAGGATCAAAATTCTGAATTTTCACACCAGCCTTTTCTCCAAGTAATTTTAAAGCTTCAGGAAAGTCCAAGCCTTCAATTTTTTGAATAAAAGTAAAAACATCACCACCTTCATTGCAACCAAAACAATGAAAAATATTTTTTTCTGGATTGACCATAAAAGATGGAGTCTTTTCATTGTGAAAAGGACAATTCCCTTTCCAATTAACTCCAGCCTTTTTTAACTGCACATGCTCACCTATAAGCTGTACAATATCTGTCTTTTGTTTTATTTCCTCAACTTGATCCATATATGCTATAATATTACCGTATATCTTAAGCAAAAACAAATATTCTATGGGCGACAAAATTCCTCTAAAATTGCGGGACATCCGAATAGGGCCAAAAGACAAAGATGGATTACCGTCAATACCAAAAGAAAAATTAAACTTGGGACAAAAAGCAGCCGATAAAGTTGCTCAGATTGCTGGGAGTTGGCCATTTATAATTGGAATTATTATTTTTATAGGTGGCTGGATTGCTTTAAACCTAATTGCCTGGAATTACAGATGGGATCCATGGCCATTTATCTTGCTGAACCTAGCTCTTTCCTGCCTAGCAGTACTTCAGGCACCAATCATCCTCATGAGTCAAAATAGATCAGCTGAGAGAGATCGCCTCTATCAAAGATATGATTATCTAGTAGACAGAAAGACAAGTCGTGATGTAGGACAAATCATCAAAGAATTATCTACAATTAAGCGGAAACTCGAGAAAATCGACAAAAACTCAAAATAATTTTAGACAAAGAAAGCGCTTTTGCGCTTTCTTTTTTTTACATTCCGTAAATCTTTGCTATTTGAGCTGTAATTCTTTGTGCTTCATTTTCCACAGTCACACCATCGTATTCTCCAGAATGAGCCGCTGTCCCACCATAAGATGGTTGCTTTTGATCGATATGTAAATCTACTTCAAAAAAATTATCCCCCTTGGTTAAATAAACATGAAAACGAGGATAATGAGTAGAGCCAAGTCTATGGACAAAACTTGGGCCACTCTTTCCACTCCAAAGTGCATAACCACATTTTTTAATTAAATCCTCAGGATTTTGATCTCTTAATGGGAATTTGAATTTCATATTTTTCCTTTTAAATAAGCCTGCCTCTTTTCTTCTGGAAATTTTTCAATCGCATATCTCAACATAGTCCGAGGCATTTTTTTATAATATTTTTTTAAAAATTTCTCTTCAACAATTAAATCTCTGTTACCAACTTCTCGAAGCATCCAACCAACAGCCTTGTGAATCAAGTCATGAGAATCGTTAAGTAAAATCTTTGAGATCTTCAATGTGTCCTCGTACAAATCATTTCTTATAAATGTAAACGTGGCTAATATAGAGATTCTCTTTTTCCAAATATTTTTTGAAGCAGCCAGTTCATACAGAACCTTCTTGTCCTTTTCTAACAAATAGTCGCCTACGATTTGCGGAGTTGTCACATCCACCAAGTCCCAATTATTAATAGCCTTCCAGTTTTTTAGATAAAACTTACAAATACTTTCCTTGTCATCAGAATCCTGATATTTATAAACCAAGATCAAGAGACCAAGCATTCTTTCTTCATGATATTTACTATCCAAGAGACTCTGTACTGACAATAAAGGCAAGTCCTTGTACTTCCGAGCAATAACACGCTGTGGTGCCATCTTTATTCCCAGAAACTTGTCTCCTTCTCCATAGTCACCTTTATCAGTCTTGAAAAAACGAGACAGATTTTTTGCTTGTTCTGAATCTTTAAACTTAAATAATTCTTTTCTCAAATCAACCAAAGACATTGACGAATAATTATTAATAAAGTATGCTTATTATCGGTTTTTGGTGTTCCTAACAATCAGACACACAGGAAGAGAGATGCACAACCACATCAGAGAACTTAACAGAGCAGCTGGGAGAAATGAATCCACTGTTCCCGCTAGCACGGTCCTTACTGGCAATCAGGTCCGATTCCTAGACCCAGCCAGCGGAACTATCGCCTCTGGCGTTGTCCAGGGACGTCATCCCCAAACGAACGATGTAGCGCTGCATGGCCGCACAGACATGCTGCCACACGACATGCTGGTTCTAGTCCAGAGATGAGACACTCCAGACGAGGTCACTACTCAAAGTAGGGCCTCGTTTTATTTTTTTAATAATGGCGGAGAGGACAGGATTTGAACCTGCGTGGACTTGCGCCCAACACGCTTTCCAAGCGTGCGCCTTCAACCACTCGGCCACCTCTCCATATATTATTAGATAAACCACCTCCGCAAGGCGGAGTTCCGATACGCGGAATCGGCCACCCCTCCATATAATAAATAGTTTATTCTTTCCATTCACCAATCAATTTTTTGAACAATATCCCTCCTTTAAATTTTTTAATTTCTTTTTCTCTAATCATTGCCTCTGACCTCAAATCATATGATTCATAAAGAATCACACACCAAGGAACCCCATGTTTTGTTGAGGGTACTCTACCAGCATTATGTCTTACCAGTCTTTTCTGAATATCATTAGTCTGCCCAATGTAAAACCTATCAGATTTTTTACTCTTTAATATATAAACATAAAACATATTACACAAACCACCTCCGCGTAGCGGAGTCCCGCTACGCGGGATCGGCCACCTCTCCAAAAAGGATATCTATAATAATACTACATCATTTACAGGATAATTTCAACTTGACTTTCATCTATTTTTAGCTAAAATACTTAAGTCCTACCTTTTAACAACAGAAGAGGAAAGTCTCATGAAATACAATTTCAAAGAAGACTTCCGAAAAGGTCTTCAACCAAACCTCATCACGACGGTTGGCCTTCTGACCGTCCCCGCTATTATCAACTTTCATGCCAAGGGCATGTTTGTAATAGCCGTTATCCTCATGGCCATCGCCTGGTTTTGCGACTTCCTCGATGGCTGGTGGGCACGTCGGTTCAAGATGAACTCCAAGATCGGAGACTTCTACGATCCATTGGCTGACAAAGCTGTGACTTGGAGTCTCTTAATAGCTCTCTGGGAAAGAGTTCCCAGCACAGCCGCAGTCATCATCATCTCTTTTGGTCTGTTTGCCACGGTCGGCAGAGTCATTGTCTTGGTCACTGGCAAAAAACTAAGCATTCCAACCAATGTAATGGCCAACTACGCCGGCAAGATCAAAACGAACTTTGAGAAAGGTGGTATTACTGCCCTTCTCTTGCTCGACCTATTCCTTCGCTACTGGCCACGACTTCAAACGGAAGACTTTTTCTACACACTAATGATGATTGGCCTCTGGGGATCGATCCCCCTAGGTTTCATCAGCCTCCTTCAGATGGGCAAAAAATTACTAGTCCTTTATCGTTCGTACGCGTAAACACAAGAGCCCGACTGTCAAACAGTTCGAGCTCTTTTTTCGAGTAAACTTTTATTTTAGTAGACCATCGATGATTTGTGAAAAAGATTCAAATGGAAGAGCTCCACTAACAAGCTGTCCATTTACAAATGTCGCAGGCGTTCCATCAACACCAGAGGCAGAACCTTCTGACGCATCTTGTTGAACCTTAGCCGCATACTTTCCATCATCTAAACAATTGTTAAATTGAGAAGTTTTTAAGCCAAGAGTTTTAGCTCCAGCCTTCCATTTTTCAACACTCATTTCTTTTGCCACATTTGCTTCAAAAATATAATCTGACATTTCAAAAGCCTTATCCTGTTCTGCCGCACATTCAAATGCTTCTGCTGCTTTTTGTGCTTCTGGATGAAAACCTAGAGGAAAGTGTCTTAAAACATATTTTATTTTGTTGCCATATTCAGATATCACTTGATTCATGGTTGTGTGATGTCTTGAACAATAAGGACATTCGAAATCAGTGTATTCAACAAGTACAACTTGAGCTTCTTCACCACCTTGAAAGGCTTCTGAATCTCTAACAGCGGGTAGAGGTTGTCCAGCTGCGGCTGGTTGCTCAACAGCAGGTTGAGTTTCTTCTGCATTTGCGGCTAAGTTAACTTCTTGATTATTGCTAAACACAACGATTAATAAAGTAAAAAAGGCAATTGTTGAAAGAGCAGCCATTCCCACAAACAATCCAAGCAGGAAATTTGTCTTTGATTTCTTTTCTTCACTCATAGTATTTCTTATTAGTTTATTATATAGCTAGTAAATTTTATCACATCCAGGATTGCCTGGCAACTTCCCTATATGTGGAAAATTATATTATTTTTTGCCGCAATAACACCAAGCTTTAGACGCTCATCACTCGAAGCATACATGGTAAAGAGTTTTTCTCCTTTTTTAACGCTCTTTCCAAATCGAACATGAGTATGAATACCTGCAAACTTGTCCTTTGGGGCACCAAGGTTCATACAAACCTCATTGATAGCCTTATTATTCACAAACTTAATCTTACCCGACTTCTTTGCATGGATCTCATAACGATTAACTTCTTGCATCACCTCTTCTGAATTCCAATCTTTTTTACCATTTTGAGCAATTACAATATTATTCATTGTTTTCCACGCCTCCCCATTCTTGACCTGGTCCTTGGCGATGGCAAGACCCTTTCCCTTTGTGCAATATCCAGTCAATTCTAATAAACGACCAGCCAAACGACATGATTTATTTTCCAAGTCCATTGGTCGAAACTTATGTTTTTGTAGAACCCGAAGAACATCACGAGCTTCAAGAGCCGGTCCAATCCCTCGGCCAACTGGCTCTCTGGCCGGCGTAGCCACAACATCTATCTTCATGCCAAACTTTTTGGCCAGAAATTTGAACTTCTTTTCAATATACTTCGCATCCTTCATATTTGGGACCTTACAGCTTTCCCCGACCGGAATGTCCAATAAGAGATAATCAACGCCTGTAGCCACCTTTTTGGCCATAATACTAACAATCATTTTGTCGTATGACTCTACAGCCAAGGGTCGATTTACCTTAATAATTTTGTCATCAGCCGGTGCCATTCGGACACCCCCACCCCAAACCAAACAACCATGAGTCTTTTTGACAATCTTTTTTATATCATCCATTGGAAAAGAGACAGGACAAAGAACCTCCATCGTATCAGCTGTCCCTGCCGGTGATGTAATGGCTCGAGAAGAAGTTTTTGGGATATAGATTCCAAGCGAAGCAATAATAGAAACAATAATAGGAGTCATTCTGTTCCCAGCCAAACCACCAACCGAATGTTTGTCCGCTACTTTGATCCTCATGTTAAACATTTCTCCTGTTTCGGCCATGGCTTTTGACAAGAAATACATTTCTTTATCTGAAAATGGTTTTACAAAACCACTAGCAGCGTAATATGTAATCAAAGTATCACTCAATCGATTGTCTGCAATGTCTTTTATCAATGCATGAAACTCTTCGTAAGTAGCTGTCTGACCAAGTAATTTCTTTTTGATGGTTTCTACAGAAAGTGGTCTTGATTCTAATTTAACTTCAACAATAGAACCTTCATCAATTTTTTTCTTTTGCCAAACTTCTTCAAAAAGCCCAACTTCACCTGATTTAACTTTTTTATCTGATACATCTACAGAGGCAACCATTCTTTTACCCTTACTCCAAATCAACGAAACACGATCACCTGGATGAATTCCATAGTTTTCTGCTTCCTCCTCGTTAAGCATAACGACAGAATGCCCCCCAGTTGAAAAATCAAGATTTTTTCCTTTCAAATAATATGCCATAATTTCTATTTTTTAATTATCGTTTATATTTGTATTTAACACCACTCCATTGAGCCAAAGCTTTGTGCAATTCTTCATGAGTTTTTGCATATTCAGCTAGTGAGACCTTTTTTGACACAGCCTCAGCAGCTTGAAAACAGGCTCTAGCGCCAGCCGCAGAACCATCTACATGCCCATGAATACCACCGCCAAAATTGGCCACTAAATCAGTCCCCAGAATCTCTACTAGTTTTTCCAATAAACCTGGGTGCATACCACCAGAAGCTATCGGTAAGGTTGGTTTCACTGCACTCCAATTTTCTTTAAGCGCATTGAACTGATTCCAGTCCTCTCGAAGCAATTGATTAATAGTCAAAACATCCTCTTTTGTGCCGTCCATTTTCCCTACGACTGTTCCAGTATGCAACTGATCAACACCAGCCAGTCTAGCGAGTTTTGCAAGGACAAGCATTGTCATTCCATGCTTTGAACTTCGAGTAAACATACTATGTCCAGCTCTATGTCCATGAATAACTAAGCCTAAATTTTGTTTTCTTAAAAACTGCACATTGTCCAAACCAGTAGAAACAATATCCACCATAACTACTCGCCCACCATGCTTTTTTACAAACTTAGCTCGCTCAATCATAACATCTGGCGGAGCTGTGACATTAGCAGAGTAAACCTTGACTTTCCCCGTTTCCTTTTCAGCCTTCTTTCTCATAGCCAACACCTTCTTCACTCTTTCCTCAAAATTATTAAAGCTCATGCTTGTTAGATTCTCGTCATCCTTAATCAAATCAATACCATTCATCCAAACCTCATAGGATAAGGCCGCTTGCTGATCTGGATTCAAGCCAACTTTTGGCTTAATAATACTTCCAAGAATAATTTTGTTCTTATTCTTCAAAATCTTTCTAATTCCAGAAATCCCAAAGGCTGGGCCCTGGTAACTCTTGATATATTTTGGAGGAAACTCTGCATCCATCAATCTTAAGTTGTTGATCAATTTCATGGAAAAAATATTTCCACCAATACTTGAGAGAAACTGAGGAATACTTCCAGGTTCAAACAGAGCCAAAGGATATGCGATTTTTACAATTTTCTTTTTCGCATCCACAAAATACACTCTAGCTTGTAATTTCTGAGCTGTGCCCTTACTTAAAGTATTTAAATCTGTCCAAGACCCAATTGAACTCTCACCAGCCACCGCTTCTGCTGCCTCATTAAAGGCCACCTTTGCAGCCGGTTCAACGTAAAAAGTCGTTAGTATTTCTTTGTTTGGATCGGGCTTATAGCCGACCTGCATAAATCCTATATGGCTCATACACTTATTTCTTAAATTTTATATTTATTAAATCTTTTATGTTTTTGATAACAAAGTCTACTGAGTCATTTTTTTGTTCATCACCTAGTTGCAACCAGACAGTTTGAATACCCACCTTCTTTGCTGCGGCCAAATTTTCTTGAAGATCGTCTACCATAACACATTCTTCTCCCTTGAATTTGTACTCTTGAAGATACCTCTCATAAATGAGTGGATCTGTCTTTTTCAAGCAAGTCGCACAAGGAGAAAAAACATAATCAATCTTATAATGATCTGCCACCTCTTTTAAGGTATCCATATTTAAGCTAGAAATAGCTCCGAGCTTAAATCCGCTTGATCTCATAGCTTCTACCGCTAAAGTTGCTTCATCTGAATACGGATAAAGAACATTAAAAAAATCAAATATTATATGTTTTATCATAACCAACTATAATTCTTTTTTATCTTTTTCATTAAGTCTTTTGGTTTCACAACACCAAACTCTGTAATATAACCAGTAATCAATTCAACTGGAACTTTATCAAAGGCTGGATTAAATATCTTCAAACCTTTTGGCGCACTGGCCCAAACCTCTCGAGCTTCACGTTCTTCAATTTTTATTGCCTTGAGGTTGTTTGCATCTTCATTTATTTTCAAAGCTTGAGTGGCAACATAAACAGGAACTTTATTTAAAAATGCAGTTAGAGCCAAGCTAAAACTTCCAACCTTATTCACACAGGAGCCATCACGAGCAATGGCATCACAGCCGATTATAACCTTATCAATCACAAATTTATTTCCACTGATTTTACTAATCAAATATGGAGCAGCAGAATCCACCACTAAAGTATCTTTGATACCAGCCTTCTTCAAATCTTTCGCTGTTTTATGCCCCTGATACAAAGGACGCGTTTCTGTTTGGAAAACTTGAAAATTCTTTTTATTTTTCTTGGCAGCAATTAATGTTTTGATAACCGAAGAGGAATGACAATGTGTAAATATTTTGTCACCAAACTTAATTAGCTTTTCTCCATTTTTTGTAATTTTTTGATTGTTCTGTTCAACCAAAGTAAAGAAATAATCAATCTCACTGAGAAGAACTTTCTTTAGCTCCACGACTGAAAGATCTTTATTTTTCTTTAGATAGAATACAATGAACTCGACTACATTATCAGCCATTGGTTCTGTCGCTCTAGCCGAAACAAGACATTTACCAGCCTTTGAAATTTCCTTGATCAACTGAGAACTAGTCTTGACCTCAACCTCCTTTGAATACCGTTTCAAAGCCTTGGCTACAGCCAAAGCAACATTGGTTGCGCCCTGAATCTTGATAGACTTTATATCCTTATAAGTCTGTTCAATTATTTTGTTCATATAAATTTTCTTATTATACTTTTTGTTTCAACGACTTCATGTCTTCTAGGTAATGTTTTCTCCTTTTACCCAATTTACTCTGAACTCCCTTTGAATTTATCTCAAATTCCTCACCAAGATCTGGAATATCAACTCTAGCTTTGAGCTTCAAAATATTGAATATATTATCTCGAAGCACAGCACATTCAGTCTCTTCCCCATGCACGATAAACACCTGCTCCAAATCATTAATATTCTTCATATATTCCAACAATTCTAGCTTATCAGCGTGCGCCGAAAAGGTATTCATAATAGATACATCCGCTTTTAATGGATACATCTCACCGAAAATTCTAATCTTATTTTGGCCTTCAACAATTTGGCGACCTCTTGTGCCCTTGGCCATAAAGCCAATCACAATAATCAAATTATTAGGATCGCCCATATGATTCTTCAAATGATGCTTGATTCGCCCAGCCTGGCACATACCAGAAGCTGCAATGATAATACAAGGACCTTTGTGCTTGTTTATGGCTTTTGAAGCCTCTACAGACTCTGTGTATTTTATTTCCTTAAAGTAAAAGGGGCTAGTCTTCTTGTCTACAAAATCTCTAAAGGTCTCGTTGTCATAATAGTCTTTTAGCTTCTCAAAAACTTTTGAAATCTCTGATGAAAGAGGACTGTCCACAAAAATCGGTATTTTTGGAATCTTTCCTTGGTCAAACAACTGGTGAAGCACGTAAACCAGCTCCTGGGTTCTTTCAAATGAAAATCCCGGTATAATAATTTTACCACCACGTTTAACCACATCGTTAATAGCCCATTCCATCTCATCATGCACATTGTCAAAAGAATCATGTAACCGACTAGCATACGTACTCTCTGTAATCAAAATATTGGCATGATCTACTTGATAAGGATCGTTCAAAATCGGCATGTATTTCCGGCCCAAATCACCAGTAAACACCAATCTCTTTTGTTCTTCGCCTGGCTCCTTGAAATCAACAGCCACAATAGATGAGCCCATTACATGCCCAGCATCATACAGGGTCACCCAAATACCAGCTGAAATTCTGAACTTTTGGAAATACTCATATGTTTCAAACAGTTTAAGAGCTTTTTGAACATCTATTTCTGTATAAAGTGGTTCTATTTTCTTTTTTAAATGTCTCTTTACATAATCAGCATCCTGAACTTGAATATGAGCTGAATCTCTAAGTAAAACATCAGCTAATTTCTTTGTAGCGGAAGTCGAAAAAACTTTCCCCTTGAATCCAAGCTTAACTAGACGTGGTAACATGCCGACGTGATCAATGTGAGCGTGTGAAATAATCACATAATCAACTGTTTTGGGATCAAAGAGAAATGTTTCGTTTTGTTCTCTGGCCTTGTCTCTATTTCCACCCTGAACCATGCCACAATCTAACAAAATCTTTACACCATTAATATCCAATAAATGTCTTGAACCTGTTACATTTTGATCTGCTCCACTAAATTTGATTTTCATATTTTAATAAAAAGCTAGACAAGCAAGACAAGAAATACAAGTGAAACTAGATTTAAAAAATATTTTAAAAATCTTAACGAGCTTGTTTTACTTGCCCCACTTGTTTTACTCGTTTTACTTTTGTAAATACATTATACCAAATTTGCTGCCTAAATGAAAAAGGACCTTGCTAACAGCAAGGTCACAGTTTACTAAGATAAATATCCACTTATTTGAAGTTTCACCAGCCGAGAATAGGCTCCTTTTTTTCGAATTAGCTCTTTATGCGTTCCAGCCTCAATAATTCGCCCCTTGTCAATCACCACAATTTTATCCGCATGTTTAATAGTTGAAAGTCTATGTGCAATAATAATAGTTGTTCTCTTTTTGATAACTCGATTGATGGCCGACTGAATCATCTTTTCCGATTCCGCATCTAGTGAACTAGTCGCCTCATCCAAAACCATAATCGCGGGATCCACTAAAATGGCTCTCGCAATACCAATTCTTTGCTTTTGTCCACCAGAAAGTTTAATTCCACGCTCACCCACCTCTGTTTCAAATTTCTTATCAAATCTATTGATAAACTCATCCGCATTCGCAATCTTGGCTGCCCCTTTAATATCTTTAATTTTTCTTCTTGGTTGACCGTAAGCAATATTATTTTTTATTGACGTATTAAAGATATCAATGTCCTGACTTACAATTCCAAGCTGAGACCGGTATTTGTCCAAACTTATATCACGAAGATCATATCCATCAATAAAAATAGATCCTCTCTTTACATCAAAATATCTGTATAAAAGTTTTACCATTGTTGTTTTACCACCACCAGAAGGACCAACAAAAGCAACCACGTCACCCGCATTTATTTTTAGATTAATATTCTTTAGAACTTTTTCTTCTCCATAATCAAAATGAACATTTTTGAATTCAATTTCTCCCTTTATATCCAACTTTACAGCATCTTCCTTTTCTGGAATACTTTCTTCACTATCAATAATCTTCAAAATTCTTTCTACCCCAACCTTAGCCTCCATAACATCGTCAAAGATCCTAGAAAGAGCATATAACTGAAAATAAGCAGACATTGAGATATTAAGAAATAAAACCAACTCACCAGTCGAAATCTGCCCCGTATGAGCCAAATACACACCAAGAAGCATCACAGCCATTCCACCAACACCAACGACATTAAACCTCCAAAAATTATAAGAAAAGAGGGTTTTAATGAATTTAAACTGATTGCGAATTATGGCCCAAACACCACGTTTTGCCTCTTTTAACTCTCTATCTTCCTGAACATACGCTTGTACGGTTTTTACGTTGTAAATAGCCTGACCAAACTTTCCATATACCTTTTCAAACCCTTTGCGAATTTTCTTTCTAACGGGATAAACCTCTGAATTCATGCGGAACGTCATCCCAACAAATATTGGAACAATAACTATAAAAGTTAAACCAATTCGCCAGTCAATAAACATCAAAAAGCCAAATGACAAAACCACTTTAATAATGGTTGGGAAAAAATCCCAAAACATTCTATCAACAATGCGGCGAACACTTTCAACGCCATTATCAATCTTGGTCAACTTTGCTCCTGTGTTTTCCTTTTCATGATAGCCAAGAGAAAGTCCCATTAATTTCTGATAAACTAGAATTCTCAAATAATGAGCAATCTTGATCTCAACTTTAACCACCCACAAAGTATTTATATATTGCAAAATGCTCATGAAGAAATAAACACCAGACCACCCAATCACCAGCCAAACAATAAAACTAACCTCCACTTCGTCAAGAGCAATCAGGGAATCTACTATTTCCTTGATAATATAATTACCAACTAGATTCAAAACCTCAACAACAACCACAACTCCAAAAGCTACAAAAAAATACTTTCTGTACTGTTTGATCAAATCATAAACACTACCGAAAACCAGTTTTAAACTGGCATAAGTCAATTTTTTATTTTTGTTTTTCATTTTTACAACTTTTTCAAATCTTGCGCTGTAAGCACCTTTGATTGACCTAAGGGTAATCTGCCTAATTCCAGTTTATTAACACGTTTCCTGCTCAATTCCACAACTCTAAAGCCTAACTCACTACACATCTCACGAATCTGACGATTCTTTCCTTCTTTAAGAATAATAGTAAATCTTTTATCGCCAAGCTTCCGAACCTTAGCTGGCAACGTTCGCCCTTGGTCTAAATGAACTCCTTCTGACAGAGTTTTTAAAAATTCAGGAGTTACATCCAAATTTACTTCCACATCATACTCTTTTTCTTTTTCGTACTTTGGATGAGTCAATCGTTGCGCCAAATCTCCATCATTGGTCAAAAGAAGTAACCCTGTGGTGTCTTTGTCCAACCGACCAACAGGATAAACTCTTACTGAAGATTTAATTAGTTTTAAAACATTTTTTTCATTTTCAAAATTTCGCGTTGTACATACATACCCCGCTGGTTTATTTAACATAAAAGTAACAAAGGTTTTCTCTTGTTTGATCAACTTGCCATCAAACTTAACAATGTCCTTGCCAGGAGCAACCTTGCTTCCAAGCTCTGTTACGACCTTGCCATTTACTTCGACGCGCCCATCCAAAATAAACTGCTCCGCTTTTCGTCGCGAAGCAACTCCCTGATCTGCTAAAAACTTTTGTAATCTTATCTCCATAATTATTCTGTTCTTTTTAAATCACCAAGACTAAGTTCATCACTCGACTTCTTGTCACCTCTAGGGTCTCTACTTCTACCTTGTCTTTTTTCAGCCGCTTCTTCTGCCTTTTTTGTTACAGTATCAGCCTTTGATTGTTCTCTTCTATGATCTTTTAGACATTCCTTACAAAACAGTGGTTTGTCTGGATTTGGATTAAAATTAATCTTTGTTTTTTGTCCGCAGCTATCACAAGTCACAATATTAATAACTTCCTCACCATCAGCTGTTTTTGGTTTTTCTCTCTCTGGCTTTGGCTCTTTCTTTGCCTCAGGCTTTCGTTCTTCTCTTTTTGGTTCAACCCTTCTAGCTGGGGCATTAGTTCTCGCTGGTGGCCTTGAAGATCTGGCTGGTGTACTTGAAGGGCTAGACACAGGAGCTTTTTCTTCTGGTTTTTTTTCTTCCTCAGCCTCAGGCTCTTTTTCAGCATTTAATTGAGATAAAAAATCAATTTTTTTGTCTGTTACTTCCTTTAGTTGCTTTGCTATCAAATCTCTTTCTAATTTTTCTACCATAGCTTCAGTTTCTACGCCACTCCAAGTTGCGATCTTATCTTCAACATCATCAGCCGGACTTGTATAATTTTCTCGAGTAAATCTAATAACTTCATCCGTGCTATGTGTTTCTTTTGAAATAGGTGGCAACGTCGACGCGCTAAAAGGTGCTGACGCAACACCATTTATCATTAACTTTAAATAAATTGTAAACTTCGGCAAATTAACCAAATCTTCCTCAATAAATTTAGGCGTAAATTCCTTAACTAGAAAATCTGCGTCTTCTGCACCAACACGAAAACAAATGATTGTTCCCACATTACCAAATACAGCAGGTTTTACAACCTCACCAAGCTGTTCAATGTATTGGTGGGCAATCGTCAAGTTCAAGCGATATTTTCTGGCCTCTGACAAAATATTAGCAAATGATTCTGTTGCAAAGTTTTGAAATTCATCCACGTACAAATAAAAATCATTTCTCTCATCTTCGGGGATATCTACACGACTCATGGCCGCTAATTGAATCTTGGTAATAATCATAGCCCCCAAAAGACTAGAGGCATCCTCACCAATTCTACCTTTTGAAAGATTAAGAATAATAATCTTTTTTGAATCCATTGCCTTTCGCAGATCAATAGATGAATGCGTCTGACCAACGATATTTCTAATAAGAGAAGTTGAAAGAAACTGACCAACCTTATTCTGAATCGGAGCAATCGCTTCTGTCAAAAATTGTTGGTTGTATTTTGAAAATTCATCTACCCAAAAAGCTTTAATTACTGGATCTTGAATCTTAGCAATTACCTTTTTCCGATAATCATTGTCAATTAACATGCGATTTACACCCAGCAACGTACTCTCGGGAAAATCGAGTAAAGCTAAAATTGTATTTCTAAGTAAATATTCCAAACGAGGCCCCCAACTATCAGCCCAAATCTTTTTGAACACACCAACCAACCCAGAGGCAACCAAATGACGATGCCTAGGCTCAACCTGCTCTAAAACATTAAAAGCCACCGGGTGCTCAATATCAGCCGGATTAATATAAATTACATCCTTCATACGTTCCGGAGGAATACAATCAATGATTTTTTCAGCTGTATCGCCATGGGGATCTACATAACAAACGCCTGAACCATTTACCACATCAGAATAAACCATGTTCTCTAAAAGAACAGATTTTCCCATACCTGTTTTTCCAATCACATACATGTGTCGGCGCCGGTCATCTTGTTTAATACCAAAACGCTGTCCCTGGTTACGGAAGTTGGTTTTGGCAAAAACTGTTATTGGATCTGTCATATTTAAGCAAGTGGTAAATTACTTGGTAAGTCTTTTGAATCCTTGTCTTCTTCTATTTTATTTTCAACTTCGACAACAGACTCTTCTTCTTTGTTTGCAGCCACCTCCTCTGGTGTAAGTGGAGTAAACGCATCATCTCTACGATCCCTATACTGATCAACAATAATATCTTCTACTCCAAACCCAGAACCAACCTCTGGAGCATCTTCTGCTCTATCCGCAAATTCATCTGCAGATTTCCCTCCAGACATTTCCTTCATTAATTTTTTCTTTCGAGCTTTGTCCGCCGTGCCAGTCTTATCAATGGCAAATCTTTCTTCGAAATAATTATTATCATAGTCGATAACTGGCTCTTTAACATCTTCTGTTGGAGCTTCAACAGGAATCTCTTCTACAGATTTAGGCTTAAGATCATCCAATGGCAATCCAATAGGTGCACTTCCACGTTTTGCATCAATCTTAGCAACAAGCGGAGCCTTAACCTCAATGTATGGAAAATGCCACATAGTTGCCAGCTCTTCTACTGACAAGGTATATGTACCAACCGTGGTATCTGGATTTCTATCCTTGTGAGCATTAAAAATTCTATTTTGTAAATAAGCCAATCTATATTTAGCAAATAATAATCTGGCTGTTGTTTTATTTTTCCCTGGTTTTAAAGCATTTAAACCAGTACTTGTATACTGTTTGACTGCCCCCATAACACCCGACACACCTAAGCCTTTTTTGAAAACTTCCTTCTTTCCAAAATAACAATATCGTACTTTGCAATCAAAATTAATTTTATCAATTTTGTCTGCAATTGACTCTACTTCTGTTTTCTCAATTGGTGTCAAGCGATTAATATCAAATTTGTCCTTGCTATCTGCAGCCGGATCTGCCAATGGACTACCAGTCAATTGTTCAGAAGCAATCTGAGCCACACCAAGAGGTACATTTAAAATCTTATCTATAATAGTATTACTGGTCTTCTCTGGAATACTCATAATCTTGTTAATAGCCTTTCTACCAGCTTCCATCCAATCATTATTTGCAGGTATGATAATAATTTGGAACCAAATTTGTTCCCCAGGACCAATTGTATTCATAATTTCTAATAAAGCAGCCATTGGATCTTTAAACTCTTTATCAACCTCCTCCAAAAAATCTTTGTAGGAACGAAGAGGGTAATAATCTTTATTGACCATAACCAAATCAGTTCCCCAAATATTATATTCATCATTTGGAAAAGTAACATTAAGATCCTTCATGTAATCTTCTACCTCTGTAATCTCTGCATCTGGATACTGAGAATAGATTGAAGCTTCAACTAAATTTCTATAACCAGTTGGTGACATAATTATAAATTGAACATAACCATCTATACTGACAATTTCAAAGCTAAAACCAAGCTGATACTTGCCCTCAAAGACTTTTTCACCCCACTCCAGTGGTGTGTGCGCGCCGGCGATGGTTGCAAAAATATTTTCTACCGCTCTTGGTGTTTGAATATTCTCCCTAGGGATATCAATCGCCAAAAATACAAATGTTTGCTTCGCTCCCCACCGAGCTGAGTTAAAATATTTCATTGAAATCCACGCACCATATATCAAAGCCATCAACAACAAAACCCAACCACCATTAATAAAAAAGTGCCACATAATAAGATGCAGTGGTTGTGTTCCTAGATTACTAATCCAGCTCCAATCAAGAGCTATTTCAAAATCAGAAAATTCAAACATATAACCAGATTTCTAGTTTTGATTATTCTTCACAAACTGTCTATATTATACAACATTTTTGATGAAACAAAAAGAAAAACCAGTGTGTAACCTGGTTTTTCTTTTATATGTGAGTTTGTAGTAACTTATTATCTCAAAGAGAATTTATTCGCACCTACTTTTTCGAATTTATCTTTGTTTATCAAAGTTAAGTAGATTGTTGATTTGTTCACTTTTCGTTGTTTAAGTACTTCTTCGTAAATCTCATCCTTTGTCATTGGATGATCTGATTTTCGGAGAACCGATTCAATGATTTCAGCCACTGTTCCAGTCTTATACCCCCATTCTTTCAAAGCGTAAATTCCTCTTCCAATCAAGACATATTTATCATTTGCGATTAATTCGTTGTGCACAGTAGCCGCACAGATGTTCTTGTGGTCAAAATTTGCTTCGTTAATTTTTTCGGCAATATCTCGAAAATGTAAAGGCTCGGTTTGTTTTTGAAAAATTAACAAAATTTTATCTCCTAATTTCTTCGGCCCGATATTTTCCCAACCAGCTAAGCCCCATTGATCAAGAATATTCTTCTCGACACGAGTACTTGCTTTTAGATATGATTCTAAAACTTGTTTTAATTCTAATTGACTATGTTTAGATAGATAGTTTTCAATAGAAGCTTTTAAGTCTTCAGTTAAGTTATCTTCTGCAACATTCACGATTTCCTCGTGATTGTGCAATTTCTTTTCAGATTCCACTTGCTTTGCAACTTCAGCTAGTAAATCAATAACCTGATTGATATCAAAATCTTTTAGATACCAAACGGGATGAAGATCATCATGTGAAGCCTGTTTGCCAGATGATGCAAATAAATGATCAACTACAAACAAGAAAGCATTTGTGTGGAAAAAATCAAAATCATGTTTCTGCCTAGCATGTTCAGACAATAAATTATCTTCACGTGCCAAACCACCATTTCTTTCTAAGTAACCAGTTAGGTCTGTTTCAAGAACGTTTAACTGACTAGCAAATTCTGAAGCGTCTTTAAGTTCTGTTAACTTTCGGATTGCTTCTTTTTCAATTTGTCTTACACGCTCTCTAGTAATACTATAAAAATCTCCAATTTGTTTTAGAGTAGACTTCTTCTCTAAATCACTAGTAAGATGATATCGTCTCTTTAAAATCTCTTGCTCACGTTCTGATAATTTAGAAAGCAAGCTAACTAGTAATTCTTGGAAATTAATTGTAGTTGTTGCGTTTTGCATATTACGATATTGAACTAACAAGCGTGTCCATGTTTATATATTTACGAGTAAAGTATAACATTTTTTATATAACCTGTCAAGAAAATTGTATAATATGAACGTTAATTGACTAAAATTAGCAAAATATACTATATAATAATTTCCTAACCTGTCAACCGTTCAGATAAGATTACCGTTTTTCTAATCTTTTGTCAATAGATGAATAATGAAGAACGGGTTATGGGGTAAGGGGAAAAAAAGTGTCAAGCAGAAAGAGTAACTAGTAACTAGTGACCAGCAACTTGCCACTAGTAATTGAAATGAAACTAATCTTCGTTCTTAACTTTTTTATCCTCTTGTCTTATTAGTATCATTAGCATTATTAGTATATTAGTATTTCCCACAAAAGAAACCGCCCGACCTCGAATGACGAGGTGGGCGGGTTCGTAGCCGGGTGAGCGGCTACTGGATGTTGAGGCGCTTGACGCGGCTCTCGAAACGCTTTACGTACTCCTTCCAAAGCACGTCGATCTGAGATCGGTCACTCAACGTGAGCCGAGCTTTGATCCGCTGGATCGCCTTGCCCTGAGACAAGGTCAGACGCCCCTGATAGTAGATCGCCAGGAAGACGATCTTGCCCAGCTCACCCTCGCTCAGGTTGGGATCGATCTGGTCGATACCCAGACCTTCACCTTCCAGGATCAGGTCCTTGGTACGGTCTTTCCAGGAGACCGCAGGCTTGCAGATACGCAGGGGCAAGCAAGGGCTCTCGGAACGAGGGATCTCACCGAAGAGGTCGAGGTCCTTCTGACACGCGAACTCCAGGCAGAGGCCCTCAGAGATGACCTTGACGAACGGCGTGTCCGTCAACCCCTGGAAGATGGCTCCGCCATTGTCTCCCTTGCGAGAGACGGTCATGGCGTACTTGCAGGAGGAACCTCCGCACATGGGCTCCGTCACGACAGCGAAGTCATCCAAGTCCTGCACACGAGGCGAGGCCTCGTACCAGGCGATGTCGACGGTCTTCTCTTTCGAGATGCCCGTCATGGGGTTGAGGAACAGGACACCGAGAATCGCGAGGATGAAGGCACCAGCGGTCTGCTTCACGAGCAGCCTCAAAATGGTTTACGGCTTTCGCCACGTTGATTACCAAATATTGATAAGCAATGTGCCAAAAACTTATAGACAATATAGCATATATTTAACGTTTTGTCAACAGCCCTAGAGAAAAAAACCGCCCAACCTCGAATGACGAGGTAGGCGGGTTTGTAGCCGGGTGAGCGACTACAGAGCGAGTGACCAGTGGTAAAGGCCGTCGCGACGATGCATGGTCATGGGTGCACACTTCGCTTCCGAAAGCGGCGTTTCCCCATGGACCGGGAAAAGGGAGTGGCATTCGATACGCAGAACTCCACCACCTTTTTCCACGAAGACCTTCGGCCCCTTCGTGCGTGTCTCCAGAATGACGGTTCCAGGACGAGCCGTCGTGGTGATCGTCATCAAGTAGCTACAGGACGACGCGCCGCAAGAAGGCTCAGTTACAATGATGTAGCCCTCCTGTTGCACGAGACGTGTCTCAGCCTCGTACCAGGCGAAGGACCCCTTCTCGTCGGAGAAGGCCGTGCTAGGGTTGAGAACCAAGACACAGAGAATCGCGAGGATGAAGGCACCAGCGGTCTGCTTCACGAGCAGCCTCAAAATGATTTACGGCTTTCGCCACGTTGACTACCAAAAATTGATAAGCAATGTGCCAAAAACTTATAGACAATATAGCATATATTTAACGTTTTGTCAACAGCCCTAGAGAAAAAAAACCGCCCAACCTCGAATCGTCGAAGTGGGCGGGTTCTAGCCATTAGACTAGGGGTGAAGTAGGGCTCGAACTCTCATAGTACGCGCGATCATGCGCCGCAAGAGAGTATTCCAGTGATCTTCGACCCATTCGCGCTGGGGCGGAGTCAGCTGATCCTTGATCAGGAGAATCATGGCTCCAGGCTCGCGCATTTTCTTGCCTTGGTAGTAGAGAGCCAAGAACACGAGTTTCGCCAGCTCTGCATCCTCTAGGTCAGGGCTGATCTGGTCGAGATCTAGACCCGGCCCCTCCAGAAGGAAGTCATTCGTATAGTCCTTCCAACGCCTCTCCTTGCAGAGACGCAGGGGCACGCAGGGAGTGGACGCTCGGGAGATGTCTCCAAGAAACTCCAAGTCCTTCTGGCAAGCGAAGTCGAGACAATTCCCGTCCTGGATGATCTTGACGAACGGACTATCCACTCGCCCCTCGAAGATCACCTTGCCAGGCGCCTTCTTGTGAGAGATCGTCATCAGGTACGAACAGGATGACGCGCCGCAGGTAGGCTCAGTCAGGACGACGAAGTCTCCCTGCTCCACGGTACGATAGGTTGTCTCGTACGTGGCGAGGTTGACTCTCTCTGCGGCCTTTGCGCTTGAGAAATGTAGGCCTATAAGAAGATGAAGCATGAGCAACATAACGCCAACGCGCCGAACTCGCTCACTCTTTCTAATAATCCCCAAGGCAATTAGAAGAGCAGAAAAACCAATAAGCCCCGAGTACACAACATACACGAACAAGCTCATTCTGAGCCTCAAGGTAATTCACGTCCCCTTTGGAACAAAGAAAATTTATCATATTAATCTAATTTTGTCAATAATCACATATAGATCATGGAATATAAATGAAACCCAGCAAGAGGGCTAAGTACAAGCACTGATTTCTCTTTGTACTACATGTTGCATCGAAATGACAGTGAGCGGTTTTAGGGAAGGAAATAACAAAAAAAGACCGAGGCAATGCCTCGGCTTTTAATATATCTTTGTGTCTTTATACTTTTCCCCTTTTACTTTTTACTTATTTACTTTTTTATTTCTTCTTCCACTTTTCGAAAACTACTAACAATGGACTAGCCAAGAAAATTGAACTGTATGTACCGATCAAAATACCAATCACTAAAGCTAGAATAAAGAACTTGATTGACGCTCCCCCAAAGAAGAACACCATCAATAGAACTAATAAAGTAGTGACAGAAGTATTGATTGATCGAGTCAATGTTTCGTTAACACTTCTATTAACAATACTTTCAAAATTTGTTTTTACCAATCTACCTAGGTTTTCACGAATTCTATCAAACACAACAATACTATCATTTACAGAATAACCTAGAATGGTTAATAGAGCAGCTACAAATGGCAAGCCCACTTCTACACCAAAGAATTTTCCAAGAATTGCAAAGATCCCTAGAACAATAACGATATCATGAACAAGAGCAATAATCGCAATAATACCATACTTCCATGACTTCACAGGCCAAGATACTTTTCTAAAAGCCCAAGCCACATAAATAACAATCGCGAGAATAACAAGTGCAATTGCTTGCAAAGCTTTTGTTTTTAACTCTTCACCAATGGCTGGACCAATCGACTCAAAGCGCTCCTCCTGAATGTTTTCTGGATAAAGCTCTTCTAACTTTGTAACAATTTGTTGATGAGTGTCTTCCTCAATAACTTGAAAACGAATTAACATATTTTGGTCGCCTGTTGCCTGAACAACAATTTCACCACCAAGGTCTAAATCACTTAAGGCAGCCGCGACATCTGTATTAGCAGGTCGTTCGGCATTAAACTTTACCTCCAACAAGCTACCACCTGTAAATTCAATTCCTAGGTCCAATCCCCATGCACCGACAAAGACGATGCTCAAGACTACCAAGATTGAAGATATTGATAACCAAATTTTTCTTTTTTGAATGATTTGAAACATATTTTTTATAGCAGTAAGCAAGTTAGCTAGTTAGTAATAAGTATTTTCTTACTTAGCACTTTCTTGCTTATTACTTTCTTGCTTGTTTTATTATTTTTTCTTAACTCCGTACCACCATAGATTGCGATTCTTTGTATTTTTGCCAACTGTTACTCTCAAAAGCTGTCTTGTAATAACAATCGCTGAGAACATACTCAACAGAACACCAATACCTAGTGTAAGCGCAAAACCTTTAATCATACTTGAACCAAACCAGACCAAGATCACACAAGTAATTAAGGTTGAAACATTTCCGTCTCGAATAGAAGTCCAAGCTCTTTTGAAGGCTTCTTCTGTTGCAGAGCCTAGAGCTTTTCCTGTTTTTAATTCTTCTTTTAATCTTTCAAAAATCAGAACATTCGCATCAACGGCCATACCAATCGACAGAATCACACCAGCGATACCAGCCAAAGTTAATGTAACTGGAATAGCTTTGAAAACAAACAGAAGAACGATTCCGTAAATTAATAAAGCACCAACGGCTAGCAAGCCAGGTAATCGGTAATAACCGATCATGAACAACATAACAAGTATAAGTCCAATCAAACCAGCGATCAAACTTTTTTGTAATGATTCCTGTCCCAAACTCGCTCCAATTGTTTGTTGACTAACTAAAGCAATTGGCACTGGCAACGCACCAGCGTTTAGACGTTGAGATAATTCTTTTGCTTCTGGAATTGTGAAGTCACCTTCGATCACAGCTTCACCATCTTTGATGGCTGTGTTAACTCTTGGAGCACTAATAATTTGTCCGTCCAAGAAAATAGCAATTTGCTTGCCAATATTTTTGTCTGTAAGTTCTCCAAATAAATCAGCACCTTCTTTGTCAAATTTAATTGCAACCATTGGAATAGTTGTGTTCTGATTAAATTGAACAGCAGCTGATTCTAATTGTGTTCCAGACAAACCAGTATCTTTCCAAGGATCTGTTGGAGGTAAAATATCTGTCTCGGCCATCTTGTCAATAAACACTTCTGCCAATTTGTATTCAACCAATGGTCGAGAATCTTCTTTGAAAATCAAGTGATATCCAAAATCTGTTTCTACTACATCAGAAATAGTGTCATTTTCCATTGCATAAACTGCTTCTTCAAAAGGAGCTACCATCATGCCATTTGTAAACCAACCCAAGTCACCGCCAAGTTCAGCTGCACCGGGCTCTGTTGAATTTTTCTTTACCAATTCAACGAAATTATCTGTTGTAATTTTTTCTTTTAACTCATTAATCTTGGCCAAAGCTTCTTCTTTGGTTCCTTCCACTTCACAACGAGTTGCACCAGTGTAACAAATCAATAAATGATGAGCCTTTACTTCTTCGCCAGACTCTCTAGAATCATTTACTTTCAAAATATGATAACCATCTGCATTTTCAATCGGCTCTGGATAAACTTCACCAACATTAATTGATTGTGCTTTTTCGAACAAGAAAGCGTAAGCACTTTTCTCGAGCACCCAACCAAGATCACCATTGGTTTCTTTTTGAAGTTCATTTTCTGTAAAATTTGCAACTACTTCTGAGAACTCTTGTCCAGATCTAGCCGCACTAGCAGCAATAGTAGCTGTTGCTTTGGCTTTGTCATTGTAATTTTTTAATTCTAATGCCTCATCCTTTGTTAATTCTCTTGGAGGCGTATCATTTTGTTCTTTGAACTCTAGCAAAGGAGTTTTTCCAATCATCTTGATCGCTTCATTCACATCACTTACACCTGCAAGCTCTGCAATAATCCGCCATTTGCCTTGCGCTTTATTGATCTGAACAACTGGCTCAGAAACACCAAAGGCATTTACTCGACGCTCAATAACATCTCTAACACCATCCACTGCGCTTCCGCGATCAGCTTCATCAATCTTAGAAACATCTGCCTCGTAAACAAGATGCGTACCACCTTGAAGATCAAGACCTAAACGAAAAGGAGCAACGTCAAATAAAGTAATTTCAGTTCCTGTCTTTTCATTAATCTTATTAACGATTTGTGGAAAAACAAACAAAGCAAGAAAAACAGTAAGCACCAAAATAATGGCGACAGTTAATCGAATCTTTGTTGTACTTTGCATTTTGGCCATATAAAAATATTTACGTTGACATGCTGAATTTGATCAAAACGATTAAGGATTTTACTTATTACCATTTACATCAAGACAACACACAACTTTTTCAACATTATGATGTCTATATTCTATCGTAAAACACCTAAAATTGCAATGTATTTGTTAACAAGATTAAATTTGACAAAAGAAAGCTTAAATGATAATCTCAAAAATGTTTGTAGTGTAAAATTCTAACAGCGAGGTGCCTCGTGAAAAGAATCAAAATTGATCTCCCCCCAGATCTGCTGGGAAACCCCAGAGGAAAACTGGTGGTTCATCTTGACGAAGGACCACCCGAGCCACGCTTCAACATTGGAAACTTCATCCTGGTCCAAGGCCAGCTGTATGAAGTCATCTACATGTACCGACTCGTCTCGAGTCCGATGACATGGCAGTACGTGCTAGAAGAACGACGCAGCCCCTACAGCCAGGTAGATGACGATCTCTGGTTTCATCTGACTCAAAGCTGCTGCCTCGGACGCCACATTCCACGAGTTCCACCATTCCTCTTCAAGAAGATGCTCCATGCAATCGCCTTCTTCCGGGACGTACCTCACTTTAGCGACACACTGGAGTTTGATGGTCCGACCCTAAGGGAGACGGGAGCAATCATCAGCTCTGGAGAAGTCGTCGACGACCCCATCATGGATCTCCGCGCTACTCTCGAGAGAATGGCCCTAAGCCACCCCGAAATTACGATGAGAATCGTGAAGAGAACCCTGCCCTTGCAGGCAGCACTCGAAGAGTTCCGAGCCTTTGAACTGGCCAGGGAAGAGCTGTTCAGAGATAGCTCAGAAGACCTTCCCGATGATCTCAGAGGTGTTGTCAACGAAGTCAACGCGTTCTTGAGAGGCACAAACATCCGTATCTGAATCAGGTTCCCCAGGGGTTCGCAACATTGCGAACCCCTGTTTTTTTATTTTCAATAATTGACAAAAATATACTTTAGTGATAAAGTCATGTGTCCAGAAAGGACAGACATCAACAACTTCTCGGTGTTTCTATGCCAGGATCATTCTACTTCTACGCAGTACTCGGAATCATCGGTGCATTTGGATTTGTCTGGTTCTTGAAGTATCTCTACCAGAACGAGTCCAACCCCCTCACGCTTTGCGCAGGAATATTCTTCCCAGCCATAGTCGGCTTGATCATCACAGAAGAGACCTTCGTCTTGCATCTCGCTGCGACCATCACCATGACCGTTCTTTACGGACTCCTAACTCTGGTGAACTTGATCAAGATGATGCTCCAGCCGACACTCAAAGAAGTGAATAGGGCATGTATGCCAAAAGGAGAAGGTGAGATATGGATGCTCGACATCCTTCAAACCATCTTCTTTGCACTGATCTTCATCGCTGCCCTCGCCCAATCCTTCCTCCTAAAAGCGCCGCCCATGTAGCGTTACGCCCCCCTCTGCTCAAAGCAGTTGGGGGTGTTTTTTTATTAAATCATTTTGACAGAAATATAATTTAATGATTAAATTACATGTCGACTGATCCTAGACATTCAAGATAAATGGAAATGGAGTTCATGATGAACGACCTGCATCCCAACGCAATCGTAATTCTTTTGCTCATCATGGGAGCAATCGCTTACGTGATCTTTCGCTTCCTGAAGTTCCAGTACAACCACGAGAACTTCATCTGGATCGCCATGATCGACTTCCTGGCGCCAGCCGTTCTCTTCTTGCTCTTCTTTGACATCCATCCCCTCCTCGGGCTCTGGGCACCAGGCCTAACCTATCTGGCCATCTCCATCACCCACTGGACGAAGATCGCTCTGAAGCCACCCGTCTGGCACGAAGTCCTCGACAGGCCAATCAAATTCCGCGGCATCATCAACGGATGGGATTGGACTACTGCCGCAGGCACGACCGTCTTTACCTTCGGCCTCTTCACAATGGGGCTATACATCATGTTTATTCCGCAGTAGCAAGCGGCGCTTACCTCAAAGGTAGGCGCCGTCTTTTTTTTGACAGGGGAAAAGATATATGGTAAAAAAAATAGTCCACAGGAGACAAAATTAACTGTTTCGAGACAAGCAATGCTTCTAAAACTCATATCCAGACTCATTCAAGAGGATGGACTCTCTCCATGGATCTTCGTGGCCTATCTTACAGTCTGGAGCCTCTGGCTCTCCTACGCCCTACATCGACCACTCAACAAGAAAATCATCGCTGTAACCACTCTTCTTCCGATTCTTGCAGGGACACCCCTCTCGCTTCAAATGAACAGCTTCGATCCTCTTGTCATGTTCACCTCCCTCGGATACCTAAGCGCTTTGAGTGGAATCATTATACGAAAGAGACTCATAGCCGAAAACAATCCTGTTTCCCTAGAGGTCGGCTTAGGCTCGACCATTCTAGGACTCTTGATGACACTCCTTATGTCAGGAGTCTGACAAATCACAAAGGCAGAGTACGACTGAATTAACTTTTTCGAGGTTTCTAATGTTCTCGTCGGTCTTCACCAGATTCATCGAACTGTCCGGGCTCTCTCCTTGGCATTTCGTCGTAGCTCTCTTTGGATGGGCTTGTTGGCTGGTCTATCTGTTTCACTCGACCAATGACACGTGGCTCTTCTGGAAAGCCGCCGGTTACATCTCTCTGTTCGCTGCCATCCTGTCAATAAGAGCAGACCTTCCCTGGACCAACTGGGGAGTTCTGTTCGTTGGCATCGTGACTTTCGGAATCGCTTACGCCACAAGGTACATCTTCTTTAGGAAAGACATCGTCAGCGTCTGGGCGGGAATCGCATCAAGCGTTGCCGGCCATGTCTTCCTGGGGATCGTCTACTGGTTCGGATAAGAGCCAAAACGCAGAGTACGACCAAGTCGGCTCTGCGCTTTTTATTTAAAATAACAATGAGAGTTTTAGCGCCTGTCGCTGTTTCGTTCGCCACCTAAAAGGTTAGCGCCCGACCCACTTTTGTAATCAAAAGTAGGCAAAACTTCTGGGATTCCGCAATTGGCGATCGTTGATTATGGTTTTGTGCAATTGTAATGGCCAAGGCTCCACCCCAGACCCCGCCACAATAAAATAGTTTGATTTGGGAAAAATTATATAAACATAAAAACGACCTTAGGTCGTTTTTATTTATCACGTATATCATTGCGTTATCAGTATATCAGTATTTATTTTACATCTAAACCAAAATTAAACCTACTGAAAAACTTTGTACTTACATCTTTTATATCCCCCCAACTCCAATTATTTTTTTCTAAAGTTTCTGGACTAACAACATGTCTCACATCACTTCCCTCTATCAAATAAACTCGATTGTTTTCCTCTGACCGAATAAGATCACCAGAAACAATCTTCATCTCGGCTGTTAGTGGAGAATATCCATGAAGCACCTCTTCTCCATCCAGATAACTATCATTGTCAGTGTCTGGTGAGAATAAATTTGTACCTTGAAGTAATTCATCTTTTTTCAAAAGATCATCACCATCACCATCAGTCTTTCCAGACTCAAAAAAATCTTTGTTTGTAAAAACTGCAACTTGTTTTGAATTTTTGGTTTGGTCACTCGGCAGGAAGTCATGCATGGCGGACATTATAGTGTCATATGAGTACTCGTAATTATGACCTTTCTTTGTTCCAGGATCCTGAGAAACAAAAACTTTTTTCTTTTCATTGTAACCAGACAAAACAAGCACATGATAATCAGGCCCACCATTTAGGAAGTTTGGATTTTTTAATTGCTTGCCATCTGTTGGTAAAATAATCAATCGCTTTTCATCCAGCTCTTTTTTCATTTGTTCCAAGCTCGGATTTTCTACAACCCGTGCCTCCCAAGAAAAAAACTTATTAACCATATCTGCAATCTGTTCGGCATTTTCATCTAAACTTTCGCCATAATATTTTTCTTTCATCTTTAGAACATTCAAAATTGCTTGCTCGGCAATCGAACTATTCAATTCTCTATCATGATAAAAAGAATCCACCATAACCAGCGATGACTCTTCGCAAGCATCCTGCCACGGCTGACTCCAATCACCAAAAGGTGACTGAGAAGTAAAACTAACGATCAGAAGACTAGCTACAGTTGGCAACATCAACAAACCAACCATGACTACAACAAGTCCACCCATCATTGCGTACTTTCTTTTTTGCATATTAATTAAGTATAGCATGAAAAATAAGCAATCAAACAAAGAAACAAACAAGCAAGAAAGCGAGATAAGTTAAAATTTGAACAAAAAAACAAGACCGCCTGTCCTCGGACAAACGGTCTTATTTTTAGAGTTTATTAAATCATGCCTGCTTCGAGGATTTTACTATAAATTTCTAAACAGAAACAGATTTTAAAACCACCTCAGCATGACATGCTTTTGCGATTGTCTTTCTTTTCTACCATAACCCATTACCCTTAATTCATTCCCCATTTTTCTAGCCACAACATTTTTTGTATTTTTTTCCAGAGCCACATGGACAAGGATCATTACGACCAACTTTTGCGCCCAATTCATCTTTCTGCTTTTTTACAATTGCACCAGAGTTATCAGCGGTCTTCACTTGCTTGTATGGATCTGCCTGGAATTGGTTTCCAGTCTTTATATTACTTTGAGTTGCATTATTATCGGCCATAATAGAACTTGCCATTTGATTTGTCACGCCAAGCTTGTAAATACTATAAACAACCTGATGTTTAATTAAATTTTGAAGCTCCATAAACATCTGATATGTTTCCCTCTTGTATTCAATCAAAGGATCTCTCTGCGCATAACCACGCAAGCCAATACCGGTTCGAAGTGTCGCCACTGCGTCCAAGTGATCCACCCAAAGATTATCAATACTTCGCAAAACAATCTCTCGCTCTAGCATGCGCATGTATTCTTCGTTGCCAGATTGTTCAGCTATGCTCTTTTCTAAAAATCCGTACTTTAATTTTGCCTGACCAGTCAAGAAAACAATAATCTTGTCACGAGCAGCAGCATCTTGAGATTTATCTCCAGCTAACTTTTCCACACTATCAAGGATTGCACAATCTGCTTCTGTCATTGGAAAAACAGTCTTGGCAACTTCACAAATTTCTTTCATGTTCCAAGAAGCCTGATCGTCTGACGAAGTATGAAACAAAACAACTTGTTCTAATTCTTCCTCCACCATTTCCAAAATATATTTCTTTACATAAAGCGGATCTTCCGTTGTTTGTTTCAAAACATCTTGACGACGTTTGTAAATAATTTCTCTTTGCTTGTTGATAACATCATCATAATCAACCAAATGTTTTCTGACATCAAAGTTGTTGCCCTCAACTTTTTTCTGAGCCTTCTCAATTGAATTAGAAATCATTTTATTTTCAATTGGCTGATCTTCTGGCACGCCAAGCTTCATCATAATTCCCTTGATTCTATCTGAGCCAAAAATTCTCATCAAATCATCTTCCATAGAAACAAAGAAACGAGAAGCACCAGCATCTCCCTGACGACCAGAACGTCCACGCAACTGGTTGTCAATTCGACGAGACTCATGACGCTCTGTACCTAGAACGTACAAACCACCAAGGTCTTTTATCTTTTTGTTTTCTTCTTCATTATAGGGGCTACCACCAAGGATAATATCAACACCACGACCAGCCATATTTGTAGCAACAGTTACAGCCCCAACTCGACCAGCCTGAGCTACGATCTCGGCCTCTTTCTCATGTTGCTTTGCATTCAAAAGTTGATGCGGCACACCAGCCTCTGTCAAAAGTTGTGACAGAAGCTCATTCTTTTCAATAGCAATGGTACCAACCAAAACGGGCTGTCCACTTTCATGTAATTTTTTTATTTCCTGAACAACTGCCATAAACTTGCCACGTTCAGTTGCATAAATTCTATCTACTAAATCATTTCTAGAAACAGGTTTATTAGTTGGTATCACAGTTAAATCCAAACCATAAATACTATTAAACTCTTCTGCCTCTGTTGCCGCCGTACCCGTCATGCCAGATAATTTTTCGTAGGCTCTAAAATAATTTTGAATAGTAATAGTCGCCAAAGTTCTGCTTTCTTTCTGAACTTCAACGCCTTCTTTGGCTTCAATCGCTTGATGAAGACCTTCTGAATATCGACGTCCTTGCATCATACGTCCAGTGAACTCATCAATAATCATAACCTCACCATCCTTTACCACATAATCTTTATCTTTTTTGAATAAAACATGGGCCTTCAAGGCTTGCTCTAAATGATGAACCATTTGAATACCACCCTCGGTATAAATATTTCCCATACCAAGTTTTTTCTCAATACCCTCAATACCTTCATCAGTCAAAGTAACTGCCTTCATCTTTTCATCAACATTATAATCTTCATTTTCTTTTAAACTTGGAACAAGCTGAGAAAATTTCTGATAAAGCTGCGCTGATTCGCCGGCTGGCGCAGAAATAATAAGTGGAGTTCGCGCTTCATCAATCAAAATTGAATCAACTTCATCCACGATTGCATAATGTAATTCTCTTTGTGACATTTGTTCCTCTGTAGAAGCCATGTTGTCTCGGAGATAATCAAAACCAAATTCACTATTGGTTCCGTAAGTAATATCAGCTGCGTAAGCTTCGCGACGCGTACATGGTTTTAGATTTCTCAATCTTTCATCATGCAAATCTTCGTCTACATATTCTGGATCATAAATATATGATTGTTGATTGGTCAAACATGAAGTTGTCATACCCATCGCCCAATTAGCTTTTCCATTCCAACCAGAATCACGACGAGCCAAGTAATCATTAACAGTAATCAAATGAGTTCCTTTTTCTTCTAACGCATTTAAATATAATGCCAAGCCAGCCACATGAGTTTTACCTTCACCAGTTTTCATCTCGGCGATTTCACCTCGGTTCAAAACAATTCCACCAATCAGCTGAACATCATAATGACGAACATTCAAAGTTCTCCAAGTCGCTTCTCTCACCACCGCAAAAGCTTCTGGCAAAAGTTCATCGAGTGTCTTGCCTTCTTTTACTTCCTTTTTAAGATAATCAGTCTTGGCCTTCAACTCTTCGTTTGACAGCTTTTTCATGGCATCAGAAAAACCATTTATCTTGTCGACAATTGGTTGAATATCCTGAATAACTTTTATATTTGGGTCTTTGACAAATCTAGAAAAAATTCCCATATAATCATTTAATTCTAATTTTATAAACCAGCTTAGTTCGAGCTCTAGTATATCATTTATGCCTAGTAAAAACAAGCTGACAAGTGGAACAAGCAAGACAGGAAATACAAGTAAAACAAAAGCAAAAAACACACCTAAACTTGACAAAAATAAAGAATAATGATAATCTCCAATGTTCGCAAACCACCTCGAGTTTTAGGGTGACCAACTATCTGATACTGCTCGGCATCGGTCTCGTGTTCGGTGCCATCCACACGGCTGTGGGCAAATCGAGCTTCGAAGTAAAGTTAAAGGTAGGTGAAGATCGGATCTTTGCCAAGAAGAGGAACTTTCTGACCTGGCTCTTCTTTCCTGAGACGTACCACCACTCTACACTGGATGAGTGGAAGTATCTTGACAGGTTCCTCCATCCCACAGTTCTGGATACACCCAAATGGGCCTCGGTGATTTTCATGGCTCCGATCTGGTGGCTAACGGTCGTCTTTCTGGCGTTCCAACACATCGCCTATGATGTGCCTTATCTCTTCGAGAGATTCCCAGACTAGGGCCTAACATCGCCCTATCAACCGCCCCTCAGTCCAAGACTGCGGGGTGGTTTTTTTTGCAATTTTTTGTTAATTATGTAAAATATGATCGACATGGAGGTAACATGGAACTCATCGATAAAACTCTCGGAGTTCTCCTAGAAGTCGGGTTATGGGCGCTCCTGATCACCCTTCTCAACACTGTCCTGGTCAGCTTCTGGTATGCACATCTATTGCGCATTGCTAGGAAGCCATGGAAAAGTATGAGGACATTCATTGTGATCTTGGTCGCGCCACTCTGGATGATCCTCATCTTCACAGTGCTAGCACTGGTCGCTGCCGGGATCTGCCCTACAAAGGGCTACTTCGACAACTACCGCTACTACCTCGTAGCCACCATCTTCGGCAAGAAGCAAGCTCGATCACTCTACGGAGTTCGCAAGTTGGAACCACGCAAATTCTTTCACCGTGGATTCGCCAACTTTCGAAAGTAAAAGACCGCACAGCCAAGCTGCGCGGTCTCTTTTTTTGTAAAACTATTTGTGTACTTTGTTTTTGATCACGACAAGAAGTAAAGCCCCAATGACGGTAGCAGTTCCAATTATATAAAAGATTACGTCAAAACCATAAGCATCTACCATAAAGGCTCCGAGTGCCGCAGTTGCCGCCATGCCTAGCCCCAAAAGAACATCATACAAGCTCCACTCAAAAGCTTCTTTGGACTTGTCAATATGTCTAGTAAAAATGGAGAACCAGCCCGGATAAGCCGCTGCCGTTGCAACTCCTAAAAGAGCCTGCAGCAAGTATAATTGAACAACACTGTCTACTTGCGGATACAAGAAATATACAGCCGCGCTCACAAGAGTTCCCAAAAAAGCCGTATACAAATCATCTTTTTCTGATTTACTTTTATCAATCCAAATACCAATTGGCACCTCAAATATAGACTTGACCACCAAGAAAATCATAGTTGCAATCCCCACGACTTCAATAGAGCCTCCAGGAATTTTGTCTACAACGAAAATCGCAAAAATTGGTGCAATCAAATTTGCAGCCGACCAAATAGCAAAATCCGACAAGATAAGAATTTTGATTACAACATTAACTTTAAGATGTGCCAAAGAACGAATGATACCACGATGGTACATAAAGTATTATTTAATTTTTTCTTTATACTTTTTTAATTCGAGCTGAATTCCCTTCTTTACATCATTGATTGCTTTGTACAGATCATCTGTTTCTTTTTTGTAACGTAATAATTTCTGCGGCACGCTCACATTCACTTCGCAAAAAAAGATATTTCCTTTTTGCTGTCCCTTTGTGATCGTCCCAACCTCAACATCAATTTGCAAAATGTTTGTAAAATATTTATCTAGCCCGCCAAACTTCTCTGTCACTGCGTCCTTTATAGCAGCAGTTAATTCAACATTAGTTGCTTTGATGTTTGTTTTCATAAAAGTTTTATTTAAAGTGAATTAATCTAATGGTTCAAGTTACCTTTTAGAGCCAAGCGCGATGAGGCGTGTTCCGACCTCCCCCACACGTCATCCTGAACTTGATTCAGGATCTCCAACTCTTTTTGTCAATGCAGATTCTGAACTAAATTCAGAATGACAAAAAGGAAGATTGTCTTTTGCTATTATCACGTATATCAGTTTTTATCAGTACATCAGTATTTTCTTTTAAAACCCAATGTATTGAACCTCTTCGTCAATATCAACACCCAATTCATTTCGTAATCTAGTTTTTACCAAGCTAATCAATTGAGCCACATGGTCAGCAGTTGCGTTGTCATGATTTAGAATAAAATTTGCATGCTTGTCAGAGACCATAGCTCCACCGAGCTTAAGCCCTTTTAGGTCTGCCTCTTCTACCAAACGAGCCACAGGCAACTTACCTTTTATTTCCCATTCTTTATATTTTTCATGCTCTTTTGGATCGAAAATTAAATTCTTAAAAGAACAACCTGCGCTCGGATAAGCCAATGGTTGCTTGGCGCAACGAGAGCCCCATTCTTTTTGGATCTCTTTCATTTTTTCCTCGGCCTTCACATCAGGTTCAAGCTCAAATCTAATCTCGGCAATCACCCAAGTTAATTCTTTCTTGAAAACACTTTCTCTATAAGCGAATTCACATTCTTCTTTGGTTAAGATCTTTAGAGAAACTTCATCAACATTAATAACAATCACTTCAACCTCTTTTACAAAATCTCCAAGCCCTTTACCGTAAGCGCCAGCATTCCCACGAACACCACCACCAACTGTACCAGGAATATTGGCTGCAAATTCTAGGCCGCCTAAACCTTGTTTTACAATCTCACGCACCATGTACATAAGGTTTGCGCCAGCAAAAGCAGTTACAGTATTGCCGTTAACATCGATTTTTCCTTTTTCAGTTTTTATAACTAATCCGTCGAACCCTTTGTCCGCCACCAAGATATTACTCCCACCGCCAAGTAGGAAATATTTCAAATCAAACTCCTTACAAGCTTGAATCGCTCGTAACAGTTCTTGTTTGTTTGTAACTCTAACAAAAAATTTGGCGGGACCGCCAATTCTAAAAGTGGTGTGATTTTTTAGTAGTTCGTTCTCTACTACCTCCAATCCGATTTTCTTTTCTAATGCCTCTTTCATACTTATATTATATCAAGCAGAAGAAGATTCTCAAAACTTTATCTTAACTTTCTTTTTAGCTGTTTTTGTATAACCTTTAGCTGATTTCGCCCTAGACATCTGACCAGCCAAAGTACCTGAAGTTTTCGAAAATTTCTTCTTTTCTTGTTGTTTAATTCTAGTTTTCTTCTTTAATTGTCTCTCTTCTCCCTCCATAGCTTTAACGTTTTAATCTGACACTTTTTCTTTTAAAACTATCTGATCTGCAATCTTATAAATGTTCCCTGCTCCCATAATCAACACAACATCATCTTCCTGAACCATATTATTGATCTTGAGCAAAGTATCATCTATTGAATCAACATAATGTATTTCCTTGATAGGATCATCGTCACCCATGGCTAAAGCCATATCCTTTGAACTAATTTTTGTCTCGCCATCCTCACGACCAGTCACATCATAAATTTCGGAGAGCACAACAATATTTGCTTTATCAAAACTAGTTAAAAACTCATCAAACATTTTCTTGGTTCTATCTTGTTGATGCGGTTGAAACACGGCAATCAATCTTCGTCCGGGAAAAAATTCTTTTGTCGCCTCAATCGTACTCTTTACAGATGTTGGGTGATGAGCGTAGTCCGAAACAACTGTAAACTTATCATTTTTTACTATTTCAAATCTTCTCCAAATACCAGTGTATTGTTTTATACCTTCACGAATAACTCCAACAGGAATATCTTGACTCAAAGCATAACTAATTGCTGCCAATGCATTGTAGATATTAATATCACCAGGAATGTTTAATTCAAATTGCCCCAAACTTTGTCCGTAAGCAACTATCTCAAAAACTTGCTTGCCTGGTGCTTTGTGAATTTTATTGGCCCAAACATCCGCCCCATGAATTAACCCAAAGCTAACCTTCTTGCACTTTGGCTTTTGCATTTCGCGGATATTAACATCGTCATTGTTATAGATCAAAATATCGTCCTCACTTTTTAGCGAATTAATATATTGCTGAAAAGTTTGAACAATATGATTGATGTCTTTGAAAAAATCTAAATGATCTTCTTCAATATTAGTCAAAATAATACAATTCGGTTGAAGCAACAACATATGAGCTCGGTACTCACAAGCCTCTACCAAAAATGTGTCTGACTTTCCAGCTCGAAAGTTTGCGCCAAGCATTTCATAGTGAGAGCCAACAATCACAGTTGGATCTTTCTCTGCATTAATCAAAATCCCAGCCAACATAGCCGTTGAAGTTGATTTTCCATTGGTTCCAGAAACAGCGATTGTATTATATTTCCGGCTAATTTCACCGATCATTTCGAAATAACTTTTTTGCATCAAATTCAATTCTTTAGCCTTTTGACGTTCTTCATTTTCAGCTGGTACAGCGGAAGAGTAAACAAACAAATCATTATTAAAAGTTACATTTTCTGCCTTTTGTTCATAGTGAACTTGAGCACCTTTTCGAGCTAAATCTTCTGTAACTTCTGACTTAACACAATCAGAGCCTTCAACTTCTACACCTCGATCAATAAAAAATCGGGCAATGGCTGAAACGCCGATACCCCCGACTCCTGAAATATATACTTTTTTGATTGATTCTATATCCATATCTACTCTAATTTTATCCTAAATTAATAGAAAAATCAACCAATAAAAATCTCCCCGCAGCCTTGGACTACAGGGAGACATATCATGATCAGCGATTCTTGCGCCGCTGGAACTGAGACGTGAACTCTTCACGAAGAAGAAGATCTTCGAGACCCACCATGAACTGCGCGTGTCGGGTTACTGAAGTGTACTGCAACTCGACGTAAACCCAACTCTTCGGATCAGAATTTGTGCCCCCAACCCGAACGAGTCCACGAACCAGCCATCCTTCATGCCCCTTTACACGGAAAACTTCTCGGAGAATATCTTTCGGATCCTTGCTTGAGTGCTGATGATCAACACCGAGGATCAGAAAGGGGAAAGAAGCGTGCTCAATTGCGACACCGCCTTCACCTCTTCGACAACGCTCAAACGTGAAAGTCACCATCTCCATGGTAAGCAAACGACCAGTCAGAGTCTCTTTGTTGGGTCCGGCATTACCGACGTAGCCCCACTCGATTTTCGGCGTCATACGACACCTCCTTTTCTGCATGCGTCCAATTTAGGAGGAACGCTTTCTCCCCATCACTGACCGAGGTCAGCCGACCTGCTCATACAAGCAGGATTTAAGAGAAAACTTTATAAAAAAAGAAAGATCCTGTCAAGACGAACAAGAACTTATCGACTGTCGCTTTTTCGTTCGCCACCTGTAAAGGTTAGCGCCCGACCCACTTTTGTAAGCAAAAGTTGGCAAAACTTCTGGGGTTCCGCAATTGGCGCTCGTTGATTATAGTTTTATGCAATTGCTTTGGCCAAGGCTCCACCCCAGACCCCGCCACAATTGCAAATTGAGTAATAAAAAAATAGCCCCGCCGTTGGCGGGGAGACTTAGCAACATATAATTTACTAAAACTTTAGAATCCTAGGTTTAATATTTTTGTTACGGCCAAAATAGCCTTTGCAGTTAACATCGCCACAATTGCATTTACGATAAACACCTTTGACCTCAGTCAAGTCGTAGTTGCAAACCAGTTCTTCGCCGGGATAAATATCTTTGACAGCAATTAAAACAGGATCTGGTCGCTCTATATCTAGAAGAACATTTGGAATGCAGCCATGATTCACATAATTCAAAACATCATCATCATTTACATACTGGCCATTACCAACATAGGCATGCCTTTTGAAATTCTCATAGCGAATTTCATGCATGGGAATTTTATAGACTTCATCACCTTTTTCAAATTTCTTTTTTGCAAAAGTTCCTTTACCTTGAATCTTGCTAGATTTTTTTTCTAACTCATCTGACTCCATCTGGGCAACTGTGACCAAATTATCGCCACACAACCAACAAGCTTTCTTGCCAGCCTTGGAATAATAATTTTTTACAACTTTAAATCCATTTTTTTCTACCAATTTTTTTATTTCTCGTTTTGTAAATGCATAATAATACAAATCAGCCTGAGTCTTGCCACTTTTCCAGGTCGTCATCACATCTTTGAAACGAGTAACCAATAATTTATATTTAACAGCTGTTTTTTGTCTCCAAACTGATTTCTTGCGCTTCACGTTCCACATATCCCAATTAACCATTAACAATCGACCTCCAGGATTTAAAACCGATTTAATTTTTCTAATGGCCGCCTCATGCATTTCTTTTGGAAAATGATTTAAAACAGATACACAAAAAATAACATCAAATTTTTTATTCAAGGAATCAAGATCCATTACATCCACCACCTGGAACTCTTCATCTGGATATCTCTTTTTTGCTTCTGCAATCAACCCTTCACTAAAATCAACTCCAAGATATTTTGTCTGTGCACTTTTAAATACCTCTAACAAGCGACCATTACCACAACCAACATCCAAAACAGAATCACCGGTTTGAACATACTGTTTCAAAGCTTTTAGATCTTCCCAAATAAAAGAGCGGGTCTGAGAAAATAAACCAGCAATTTTATTATAACTTTCTTTGTTTTGTGAAACTAATTGATTCATGCTATTAATGATTTACTCTTTATCAAATAAGGATACGGCAGAAAGAATAATACTGCAAGCTACACCAAGTACTATCAATCCCCAACCTATTGGTAAAAGGGAAAAAGGCTCAATTAATGTTCCATCTATAGCGACTTCTGCCCCAATTACATTATAAGTAATAAAACAACCAATCCCAAGAACAAGTGGGATTAGGGCTACTAAATAAATCTTTTTCATAAATTGCAATTAAAAAATAAAACTTATTTTCAGGCAAACTCATTTTTAACTTTATAAAACTTTAGCTTTTTTAATAATCATCAAAATTACTATTCCAGAAACCAATGTTGTGGCACCAATAACAAACAAAGCTTGAACAAGAGTATAAACATCCGCAATCCATCCAAAAATTGGAATAATAGCAGAATACAGCAATCTACCAACAAAACTCTCAGCCGACAAAACAGTTGCCCGAATATTTGAACTCGTTAACTTATTTATATAATCAGTTACGACTGCGTTTTTAAAACCTCTTACAAATTGTTGAATAAAACAAAAGGAAAAACTAAAAAGAAAAACAAAATTACTCATCAAAAAATAACTAACCGCCACCAACAAGACCAGCATAGCCAAAGAGTACTTTTGGCCAAGTTTTTCTTCCAACTTATGAGCATACTTTGACGAAAAAGCAGCCACCACCTGAAAGCTCGCGAAGACTATGCCGAAATACGCGATATCTAAACCTGAAATTTTAAAATATGGCTGATACAACCACAAAGCGGCTTGATTAAAAGCATAAACAACGCCAGAATAAACAATAATCCATCTTAATTTTTTATTTGGGATAAGCTTAACTTTTACAATTTCAAGTAATTCCTTTATATATCCCTTTTCAAAAATAAATTTATGTCTTGTAGGTTCTTTCATTGAAATCGCCAGCGGAATCATGAAGGCAAAAAATGGAATTGAAGCATAAAGAGTATATCTCAAATCTATCTTTGCTATAAAACCACCTAGAACACTCGACAAAGCCAAAGCCAACATCCCATAAAAAAGAGAGTTACCCCATATTTTTTTGTATTGTTTTTCTTCACCAAGGTCCTGAAGAGTATCGTATACAAATGCTGAAGTTGTACCCGAATTAAAAGAAACAGATAAAGAAAAAAATATTTCCGCAACAAGAAAATGAAAAAAATTATACCCTAAACCATATATAGTTATAGCAATCAAACCAGTTATACCACCAAAAACTAAGGTTTTTTTTCTACCCTGAACATCTGCAAAATAACCAGTTGGAACCTCAAGAGCTACAGCCAAAAAGGAAAATACAGATTGTAAAATCATAACTTCAGTCAGACTTAAACCATTATCTTGCCAAAAAAGAACCATAACCGGTACAGAAAAAAACATACCAGAAAGAATCTTATACAAATAAAACTTCCAAATATTCTTTCTTAAATTCTGTGTTTCTAATTCTTTATTATTCATAAATGATCATAAAATCACCAAAAAATAACAACCATCAACTATTTTTTTTCAAAAGACTAATCAATTGGATGTCCAAGTTCTTTTGTTTTGTTTTTCAACTTCTCTGAAGTATCAACAATATTATTATTCCATTTGAAAGTGTCAATATCATTTTTCTTTAATTCCTCCTTATTCTCCATAAAAAACGTATAGAATTCATTCAAATGATTAATTTGAGTGTCAGCAAAATCAAGATAATTTTTCTCTGAATCAACCTCCCCCCGATCTAGCAAAGCCAATAACACTCCGATTTCAGCATTCTCCTTATTAAATAGCACAGAATGTTTATTAAACTCTTCCACCACTGGATCAAGCTTTATAATTGCTTCCTCTGGAATTGGAACTTCTGGAGTTACTCGAACGGCTTCCTCACCCATCACTCCATCTTGCCCTCCTGTTTTAACTTCTTTATCAACACAGCCAGTCACCAATAACAAACTAAGAATTGGTAATACGAGCAAACCTGCTTTTAATTTTTTCATAATATTTTTTATTTATTATTTTCTACCTTATCCTTAATAATACTATTTTTAGCCTCAAAAATCAAAATAAAAACTCCCAGCTAGCTTGGCCAGCGGGGAGTTCACCTGTCTAAAAGTCCTTGCGAAATTCCAATCCATGACTTGAAAACCCCAGTCGGGTATAGAGATCATGGACCCGATCATTACTGTGACGACTGGTTGTCAACAGCTTGTAACAACCTTCTCTCTTCGCCATCTGAAGAATCTTTCGGACGAGTTTGGTTCCACCCCCATGACCACGATGCTCTTCCTCGATAAACACATCCTCCATCAGGCCGAAAGGCTCGTCGTGAAGATCGTTCGTCATGAGGTAAAGATAGGCATGACCAATCTCGACCCCAGCCTTTCGAAGAGAAAATCGAATGCCGCGACTCTGTATCAGGTTTTCCCTTATCATCTGCCCGCCTTTCCTTGCGTAGCAAAGATTCTGCCGGTCCAGTGAGTACGTCTCAAAGCCTCTTGGATACGACGATGCTGGTCTCCGACAGAGCCAGCCAATGCGCCAGCTACCACAGCCTGTTGAAGGCGAAGCTGAACAGCCACCTTATCCTCCGACATAGCAGTCCAGATCACTCGAGTGTCTCGAGCCAGTTCCAGCTCGTGGACCAACATGTCTACGTTCTGATACTCGGGATCACGCAACATGCACGCCACGTAACCATCGGCCAATCCCTTGATGCTTTTGCAAGCCAAGTATGGCACTGGTCCATAGAGAGCCTTGTCTTTCTGAGCAACCCAACGATGAAGATCAGTCATGATCACTGGCGGTGTATCGCCACTCACACCATTGGATAAAAGCCCATAGACGGGACAATTCGCGCAATCGCCACGACACTGACTCACACTCTTGGTCTCGTAGATCAGACGCCACTCACGCCAGTTGGTCAGCCAAACCCGACGCATATTGCCCCGCTGCAGAGCTACTATCTTCTGCGTGAGCCAAAGAGCCTTATGCATTTCTGCCTCTGTCGGCGGTCGACTCGGTTCCATTTGCACCTCCAGCATGTTTGACTTTAAGCGTGATTCAAGAGATAATATACCTGATAAATCATCAATTCACTTTATGAAAAATTTTATAAAATTGCAAGTTTTTTTGTTAGTTTTTTCTTTTTTTATTATTCCTCAAAATGCTGAAGCGGCCAGCTTTCATAGCGGAAAAATTTACCTTCAAGTTGAGAAGAATGGTGAAGCCTGGTATGTTAATCCAGTCAATGCCAATCGATACTACCTTGGCCTGCCAGATGATGCTTTTAATATAATGAGAAACTTGGGACTTGGAATTTCAGATGACCATATTGCTCAAATCCCAGTTGGCCTTCTTCCTTTTACCGGAACTGATTATGATCAAGATGGTTTGCATGATGATTTGGAAATTGCACTTGGTACAAAAGTTGATAATCCTGATTCTGATAATGATGATTTTTCTGACAAAACTGAAATTGAAAATTGGTTTAATCCAAACGGCACAGACAAGTTAATCACTAACACTGCCCTAATTAATCAGTTAAGAGGTCGTATATTACTTCAAGTAGAAAAGAATGGTGAAGCTTGGTATCTAAATCCAGATGACGACAAACGATATTTCCTTGGTCGTCCAGCTGACGCTTTCAACATTATGCGTTCACTCGGTATTGGAATCACAAATGTAAACCTTGGACATATTTACGAAGACTATATTGGCAAGGATCAAATAGTTGCCGACCACTACAAAATTAAACATCCAGATTCTTGGGAAGTCAGCGTAAGTGACAAGAAAACCACAGTAAACAGCAAGCCAGTTGTTCATTCCTTTCACGCAGAAGAACGTTCTGGAGCTGCGATTCTAGACGTATACGTTTACCAACAAAGTGGTACAAGATCTTTTGCCTTGAGTGAATTCACTGTCAAAAGTACCAGCTATGATCCAAAAAAGACAAGCGAGGATTTTATCTTCGACGTAAAACCAGCCAGAAAACAAACACTAAAATATAGTACAATTGCAGAATTCAAAAATATTACCTACTACAAGGGAAAAAGAATTTACATGCAAGTCATGGTCAGTCCCCAAAAAGTAATTGAATTCAAGTTTTCCATTCCTTACGAAGAAGAAATCAATAACTACGAACAAATTTTTAATCGAATGATCGAAGATCTAGAAATATATTACTAATGGATACAATTCACGAACAACTAATACGCAAGCTCGGCAAACTAAAAGTAAAAAATCTTAATCGTCTCAACAAGATTAAACGCAAGTTTGCTAGCGAACATAGGCTCGGCATGATTTCAAATGCCGACCTTTTGTCTGTATACAGGGGCTTATTAAAAAAGAAAAAGATTGAACAAAATAAAGATTTAGAAGCGCTTTTGCAAAAAAGAAAGATCCGAACTCTATCTGGAGTCGCACCCGTAGCGGTATTAACCAAGCCATACGAATGTCCTGGCCAATGCGCTTACTGTCCCTCTGAAGACGACATGCCAAAATCTTATCTTTCCAACGAACCAGCTGTTATGAGAGCCCAATTAACTGACTTTGATCCTTTTGATCAAGTAAAGGTTCGGATTAGAGCTCTAACAGAAAACGGTCACAACACCGACAAGATCGAGTTGATTGTCATGGGTGGAACCTGGTCTTACTTTCCTAGACAATATCAAAATTGGTTTATAAAGAAATGTTTTGATGCTTGTAATCCACGAACAGCAAAAACATTAGAACAAGCTCAAAAATGGAATGAAAAAGCTAAACACCGAATTGTAGCGATTACACTTGAAACAAGACCAGACTATATTGATGAAACAGAAATTAAGTACTGGCGAAAACTTGGTGCCACCAAAGTTGAGCTTGGAGTTCAAACTTTGAACGACAAAGTTTTAAAATTAAACAAACGTGGACATGGCGTTGACGCAGTCATAAAAGCTACTCACCTTTTCAAGCAAGCCGGTTTTAAAATTGCTTATCACATGATGCCCAACTTGCCAGGCGCAACTGTGAAGACAGATCTAGATGACTTCCACAGACTTTTTAATGACCCAAGTTTCCAGCCAGACCTTTTAAAAATTTATCCAACAGTTGTTACTCAAAATTCTGAACTATTCAAATGGTGGCAACAAGGTAAGTACAAACCTTATTCTGACAAAGTTTTATTCAACTTACTTCTTGAAATGAAGTTAAGCGTGCCTGATTACGTCCGAATCATTAGATTGATTAGAGATATTCCAAAAGAAAGCATTGAAGCTGGAAATATTGTGAGTAACTTGAGAGAAGATCTTCAAAATGCAATTCATGATCAGGGCAAGCGCTGTAAATGTATTCGTTGTCGAGAAGCCAGAGAAGATGTTTCTGATCTCGAAAAAGCAAAACTAGCAATTGAAAAATATCCAGCATCTGACGCCACAGAATATTTTCTTCAGTTTACTTCAAAGAACAAGCGTAAGCTATATGCTTTCCTTCGATTAAGATTGCCAAGCAAAGACGAGAAAGCTTTTATTCCAGAACTTGAAGGCACCGCCATGATTAGAGAAGTGCATACTTATGGCAAGCTGATTCCGTTAAAGGGCAAAGAAAAAGGCATTCAACACATGGGCTTTGGCACACGACTGACAAAAGAAGCTGAAAAAATAGCTAAGGAAGCAGGTTTTTCAAAGATGACTGTAATTTCTGGAGTCGGTGTTCGAGGTTTTTATCGTAAACTTGGCTATAGACTAGAAGGTACTTATATGACAAAGAAGATTTAAACTTTGCCAAAACCGCCGTTTTTCGCTAAAATCAGAATAGTATTCATGCATAAATTCTTTAAGATTGTCATATGAAAATGTACTCAACAGCCCAATATTCTGGGGGCAAAAACAATAACTACTACAAGAAGCCTTTTATTAAAACAAAGGGTTTTTATATTCTCGTAATTCTTGGGTTAATCATTGTAACCTTTGTGTCCTGGTCTATAACCCGGACAGAGAATATTCAGGAAGAAGTTGACCAAAAATTCACCGACCAAGAATCTGTTCCAAGCCTAGCCGCCAAAGTAACAATGGCAGCTGGAATTCTAGAATTAAAATCACCGGAATCAGACTGGGTAGAAGTCACAGAAAATTATCAGATAACAGCTGGTGACAAACTTCGAACAAAGGACGATTCAAAAGCGATTGTGGAATTGCCAGACAAAAGTTTGATCCGACTTTCAACCAACGCAGAAGTTTCATTCACAGAGCTCGGACTGGCTGACATTATTATTGAACAAAATCGAGGAACAGCTGCGCACAGAGTTAATGACAAGTCGCCGGCTATTTATAGAGTAAAAAATGGCAACACAGAATTAACTGCGCTTGGCACTGCCTTTAATGTAAAAGTTGAGGGGCACGTCACCTATTTAACTGTCACAGAAAATCGAGTCAAAGTAAAAGTTTACAAGGATGACGAAATTGAAAGCATGAGAACTATCCAAGAAGGAATTCAAGCTACAGTCAATCCAACCTTAGCGACTGACAAGATAATTAAATCAGAAGATGTTTCAGCTGGTGATCTCTTGGCCAGTAGCTGGTACACCTGGAATCTAGAACAAGACGAAGAAAAGAATTTCTACACCGGACTTTTTGCAGCTGCGACAAAATTAGTAATTACTGAACCAGCACAAAGCGAATTCACCACCGACAAAGAAGCTGTCATGATCAAAGGTGTCACAGACCCAGGCGCTGATATTTTTATCGAGGGTAATGAAGTAAAAAACAACAATGGAAATTTTGAATTAAATTATAAACTTAGTACTGGTGATAACGAGATTACAATTACTGTAAAAAAAGATAAAAATTTGAACAAAAAGATTTTGAATGTAAAATCTACTTTAGAAGAAGAGAAAACGATTACTTTAGAAGGAGAAGTCAAAGATTCAGTTGCTACCCTAGAATGGGAATCAGCTGGCTTGGGAGACATTGAAAGTTTCAAAACTTTAATGGGAAAAACCAAAGGTGTGCTCACCTATCCAACAGAAGATTATGATACGCGAGGAAAAGACACTTCAAAGGATGTTTGGAAAGATCTAGAAGATGGTGAATATTCCTTCCGAGTTTGTGCCTATATAGAGGCGCAAGGCTGTATTGCTTACAGCAATCAAGTTAACTTGGTAATTGGTGGAGATGAAGTTGCCTCTGACGAACCAACTGATGAAACTACAAAAGAAAAGACTGGCACAATCAGCCTACAAACATCAAAAACAAACAATACAATTTCATTGACTTGGAGCACTAGTGACAACATGGATACATCTGATGGTTTCCGCACGCTTCTTTCACAAAGCGCAGATCCAACCTATCCTGGAGCTTCGACTCATATTTTAAAACACTACAAGACAGATACTTGGACAAGTCTCAATCCTGGGACTTACTACCTTCGAACTTGTCTGCTAGATGGTGACTCTTGCGTTGTCTACAGCAACACTACTACAGAAATAATTGAGGTAGGTTCTCAAGCAACTTTGATTCTGTCTGGCTCAACTGATTTGGCAACTGTTACTTTGAACATAATCCCACAGAATGTACCGGCTGGAACAAAGTATATTGTCATGATGAATGAAAAAGCTAATGTTCAATTCCCCGCCAAAGAATATAGAGTTACCACATCAACAAGTTATGCTTGGACTGGCCTAACACCAAATACAACCTATTATTTCCGAGCTTGCCTGAAAGATGGTGACACTTGTGGCGCGTATAGCAATGAGTATTCAACAATTATTAAATAAAAAACACCCCACTCGACTTGGTCGAATAGGGCGTTGGGCACAGGTGTGCTAGAGGATGCCGCAATCTCCCTCGTTGGGAATCCAAAGCATCAGCAGCTTGAAGTCAGGCTTGTAGAAATCGCTTTTCAAAAGAGGCATGAGGGACACCAACGTGCCATCATGAAAGGTCATCACTTGGCTAACATGACCTTTGAGCTCCTTTCTCTCACCGTCCACCATGCATGGAATCGTCACATACAGATGAAGATGATCGACGTACTGGCGAAACTTGATGTCAGCCACATCAGCTCGACGAATCTCTTGCTGAAACTGCCACGGGCTCCGAGGATGCCCATGCTTGTCATAGATCTGAGCTGCGCTCCTTTCTTTGGCCATAGGACTCTCCCACAGTTGCGTCGATTGGTTCTTCCAAACAACACATGAGATTACCACCTTGTATCTACTAAGTCAATATTATATTAAAATAAAAAACACCCCGATCGACTTGGTCGAAAGGGGCGTTCAGCTTACCTGGGTAAGCTAAGTGAGGATGCCGCAGGATCCGTGAGGCGGAATCCATAGTAAGAGCGACGGCCAAGAAGTCGAGTTAAAAATGTCGTTGGTCATGGTGACCAACTCCACCAACGTCCCACTCGGAAAGATCGTCACCCGCTCGACGCCAACCACGAGAGTGCGCGTCTGCCCCAGAAAGCGAACCGGAAAATGCAGTTCGAGATCGCACAGAAGTGCGTGCTCAAAACTGATAAGTGTCACGAGACGTCTCTGGATGTGCAGGAACTGACGTTCCGGCGTCCGAGGGAATCCGTCCGGGTTCAAAACCCGCTGCTTGTACGTTTGTCTCATGAATCCAATCCAATCCTCTTTGCAAGTTCACTCACCTGAGAAACACCAAAAGATATCATTTTAAATAACTTTTGTCAATACAGGATATGATTTACAGCCTAAAACTAGGAAAACTTATTTACTTTGGTTCCTAATCCGGACTTTATACTTTTAACTTTATAAATTATTAATATAAATATATGGAATTAAAATATCTAAAAAACCAAGATCCAAAAATCGAAGAAGCAATCCAAAACGAATTAACTCGTCAACAAAATGTGATTGAGTTAATCCCCTCTGAAAACTTTGTGACTATGCCAGTCCTAGAAGCCCTAGGTAGTGTATTAACCAACAAGTATTCAGAAGGTTATCCTGGTAATCGTTATTATGGTGGCACAGAGAATGTTGATGTTGTGGAACAGCTAGCCATTGACCGAGCCAAGGAAATTTTTGGAGCTGAACATGTAAATGTTCAACCACTGTCTGGTGCGCCAGCCAACATTGCTGTCTACTTTGGACTCCTAGAACCGGGCGACACAATTTTAGGCATGGACCTATCTCATGGCGGCCATTTGACTCACGGCCACCCAATTACTCACATGGCAAAAGTTTTTAACTTTATTCGTTATAAGACTGACAAAGAAAGTGGTTTGATTGATTATGATAATTTGAGAGAGATGGCTCTAGAGCACAAACCAAAACTTATCCTAGTTGGTTATTCTGCTTATTCTCGAGAAATTGATTATCAAAAAGTTCAGGATATTGCGACAGAAGTTGGAGCGTTAACCATGTCAGACATGGCACACATCGCTGGTCTAGTGGCTGGTGGCGTGATGAACAATCCTGTACCGATTTTTGATGTCGTGACAACTACAACTCACAAAACATTAAGAGGTCCTCGTGGCGGTATGATTCTTTGCAAAGAAAAGCACGCCAAGAAAATTGATAAATCAGTTTTTCCTGGTTTTCAAGGTGGCCCTCACGAGCATAATATTGCAGCCAAAGCGGTTGCCTTCAAAGAAGCGCTACAACCAGAGTTCAAAGTATATGCCAAGCAAGTTGTAGCCAATGCGAAAGCTTTGGAAAATGTATTAAAGGAAAGAGGCTTCAAAATTTGTTTCAACACAACAGAAAATCACTTACTGCTAATTGATGTCACAGAAAAAGGAGTCAGTGGTCGAGAAGCTCAAGACTTGTTAGACGAAGTGGGAATTACTTGTAACAAAAACATGATCCCAGACGACCCTAGAAGACCCATGGATCCATCTGGTATCAGAGTTGGGACTCCAGCTATGACATCTAGAGGTTTTGTAGAAGCTGACTTTACAGAGGTTGGTGAATTGATCACGCGAACGATAGAAGGCAAAGACAATCCAGAAGAATTGGCGCAAGTAAAACAAGACGTTTTAAATCTTACAAATAAATATCCACTCTACCCAGAGTTATCATAAGTATGTCTATAATCGAGAACAAAGTTATTGATGGCAAAGGACTTAGCGAAAAATTTATTCGTGAAGTTAGAGATGAAGTTGTTGCCAAGAACGAATTAAAAGGTTTAGCTATTCTTTTAATTGGTGATGATCCAAGTTCAGAGCTTTATGTTAAATTAAAAAACAGAGCTTGTGATAATTGTGGTATCCCCTTTCACAAATATTATTTTGACAAAGAGGCTGATGAAAAAGATATTCTAGAGACAATTGAATTTCTAAACAATGACAATGAAACAGCTGGAATGCTAATTCAACTACCATTGCCAGAAAAATTTGATACAAACAAAATCATTAGTGCGATGGATTATAGAAAAGACATTGACGGCTTTCATCCAGAAAACAGAAAGAGCATGGAAGCTTGCAACTTCCGAGTTTTGCCACCATTACCACTCGGCATTGTAGAAATGGTTAATGCCACTGGTGAAAAAATTGAAGACAAAAATATTGTTATCCTTTGCAATCACAAACTTTTTGGAGATCCGTTCAAATGTGTTTGGGGTGGAAAAAATCAGATTGACATTATGACCATGGATGATGCCGACTGGCAGGACAAAGTGGCTGATGCAGACGTACTAATCGTTTCCATTGGACTTCCCTATTTCATAGAGAAAGATATGATCAAAGAAGGTTGTATTATTATCGACGTTGGGATCAACAAGCTAGACGATGGTGAGATCGTAGGCGATGTAAACTTCGCAGATGTGATCGACAAAGCTGGCTTTATTTCTCCTGTGCCAGGTGGAGTTGGGCCGATGACGATCGCTATGTTACTAAAGAATTTGCTAAAGATACAGGAATAAAAGCACACAGTTTATCAACTTGTGAACACGCCTGAAATATAATAAGATAGAAACACAATCGACTCCCCACTGTCTAGCCGTATTTAATACGGTGTCCAGACCATTCTCAACATTTGTTCTGAATCGACTGGTTGCCGCATCAAGTGCGGCAAGACAAGCCAAAAAACAACTCTCAACTGTCTCACCGTATTTAATACGGTGTCCAGACCATTCTCAACATTTGTTCTGAATCGACTGGTTACCGCATCAAGTGCGGCAAGACAAGCCAAAAAACAACTCTCAACTGTCTCACCGTATTTAATACGGTGTCCAGACCACTCTAGAAGATTAACTCTGAAAAGCTTCTGTCTATGTCAAATGAACCACTCGCAAAAGTCCCGCCACATAACCTAGAGGCAGAGCAATCCTTGCTCGGGTCTCTTTTGATCGACAAAGAAGCTTTCGACAAGATTGCTGATATTTCCAACCCAGAGGATTTTTACAAAGACGCTCATCGAAGCATCTTTTCTTGCATGCAAGAGTTATACTCAAAGCAAGAACCGATTGATTTATTGACTCTAACTAATGCTCTAGACGAGAAAACTCTTTTGGAAAAGATTGGTGGCCGAAGTTATCTAGCTAGTCTATCTAACATCGTGCCAACCTCTGCTCACATCGTTCAATACGCAAATATTATTAGAAAGAAATCTACATTGCGTAGATTGCAAACTACAGCTGGAGAGATTGGTGCGTTAGCCCTAGAAGAAGACAATGATATTGACGATCTACTAGACATGGCCGAGCAAAAACTGTTTTCTGTTTCCCAAAGATTCATGAAGCAAACATTCTCACCTATCAGTAGTATTCTAGGTGCCACCTTTGATAGAATTGACGAGCTCCACAAAAGTACTGGTAAGTATCGTGGTATTCCAACTGGATTTACCCAACTAGATAATTTAACATCGGGTCTACAAAAATCTGATTTGATTATTCTAGCGGCGCGTCCGTCAGTTGGTAAGACAGCTCTAGTATTGGATCTCATGAGAAACATGTCTGTTCAATCAAAAGTGCCCGTAGGTATATTCAGCTTGGAAATGTCAAAGGAGCAATTGGTAGATAGATTGCTCTGCGCCCAAGCCAACGTAGATCTATGGAAGCTCCGATCTGGAAAACTTTCTGATCAAGAGGACGATGATGACTTTCCTAGAATTGGTCACGCCATGGGAGTTCTTTCCGAGGCGCCAATCTTCATTGATGATTCTGGTACCTTGAATATCATGCAGCTCCGAACAAAGGCTAGACGATTAAAGACAGAACATAATATTGGTTTGATCATTATCGATTACCTTCAGTTGATGGAATCTAGAGCCAATGCCGAGAATCGTGTACAAGCTGTATCCGAAATCTCCAGAGCCCTAAAGGGAATCGCCCGTGAACTAGATATCCCAATCGTGGCTCTGTCCCAGCTGTCTCGTGCGGTAGAACAAACCAAGCCAGCTATTCCAAAACTATCCCATCTGCGTGAATCTGGATCTATCGAGCAGGACGCCGACATTGTATTGTTCATCTACAGAAAAGCAGCCGATAGAAATTACAGGCCAGAAGAATTAACGGCCCAAGAAAAACATTCAGGTGAATTACATATTGCCAAACACAGAAATGGTGCCACCGGACTCGTCAAACTATTCTTTGACGCCACCAAGGCCAGTTTCAAAAACATTGATAACCAAAGAGCTGAATAAAAAATATTAAATTTAATTAGACACTATGTTCGACAAACTAAAAATGATGAATCAAGCGAGAAGCATGCAAAAGAAAATGGAAGGTGAATCTTTTACAGAAGAATTCCAAGGCGTGCAAGTTATCATCAATGGGAAACAAGAAGTTCAAGATATTAAAATCAACAACGAAGAACTATTATCAGATACAAACAAGTTAGAAGGTGCTCTAAGAGATGCCATCAATAACGCTGTAAAGAAATCACAAATGGCGATGGCCGAGAAGATGAAAGAAGAAATGGGTGGGATGTTTGGAATGTAATAGAATAGTGTATGCCGAGTTATCCACAAGCGATAGAAAACTTAATCAAAACGTTTAGTATGTTGCCGGGCATTGGTCGGAAGACAGCTGAACGTTTTGTTTTTTATTTATTAAAAAGACCAAAAGGAGAGATCCACCGCTTTTCCGAGCACCTAAAAGAGCTCCACGACAACCTTCATCTCTGCCCAGATTGCTTTAATTTTTCTGGACAGCAGGGTCAGTGTGGGATTTGTCGGAATTCTAGTCGGGATCCGCAAGTAATCTGCGTTGTAGAGGAGATTCACGACCTAATCATGATCGAGAATACAAATGAACACAACGGAGTCTATCACGTCTTAGGCGGCAAGATAGACCCAATAGAAGGCATCATGGCAGCCAACCTAACCGTCAAAAAATTAGTCGAACGTGTTCAGTCAAATAATGTCCAGGAAATAATCCTAGCTCTCAATCCTGATATTCAGGGAGAAGCGACAATCCTCTATCTCAAGAAATTGTTTGCGACTGTGCCGGTGAAGATTACTCTGCTTGCTAGAGGTTTGCCGATGGGGAGTGATATTGAGTATGCGGATGAGATTACGTTGAGTAATGCTTTGAAGGGGAGGAGGGAAATTAGATAAATTATATAACAAAAAAACTAGCCGTGGTGGCTAGTTTTTATATAATCTCTAATTAAGACCTACTAGATTACTTTCCTTTAGTTTATAACCTCTAATTTTATAATTATTCTTTATCCACACATAATAATCTTCAATATACCTTGGAGAAAGGTGCTTTAATATCTGTTCTCCCACTGGAGACAACTGATAAAAAGATGGTAGACTCAATGTTGTTACTCTTTCATTTTCAATAGAATACAATATCTTTTCAGAAAAATAGGACAATGCATAATCTTCTATATTTTGTTTTTCAGCATTCCAAGTCATTGGATTTGGAAAAAACAAGCCTAAGCTTTGCAATAATTGTAATTTGCCAAAATCAATGTTTTTTTCTTTCATGAATTTTTCTAAAGAATGACCACTCGAAAATAAAAAAGCCGGAAGATGATCACCATTTATCAAAAAGCAACAAATATCTTCAAATATATTAAGAGTCTTTTTATCAAGCATTTTAATAACTTGCAAAGTACTCATTGAATATGTTTCCGGAGAATTATATTCTCCAGCAATTATTTTTGCTATAAGAGTTTGCATTTCGTCATTAGATATTTCTTTTGAGTGCTCTAAAAGTCCCCAAAAAATATCATTATCTTCTGTGATTTTATTTTCTGTAGCTATAATATGTGGAGTTGCTTTAAGTACAATCTTTTCAACATTTGAATATTGCCTATTCATTTTTTTAGCTTCAGCTTGCAACCAAAATGGCTTTTCTAATACTTCCCATCTTGTCATAATCTTATCTGCCGCTATATCACCCTCAGCTTGAAAAACTTTTATAGATTTTCCTGTGTATTTTATAATAATAAAATCTACAAATTTATCTGCTACCTTTGTTAAAACTGCTTGTCCCAAATCTGTAAAAACTTTAGGTACTGGTAATCCCATACTTTTGATATATATTATTTATTCAAACTATTTAAGGTGTACTTCATTTTACTCCAGTCTAATATCTCAAATATTAATATAATATTTCTTTGATTTTCATAAACATAGAATAAATATCCTTGTGGATAGTATATTGACAAATTAGCACATGTGGTGTATACTCTCAGTAGGTGTTTGGAGGGTTCGCCCTCTCACGGCTAATACATAAGCTGTAACCAAGCACCCACAAAGCATCCACCTAAAAGGTGGGTTTTTTGTTTTTAATCTTTTGAGGGATATCCACTATGAAGTTTTCTTCTTTTATTTTCCTTATCAACTCCCCAATATGGGATAATACTCCAAAATACAGGTTGTACATCATGAGCTTCTTTTACAATAACTTTCACACGAACCTCCTCAATTACTGCAATAAATTCATAATATGTAATTTCCTTTAAAATCCTTTCTGTTCGATTATTACTTCTTATTTTTTCAAATCCTTTTGTTTCCATAATACCTTGCAAGGTATTGCTTTTCTCTAACACTTTAGGCGCAAGATGTATCAATTTAAAACGCATATATTGATCTTGTCTAGGCCTTGCTTTTCTAACGTCTTTAAACTTTAAATGTTCCAATCCTTGAGCATTAAAATGCACGTCTTTCTTAAGAAAAGGTGAGCGTATAAAAGTTAAACTCTTATAAACTTCTTCACCTTTTAACCTTACTTCTTCAAAATTTTCTAAATTAAGTGACATACTATAAAATTCATTAATTTGATTTCTCCGCGCCAGCCCTATTGAAGGACTGACGCGCTCATTTCCCCACCTCCCTATAATTACTCGGTCTCATGAATCCATGCCGAGTAATGTAATTTGTAACGTAACTGGTGACGTAGCTGACAACGGTCGGCACCACGCAACTCGCCAACACCTCTGGAGTATTGTTCCACAAGTGAGCAACCAGACTCATCACAAAGGTCATGACTGCAGGCACGAGACTACCCAGAAAGTACGAGATCGGCGCGGAGCGGATCGGCGAGAAGTGTTGGACCACTCTGGCCGTCACGCCTGTCGAGAGAAAACTCGAGATCGCCTGGGCCAGCCCAGCCATCAAGTACTGATTGGAACCGTAGTCCACGTTGACCATCACTGCGACAAAACCATTGAAGGCCGCCGAAACAATGGCAAACTTTACGTTGAACACGTTGTGGTAGATCGCTACCACCTTTTGCCATCGGTTCATTGCGGTCTCCTTTTTGGTTTGACTTTAATATCTTATCATACTGTGGGGGTATTGGAAGGAAATTATTGACAAAAGAGTACATATATGAGAATATATTTTGTTCGAGAATGAGTTTCGAACAACGACCGATGAATCTACATTCATCACGGATAAGGATTTCCTCATGAGCCGCAGAAAAACATCTCCCCGCGTCATCAACGTCATCATGCTCTTCACAGGCATGCTCATCGGCTACGCACTCGTCACGCTGGTCATCAGTCTTTACGACTCGTATCGAGCGAGCCCAGCCACCATCGAAATCTCCACTCAGGAGATCCCGGCGGAGGCAGAGGAGTCACAGACGTGGGATCTGGACATCCCGATCAAGAAGAATGGAAGCCAGTTCATTGGGTTCCGAGTCAAAGGACACATGGCCGCGACTTGGGCACCCGAGTGCTTTAACAAGATCACCGGCCAGGATGAACACGGACATCCCGAAATGCTCATCATGGGCTACGTCGAAGGACCAACCAATTTCCAACTCAAGATCCCGACCGACATCAAGGAGGTCGAGGTCGAGGTCGGCATCCCTGGCGCCGGCGGCCACAAGTTCACCGTCACTCAGTGACGCCCACCCGCGATGCACCATCGCCCCAACCCCTGACAGTGTAAACCACCTTCGGGGGTTTATGCTTTTAAAATAAAAATTCCACCGACAGCTTGGCTTATCGGTGGAACTTGACTCTATGAGAGAGTCGGGACTAGATCAGGCGAGCCACACGAACGCGGCGTTGCGTCCGGTCGCTCCGTGCCTCATCAGGTTGGAGAAGTGCTCGCCCTCTTCCGGATCTCCTCCGGAGCAGACCGTGCACTGGTTGTCAATCTCGATCCGCGACGACGGCACATCATCGCTGATGAGCTGGTTGCGCGCGATCGTTCCGAGATCAACGCCCCACTGGCCGGCGCGGGGTCCCTTCTCGACAGTCAGGATCTCCGGCTGCCACTCACGGATGAGCGGCCAGCGGTCGTCCTCCTGGTTGAGGCCGTAGCAGCAGGACTGCGAGCCAAAGCCCATCCAGAAGTGGTCGATCCGAAGACCGTGGCTGTAAAGCTGATTGACCAACTCCTGCAAGATGGAGCTTCGCCCATCCTTGGAGATCATGGTCATCAGCCCGAGATGCACCAGACCGAACATGCGCTTTCCTGCATCGTTCGGAGTGGTCAGGAAAACCCCGATCGGGCAATCGGCATTGCAGATCGCCACGGGCAAGGTTCCGCTGATCGCGCCATCCGCCTGTGCCGTCGAACGGAAGAACCCGCTCAGCGGCTCGCCGGACACGTCGGGGAAGGTCACGAAATCCCCGAGACGGGCAACCCGATTCGTGAACGCAAGCCGCGGGAACATGATCGCCGGACTCCCCGTAATCTTCTGGAGTCGTGCGAACTGATCAGCGAAGTCTTCCCGTCCGGGATGAACCTCGCCGAAGGCCTTGGTTGTGATGGCCACGTTGAGCTGGCCACCGAAAAGTGATCTCGTCCTGAGATCTTCCATGGAACCCTCCAATCATGGTAACGAACACAAAATTGTGAACATCTTAGTATATCATAAAAAAACTCATTTGTCAATTGTTATTAATATTAAAAAACTCCTTTCGCCAGAAACGAAAGGAGCCATTAAAGAAGTAAATTTACATGTCTTCCATTGCAGGCTGGTCATCAATAAACTCAGCAGGAAGCCCCGCCTTCTTAAAATAATCAACCATGGATTGACAAGCAAATTTTTCAGTAGAATAATGAGTACCCCCCAAAACGTTTATTTTATTTTTTTTAGCAAATTCGTGCACTTTTTGAGAATGTTCATTTTTTATAGTAATCCCTGTTACAAAAGTATTAACACCTGCTTTATGAACATCTTCGAGAATGTCAATATCATTTCCACCACCTGCCACAACAGCAACCATCTGATTCATTATTTTATTATCACCATAATCATACAAGCTAACTTCATGCCCCACAGCTTCTTTGAATTTGTTTTTCAAATCTTGAGCTGTCACTGCATCAATCAAGCCAAAAACCCCACAGAGCGCACCATAATATGGAGCAAAAGATTTCTCTGGTTTAACCCCCAAGGCTTTTGCTAAGGTTACAGTTGTAGAATGCTCACCATAATTATCTAAAGGTACATGCAGATTGTAAATAGAAATTCTTCTGTCCTTAAATTGTTGTAATAATTCACGATCCATTGAATGAAAAACTTCTGGGGCTTTCCTTATATCCCAAATTGCTGGGTGATGAACAAAAAGCATCACATCTTGAGCTCCGTCATCCAATATTTTCTGCATAATTTTTCGTGACGGAAAAACCGCAGTATATACATGATTAATTTCTATAGCAAAATCACAAACCAACCCCATAGATCTTTCTTTGAAATTATCACTAATAAAGTCATCAACCGGCCCCATATACTCTGCCCATTTATCACTCATCTCGGAAGTTATAAAATCTTTCTCAAGCTGTTGGTATAATTGAGTTGCTTTCATAATATTTCTTCTATTTATTATATTTAAAGCTTAGCAAACTATAAAGAATAAAAAAACTCCTCACCATGTATAGTAAAGACTTTTTTATTTAGAAATATGAATTTTTTGTTGAATTTTTATTAAAGATAAGCTAACCACTAAACTTACTAAATAAGCAGCAATCGTCCCCATCACAAAACCAAAGGCTGGAAAGGCAAACATCACCACCGTCGTATATGCAACTAATGATAAGGATCCAATTGCAGCATTTTGCATTATTGGATACAAACTTTTTATACCATAATGCCAATGAATAATCATAATAACTGAGCCAAAAGCAGCTGGGAACATAGAAAACATACCACCCCAAAATGGATTTAATATTTTGCTCAATAAAACAATTGTAAATATAATAAGACCAACAAAGATTGCTCGAGTAATTTTCTGAAGATTAGTATATTCTAATGTTACTGGCTTAGAATAGCTCTTTCTATTCAAAATAAAATGAGCAACAATAACAATCAAAACATACCCAAGCATGCCTATTAAAAAATTGTTAACTTCAAAGATCACAAGAGGCACAGACAAAGCAAACCAAAATCCAATACTTACACAAAAACTAATAATTATTTGCAAAAGCTTATGCTTTACATGCTTTACAATAAACTCTGCAACATACGGATATATAGACACAAACAAAATAGCTAAACCAAGAGGAATAAAAGTTGATGGAATGATTTCAGCCACAGATTCTGGAGACGTCGCCCAACCCATAAAAAAAAGTCCAAGTGCAATCGTTGATGGAAAAGCGATAACTATACCTGCTATTTTTTTATTTACTCTTTCTGCCACAAAAGATTGTAAGGCAATAAAACTACCACCAACAATGAACGATATAGCCAATTGTATTACAAAAAGTTTATTCATCATATCTTTTTATTTATCATCCCTATAATAACAAATACGTAGCAAAAATCAATAACTGCTGCATAAAAAAATTCCTCGCCATAGCGAGGAATTTTCTATTTGAAGATTATACGTTTGTGATTTCTACTTGAGTATAAGGTTGTCTGTGACCTTGTTTCTTTCGATATCGAGTCTTTCTTTTGTATTTGATCACTGTAACTTTTGGTGCACGCTCTTGAGCAACGATAGTAGCAGATACTGTTTTATCCTTTACAGTCGGTTGACCAATAGTTAATTTGGCGCCTTTTTCATCTGAAACAAGAAGAACTTCTTCAAACTCAATTTTGTCGCCAACTTCACCGGCAAGCTTTTCAACTTTCAATTTATCACCTTTGGAAACCTTATATTGCTTTCCTCCAGTTTTAATTACTGCGATAGTCATAAAATTATAAACGATTACTGTGTAACAAATAACGGGGAGAAATTCATTACAACATTCTCGTATTTCCTATATGTATATTAAAGTCTGCTGATATGATACCTAATTTTCTAAATTTAGTCAAGTTTTACCCGCTCTTTCTGCTTTTTGTACAAATAAGCCAGAATTAGCATAAAAATCACCAAAATAGTCAGAGTTATACTCATAAAGCTCCAACTCAGTTCCTGAAGGTAAAAAGCCACAATCCCAAAGATAACAGTAATGAAATAAAGGAAGAAAACAGCCTGTTTTACGGTAAAGCCTGCATCTAGGAGTCGATGGTGCAAATGCTTCTTGTCGGACGAAGTAAAGGGTGATTTGCCCTCCATAAAGCGTCTAATGATTGTCCAGAGGAAATCCAAGATTGGAATACTTAATAACATTAATGTAACTCCAACTTTACTACCACTGATAATCGAAATTGAACCGAGTAAAAATCCAGCCATTGTACTACCGCCTTCGCCCAGAAATATCGAAGCTGGATTCCAGTTAAAAACCATAAAGCCAGCAAACACTCCAATCATAATCATGGCAATCAGCGCTATATCGTATTGGATAATATCTCCTTTATTCAAAGCTACAAAAAACATAAAGATGGCTGCAATAATTGTCACTCCAGACACAAGCCCGTCCAAGCCATCGAGAAGCTTAGTTGTATACATCATGCCCATCAACCAAAAGAAGGTAAACAGATCAGCTAGCAAGGTTATCTTGTAGAGCAAGCCTCCATACCAGAACAATTCAAACACTTGATTATCTAAATGTAAAATCCCTTCACCAAAAGGATTTGTAATCCAATCAATCCCAACTCCAGCCACAATCACACTCACCACAGCAAGGACTGGCCAGATGATCTGATACTTTGCTTTTAGATTATATTTGTCATCTAGAAAACCTCCTAGAGCGAGAAAGAAAGAACCAACTGTAATCCCAATAATATTTTTTAGAAAAATCGTATCTCCAATTAAATCACCTGTATAAAGAGAATAAAATAAAACAATAATATTAAAACTAAAAAAGACAGCCAGGCCACCCAATAACGGAATGGCTTTTTTGTGAATCTTTCGTCCAGCATGCTCGCCATGAGGACTATCAACAATTTTGAATTTCTTGGCCAGCCATTGGATTATCCCGGTAAAAACCAGCGCCGTTGCAAAGGATAAGACTAAAGCTGTAATAAAATCTGTTGCATTCATAATTTAAAGTAAAACTAGCAAGACAAGCTAGACAAGTAAACACAAACATCTCTCAAGCGTCATCCTGAACCCGCCTGCAACGATGTAACACTTCGGGCAGGTTTAGTTCAGGATCTAAGACTCTTAATAATGGGTGCAAAAATTCAGAACATTTTGTCAACGCAGATTCTGAACTAAATTCAGAATGACAAAATGGAGAGTAATTTCTTTTCTTTTACCTTATCCCATACCCCCTTATTCATTTCCCATTGTCTTAATTCTACCTCATTCCCCTCTTTTTATCAATTTGCCAAACTTGACAAATCGCTATTTTTATGCTATACTTAAATAGTTACGGTCAACCACATCGAGGCCAGAAATGGCAACAGCCCAAGTGACCCCGCCCCCCTCGTACGGAACCGCCATCCTCGGACACGACGAAGAAGACTGGTTCGTCTTCATCGCGCTTGTGAGCGACACCACCAAGCGACATGTGTTCTGCGGTGGCTGCGGAAAGTCCTGGCTCTACAGCCGCTTCGGACCGTCCCTGAAGGATTGCCCCAACTGCAACCCCGCGGGATGGAACAAGTCCTAACCCCTTTCTCCAGCACAGCTGGAACAAGCGCCCCGTCGGACATCTGTCGGGGCGCTTTTTTTACAAAAAAAAGAGGAGGTCTAGCCTCCTCATCTCTTTTATATTATTTCTGCTTTTTCTATATCAATCTGCGCGCCTGGCTGCAAAGTAACTTTATCTCTCCGCGCAATCTCACCTCTCAAGATTTTATCCGCTAGCACATCATCAATCTTTTCCTGGATAACTCTTCGCAGAGGTCGAGCACCAAACTTTGGATCATATCCAAGCTCAGCCAGCTCGGCGATTGCCTCGTCTGTAACTTTGAATATAATTCCCTTGTCATCCAATTTCTTTTCAACTTTCTTGACCATCAAACGTGCAATCTTGATTACATCTACCATGCTAAGCGGTTTGAATACAACCACGCCGTCAAAACGATTCAAGAATTCTGGGCGATAATAATTTTTCAACTCTTCATTGATCAAGTATGTCTTTATTTTTTCTGGATCAGTGCCTTTATTAATCTCATCTTGAATATACTGAGAGCCAGCATTAGATGTCATGATAATAATCGCATTTGTAAAATCAATTGTTCTACCTTGGGCGTCTGTCAAACGACCATCGTCCATTACTTGAAGGAAAATATTCAAAATATCTTTGTGAGCTTTTTCAATTTCATCAAAGAGTAACAATGCAAATGGATTTTTTCTAACTGCCTCTGTTAACTGTCCAACATTCGCTCCATCACCAATCAATCTTTTGATACCATCAATCTCCTGATATTCTGACATATCAAAACGAATCATACTATCTTCGCGACCATAATAAATATCAGCTACTGACTTAGTTAACTCAGTTTTACCAACACCTGTCGGCCCGAGGAACAAGAAACTTGCGATTGGTCGCTTGCCTTCTCGTAAATCTGCCCTAGCTCGACGAAGACTAGACGCCACCATCTTGACGGCCTCCTCCTGACCAACCATTCTCTCGTGAATTCTTTCTTCAAGATTAAGAAGTTTCTCTGTTTCTTTTTCTGTAACCTGAGTCACTGGAATTTTTGTGATTTCAGAAATCACAGCCGCAACATCCTCTCCGGTCACAACTTGTTTTTCACCTCTAGTTTTCTTTACTTTAATAGCTACCTGCTCCATGATTTCCAAAGCTTTGTCTGGCAAGTAACGATCTTGAATATAACGGGAGGAAAGAACTGCTGCCTTTTCAATTGATAAGTATGAAAAATAAACTTGATTTTTGTATTCAATTGGTCCACTCTTGGCTTCCATCACCTGAATAGCTTCATTCAACTCTAGCTCTGCCACATTAAGGACCTGGAACTGAGAATCTAGACCACGGCCTTCAACGGCCTTAGAATAATCTCTAGGAGAAGAAGTCGCTAACACATGAAATAAATGACGAGACATAATTTGAGAAAACACCTCTGACAAATCCATGCTACTTTCCTGACCAGCACTAATACCTGATAAGTTATGTAAATTTTCAACTGCCAAAACAATATTTCCAGATTTGATTATTTCATCAGTAATCATAAGCAATCGTTGCTCTGCCTGAGACGGATTTGCTCCAGCCAATAGACGTGCAACATCCAAACTCACCAAACGCTTATCCTGAAGAATTTCTGGAACATCCTCTGTTACCATTCGTTGAGCCAGACCATGAATAATGGTTGTTCGCCCTACACCCTGATTACCTAGAAGCAGAACACCTTCTCGACTTCCTTCCATAATTCTAAAAATTCGTTCAATTTCATCTTCTCGACCAATACATGGGAACAAATGCCCCATCTTCGCTTTCAAGGTTAAGTCTTCACTAAACTGATTCAAAAGAGGTGTGGCCACAGCTGTCATGGCTCGATCCATACCTGATTTTGGTTTGTACTTGGCCCTACCACGGAAACGTTGCAGACCTTCTCGTAATTGTTGCTGAATCCGAACCCAAGCTACTACATTCTTTATTTTTTGATAATCATAACCCATGTCGAGCAGAATCTCGTTGATATCATCCTTTTCTGGACTTATATCCATCTTTTCTGGTGAAGCCAAAGCCAAAACCAACTCTGGTAAGTCAACTTTTTTATTATTGGACAAATAAGCCTCTACATAAGCCAAAAGTAATATTTTATAAAACTCCGACGTCAATTGAGGTTCTCCTCCACGCTGCATTATGTTTTTTGATAAATATCGACTTAACTTTTGTTTAAAATCTTCAAAATTAATTCCAAGCCGCGCGAGGATTATTCCCGACTTATCAAATTGAGACAAAACACTAAACAAATGAACGCGCAAAACTTCATGATGATCAAAATGTCTAGCTAATTCATAGCCAGCTTGAACAGCTTTGGTTGTCTCTGTAGTATAAGCCAATGAAATATCAACCAACTTGTCTTTTTTTGCTTTCCAAATTTCTGGCCAAGTTAAACCTAGGTTTGGCGCGTCAAACTTTTTCTTGAACCTCTTAAACATCACCATGTATTTTGATGAACCTTCTTGTTCTAAACGGTAATACAAATAAAGATCAATCACTAAAGTAAACCAAAAATATAATTTCTCTGGCGTAGCCGTCACCCAATATTCCAAGCTAAACAAACTTGTAAAATTATCCTGATAACCAAAATATCCCATCAAAATCAAACCAGACAAACCAACAATAGCCAAGAATAGATTAAAAAAAACTTTTATTTTTCTAACTACTTTATCAAAACCAATATCAACTGGATCTAGTGACTTGCCCCAATAAAGAACCTTGTCTTCCAAAAACAAAGCTACAGCCGCCCCATGACAATCAGGACAAGACTTACCTTCTATCCGTCCCTGACCACCACACTTGGGACAAACAACAAAGTTTAATTGTTGATTAGACTGTTCTGTCATACTAAAGTACTAAAAAGACCCAAATTCAATAAAATTTGGGCAACTAAGAATAAAGGTAAAATTAACCAAACAACAAAGATAATCACTGCGAAGATTATCCAAAATAAAAGTATTATAAATCTAATTATAATTTGGATGAGACGCATGAAGAAGCTAATCAATCGTCCTTGCCAATCGTACTGACCAAACATGGGCTTAAAAAGATTCTTTACCCACACAGTCAGACCCAACTCCTGATTACCCTGATCAATTGTCTGGAGCATTCGCTTGAAAGCTTTTTGAGCTCCTTTGGTATACCACCAAATTGGCCAGTAAATAATATCAATCAAAATTTCGTGAAATACAAACTTAACAGATTTCAAAGCAATATTTTCTTTGACCATAATTTTTATTTTTGCTTTTTAACAAGTTTATTATACCACAAAACACAAATCCCCACCAAATTTTTAAAAAAAAGTGGCCGGGGTTCCTGTTGAGGATCCCCGGCCAAATACGAATGTGGTCCGGTCTGGTCGTTCTTGTATCCAAGAGTGTTTGTTTCGATTCGCTGAACTGTCTCAGGAACGGTTACGCTAGTGCGAAGAGCACGTGGAGTTGGTTTGGTTTGACCCTTCCCTCTTCCATTCTATGCTTGCTTGCTCTTGCGAAGTTGTCTCCGTCGCCTTGTTCCGATGACCGAAGTCTTCGATGTAGGGCATGACTGTCCAAGATTCGAGTCTCTGAATGACACCGGGTCGAACAGAAGTCTGTCCTCGCTTTGCTGAACTTGCGTCCAACTCTACGACTGAGATTCCTCAGATCTTACCTCCGTGAAGAGGGTCAACCTGTTCGGGCCGCTGTCTTCAACGACAACACTTTGACGTTTAGGACTTGATCTCGGCTGGAATTTCTTCCAACGTCATGAATCAGTTCCGTAGCCAAGCTACTAGATTTGCCTTTGCAGTTGCCGAGGGTTGAACCACGGACTTGCAGGCTGACCGGCGTTAAGAACGCTAATCATCTTCGTAGACTTTCTTGAATTGCTTACCGTCTGTAACCATCGAAGTGGAGTTTCCTCGTGACGAGGTATCTCTTCACTATCCCGACCGAGGTCGGAAAAGCCTTCTCTTTGGCTTGGGCTTTTGCTGGCCCCAACAGTTCGGTTTGCTCTACGTTCCAAGTCGTCCTGAATCCCCTTTGGCTTGTACTCTTTCCGAAGATTGAGTTTGTCGCCTCCAGTTTGGCACGTGACCTGTCCCCTGGCAAGGGTTAGAAACGCTACGCGATTAACCAATACTTTCTCACGATCGCAAGATCTATATTACAGGATATTTCATATAACGTCAAGAGATGTCAGGGCATGCCTGTGGATAAGTTTTTTTTATCTAATTTTGCAATAAAAAAACTAGGGCCAGTGCCCTAGTTTAAATTTCTTTATTTTATATAATGTTTAACTTCTTTCAAGAATGAATCAAAATCAATCGTATTATTCTTTAGGTCTAGATCATCATAGCTTAGAATAATAACCTGACTATCATTGAATCTACCAGCCCATCTATCATAGAGATCATTCAGCTCCTTTATATATTTTTTGTCAATTGTTTTTTCAAAGTCCCGTCCACGCTTTGCAATTCTTTCCATTATATTATCCACTGAAGCTTTCAAATAGATAACCAAGTCTGGAGCCGGCAAAACTTTGGTGCATGTTTTGTAAATCTGTTGATACACTTTCCAGTCTCTAGAATTAATATATCCTCTGTTGTGCAAGTTCCTAGCAAAAATTTCTGAGTTCTCATAAATAGTCCGATCCTGAACAACAGATCTCTTGTCCTGCAAAATATCATAATGATCCTTTAGCCTCTTTCCTAGAAAATACATTTGAGAATGAAAACCCCATTTTTTCATGTCCTTATAAAAATCCTCCAAGTATGGATTTTGAGCAACTGGCTCCTGATAAGCTTTCCATTTCAAATGCTCGGCTAACTTTTTTGTTAGAGTTGATTTACCAACACCAATGTTGCCTGCGATTGCGATGAAGTTCTTGTTTGCCATATATACTATTTTAGCAGCTTTTAATTAATCATAATAGATAACTTGCTCTCCATCATCATCATAACTCCTTTGAAAATCTGTGCTTCCCTGAGTCATGTACAGGGTTGAATCTATCTCACGAATAAACATTGACGGCTTGGAATAGACTTCGCCAAACTTATAACTAAAAGAACGAACTGGATAAAGCATATTCAACTCATCCTTGGCTCTTGTGACGGCTACATAAAAGAGTCGTCGCTCTTCTTCTATTTCTTTTGGATTTTCTAAACACTTATGATGTGGGAAATGACCATCTCGAAGGCCAACTACAAAGACAGCCTTCCATTCCAAACCTTTGGCCTGATGAATAGTAGAAAGAATAACTGCTTTTGATTCATCATTTTGATTGGAAGAAAAACCTTCACTCAGAGTCACATCAGCCAATAATTGATTTAAATCTGAATAACCAGCTACAAAATTAATAAGCTGTGACAAATCATCTAGTCTATCTCTATAATTTTCAAAAGCGTTTTTCAAATACTCTTCATAGCCCATCGACATAACATGCTCAATCGCCTCGGCCAAAGATCCCCTCTGAGTGAGATCAAGCTGCGTCATAAACTTGAAGATCTCTACAATTTTGTCCCAACTGATGCCAGACTTCCCCTTGATTCCTAGAGGAAGGGCTAAAACTTCATCCAAGTCTGCACATTTATTTATTTTCTGCCAAATCTTGTCAGCACTCTTCATACCAACCCCATCATAGAGCATCATAATTCTTTTCCAAGCAATTTCATCATGGAAGTTTGATAAGACCTTCAAATATGACATAACATCTTTGATATGAGCTTGCTCAAAGTATCTCATCCCACCACGAATCACATAAGGAATATTGTATCGACTCATCTCTAGCTGAATCTCTGCAGATTGATAAGTTGCTCGATATAAAACAGCCATGTCTTGATAAGAAGTTCCTTCTCTATACAATTCCATGATTCTTTTTACAACATAACTCGCCTGTTGCTTGTCATCTCGCGCTGGCATCAAAGTTGGCAACAAGCTATCTTCTCTGTGCGCCGAAAGCTTTTTTTCAAATTGATTTACATTCTTTTTGATAATTGAATTGGCCAAATCAAGGATTTGAGGTGAACTTCTATAGTTGGTTTCAATTCTAAACATTTTTGTGTCATCAAAGAGTTGTGGAAAGTTAAGAATATTCCGAACGTCTGCCGCTCGAAAAGAATAAATACTTTGTGAGTCATCACCAACCACCAAAACATTTTTGTGGTGACTCATTAAATTTTTAATGACTTCAGCCTGGATATAATTCGTATCCTGATACTCATCTACCAAAACATATTTAAATTGTTTGGAATATTTTTCTTTGACATCTGGATGTTGCTCTAAAAGACGTAACCAATTCACTAACAAGTCATCAAAATCCATAGTATTGCTAGCTTTTTTCTTTTCATCATAGATCTGAGCGATCTCTGACATTTTATCAGCAATAAAATCGGGATACCCGTAAGCTTCCATCGCCACTTCTCGCACTTCCTTGTTTGTATTACGACTAAAGCTAATAATTGATTGAAGGATTTTTGGTTTTGGGAAAGTTTTTCCATTTGTGCTCAACCCAAGATCCACCATAGCACTCTTCACAATACTAACTGAGTCATCCTGATCCAAGATATTAAAATTTGATTGATAACCAAGCTTCGCTGCGTGCCTACGCAAAATCATATTACTAACACTGTGAAAAGTTCCACCAACTAAGCCCTTTGGATAAAAGCCAAGCAGCTCTTCTACCCTAGACATCATTTCCTTTGAAGCTTTGTTTGTAAAAGTCACCAAGAGAATGGTTTCTGGGTCAACGCCTTGCTCTAGCAGATACGCAACTCGAAAAACTAACGTACGTGTTTTACCACTTCCAGCCCCAGCTAAAACCAAACAAGGTCCATCACCACCCGTGACGACCTCGTATTGTTCCTGGTTTAATTCCTTTTTATAGTCGATTAACATTAAAAATCATTATTCATAGAACATGGATCATGGAACATACTTTTTAAAAGCCCACCCTAAGTGTCATCCTGAATTTAGTCCAGAATCTATGACTCTTAATAACAGGCGTTAAAATTAACACTTTTTGTCAATGCAGATTCTGAACTAAAACTGCCCGAAGTGTTACATCGTTGCAGGCGGGTCCAGAATGACAAAAAGGAATTACGATCCACTACACCCAAAACCTTATGAACTTTTAACTTTCTATCTTTCTAACTGTTGTACTATTTTACCATATTTGAAAGTTTTCGAGTATATTGACAAATCTGCCTTTTGTGCTAATATAAACAAGTTTATTGGCTCAAACCCAGGAGGAAGCATGAGCGAGATTGCTAAACTGATGGACCCCAAGAACCAGGTCTCCACGCACAGGAGGCACAGTCAGGTTTACTGCAAGGTCCTTGGCCAGGAAGAACTACGAGAAGGGCTCTGGGAAGTAGAAATCGAGATCGGCCTGGTCAAAGGAAGCATGAAGACCAAGGTCTACTTCGACAAGCCAATCGAGCACCAGGGAAGTCGAGAGAACTTCACCATCTGGATCCGACACGCAGACGAGTGCGAGTTCACTTACGAGGATGAAAACAAGCTGAAGCAAGTCGCCTTCTACTTCTTCATCCTCGACGTCGTAGTCATGGAGTCTGGTCTCAAGCAGAATTTCCAGGCAGACCACTACGCCGTCACAGCATAGACCCAAAACGCCGCTAGCTCCAAGAGCTGGCGGCGTGTTTTTTTATCTCAATCTCTGATGCTAAATTCACAACCACAATAATTCTGTCGATGAAAATCTTCTTCCTTGCTAATCTCACAAGATTTTTTATAACCTTCATTTTTCCGCCAAATCGTATCTATAAACTTCAAATTATAAAAATCTGCCAGCTCATGTCCAATTCTATTTATAACTTCAGCATTTTTGTGAGGACTAATTGTTAACGTTGAAGCAAAAGCCTCAAACCCATCTTCTTGTGCTTTCTGAGCAACTTCACTGAGCCTCTTTATAAAACATTTCTCACAACGAGCTCCGCCCTCTGGCTCTTTTTCAAAACCTTTCACAGACAAAAGCCATTCGTCGTGTTCATATTTACCTTCTATCAAATCTACTCCGAGTTTTTTTGAATACTTTTTCATCTCCTCCAGTCTCAAAGTATATTCCTCTGCTGGCCAGATATTAGGATTATAATAATAAACTGTCACCTCGTGACCGTCTTTTTTCAATTCTTTTATAACTTGCGCTCCGCATGGGGCGCAACAATCGTGAAGTAGAACTTTCATATTTAATTAGCTTATAGGTTTTAGGTAATAGTTTATAGTTTAAAAATCTAAAGATTGGAATCGAGCCAACGCGCACTTAGTCGCGTCTTTGAACTCATCAATCCGAGTATACATCCCTTTAGAAAGAATTCCATTTGTTCCTTCACTTTGCGGAATCTTCCTCTCTGTATCCTTCATTAAATCCGTTATTATATCACCAAGTTCATCCCCACTATTTATTCTTTCTTCAATAACTTTTGGCAACTGCATTTTCGCACTTGTGCCAATCCCAACGTCTCCCTTGTTATTCATAACCGCCACCACGCCACCAAGAAACATTCCATATTCATTTGAATCCACAAAACCTTCTAACCCAACTAGATAATCTGCATCTGGATATTTATCTTTTAAATTTTCAACTCGATTAATAGCACCTTTTATTCCTTCGATTTCAGAAAGAGGTTGATCTCTAACCTTTGATTCTGCCTTTTCACTTACAATCTCAAAATCTGTAGAAAATATTTTAAAAACTTCCTCTACAGCTTTAATCTTTCCTTTGTTTTCTGTACAAACAATCACTTTCATATTACTTAAAATCTTTTCTTTTTAAGAAAACTAAATTGAGCAACATAAAATCAATCACAAGAACCAGAACATCAAAAATTCCGACCTGATCAGTAACTGTCAAAACAATATTTGCCAGGAGAAACAGCACAATCAAATAGAATAACCACTTCTTTTTCTTTTCTATCAAGAATGAAAACACAGCAAACAAGATAGCATTCAAAAATAGCAGGACAATCAAAGTTACCATCGACCCACTCTTTACATGAGAACCTGAATACTCGACCCAGGTATAAATAGAAAACACCAACCAGATCAAGGATTTTATATATAGTAAGGTTTGAATTATTCTCATATTATTCCTCAATTAATTTAATACTAGGTGGCAGATCATTAAAATCAACCTCAATAACATCAATTGGTGTTACAGTTTCAAAACTACGACACTGAGTTCCTTCAACCTCAGAAAATTGTTCTTTATCAAGAACATAAACCTTACCTTTCTTCATCTTTGCTGCATCCAGCAAATTTTGTGTTGTAGAAAAATGTAATCCATCGTCCCCCATACCAAATCCACTAGAGGAGTCACCTGTCACGTCCTTGGCATTAATAAGAGATCTAAATATAGCTGTATCGGCATGCGGAGTAGCAAAAACTGCCAGATCCCCATCTGATTCCATTTCACCAGTTTCATTATTTTGCTTTTCTGCTTGTCTCGGCTCTAAAATATCAATTTCTTCCATAGAACCATGAAAAACATAACGACCTTCATTTTCCAATGCCAATAATTTTTCTCTATTTTTACCAATTTGTTCAAATTGTTTATCAAAATTCATATTATTTCTTATAAATTTTCTTCTGCCAAAACTTTCTAATCAACGCCATACTAAAAGTAGACAAAACAAAGGCTAAAGCCGGTACAATCGAATTAACAAACGGATCTGGCAAGCCTGCAAAGTAAAAGAATAAAACGATTACAAGATAAGTTAAGATCACAACAAAAAAACGCCTGGTCCAGCTAGTTTCCCAGGCCTTATCTGCTTCAACTCGCAGATTACGTTTTTTTATCTCTATGATTTCTTTTTCAAAATCCATAAAAATTAATTTTCTAAGCCAACTGGAGAGCAAAGCTTACCATCGTCATTAGAAACACGACCACAACAATCACACATGTGAGTTGGATCTTTTGTAAATTCCTTAACTGCATCAACACTAAACGCATCGCTACAAACGTGACACAATTTCCCCTCTTTGCTTACTTCTTCTGGTTTATTTGAAGAACAGCAACCACCGCCTTCACCACAACATCCATGTGACATAAATTTATTTTTACTTATTTGTTAATCAATTAATAATAATTCGTCTGGACCAAAGGAAACATTAAATTTTCTTGGGGTTGGATTAGAATCAGTTTCTGAATAATACCAATACTCGACCACGCCCCTAGCTGAATCTACAATCTCAAAGTCCCCTTGGTACATAGCATCTCCTTTGACTGAAACAACCTTCATAGTATGAGTTCCAGGTGACAACATAAATCTATAAGAGAAATATTCGTGCTGGTCTCCAACGTCATATTCAAGGTTTATATAGACAACGTCATCAATCATGATATTAACATCTACAGGACTGATGTCAAAACTTTGATTGGAAACATATAATGCAAAATTACCATTTTCATCTTGTGCAACTTCCGGTACATACACACTTTTTTCTGAAATATGATTTACTCCACCAAAATTAGAAAAATAAAAAATAGCTGAAATAACTATTAGAATTAGAATAAGAATGTATAGTTTTTTCATATTAAACTTTTCCTTCCATGAACTTTCCAGACTAGGATTAATCTTCTTTTATATTCTCATTAGGATAACAACAAAGAACATTATCCAAAGGCTCAATACCACAAAAATATTTACAAATCGAAATATTTTTTACAGCGCACTTATGTTTATCAGAGTTCTCATCTTTGTTCCAGGGACAAACATCTTGCTTCCAGCTAATATCTGATTGATTTGTAGTTAAATCAATGTCCATATTAGCACCATCCAATTTTTGGATCATCTTTTTCATAAAAAGATTAATGCATGTAACTTTCTTTGTACAACCAAGCACTAAAGGTTGTAATAATTGTATAGATAACAGCACCTAGAATAGCTGCCCACCAAGTTTCAATGTTAAATCCTTGAATATACTTTGCAACTAAGCCAAAAAGAACAGCATTAATTACTAAGTTTGACAATCCAAGTGTAATAATGTTAATTGGCCAAGTAATGATTTTCAAAATCATTCCAATGACAGCATTGACCAACCCAATTACTACCACCAAAATAACAGCGTAATAAAGGCTCTCAACAACAATCCCTGGAATAAAATAACCAATGGCCAAGAGTCCAATGGCGTTTATTAACCAACGAAGAATCATGTACATAGAGATTTATATATTATTTTTTCTTTTTTGCAATGACTTTTTTGCTTGTCTTGCCTGTATTTCTTGTTTTACTTGTCTTGCTCGTATTCCTCGTCTTGCTCTTACTACTTGTCTTCCTCTTGGCCTTCACGTGATGCGCAATAATTTTCTCTACCCAGCCGTGATCATCCAAAATATCTAGAAAATAACGAACATCCTTGTTTACTCTTCTCCGATTAAAGAGATAAATTATCTTTACCACCCAGTAATAGGCAATAACTAAGACTATGAGCAAGTACAACAACCACCAGAACCAATTATTTTGCAAAGACCAGAAACGAATATTCAATCGAACATTGTCATATATAACATTTCCATATTTATCCTCAACCTTTACCTTCACAACATGCTCACCTCTAGAGAGAAAGGCCCGAACAGAGCTTGTATTATAAAGCTCCTTGCTATCCACAGACCATTCATACTTCAATTCCGTCTCTGACAAATTACCAACCACCCAAAACTCATAATTCTGCCACCCCAAACGATCATACTTGATGTAGGCCTCGGTTATGGGTAACACAAAATGTGATTCATCTGCAGCTTTTACAAAACCAACAAATGACAAACTTAATAAAATTGTTAACACTACTAATTTTTTCATTTTATTCCTCCTCTTTTTGTTTTTTCTTTTTTGGTTGACGCTTTATTCTTTTTGTAACAGTCTTTTCTTCTACAACTTTTGAACTATGCTTAAAACTAGTTCCAAACAGAACCAGAACCAAACAAACAGCCAATACAATTAGCCATAACCAATAGTTGTAAACTGACCAAAATTCAACTGTTACTTTTGCATTATCATAATAATAACTTTCCCACGGTCCTTTAACTTTCAAAGTAACGTAATAATCACCCATTGTATTAAATCTATGACTACCAACCTCAGACGACTCTTGTCCATCGCCATAAATCCACACATATTCTAAATTATCTGTATCTAGGTCTTGTAAATTAGTTGAAAAATCAAAGTCAAAAGTGTTCCAATTAACTTGATTCACTTTAATGTGAATTTCATTTAATAATGTGACTTCCGCTGATTGGTAAAAATCACCAATCAACTCTTCATCAGCGGCTTCAGCATCTGTGTCATTTTGCTCTGTTAAAGTAGAAGCTGCCTGATCAGATCCTTCATCTGTCTTAGTAATAGGAGCCGGGTCTGGAGTTGTCGGTTGTTGCTCTACTTTTGGCTCTGGCTTTGGTTGTTCTACGATTGGTTCTATTTTCGGTTCTTCAATTGGTTTGGGGGGGGCTTTTGTATGTCTGGTTGGATCCAAAGGAAAATCATCCATTAAATCATTTACACCATCACCATCTGTGTCATATATCAAAGGATTCGTTCCCTTACTTGGCTCTTCAAAATCCTTCAGCCCATCATTATCATCATCTAAATCAACAAGATTCCCAAGCCCGTCACCATCTGTATCAACATCTACATTCTGGATTGGAGCTAGTAACTGATTATTAGAAGAATTTGTATCAACTGGATCAATCCCCTTTAACTCAAAATACATTCGAAAAGGATGTTCAGGCACTACAAAATCTGCAAAAACTTCATCTTCTACCCCACCAGCAATTAATGAAATCGGTTTATCTCCAATCTTCTGATTATCTCTAAAAATAATCACATTAGCACTTGCATCCTCTCCAGAATAAATTACCGCCGAAACATAAACGCGAACAGTTTCACCAGCAATAAAGCTATCTGAATCTTTTGAAAACTCAATTGAATTAGCCTTTAACCCAATATCAACACTGCCTGCTTGAACTGGGACCAATGGTGTAATTAACATGGCACAAACCAACAACCAAATTGCTTTTTTCATATTTATTTTTATAAAACTCTTAATATCTTTAAAGCTTTTTTAAAAAGAGAAATAACTTTTCTAGTTTCTCCCGGACTAAGACTATATCTAACTTCGTGAACAACATTATTACGAACTTTGTGAGCCCACCAAACTTGCTTCAAGGCAGGAAATTTATAACTTGCCATTTTGAGACGCGAGCTCATCTTTGTTCCTGGAAAATTCAACTCTTGCAGAACATGATCGAGCAACTTGTCTGCCTCTATGACAGCTAGCTTATAATTCATTTGCTTTCCATGTCGAACCAATTCATCAATTTGCTTCCAGCGTTCCGCTATAAACTTCTTATCAACCCCAGCACTTTTAGATTTATTATAGAATGATCTGGCAACCACAAAGACGACTATCACCGCTACAAATGCGATGATCAAAGCAATGTCAACGCCAGAAAATTCCCAAGTTAAAGACATAGTAAAAAAACTAGAATAATGAATTAAGGAAGAACAACCCAAATGACTCCAAATAACCATTTCACTTATCAGTAATCAACCTTTTTCTGTCATGTCGAGTTTAGCTGTCTAAAAGCAGCAAACGAGAGATCTAAAAAGGTTTGAGGTCGTCTCTTTTCTAAATACTTATTTCACAAAGAGACTATCTCGCTTCTAGATTTCTCTGTGCACTCCGTGTCAATTCGAAATTACAGAAGGAATTGTTTTGTAATTACTAACAAGTTGTTTATATTTTAATCCCCAAATTCTTCTTTTATCTTTTTATGATTATCAAGTAAATCAGCATTCATCATGTATGTCTGTATTTTCCTATCCCCAACTACAAACTAGACTCTCTCTCTAGATGATGCGCTACTCGAAGTAAAGTTGCTTCATCAAAATGCTTTCCATACAGCTGGACACCCACTGGCAATTCATTAACCAAACCAGCTGGAATAGAAATAGCCGGCAAACCAGCTACATTCGCAGACACAGTAAAAATATCAGCCAAATACATAGTCAATGGATCATCAAACTTTTCTTTTAATGAAAAAGCCGGTGTCGGGGTAGTTGGCATAATCAGCATATCAACCTCCTTGTAAACAGCATCGAATTCTTCTTTTATCAAACGTCTAACCTGCTGAGCTTTTTTGTAGTAAGCATCATAATAGCCAGAAGAAAGAACATAAGTTCCAAGCATGATTCGCCTTCTCACCTCATCTCCAAGACCTTCTCTCCTAGTCTTCAAATACATTTCTAATAAATTTTCTGATTCTGCGCGATAGCCATAACGAACTCCATCAAACCTAGCGAGGTTAGAAGAAACTTCGGCCGGCATCAAAACGTAATAAGCAGCCAAAGAATATTTTGTTTTTGGCAAGCTAACTTCTTTTATTTCTGCCCCGAGAGACTCCAGTTTCTTGATAGCAATTTTCACCAAGGTCGCCACCTCTTGATCCATGCCATCTATAAAAAATTCTTTTGGCACGCCAATCCGAAGACCTTTTATTTCTTTGTCTAAATTTTCTAAAACATTAATCTTTTGCTTCACTGAGGTTGAATCAAACTTGTCTACTCCGGCAATTGTTTCATAGGTACAAGCTGCATCTTTCACTGTCTTATTGAGCATTCCAATCTGATCAAAACTTGAAGCCATGGCAATCAAGCCATGTCGAGAAACAGAACCATATGTTGGTTTGAACCCAACCACTCCACAAAACGAAGCTGGTTGTCGAACAGAGCCACCAGTGTCTGAGCCAAGGGCAAAAATCGATTCATTACTAGCCACGGCCACGGTTGAACCACTAGAAGAACCACCAGGTACTTTTGTTCTATCAATCGGATTCTTGACTGGACCAAAATTTGAGGTTTCGCCAGAAGATCCCATAGCAAATTCATCCATATTTGTTTTGCCCAAAATAACTGAGCCAGCTGTCTTTAATTTTTCTATAACTGTAGCATCATAGGTCGCTACATATTTTGATAATATTTTTGAACCAGCCGTACATTTGACGCCTTCTACCATGATATTATCTTTGATGGCCACAGGAATACCTTCCAGTTTTTTCAAAGGAAGTTTGCCAGCTTTAATTTTAATATCCACTTTTTCGGCTTGCTGAAAAGCAGCATCTTCTGTCACAGAAATAAACGCATTTAATTTTTCATCCTTCACACGAATAGCATCCAAGCAAGACTTGGTTAACTCAACAGATGAAAAATCTTTATTTTTCAATCCTTTATGTGATTCTTCTATAGTAAGTGTATTTAATTTCATGTTATTTGTGACTTAAAACTTTCTTAACTTTAATTTGTTTTTTTTCAATCTCCGGAGCCTCCGCCAAAACTTTTTCCTGAGAAAAAGACTGCTTTACTTTGTCTTCTTGTACAACATTTTTTAAACCAAAAACATGAGCCATCGGCGCCACGTTTTTTGTATCGATCTCTTTTAATTGTTCAAAGTAATCCAAAATTGATGAAATCTGTTTTGCGTACTTCTTTTTTTCGGCTTCCGTTATACCTAACCGAGCCAACTTCGCAAGGTGTTCAATATGATCTTGACTGATAACCATAGTCTTTTGAATAGATAAATAATTCTTATTTTTATTGGGGCCAAAAGTTTGAACCTAACAAACATGCTAACTTTTGCAAACATTTTAAATTTCATAAATAGCCACCAAATCTTGATTCTTGTTAAATACTTTAAATACAAAAATTTTAGAGACATATTCAATTCATTCATTTTCTCTAATTCAACAGGTTTATTATAACAAATTTACTCTAAATGAACAACTTCTTTTAGACAACAATCCTTGACAAAGATTCAACTTTGTACTATATTATTATGTTCGATACAACCAGAGGAAACTAGCGTGAACAGGACAGCTGAATACAAAACACTCAAGATCTTTGAGTGGAGCTTCTTTATCGGAGCAGGAATCTGGACCCTTCTCACGGCCGCGGCGTTTATCATGGCCTACCATGACACACTCGACACGAAGATGTTCTCGCTGTCAAGCACGTTCTATTGGCTGACTGTCAGCCTCTACGCCGCAAGCCGCAAGATCACCAGACATCACTTTCCAGAGGTGACTCACTTCCGAAAGAGTGAGTTCATCCTCATTGCTTGGATGATTCTAGGCCTCATCTATGGGGCCAAAACCATCTTCATGACGCCTGAAAAGCTCCCGTTGATGCAGGAATTCCTCATGCTCTACGGAATCCTGATCGGCATCCTCCTCGGAGGAAAAGCCCTCGATCGAGCCATCACCGCGTTCATGAGTCCCAAGTAACTGTCTGCGACGCTGTTCCCCAAGGGAATGGCGCCGCTTTTTATACAAAAAAAATGCGTTTCTACGCATTCATCGTCTCTTTCCTATTTTCCCTTATCCCATAACCCATTATTCTAATCTTATTGCCAAACCTTCAATGCAATACTAAACGCCATAGCTCCAATAAACCCAAATGTAAATAAAGTATTGATCACTGGATTTTGTATCCACCAATCTAGCCACCACTTAAAAAATTCCATTAGGATTCCTTTTGCCATATATTTGCTTAATTTACATAGCAACTTAGCTCAATTTTCCAAAATTGTCAATCTAACACACTTCTTGAACCTTCTTTACCTTCAAAACAACAGCCCCCTTACAATCAAAGCTTTTATTTGTCTTTAAGGATTTAATCAATTCAAAGCACTTCCCAGATGTCTGATATTTTGCAATTGCGTCAATTTTTATACAATAAGAATAATTTGATTCAAAGGCCAACAACGCAACCTTATTATTTTTTATCAAATTATTTCTAGTCTGAATCATCTAATTATCAGTTATAATTATCTCATCAGATGAAACCTTATTTACTTCTACAAAAATAGATCGAGGCTTTCCTTTTAAGTCAGCCGAAGAAAGAACTACAATCTTCCTTTTCTTGAGTAGAGATATTTGTTTTTTCGATAATTTCATAATCTACGCAATTAATTTCTGTAATTCTTTCTCACTAATTATTTTTACACCAATTTTCTTTGCTTTATCAAACTTTGAGCCAGGCTCTTCACCAGCTATTACAAAATCTGTTTTAAAACTGACAGAACTACTTACCTTGCCACCATATTTTTGAATTAACATTTTTGCCTCATCACGAGATAATGTTTGCAAAGAACCTGTTAAAACAAAGACCTTGCCATTAATCTGCTTCTTTTCTTTTGTCTTCTCCGCCTGTTGCAAAGTTACACCAAGCTCTTCTAATTTTTCAAAACGATTTACATTTTCTTCATTTTCAAAATACTCTTTAATACTACCCGCCACCTTAGAACCAATTCCCTCTATATCCGTCAAATCAAGAACTGTCTTTTTTTCAATCTTGTTTACAAAAGCTCCAATTGTTTTGCTTGGATATTCTCTAGACAAAATCAGAGCTGTTTCCTCTCCAACATAACGAACACCAAGAGAGAAAAGTAACTTTGAAAGAGAAATAGTTTTACTAGATTCAATCGAAGCAATTAAATTATCAGCTGACTTTTCGGCAAATCTTTCCAAAGGTTGAAGATCTCCAATCTTTAACTCAAAGATGTCAGTGTAATCACTAACAATTCCTTCACTAATCAATTGCTCAATTATTTTTTCGCCTAGACCATCAATGTTAAATCCTTTTTTGGAAACAAAGTGCGCCAAGTGTTCTTTTTCACGAGCAAAACAATTCTTATTTGAACAATATGACGCCTTTTCATCTTCTTTTCTAACCACTTTTGAATTACAAATTGGACAAACTCGAAGTGCATGAACTTTCTTTTCTTTACCTGTTCTCAAAGTTGGCAGTGACTCTAGAATTTCAGGAATAATGTCTCCAGCTTTCTGTAAAATTACAGTATCACCAATACGAACGTCCTTTCGCTTCAATTCATCAATATTGTGCAGAGTGGCTCGACTAACTGTTGAACCAGCCACCTTGACGGGCCTCAAATGTGCAACAGGAGTCAGAGCTCCAGTCCGACCAACTTGCCAAACAATATCCTCTACCACAGAGGTAGCTTGCTCAGCTGGAAACTTGTAAGCGCAAGCCCATCTCACATATTTAGAAGCTCGCCCTAAACGATTTTGCCAATCTAAACGATTGACCTTAATAGCGACTCCATCAATTTCATATGGTAATTTTTCCCGCTTACTAACCCATGATTCGCAAAACTCAATAGCCGCTTCTACTCCCTTAACTTTTTTATAATCAGGATTGGTCCGAACACCCAAAGTTTTCATCCTTTCCAACATTGCTTCTTGTGTCTTTATTTCTTTGCCATTGTAAATTGCCCAGCAAAAAATATCTAGATCTCTCTCCGCCGCCACTCGAGGATCTAACTGACGCACCGTACCAGCGGCCGCATTTCTAGGATTAGCAAACAAGGCCTTTCCTTGTTTTTCAAACTTTTTGTTTATCTTTTCAAAACTCTTGATCGGCATATAGACCTCTCCACCAATCTCTATGTCAACATCTTCTCGAAGGTGAAGTGGCAAACTTTTGATGGTTTTTATATTTTGAGAAACATCTTCTCCGTAAACACCATCCCCACGAGTAACAGCCTTCTCGAAAACTCCTTTTTTATAATGAAAAGACATGTTCAATCCATCGATCTTTAACTCGCAAGTATATTCGAGTTCCTTTGTGGATGGTAATTTCAAAAACTTTTTCACCCTCTTATCAAAATCCTTGACTTCATCGTAGCTAAAAACATCATCAAGAGAATATTTATGAATTTCATGTTTCACTTTCTTGAATTTTCCAAGCGCCCGGCCACCAATCCTTTGAGTTGGAGAGTCACTTCTAACCAAATCAGGAAATTTAATTTCAATATCCTCAATTTCATCCTTCAAACTATCTCTGGCTGCATCCGACATAATCGGTTTATCCAAAACATAGTAGGCATGATCTGTCTCTCGTAGCTGCTCAATTAATTTTTTCAAACGCTTTTTTGATTCTTCCTTGTTCATACTACATTACAATACAACACAAATCCCTCCAGCCACTATCAGAATAATAGCAATTGTCTTTTTTATTAATACAGGTCTAGTAATTTTCTCTCTCATTATTTTTGGATGGAAAAAGCTCAAGAAGGTTGCTATCAAAAACACTAACATTGGTTTGGTTGCCAATAGCGCTGAGGCCAAAGAAACAGTTCCTGTAGAAATCGCTTTTGTGAAGAAGATAACAGCCATACCAGACAAAAGTGCATTAAAGGCCAAATGATAAACACCTTCCCAACCTTGCTTTCGCAAATGCGGATGATGAAAGACAAAAAGCAAAATCGGAAATATAATCCCACCAACACCAGTCCAAAACATAACTGCCCAAAAATCAGATGGATTTGTAGTAGCAAACTTAAATAAAATATTTCTTGAAGCAAATAATATAACAGAGAAAAGAGCGAAAAAAAGTAAATGTTTGTGCTTAATCTTTTTCTTGTGTTTTTTTATGGAAATCACAATGGCACCTATAACAATCAAAGCCATCCCAGCATAATTCAAAAGCTTAAATCTTTCTCCAAACAAGAAAAAAGCAACTATCGTTATAATAAATGGTTCAGAAGCCAAGATCGGTACAAACCTAGAGACCTCCTCTCTTTTCATGACATAGTAATAGAACCACAAGGCAACTGAATACAATATTCCAGCTATAATTGAAGCAAATTTGACCTCTGTATCGAGCACTTGAGCTCCATCAAATATAAAAGAAGTCACAATAAACACCAGGTAAATCACAAAACCAAAAACAGTCGTCACCATCATTGGATCTCGTAGTTCATGGCTAATAATGTATTTGTCAAAAATATTAACCACTGTCCACAACAACATTGCTGCTAATGTAAAATAAATCCATTCCATAGTTTTTGTTTTTACGACCTCCTCTTAAATAAGCAAACCAAGATACCAAGTTAAAATACCATCTCCCCACCACAAAGCAATCAATGTCCCAATCACAAGAAAAACTCCAAAAGGAACCTGACTTTTCATTTTCTTTTTCTGACCCGACAAGAGAAGAATACTTATAAAAGCACCTATAATATATGCAAAAAATATTCCCACAATAATCTTTGGCCAACCAAGCATAAAGCCCATCAAAACACCTAGACGGATATCCCCACCTCCAATCCACTTCCCCTTTGAGACAAAATGTTGAACATAAAAGAAAGCTCCACCAACCACGCCAGCCAAAGCCAAATAACCAATCACTTGCAACCAATTATCACTATTACTAAAAATAAACACGTTAATTCCAAAAGCAAAAACCATCATTGGTAAAGTAACTGCGTCAAAAATCAAATAGAAACGCAAATCCGTCATGAATACTATGATCAGAGCCGAAACAAAAATGAGATCTCTATAAAACAATGGATTCGCTAAACTATCTCCCAAATTATAAAAACTGGCCAAGAAAACAAACAACAAACCAGTCACTAACTCAACCAAAGGATATTGCCAGGATATTTTCTTTTTACATTTGCCACATTTTCCTTTTAATGCAAAAAAGCTAAGGATTGGTATCAAATCTTTAGCACTTAAAACGGTTTTGCAATGAGGACATTCTGATCGCCCTTTAACAACTGACTTTTTTTCTGGCAAGCGACATATAACTACATTCAAAAAACTACCAATAGCCGCCCCAATGATAAAAATCAACAAATATAACATACTTGATATAAAAAATTATTTATCAACTACTAAACTTGGCTTACCATTTCTACCAATCTATGGGAATAAGCCCATTCATTATCATACCAAGCTAAAACTTTTACTAAGTTGCCATCTACAACTTTTGTAAACTTCAAATCTACAATAGCTGAGGCTGTTGTCCCCAAAATATCAGTTGAAACCAATTCTTCTTCTGTGATCTCCAAAACATTCTTGTACATTGGATGCTTTGCAAATTTCTTGAAAGCATTATTGACCTGATCAACTGTTACGTTTTTCTTTAACAAGACCACCACATCAACCAAAGACCCGCAAACAACCGGCACTCGGATAGAAACACCATCAAATTTATTTTCTAAACTAGGAATTGTTAACGCAGTCGCGACTGCCGCGCCTGTAGTTGTAGGAATAATATTATTTAGAGTAGATCTTCCTCGACGCCAATCTTTGGCCATCGGCAAATCGACTGTTCGCTGTGAAGACGTTGTGGCATGAATTGTAGTTAGCAAGGCCTTCTCCACACCAAATTGAGACTCTAAGACAGCCATAATAGGAGCTGTACAGTTTGTTGTACAAGATGCATTGGCCACTACCTTTTCCCCCTTCGCATCCTTGTCATTAATACTTCTAACAACAGTAGCAATGCCTTCGCTCTTTGCCGGAGCAGAAATGATAACTTTCTTTGCGCCAGCCTTGATATGTTTGCTAGCATCTTCTTTTTTTGTAAAAAAACCTGTACATTCCAAGACCACATCAATCTTATATTTTTTCCAAGGCAATTTTGCAGGATCTTTCTCGCTAACAAACGGAACACTAGTTCTTCCAACAACTAAATTAGAACCTTTAACCTTGACCTGCTTGTCATACTTTCCCTGGGCAGAGTCATACCTCATCAAATAGGCCAAATTTTCAATATCTGCTAAATCATTAATGGCTACCACGCGAATATTTTTCTTTGTTAAAGCTATTTTCAAAGCTGCTCTACCAACTCGGCCAAAACCATTTATAGCGACATTAATCATAAAATCAAGTTAAATTATTAGGTAATTACTGCTATAATTATAGCAAATTTTTTCTTTTTTTACTACAAAAAAAGCCCCGATCTAACCGGGACTTTTTGTATATACTATTTTATATCCAATTTCTTCAAAACATCTTCCATTATTTTCAATGAATCCACAGAAGAAAACATAATTCGATAGAAAACATCTGGATTATCGGTTTTGATCAAGACAAATTCACTTAAATTATTATCAGACTTATACATGACTTTTTCTGCCAAGTAATCACCATCAACCATAAGGGATTGAGGCTTGCTCACAACTCTGTCAGAAGCCATAACTTCATCGGCGTCAGCCTTGTTCAAAACCTGAAGATACATATCTCCCATATCACCATTTCCAGGCTCACGAACTATACCATCAGCATAGAAATGTAACTCTTTTTGATATGGCTTATCTAAGTATGTCCAACTATTTGGAAAACTAACCTCAACTCCACGCAGTTCAAAAGACAACCACTCTATAGGCGCTACTTCATCTAAATCTTCTACAACATCTGAATCAATAATATCATAATCTTGAGAGTCAAAATCACCATCTGCATTTATATACTCCACAACCATAGAGTTCATAACTCTTGTCTCCAAATACATAGCTGTAAACAAGCTACCAAAAGCAAAGAACACGCAAACAATCAAAACAGTAATAGTAATAGAAAGACCCTTGAAATAATTCAGCTCAGACTTCATCAACGTTTCTTCTGAACGAACCATTTTCTTCAATTCCTTTAAATCATTTTTCTTTTCTACAGGTTTTTTTGTTTTTTTTGTTGGACTTTTTCTTTTTGTTATTTTTGTTTTCCCTCCAGTCATATTTATCAATAAATAATAAGTAAAACAAGCAAGACTAGTAAAACAAGATAATTACGAGAAAGACTTTTAAACAAAATATTTTAAATAATCTGTTTCACTTGTCTCGCTCGTCTTGCTTGTTTTACTTTTCTGTTTTTATTGTACCATAAATATTATTGCATAAAAATAATACTCTGTATAAAGTAATCCACCTCATCTAAAACCTCTTTTGGCAAATTAACTTTCAAATAAAAATCTTTTCTTGGGTAAACAGCGACCAATCGATTAATCAAACTTCCCTCTGACATCATTACATATCTATATATAACAAACTTTTGTTTCAAAATATTCTCTCGAATATAACAATTTCTAACCTCACCAAGTCCTAATTTTTTCAAAACTTCAAAAACCTCATGACTACACTCACCAGGCTTACTAATTAAAACCTCCTCATACAAGCTATCTACTGCAAATCTTTCTAACAGCTTATTATTTTCATCAACAAAATCATAAGAAGCTACTTCAAAATCTAAATATCCATCACTAAACTTATCAAATTCACCCTGTAACTGTCTTCCAAAATAATTCAAACCATCCTCCTTCAAAATAACAGCCTCCACATTCCCCCAACTAACTGGATTCTTTAATTGAAAACCAAATTCATCATTTTGATAGTTTTGCCAATTCTTTGTTGCCTCAGAAAACTTCATCGACTGTTGAGCCAGATTCTCGTCGGCCACACCAAATTTATCAATCTTTACATTCTGAGTACGAACTTGATTGTACAAATTGTGAACACTATATTCTACGGTTTTCAAATCCTCGTAAATATAAATACTGACAACAAAAAAACAAACAACAAACACAAAAGCGAGAAGGATCAAAACACCTGCTAATGAAAATTTATTCTTCTTTGCCATACACGTTATCTAACACTTGCAAAGCTCTTTTGAGTTGAAAATCCAAAGACTCAATTAATCTTTTTTTATCTTCTAGTAATTGAGGCGCGACTTCTTTTTTTAAGCCTTTTATTCTATTAATCAGCGCCGAAGTATCTGATAAATCTAATTTATCACTCGCCAAAGACTCCTTTACCAATTCACATTCCAGTTGGATCAATCGGTCCAGCTCTGCCCTTAAATCTTTTAGTACTTTGGGGTTGAGGTCTAAAGCATTGCTAAGTTCTCCCAGAGTTGAGAAAACCATAGTGAACCAAGCTGTACGCAGTTTATTTAGCTTTGCTTTTTCTAGTTTTTGTTCTTTAGGGGGATCCAATTCACCTGCACTTTTAACATCATAATCTTCCGACATGATAAAAGAATCTTCTATAATTTTATAATCTTCCAGAAATCTTAACAGAGCTCTTCTGTCTCCCCGTACACTTTCCGCGTTTAACAAAAATTTCGACTCATTAGCTGGAGTTTCATTGCGTGAATCCACAGACGCGTCTCCTTCTGGACATTCTAAATTTTTTTTTAACTGATAATCCTCTGCCATAAATCAAATATTGAATCTTTATAATTCCAAATATCTTTACCTGTCACAACCACAATAAGCACCATGAGTAACATAAACCCAGCGGTATGAACAACTTGCTCAACTTTTTCATTAGCAGCTTTACCTCTAATCTTTTCTATGATCAAGAACAAAACTCGTCCGCCATCCAAAGCTGGTATCGGCAAGAAGTTAATAATTGCTAAATTAAGAGATAATAGTGCGGTAAATTGGAGAAGGTAAACAATTCCCATCCGAGCAACTTGACCAGTTAGGACAGCAATGCCCACGGGTCCAGCTACATCGACTCCAATAGGTTGATGGATAATTGCATTCTTTATAACAGTATAGAAAGCTACAATAATTTGAATAAACATTAGAAAGGTTCCCTTTATCCCCAGCCAAATAGCTTGATACCATGGATAAGAAACAATGCCTGTTTTTGCCAAGCCAATGCCAAAACCAGCTGTCCCCGTTTGTTCCAAAATAACCGGAGCAATTTCAAATGTCTTGGCTTCTCCTAAACGACTAATATTCACAGTCACATTCTGCCCCTCATAATCTCCCAGATAATCAATCACAGCCTGAACTTCAGAAAAAGTTTTATCATTAAGACTTACAATCACATCTCCCATAACTAACCCAGCTTCAGACGCTGGTGTTTCGTTTAATATAGAAAGAATTTGAATTTTTTCATCTGTGACTTTTGAAGCTTGATTGGTTCCATCAATAACTTGCGGTGCACCCAAGCCAAAAGCAAACATCAGAAGAATCATGCATAACACAACATTCATAGTAACACCGGCGCTCAAAATTGCAGTTCGCTTCCAAATTTTTTGGCTCGCAAAACTATCTTTATCAGACTTGTCTTCCCCATCTTCTCCTTTAATTTTTACAAAACCACCAATCGGTATCCAATTCAATGAATAGATTGTATCCTCTGACTCCACCTCTCCATTGCCCCAAAAAAACTTTCTCTTGCCATTGATCTTCTTCCAACCAAACATTCTTGGAGGGAACCCAAAACCAAATTCGTCTGACTTTACGCCCAATTTTTTAGCTGTATAAAAATGACCAAATTCGTGCACAAAAACTAAAACCCCAAGTATAACAATGAATAATATCAGTGTAGTCAACATAAATTAATTTAAAGTTACTTTTTTAATGTTTATTTTTTCGCCTAAAAATTTTTCTGCCATGTTTTGAAAATTTTCTGAATAATCTGTAACTAAGTATTCAATTTTACCACCAGTTTCCAAACTATTTTTATATTCCAAATGTCTGTCTAAATATTGAGCTAGGGAGTCAGCTACAATTATTCCCGGATGAGGAATATCACATCCATTCATTTCATCCTTAATTTTTTCAATAATAAGTGGGTAATGAGTACAACCTAAAATCAATGTCTTGATCTGCTTTCTTTTTAGTTCTTCTAGGTATTCCTTTAGAACACTTACTATTTCTACGGAATCAATCTGACCTTCTTCAATCAAGGGAACGAGCAGCGGAGTTGCTTGTTGAACAATCTCTATCTCGTCTCTTTGATTCTTCAATTCTACCACATACGCCTTTGAATTAATAGTTCCTCTAGTCCCAATTACCCCCACTTTTCCTGCCGCCTTTTTGGCCACAAACTCGGCTACTGGATGAATAACCCCCAAGATGTTAATTGCTTCTCCAATCTCTTTTCTTTTTTCTGGTAAATACTCTCTTTGCAATCTTCGAAGAGCTTTGGCAGAGGCTGTATTGCAGGCAAGGATTATCAAAGTGCAGCCATTAGAAAACAGATAATCACAAGCATTTTTTGTTAAATCAAAAACAGCCTCATCAGATCTATTACCATAGGGAACGTGCAAGGTGTCTCCCAAGTATAGATAATTGTATTGAGGCAATTTCTTTCTAATTTCCTTCAAAATTGTAAGGCCACCAAGACCAGAATCAAAAACACCTATCATAGCTTGACTTTTATACTAATTTTACTATATAATGACATATTCTGATCAGTTCCGCAAGCAATTAACCTACTCGGAGACAAAGATGAAAATCAGAAAACAAGAACAGATGACAGGGCCCACACTGATCCTTACCCCCCTCTTTCAGAGGGACCCTCACGAAAACCGAGTTGCGGCCCACTTGATCATGGAAAATGGCGTCGTAGCTATCTCCGTGATCATCATGACAAACACGACGGTTGATCTGGATAGTCTGGCTATGTTGCTCGAGCAGAATCCACTTCCCCGCGCCCACACCAACAAAGGTGAATCGAGTCGGCTGCTGCGAGCGATCAACATACTTCGTGAGGCAGGGCACGTTCTCGAATACAAGCCGTTCTAAGATCTTGGCGCAGTTTGCTCAAAGCAAACTGCGCCCTTTTTAACTCTGAAAAATTATTGACTAAAAATATCAAAAGACATAAGATGAAATATCCCTAACCGGAGAAAGAAGCTAGGAGGAATTTATGGGAACTGTCACAGTTCAAGCCAAAACGACCGACTTTGACCTCATCATCGAGCTCCATGGCCCCAACGACCGTGGAACAAAGGCAATCATCTTCGTCAAGTCGCCCGACAACGACGCCCCTCATCGTGTGATGACAACGATCCGGCCAGGGACTGACATCGATCAACTGGCTCTGGATCTCAAGGCAAAGATGCAGGATCTTCCCAGGCATCAGGAACAACCGGTCGAGCCCTTCAAATGGAGCCGGAAAACAACTCTGGCTGCAGTCAGACTCTTCATCCTCGCCAATTCGGACAGAATTCTCTCTCCATGACCCCAAGCGCCATTCACTCAAAGTGAACGGCGCTTTTTTATTTTGATATTTTGTAAAGATTATTTGACTAATAATTATTTTTTCATTAATCTTTAATCTTGCTTGGCAAAAGGGAGAAGTAATGCAAGACATCCAGCTTCGCAAGTTTGAAGAAGACTACATGCTAGTCCTTCGTTCTCACAAGGCTACAAAAGGAAAGCCAACTCAAATCGACCTCCTCATCATCCTTCCGGGGACAACGGAGACGCGAACTATCTCTGTCACGCTAACACCGAACAAAACTGTTGATCACCTCCGAGAAGAACTCCAAGGAGAACTCCGCCACCAACAACCTCGAACCTTCCAAGACGTCGAAGATCTCATCGCTGTGATCCGATCAAAAACGCCCAGGCTGTTCATAGCCTGAGCGCTGTAGGCACAATTCGCTCAAAGTGAACTGTGTCTTTTTTATTAAATTAGTGACCAGAGACCAGTAACTAGTAACCAGTAATTTTTAAGAGGTGGTAACGCACCCAGATGCGTTTCTAGGATCTATGATCAATGTATTGTGTTTTTTATAAAGCTTCTTGATTTACATTACTTTTATCATCCCAATTAACCTCTTCGTAGCGATGAAGCAGCTCGTTAATGTATTTTTTGAGCTCATCATATTTTTTTTCTGTTTTTCCTTCGAACTTGATAGTAATATATGGCCCATTTTGCGAATATCTAATAACAAACATACTATCATCCATTTCAAGTCGAACACCATCACCTGCTCTCTCATCATCAATCACCTCAGCATTAGGATACTCTTCTTTCAAAACTATGCTAATCTTGTCCATTAAAGCAACTTTTTTGTCATCTGCACAATAGATTTTGATCTCTGGACTAGAAATGTATTGAGGCAGATTACTTAATGCTTCGTTCAAACTTTGATTTGATCTTGATAAATAATTCAACAATCTCAAAGCAGCATAAAGACCATCATCATGATTGTAAAAATCTTTTGAAAAGAAAAAGTGGCCTGACAATTCCCCAATAAAGGCCGCCCCAACTTCTTGATTTTTCTTTTTTAGAAATGAATGTCCTGTTCTCCACATAAATGGCATTCCACCATTATTTATAATTGTTTCTGGCACAACCTTTGAACACAAAGTGTTGAACATAATCTTTGAACCTGGATGATCTTCTAAAACGGAAACCGCAAACAAAGCTACCAGCACATCATTCCAAACAATTGTGCCCTTTTCATCTACAATCCCAATTCGATCACCATCTGCATCATAAGAAAAACCAACATCAGCTCCAGATGCTAAAACTTCTTTACTCAATCGCTCAGCCACCACAGTTTCTGTTGGATCTGGAGTACCAAGCGGGAAAGTTGGATCTAAAACACAATTACTTTCAATCACTTCACACCCAGCCGCTCGAAAGAAATCTGGAGCAACAGCACCCGCCGTTGCACAACTCGGATCAATCACAATTTTAAATTTCTTTTCCAAAGGAAGTTTTGCTACAACCTCTTTTGTATAATCTTCCATAATATCCCGAATTTCAATCTTTCCCGGAGTTTCTGCTTGATCATAATCTTCCTCTTCAACCATTTTTCTTAATTCCTGAATTCCGTCGCTAACCAATGTTTCTGATAAGCCAATAGCAAATTTAAAACCATTGTATTCAGCTGGATTATGAGAAGCTGTTACAAAAACTCCGCCTGGAGACTTTAAAAAATGTTGAGCCCAATAGAAAGTACCAACCAAACACATCCCAATATCGGTTGTGTCAATTCCAGCCCAACTGTATGCCTTGGCCATGATTTGACTATATTCCTCACTAGTTGCACGTGAGTCACGTGCAATTACAGCTTTTGTAATACCTCTTCTTTTCATCAACGCCCCATGAGCTCGACCAAGATGCTCAACTATTTCTGGCGTTAGATCTTTTCCTACTATTCCACGCAAATCATAGCCACGAAACATGTATTTATTTACTTCAGTCATAAATTTTTTTTATTAATGATTATCTATTAATTTTTTGTATAAATTAACCACACAAAGTGTGCAAATTGCTTTGACGCTAAACTATAAATATTATACAATATACATAGAAATTAATGAAAAATTCGTCAAATGAGCCGAAACTTCATTTTGGTATTTTAGCATAATTAACTATGCCTCCAAAATCCTCACCAGGTGATAAAACAAAAAAAAATTCTGTTCCGAAAGACAAAGAACAAATTATCGCCAGACAATTCAAGAATGCAATCAAGAAAAAAAAATATGAGGAACAACATTCTGATGACGATTCTTTAGGTACTGCAGCCCCTGGCCAGAATTCAAGCCAATCTTCAGGTTCAAATGTTCCATCATACAGTCAACAGGTACACGCTTTAAATCCCACTGCCACAGGCAATCCAAAAAACGACCAGAACAATAAAATGGAAAATGCGAAGAACTACCAGGAGAACAAAATGGAGCTTGCAGAGGACCACCAGAATAATAAAATGGAGAATGCAGAGAACTACCAGGAGAACAAATGGGATCTTGCAGAGCAACACCAAAATGAAAAATTCGGTGATGCAAACACCCCAGAAGACGTAAATTCCGAAAATACTGAACCGGTAAAAAAAAGTATTTCAGACAGAATGAAGAGCAAAGGAAGTCTACCTACAACACACAGAAAACAATCAGCTAGTCAAACCGCAAATAACCCCACTAGTCCACAACAAGAACAACCAGGGCAAGGCAAGGACCAAGCTCCAGGGCTAGATGCAGGTCCGGAAAAAAGCGGCGGGCAAGTCCAAAAACCAGATGGAGACAAAAAGCCCGGTGAAAAAAAACCAGAAGAAGCCAAGAAGAAGCCATACGAAGCAGGTGGTGGACCTGGCGGAGAGATAAATCCCGGCGGAAACAAGAAGCCTGGGGGAAAAAAGAATGCCTTCAAAGCAGGTGGTGGCAGAGTTAAGTCCGCAGCCAAAGATACAATCGCCGCAACAAAAAAAGCTGGCGCAGATGCAAAAAGAAAACTAAATGCAGCCAAACAAAAAGCTAAAGATGTTAAAAATGCAGTAACGGCCCCGGCCAGAAAAGCAAAAGCAGCTGCAGCAGCCGTAAAAAATAAACTAACTGCACCGATTAGAAAAATCCAGGGAGCAAAAGCTGCCATGCAAAAGATGGTAGACGACTTAAACCCCTTCAAAAAACTAAAAGAAATAGGGAAAGAAATATGGAGACTGATTCCAGTTGCTATTAGAATGCTGCTCTCGGCCAAAGGACTCGGTCCATTCCTACAGTTCCTAGACAAGCTTCTCAAAAAAAATAATGTTGATAAATGCTTAACCTGTGGTTGCTGCACGTGTGTGGTAATCCAATTATTAAATTGCCTGCTACCAGTTCTTATTTTCCTTTTCTTTATTGGAAAAATAGCTCAAGCTCTAAGTTAAAATTATAATATAAAAATAAATATGATTAACTTTCAAAACATTGACTGGAAAAAGGTTGCTGTTATCATCGGCTTTATTGCTATTGTAATCATCGCGGCTTTCTTTCTTTATTCATTATTTTTCAAAGGAGCAGAACCAACACCAACAGAGTTGGACAAGGATATTGAGATAGGACAACTTCCCGGAGCTGACGTGGGAGTCCAACCAGGCATTGTGCCAGGAGAAGACATTACTGACACAGGCTTACCAATAAAGAAAATTACTAAGATTGAAGCGCCAGAAGTTTTCCAAGCTGACATCATTGCCCAAGGTGGTATCACAAAAGTGACAGATCTGGATTACCAGGCAAATAGTTCTATCCAACTATCAGCCGATGGAAATGATCTTGTAAGCTATCAAAAAGAAACTGGTCAATTTTACAAGATAACGCCAGAAGGAGAAAAGAAATTGTTAACAGACAGAACATACAAGGATGTTGAATCCATTGCATGGGCACCAAAGTCTGATGAAGTTATTCTAGAATTCCCAGATGGAAGTAACGTTCTTTATAACTTTCAGTCAGACAAGCAAATTTCATTACCAAAAGATTGGACTGACTTTGACTTCAATCAATCTGGTGACAAAATCGGTTTCAAGGATTTAAACAACAACCCTGACTATCGATGGATTGGTATGTCAAATCCTGATGGTTCCGGTCAAAAATATTTAGAACATCTCGGAACTCAATACAAGAGATTTGAAATAGACTGGTCTCCAACCGGAGACAAGGTTGCTCAGTTCAATCCAGGCTCTAGCGCTAGCAGTAGTCAATTACTTTTCGTTGGGCAAAATGGTGAAAACTTCAAGGCAATTAATCTCCACGGATACGGAGTAGAAACACAGTGGACACCTGACGGAACAAGAATTTTATACAGTGCTCATAATCTATCAACAGACCACAAACCAGTCTTGAATATTGTAAATGCTTCTGGAGATACCGTTGGTTATGATCACCAAACCTTAAACTTGAACACCTGGGCTCACAAATGTACTTTTGAAAGCAAGGACACTGTTTATTGTGCTGTTCCAAAAGAACTTCCCTACGCAGCCAACTTTGCACCAGAAATTGCAGACACAATCCCAGATTATATTTACAAAGTTAATCTGAAAACTGGTTCCAAAAGTTTTGTTGCTGAACCAGAATATGATTACACAATGGAACAACTAGAAGTTTCAGAGGATGGTTCAACATTATTTTTTACAGACAAATCAAGTCAAGCCTTACATAGTATTAAATTAAAATAAAATGAAAACCGCAAAGACAATATTCTTTTCCTTTTTTCTAACATTATTTTTAATAATGCCTTCTTCTGTTTTGGCTGGGACAATGGTAATCGGTGATATTTGCCAGCAAGACAGTGATTGTCTTACCCAAAAATGCCTGGAAAGTGACTTAAAATCTGCAGCCGTAAATATTAAGTACTGTGTTTGTGACACAGCAGAGCAATGTGAAACAAAATATAAAAAATCAGAACCAACTGAAATCTGGACTTGCGACAAAACTCTTGCCCCAAAAAGTAACAACCTTCCCTTTTGTCAAAGTGATAAACAAGGCATAAAAACTCCCGTTTCTGCAGCTGCCGAAACCACAGCAGCAGCAACCGCAAGCACAGCACCAACAACTCCAACCGGGAAGCTAGTTACTCTAAACCCACCAAAAACAGTCATTAACATTCCCGGATTAGCAAAATGGGAAAAAATAGAAGTTATAGCTGGAGAAATGGCTGAAATTCCTTACATTGCGCAATACATTGTAAGTATTTACAAATACGCATTAGTCATTGCATCTATCCTGGCTACAATGATGATAATGATTGGTGGAATTATGTATATGTCTTCTGCTGGAGTTGCAGAAAGAATATCTACTGCAAAAAATATCATTTTAGGAGCAATAGGTGGCATAATTTTATTACTAGGTTCCTATTTTATACTAGCAACAATTAATCCAAATCTTATTAGTCCGTCTTCAATAGGAATTCAAACAATTCCTTTAGACAACATTATAGAAGGTGAATATGAATACATGGCCTCACTAAATGTCTCCGCCATGACAGGCTCTGGTCCAAGTGGAAATCTCCCTATGTACAAACAGACAGACAGAAAATGGGCCTGCTTCCCTTTTACAGGTGATGAATGCAGCTACCAAGTAAGATACGACGATGGTGGCAAGACAAAAAGCTTAGCCTGCGGAACAAACGGGTATAATGTTAAATTTTCTGGTATAAGTGCCCCTCCAGAAAAAGGAATTTTTGCCTGCAAATTCAATAACACAGAATACCCAAAAAATTCAGGGGTAAATTATTGTCAATGGCTCGAAAACACTTATCATATTTCTGAAATGTGCAAAAGCCCAAGTGTGAAAAATTCTGCCTGGTGTGAAAACAATCCTTACGGAAAAAATAATTTTGTGGAATATTGTAAAAATGTTAGTGCCACAAACAGCAAGGGCAGGGCCACAAACTTAAACACATTGCAATCATCTGGATGTGGGACAACTTCAGCCGCAATGGTTCTTACTTTTTACGGAATAACAACCACTCCACCAGAATTAGCACAGTGGGTACAAGAACACGGAATCAGATCCCCCAGCGTTGGCTCATCCATGCCTCAAACATGCTGCGGGTTAGATAAGATCGGAATCAAAACTTCAGCAAAAGCGCTAGGTTTGGATGCACAAGAATGGTGGAAACCGAAAAAAAACGAACCTCAAATGCTTAGCATTTTAAGTAAAAACCTTCCCATAATTATTCATGTAAAGAATCAAAAACCAGCAAAAAACTGCCCTTTTACTAAAGGCGGCCATTTCATTGTTTTGAAAGATTATAAAAACAGTAAATTCACAGTGCACGACCCTGCTCATGGAAAAATGAATGTTACGGCTGATGATATTTGGGACAAATGTGTAGTTGTCTCTGGCACATACCTATATGTGCCTGGACATAAAGGAGAATATCCAGTTTTATCTACTAGTCCAGATGACGAACCTGGAACATCTATTACTTCTTCTGGTCCATGCACAGAACCAGATTTTTCCCCCTTCAACAGAGAAACAGGATGCTTAAATACAACAAGAAGCTGCACCCCCAATGATATCAAGGAGGTTGGCAATAAATATGGAAACTTTCATATAATAACCGCTCCTAATAGCTGTGCTAGATTCTCCTCAAGAATACTCAGAAACTCTGGTTGTGCTATAAAAGGATCAGGCGGAATAAGTAGTCTAAAAGGTCAGTTAAAAACATTGGGATGGAAAGGATTAATTGTAAAAGGAACTGCCGCTAGAAAATATAATAGTCAAATGCCCGTTGGTGTACTTTTTACTTGTAACACTGGAGAGTTACAACACGTTTCAATTTCAACTGGAAAAGGAACCGATGTAGAATCAGCAAATCCTTTTGATGCTTGTCAATCAACTGGTTGTAGCAACAAAGCCAGCATTACCTGTGAAACAACTGACACAAACATAAAAAACAAATGTACTTATAATTTCACACAATACATCCCCAAATTAAACGCAATTGAAGGTGGTCCCAAAAAATGCAAAGGTGGCTCAAAAAATCAATGTGTAAACAAGACAACAGGTTCAAGGATAAAGGGTGTTACAACTATCTTTTTCCCAGTACTTGATCCCGCCAATGAAAACCAGGGCTGTTGCAAAAGCAACTTGATAAATGCGTCAATGGGAATTACTTCATCAGGAGTTAAAACCAGTCAAAAAACCTGCGTAGAGGGTCTATTTGGTACATGGACAAGTGGTGGAAGTTGTACAACATTGAAAGATCCAGTTCAAATAACAAAATATTTAAAAGCACAAAATGTATGTAATTGTTGGGGCTCCGGATGCTAATAAAACATAAAATAATTAAGCATGAAAAATAAATCCACAACAAACCTTAAACTATCAAAACTGATACTAGTTTTTATTTTTCTATTGCTTGCAACTCCAGCCTACGGAGCAACAGATCTAGCCATTGGCACAGCCTGCACTGACAATGCTGAGTGCAAAACAAATTTATGTGAACAAAGCACCTTAACATCTCCCCCGAATAAATTTTGTACTTGCTCTACAGCTCTGCACTGCGAAGAAAAATATACAAAGGCGGCTGGTGAAACCTGGGAATGCAAAGTAAAATCCCCACAAAGCCAGGGCTTAGCTTACTGTCAAAGCGATAAAAATGGTGTGAAATATCCAATAACAGCGGCATCAGCAACCCCACCACCAGCCGAGTCAACACCGGCCAAAACAGTCAAACTAAAACCACCCAAAATTTCTATCCCCATCCCAAACCTACCAGAATGGGCAGAAATTGATGTCACACCTGGAAGCACAGCCAATGTCCCCTATATAGCCCAATATATTATCGCTATTTATAAGTATGCGCTAGTTATTGGTTCCATTATGGCCGTTGTCGGACTAATGTCCGGTGGTATTATGTACATGATGGGTGGAATGAATGCAAACATGATAAACAAATCCAAAAGTCTTATCTTTGGATCTATCAGTGGAATTGTAATATTAATTTCTTCTTCCCTAATTTTAAATTTAGTAAATCCAAACTTAACAGAGCTACCTACCATTGGAGTTGCCACTATTGAATCCGTTGATCTAGGACTCTTACCTGATTATGTTGAAGGTGATCCAGCCGAGCTAGGCACAGTAAAACCTTATGCAGAAGGTGATGTTAAACCCTGGAAACCTAAAAGCGCGGCCACAGCTGGTTACAAAGGCATTACAAACATGACGTATAAACCAGTGAAAGACAAAAAATGTTTGAAAGATAATTTTTTTGGTGGAAGTTTATCAATCGGTGATAATATCGACAAATACATAAAAAGGGTCTCCATCTTAGGGTCAAATGAATTTCACAAAAGATCCACTCCAGACTTACCCGTCCAAGCTACTGGCGGAAACCTAAAGAAAATCGAACGAGCTAGAGCAAATGCTGACAAAGGAGGTACAGGCTACAGAGGAGTTATCCATGTTGGTTCTATTGATGGATGGAAAAAAGTTACACAAGATTTACAAAATAGTTCTGATCCTGAAGTAAAAGGATACGTGCAATGGATGTATGATGTCTCTGACGGAAAAGCTCCAAACTTACTTGGTAAATTTCGGCCAGAACTCCTCTCCACAAATACTGGTTGTGGAGCTGGACTAAAAAGAAAACAATGCAGTACAGGCAATCCAGGCAAAATGAGCTCACCCTTTTCTGATCCTCATGTATTAGGGCTTGCAGTAGACGTAATGAGTCTTAGTAATTGGGACATTAGAGTAAAAGGTCATGGAACTACTCGAAGTTTGAATTATTCATCCTATTGTAAAAATTATAAAAAAACCGTAGAAAAAATGAAATCTGGCGAATATGGACCATACTTTGTCAGTGATCCCTATCATATGTATGATAGACTAGAAAAACAAATAGATGATTGTCTGACATCTAAAAATGCATTTTGGAGCATGCCTGATGGTTGGATAGAAATTTTTACAAAAAATAATTTTTATTTTGCTGGTTGGGCCTGGGCAAACCCTAAAAGATCCGATGGTATGCATCATGAATTTTATGGAAATTGTTTCAAAGTAAAAGGCTATCCGATTGAATAATTCATTATGAAAAAAACACTCTCACTTTCTATTTTACTACTTATTGTTTTTTTAATACCATTATCAACTTTTGCCGAAGAAAAAACAACAGGAAGCTTACAAAATGAGCTATTTGAAGAGGCTCAAGCCTCAGAAGAAGTGCTTTTTAAACAAGATATTTTTCGAGCAAAAATCCTCAACATTTTAGAAGAAAAACTCGACGACTTTGATGAAGAAGGGTTTGTTCAACAGAAATTTCAATGGCTACAAGTAAAAGCTTTAGATGGAATTTTTGCTGGGCAAGAATTTGAATTTCTTCACGAACACTTAAACCCGTATAACCCTTTTTTCCCTGTTGAAGAAAAAGACACTGTGGTTATTTATTGGAATAATGTAGACACACCAGAATTCTCAATTGAAAACAAGTATCGATTAAACAAACTTTTAATCCTGGTAGCAATTTTCTTTATTCTAGTAATTTTATTCACAAGACTAAAAGGTATTAGGGCAATTATAAGTTTGATGTTAACCCTAGGTATCTTGATTTATATTGTAGTTCCTCAAATAGCCAACGGAACCAGTCCAATATTAATTAGTTTGCTTGGCGCCCTACTCATCTTAGCTATTTCGATTTTCTTTGGTCACGGATTTAGAACGCGTTCCATAATTGCATTTCTTAGTGCCGTTATCACAATAGGAATAGCTATCGCATTCTCTTATTTTGTAGTTCACTATCCAGGACTTACAGGATATGGAGCAGAAGACGCTTTTTGGCTAAACATTGGTACATTAGAAAGCCTAGATATCCAAGGTTTGCTTCTAGCAGGAATTATAATAAGTATAGTTGGAATTCTTGATGATGTTACCATCGTACAAGCATCTCTAGTAGAAGAAATCTATGAGACTGACAAAAGTCTAACCTTCAAAGAACTTTACAAAAAAGGTATGTCTGTAGGAAAAGAGCATATTATATCCATGGTAAATACACTCGTTATTATATATGCAGGTGTGGCCCTACCCATCTTTCTATATATAAGTCATGATAACTATTGGGGCACTCCACTTTGGGCCAGATTAAACCAAGACTCAATTGTAGAAGAGATTGCCAGATCCCTTGCCGGAAGCGCGTCACTACTCTTCGCTGTCCCAATAACAACTTTGATAGCAGCATATTTATTTAGTAAAAGAAGCATAGCAACAGAAAAGAAAAATAAGAAAGATGAAAAACAGTAAAACCAACTCTATATATCTATGATATTTACCTGCTCAAAATGTGATGCACAATACCCAAAATGGTCTGGACGATGTCTAGAGTGTGGTGGTTGGGGTACAATAGGTAAAGAAGGTATAGAAAAAGACACAAAGAAAAAAGAAACTAAAACCGAAAGCTTCAATCAAAAAAATCTAATAGACTTTCAAGACATAAGTGCAAAACAATTCAAAAGACTCCCCCTTCAAATGTCAGAAATAAATCAAATATTTGGTGGTGGGATTGTCAAAGGAAGCTTAACCCTAATAGGTGGTGAGCCAGGTATCGGCAAGTCCACTCTGTCTCTTCAAGTCCTAAAAGAAATGGAAGTAGCTGAAGCTCCCCTTCTCTATGTTTCTGGTGAAGAATCAGCCGAGCAAATAAAATTAAGAATTGAACGCATCGGATACAAACCCAAAAATCTAAAGTTTTTAGCCGAAACCAATATAGAACAAATATGTGCTGCCATTACAGACTTAAAACCTCATATTGCAATCATTGATTCTATTCAAACAGTCTATTCTAATGATGCTGGATCAGAAGCTGGTAGCGTTGGCCAAATAAGAGCCTGCACATCAAAGCTCATGGAAGTTGCTAAGAAGGTAAATGTGCCAGTTTTAATTACTGGACATGTAACAAAGGAAGGTACTGTAGCAGGACCAAAAACACTAGAACACTTGGTTGATGTTGTTATGTATTTAGAAGGCGATAAGTTTCACGATTATAGATTACTAAGATGTTCAAAAAATAGATTTGGTTCAACCAATGAAGTGGCTGTTCTCGCCATGACAGGCACCGGACTAGAAGAAGTTAAAAACCCAACCAACATTTTTCTGCAATCAGTGGACTCAAACACTCCTGGTTCAATCATAAGTTGCTTTATGGATGGTTCTCGAGCCTTTTTGATAGAAGTTCAAGCACTTGTTACACCAACCGTTTTTGGATATCCACAAAGAAAGACTTCTGGGTACGACATCAACCGACTACAAATGATTTCAGCCGTTTTGTTTAAGCGAGCTAGATTAAATCTACAAACTCAAGATATCCACCTCAATATTGTGGGAGGTATAAAAGTAAACGAACCAGCTATTGATTTAGCCGTAGCCATGGCCATTTATTCAGCTCTAAAAAACAAACCTTTTCCTAAAAACCAAGTAGTGTTTGGAGAATTAGGTCTTGGTGGTGAGATTAGATCAGTACAACATATTGATAAACGACTATCAGCAATTGAAAAACTGGGTTTTGATTCTGCTCTTTGTCCAAGCCAAAAAACAATATCTAAATCAAATATAAAATTACAAACAATCAAAAATATAAGCCAAATAGATCAAATATAGCAAATATATCGAAAGCACCTATCAAGGTGCTTTTTTGATAAAAAAAACAGCGGGACATTCTTTGAGAATGCCCCGCAAGGATGATCAGGTCGTCGCCGGTTTCGGCAAGAATTCTGCCGGAATAGCGTTAGGATTTTCCGCCGCGTCACGAAGGAAGTCCACGCAGAACTGGATGAAGTCTGCCAAAGCCTTCTTTCGAGACGTAGCCATCGCAGCTACTTCTCGTAGCGCGTCGATGATGCGGTTGCTCAGCACACGCCAATTCCGAATTCTGACTTTCGGATCCAGAACCTTGAGTCGCTTGTTCGCCAGAGCGATCAAGCAATGCTTGTGCCAAACTCTGCCCTGAAAACTGAAGGCCTCTTCTGCTCCCCCGAAGTTCAGATTACACCCAGGACAGGTGTGTCTCTCTGTTGCTGCCAATTTCCCCTCCATGGAGTGAGTAACTAAAAAGCCCAACTTGGGCTTCATTAATGTACCAGAAAGTATATTTTTTTGCAAGGCTACTCAAAATGCATTGATAGTCTTATTTTATTCAATTTTTCTCTTAATTTAGTGCTTATTTCTCTATTTTTAACTATTTTTTTTGATTCAATTTGAGCTTTTTCTATAATATCCACATCTGTTAAACTAGCTACTTTCAAATCAGGCATCCCAGACTGCTTTACACCATAAACCTCTCCTGGACCACGTAATTTCAAATCCTTCTCTGCCAAAGAGAAACCATCACTCGAGGATTCTAAATACTTCAACCTTTTTTGGGTTTGAACTGAATTATTATCACTAAAAAGGAAACAATATGATTGATGTTGCCCACGACCAACCCGGCCTCTAAATTGATGAAGCTGCGCGAGACCAAAACGATCAGCCCCTTCAATCATCATAATTGAAGCATTAGGCACATCAATACCAACCTCAATGACAGAAGTTGAAACCAAAATATCAAACTTTTTCTCCAAAAAATCATCCATTACTGATTCCTTGTCTTTTGATTTTAGACGACCATGCATCAAACCAATATTCAAATCAGGAAAAACATCTTTATCTAATTTCTCAAACTCTTGTTTTACAGATTTTACACCGAGTTTATCTGAAGGATCGATTAATGGACAAATAACAAAAACCTGGCGACCATCTACTATTTGTTTTTGAATAAAATCATAAGCTTTAAAACGATCAAGTTCGTTGACCAACTTTGTTATGATTGGTTTTCTACCAGGTGGCATTTGCTTAATTAATGACAAATCCAAGTCACCATAAAGTGCAAGTACTAATGATCGCGGAATAGGAGTCGCTGTCATCGAAAGGAAATGCGGAACTAACTGTTTCTTGTCTCTTAAAACCAAGTTCTTTCTTTGATTAACTCCAAAACGATGTTGCTCATCTACAATAACTAAAGCTAAATCTTTTATCTTTACATTATCTTGAATCACTGCGTGTGTGCCAATCACTAAATCTACTTCGCCAGCCTCCAACTGAATCAGCAATTTACTTTTTGATATTTTTTCTCCATTTATTTCTTTTTTACTACCTGTCAAAAGTGCAATATTAAACTTTTGTTTTTTGAAAATTTTACCAAGTGTATGATAATGCTGAACAGCTAATATTTCAGTTGGAGCCATCATTATTACTTTATAACCATTTAAAATTACATTTAAAATTGCTAAAGCCACTACCACCGTCTTTCCAGAGCCAACATCTCCTTCTAGCAATCTATTCATTATCTTATCTTTGCCAAGATCTTGAATAATTTCCCATGAGCACTTTTTTTGATCTGCAGTTAGCTCAAATGGCAGAGAATCTACAAAATCTTTCGTCGCTTTTTCAATAAAAGCTACCTTCAATGCACTATTATTATTCAAGTCAGCCCGAGATAACTGAATGGCCAGCTGGACCAGGAATAATTCATCGAATTTAAGACGATTTTTGGCGATATCAGCTACCTTTTTGTCATTTGGGAAGTGGATATCATTCAGAGCCTGAGCAAGGCTAGGATAGCCATATTTCTTTAATATATCAGATGGAATATAATCATCTAATTGACTAAAAATTGATTTAATTTGACTTAATAAAAAACGAATCTGTTTTTGGGTAATACCACTAGTCAAATGATAAATTGGAACCAGCCTAGCTGTATGTACAGTATTTTTTGAAGAACTTATTTTTTCATAATCAGGACTCACCATTTGCACCCTTGATTCATCCACCTTTCCAGACAAAAAGACCTCATCACCTACTTTTAAGGTTTTCGATAAATAAGGTTGATTAAACCAAACCACTTTTAATGATCCAGTCTCATCACCAACCAAAGCTTCTGTAATATTTTTTCTTGTTTTAAAACTTCGTCTATTAGCAATCAACTGAACCTTTCCCCTAATACTTACTGCTTCATCTGGTTCTAAATCTTCAATAGATTTTATTTGACTATAATCTTCATATCTAAAAGGGAAGAAAAAAATCAAATCTTCTACCCTGTTGATCCCCAAGGACTTAAGACGAACAGCCGTTGTCTTGCCAACCCTAGTTAATTCACTAATTGGAGTCTCTAATCTCATATACACTAGTTTAACACAAAAAAAAGAGAGCTCCGAGTTTTGAACTACGGAGCCCTTCTCTATATTCAGTCAGTCAGAAGATCTATGGTCATTTCGAGAATGACACGAATGACGTGATCTTTTGACAGGAATCGTTCTGTTTCCTCTGGAACATAGATCTTCCTGACATCTGTCTTGTCTCGATGCAGAACACAGAGATATACTACACCAAGTTCGGAGTTCTCGTTGTGAGGGTCTACTCTGTTCAAGCTACCTGTAACCGCCAAGGACAGTCCAGCGTTAAGAGCTTTCACCAAGCCAACCTCGGCCATCGCCAGAACTGTCTCCTCAGAGTAGACAGAGAACCAATTAATGACGCTAGGGTCAACACCCAAGGCAATCTTGGCCTCACTACTGTAGGTCACAAAGGCCTGAGCCAGGACCTCACTCGCACCAGGAACATTAGTAATTGCATTAGCGACACCGCCGCCAGTGCAGGATTCTACCGTGACAACATGCAACCCCTTTTCTGTCAGCAAGGCCACGAGTCTAGCGGCTAAATCATTTACTGAATTCATCTTGTCCTCCTTCCAGGAGTATAGTTAACAAAAAAACTTACCACTAATTTAATATTTTGTCAACAACAAAAGAGCCTCTGGTAAACCAGAGGCTCTAATATTTAATATTCTAATTGATCTTCAAGTAACTTATGGTGTCCTCGGCAGGAAATCTCACACGTCACTTCGTGTACTCTCCAAAGGGCTTCTGCCCTAGGGCACTCCTTCGTCGTTATTACCCACCGAAAGTAAGGGGCTTTCCCCTTACCATCCCTATTCGATTCCAGCCTTCTCTTTAAAGATAGCAAGAAAAATTGATGGTGTCCTCGGCAGGAATCGAACCTGCATTACAAGCTCCGCAAGCTTGTGTCCTATCCGTTGAACGACGAGGACCTTATATTAAACAAAAACGCGATTATTCGCGTTTTTGTAATTTGTGTTTATCTAATATTCATCATTCTAGCAAATGTTTCATCAAAATCCTCTTCTTCTTTTTCAATATCTTCTTCTAAATAATTCAGTAGAACCTCTCTAACCTTCAAGGGATTAATATCCTCAAGAGGCACAGGCAAACTCTTTGATATAGAATTTCTGAAGTCTATGTATAAGTATTTTGCATCCGGTGGTTCATAAATAATCCAGAAGCTTTTCAAAATTTTATGTGGATAATACTTTCTATCAATAATTAAACCATCTTCGCCAATCACAACAGGAATTTGTCTTGGTGCTTGAAAGTACTGAGAAATAATCACAAATAATCCCAAAACCAGAATCACTGCGAATAACACGTTTGCAGTTAAAACTGCGTAAAGTAAACAAAATCCAACAAGAATCGATACAATAATATACCACCATCTACCCTTATCTCTTCGAACATACTCTGGAAAACTCCATTCAACATGAACATCTCCTATATCTTCTGGCAACTGTGGATCAGCCAAATTTTTTAAAAATGTTTTCATATTTTTGTTTTAGCCACTTAAAGTTGAGATAATTTTTTTCTAATCTCTTCTAATTTTATTTTTTGGCTATTAATTTTTTTGTTTTTCAATTCTGTTTTTTGTTTTGCATCTTCCTCGCTATCCTGATTATTTTTATCTTTATCTGATTCTATAATATCAACTGCTTGTTCAAATTTTTCACTGATAAGATTAACATCTTCAACCTGACTAAATTTTAATATAAAACTAAGAACATCCTCTACCAAATCACGATTATTTTCCAAAACATAATCCAGTCTTAGCAATTTAGCTTTGTTCATTTTAGACAAAAAATTTGAAATAAGTTCTATTTCTTCTGAACTAAGCTGTCTATTTCTTTCTAAAGCAATTTGAATTCTTGATACAAGTTTCATTTTTTTACTTTATTTTTCAATTTGTCCAAATTGTGTTCTTACCTTTACTTCAAAATATTTTTCTCCATGTTTTTCAACCTCTTGAGACTCTAGGACTTCGTAATTCATAATTAAAGCCGTTACTGAGACTTCCCCCGCACTCCTAATTTCCACTGATGAAGTCCCACCACTTCCAAAGTTCGAAAGTCTAAAAAAGTTTGACTTTACCTCAACTGGTGTAACAAAAGACGCAGAAGAACGTATTGCAGATGAAATAGCAGCCTCCAAGGTTTGCCCCATACCGTCAGACTCTTCAGGGCCTCCAAGTGGACTAATTTCAGCATTGCTATCAATACTATACACTTTTTCAACGAAAGAAATCGTAGACCATTCTTCATCATTCTCATATCCTGAATAAACTGAATGAATTGAAGCAAAGCACAAACTTTCACCGGACTCCGCAAGGGAGCCTTCTTGATTTGAATCTGATAACGCTAAATCATCTGTTGATTGCTCGTATCTTTTATTCTCATAGCTTTCATTCAGATCTTCCATTGATAATCCTACTTCTTCGGCAACATTTGCAAAAAAATCATCTTGATTATCTATAATTTCCTGATGACTTTTGCTCGCATCATCTTCAGCATCAGGCATAACTTCCTGTGTTTCTGTACCAGAGTCAAAAGATTCATGAGCACTTGCATCACGTGGCTCTACTGCTGTAATTGCAATAGCTACTAATGCGACCATTAATAATTTTGACTTTATTGATTTACTTGCGCCACCATCAACAAATTCTCTAAATCTTGAAAAAATTCCCTTTTTCACCTCTTCGGCTGATTGGGGTTGTATCTCTTGATTATTTGTCTCTTCAGAATTAAACATAAATTCATTATAATGGCGGAGAGGGAGGGATTCCCCGGATCAAGTCCGGGGTAAACTTCTCATCCCTTTCTATGTTTGATTTGAAATTCATGGCGGAGAGGGAGGGATTCGAACCCACGGAAAGCTTTGACACCTTCAACGGTTTTCAAGACCGCCGCCTTCAACCACTCAGCCACCTCTCCACTATTTTCAGTTGTAATCAACTTTTCTGACGACCTGCCATTCGTAGCTTTGAAAAGCGTAGAATGGCGGAGAGGGAGGGATTCGAACCCTCGGTACCGGTGAAGGTACAACACCTTAGCAGGGTGCCCCTTTCAACCACTCAGGCACCTCTCCATCAAATTCATCAAAAAGTACTCAGATTTTAGCAATAATTCATTGACTTGTAAAGCCCTCTGTGTCCAACTAGATCTTCAAATATCGACTAATAGCTACGGCGCTACTAAGGATTGAAAGAATCGCTGCAATGGCTAATTCAGCAGCAAAAATCACAATAAAATTACTATTATAATATTCAATTAGATTAAAATTGTATGATTCCAAAAAGACACTTAAATAAGGCCCAATTGCGCCAAAGATTGCATATAGCAACACAAAAGCAATCACACAGGCAAAGATCGCATACAAAATACTTTCTAGCAAAAATGGTAAACGTATAAAGGAACTACTTGCTCCAACTAAACGCATAACTGAAATTTCCTCTCGCCTTGTATACACCATGACTCGAATTGCATTAAAGACAATTAAAATCGATATCAAAACGAAAATTGCAGTAATACCAATACCAACTTGTTCAACCTTTTCACTAATAGAATTAACTCTACTTATTATTTTTTCATGATCAGTGTAATTTTGATATTTGATTATTTCTTGATTTTCATCCAAATTAACAAAATTCAAAATATTCTTGTACTCGGTGATATCATTTGCCTTAATAATCAATGAATCCACTAAAGGATTTTTCTCTACTTCTTTCAAGGCCTCTAAAATTCTAACCTCGTCCTGATGTTTTTTCTTGAAATCTTCCAAAGCATCATTCTTTGAGATGAAAATAACTTCTTTGACCTCTGACATTTTTTGTAACCGTGATTGGAGGTTGGCAACTTCAATTTGCTCAATGTCTGGCTTTATAAAAATACTAATATCAACTTTTTCTTGAACAGAACCAATTACTTTATCAGAAATTGCATTTAGAGAAATTAAAACATTCACTGATAAGATTGCCAAAATCAAAACCGTAACAGTAACCAAAGACAACCAGATGTTTCGCCAAAAATCCTTAAAGGCAAAGTTAACAGCTCTAACAAATGAATAATTCATATTAATATTTTATATGACGTAACGCCCTACTTTTTGATCACTCACAATTTCACCTCTATCAAGCACAACTACGCGCTTCTTTAACATATTCACCACTTCACGATCATGAGTTACAAGCAAAACAGTTGTTCCTAATTGGTTTATTTTCTTCAGTAAATCAATAATATCTCTTGAATTTGCTAAATCTAAATTACCAGTAGGCTCATCTGCAACCAAAATCTTTGGTCGATGAATCAAAGCCCTTGCAATACCTACCCGTTGCTGTTCTCCACCAGACAACTGATGTGGATATTTATCTGCCTTGCCTAGCAAGTTAACAATCTTCAATATTTGTGGCACCATTTTCTTTATTTTCCTGTTTGGTGATCCACATACCTCTAAAGCAAAGGCAATATTCTCAAATATGTTTTTATTTGGTAATAACTTATAATCTTGAAAAATAACTCCAATTTGACGTCGCAAAATAGGAACTTCATTTTTTCGAATACCAGAAATATCCCATCCACCAATCACAATGCTTCCGCTAGTTACTCCTTCTTCTCCAATAAGCAATCGGATCAGAGTTGTTTTACCACTACCACTTTGTCCAATAATAGAAACAAAATCACCATCCTTAATATGAAGATTTACTCCTTTGACAGCATATGTGTCCGGGGGATAAAACTTTGTAACATTACGAAATTTGATCATAGTTTTATTTTACTGGACTAACTAATATATTTTTCAAAACTCCAGAACTGAGTGATCCTAGTTTTTTGAAAGCAACTTTATCTAAGTCAATTACTCTAAGAGGAAAAAGACTTCTGTCGGGACCATAGTCATTAACCTTAACAACCACTTCCTTATCATTATCCAAGTTCTTCACATTCAATAATGTTCCCTTTGGATAATCGGGTGAAGCAGCACAATCACAATCTTTATACGCATACCAACTAGCATGCCCCATCCCTAGTATTATATCATTTTTTAACACAACCATCTTGGCATAAGGCAAGTGGATAATTGATCTCATAGTATCTTCATCATGAGTCCATGAAGGCAGCTGAACCCACTCATTTATTACACCATTCCAAAAAAAGATTTGTTTTTTATGTCTTGTTTCTTCTGTTGTTTTTATTTGAATCTGCAAGGGTTTTTTATCTTGAAAAGCATCCTTGTTAAAAATATCAAATTCATAGACATCACTGATTGGCTCCCAGCCTTCTGGAAAAACAAACTCCGATTTTTCGAATTGTTTTATCACCACTCTTGTTTCAACTGCTAAAACTTCTGGGCGAATACCAAAAAGAAAATTTTGATCATTGCTTTTGACAGTATAACCACGAGACAAAGTGGGCGTGTCAATATGAAGATCTGTAATCAAGACAGTTGCGCTCACAGGCAAAGCTGTGAATACCAACCCTAGGATTAAACCACCAAATAAAAGATTAATTGATTTTTTCATAATTCCTATTCTCCATCAAGAGCGACAAACTTCCAAATCTTCGCTGATTTTTCTACCTCAGCCAAGTAATCATCAAAAGTCTTTGTCTTAATAAGAATATGTCTTGCTTTTACTTGTTCCTGTCCCTCAGCTTCATCTTCTACTGTTTTTTTCTCTTCAAGTTTAATAATATGATATCCAAAGTCAGTCTTTACCAAGCCACTTACTTCCCCTGGATTCAAAGTAAAAACAGATTCTTCAAACTCTGAAACCATCACACCACGAGGAAACCAACCCAAATCACCTCCTTGTACAGCAGAGCCAGGATCTTCACTATTAGCTTCAGCCAATTCTTCAAAAGTCTTTTTACCGGACTCAACTTCCTTTAAAATATCTTCTGCTTTTTCTTCGGCTTCTTTTAGATTTTTTTCATTTAAAGGAATTTCTTTTTGTAGTTTCTCTCTTAAAACATCAGAATACAGCACTCGTTCCTTGAAAGTTTCAACATCCCAATTAAAAAATTCTTTTATGTTTTTTTCTAGCTCTTCTGGAGAACCAACTTGTTCTACCAAGCTAGCCATCATTGTCTCCATATCTGCTTCTGTAACCTCAATCTTATAATCATCAGCAATTTCTTGCATTAATTCATCGTAAATCATTTTTTGAAGAACTTCCTTTTGAACACCCTCAACAGAATAATCATTCAATCTTTTCTCGCTCAAAAGTAAAACAGCCTCTGTTTCAAATTTCCAATCTGAATACTTAATAATATCACCATCAACAATAGCCGCAGGATATGGGAAAAAACCAACCATTGCATTTGAAACTTTATTATCCCAGCCCAATTGAATTGCTCCAAGACCAATAACTCCAAAAAAACAAACTAATATCACTAACGAACTAACAACCATCCACAGAATCTTTTTATTAGATTTTTTGAATAACTCACACGCCTTACAACTTCTCTTTGGTTTTGTATCCTTCTTTTCCATACTATTTTTCTCCTTTTAAATTAATTAAACTCTCTGTCCCAAAGAAATAACTCACCCAAGAACTAATATTTTCTAAGTATAAATTCTTTTTCAGATTGTCAGCCGAGCCTTCAACCAACTGAGCTTTGTTTTCATTCACCGTCTCAATAGTTGTAGACGGAATAATAACAACACTTTCTCCAGGTTTTTTTAGATTAAACTTTGTTCGTGCCTCCTGTTCAACAAAAAATTCACTTTGATAATCATCTATTGAAGTCAAAAAATTCTTTTTGTTCAAATTCAAACTATCTAATTCTTGCTCAAGGGTAATAACCTCCCGATCAAGTTCTTTTTGTTTTAAATACTCCCTTACTATACCAATGGACAATAACAACAAACTAATTAACAAAAAAACGATTGCAAAATTAAAGAAAAAACCGTTTGCTTTTCGTTTCTTGCTCATAGTCAATTATATCACAACTTTAGTAAATTATAAATTCTCATCTTCCCCTTTTTTCTCTGATTCGTCAGAGTCAATCTGCTGACCTATCCTTTCTATAAGCTCCTCTTTTTGGCCAAGGCTAAGTAGCTTTGTTTCAGCCAAAATTAGACTAAGGGGATCATCCTTTACCGTTGCCTCTTTTATCCCTTCCGACTCATCACCCATCAAGTGCCTTATCTCCTCTTGTAGCTTCTCTGGCTTTGAAATTCTAAATAGTTCTAATGGGGTAACTTCATTTTTTATATGTAACTTTAATGTTCCATAACCAAAGATCATTCCCGCTAATCCCTTTTTGATAACTTCAATTTCCTTGATTTTATATAATGATATCTCATTTTTGTATTTTTCAAAAAAGCTTGGTTGTTCAAAATCAACAATTCGTTGATTTGTAATCAAAAACTTATTTTTCTTGTATAAAAACACAATTCTCAAAAAATAGAACAAAACTACAACTATGACCGCCACAAAAAGAGCCACGCCCCACCAACCTTGCAAAAACAGGAAGTACATTAAAAAGAAATCTAATATCAAAATAAAAAACGAAATCACCAAATGAGGAATAATCACCATTGGATGATGATATACAGCCTTGATAAACTCTTCTCCGTCTTTTAATTTTACATCTTTTAGAAGTTCCATATTTTTGATTTTTTCTGTTTTTTAGAAAAGAAATATTTTGTTAATTCAATTAAGAATAGCTGGAATACGGCTAAGATAATAATTAAAGTCCACTCTGCAACACCTAGCATTCTAAAGTTAAACAAATCTCTAAAGAACGGTACATAAAGAGCAACTAGCTGCAAGAGTAAACCAAATCCAACAGCTAATAAAAGATACTTATTTTCCCAAATTTTTGCTTTCAAAACAGAGTGATGCAAACTTTTACAACTAAACACATAGAGCAAAGAATCTAGACCAAGGGCTGCAAACATTATTGTTCTGATGTATTCAATCTCGAACAAATTAGAATGATATAACTTCCAAAACAACGCAAGCAAAACAAAGTCCGTCACAATACCTATGATAAAGATTAACGTTCTCATTTCTGGATCAAGAATCTTGGCCTTCTTTGGTCGTGGTTTTTCCTTCATCACATCATCATGACTCTTCTCAACCGTCAACGCGGCAGCAGGAAATCCATCTGTTATTAAATTGATCCATAGAATCTGAGCCGCTGTAATCGGCAACGGTAAACCCATCATCAAACTTCCCAAAACTAGGATTACTTCACTAAAAGAATCTGCCAAAAGATAAACAATAACTTTTTTAATATTCACAAAAATAATCCGTCCCTGACGAATCGCCTCAATCATTACAGAAAAATTACTATCCAATAAGATCAAATCTGCTGTCTCTTTTGTAACATCAGAAGCATTCCCAACAGCCACACCAATGTCAGCCGCTTTTAGAGCAGGAGCATCATTAACACCATCACCTGTCATGGCTACAACATGACCAAGTTTTTGCCAGGCTGATACAATTCTCAACTTGTGAGTTGGCGTAACTCTGGCATATACTTTTATATTTTTGATTTTCTGGATTAATTCATCTTCTGACAGCTCATTCAATTCCTCACCTGTAATAACACTGTCCCGTCCTACCTTTAAACCTATTTCCTTAGCAATCGATCTGGCAGTTAAGCTATGATCTCCAGTAATCATAATGGTTTGTAAGCCAGCTCTTTTGGCCAGCTTAATCGTTTCTTTAACAGAAGGCCTAATAGGATCTCTAATAATAAACAAGCCTAAAAACACATATTCTTGTCCCTGTTTATAACAAGAGGCAATAAGACGATAACCAAGAACACTGTACTTTACAAAAGTTTTCTCAATCAAAACTTTGGTCTCTTCACTCATTTCATGGTTTTTGTTTCCTTTTCTATATTTTTTACATATCTGTAGAATTTTTTCTGGAGCTCCTTTCCTTATTTCTAGCTCACCCCCCTCATACTGATGAGTAGTTGTCATCATTTTATTGAATGAGTCAAAAGGAACTTCATCCAGGCGAGGAAATTTTTCCTTCAAATTCTCAATAGAGACATTAAACCTCAATGCCGCTCCCAGGATAGCCTTTTCTGTTGGAGAACCAATTAATTTCCAATCATCAGTTGGATCAGTTGGATTTTCAACGATGGCATTATTACAAAGAGCCGTGTATGTTATCAACTCTTTTAATGTATCTGACAAAACAAGTTCTCTATATTCTTTCTGCTTAGTTAAATCAACCTCTTCATCAAGCGTAAATACTCGCTCCACGTGCATACTTCCTTCTGTCAAAGTTCCCGTTTTATCAACACAAATAATTGAAGTACTGCCTAATGTTTCCGCGGCAACTAGTTTTCTAACTAAAGCCTTTTTTTGCAGAATACGCTGCATACCAACTATCAAAATAACAGTAATAGCCACTAAAAGCCCTTCTGGAATAGCTGAAACAGATACAGCCACACTAACTAGAAATATTTCCCAAAAATCTTTTCCCTGAATTACCCCGATAACAACAATTACGGCTGCCAACAACAGAACAGCAAGCCCAAGCTTTTTACTAAACTCAGACAATTGTTTTTGCAAAGGTGTTTCTTCATCCTTTGTAGTTTTTAATAAATTGGCAATCTTTCCAACCTCGGTTTCCAAGCCAATACCTGTAACAAGCGCCTTTCCTTTCCCCTCCACAACAAGACTCCCCTTAAAAACCATGTTCTTTTGTTCTGCAACTAATGTTTTCTTGGATTTATCCTCTGATAAAGCCTCTATTACTTTTACAACAGCAGAAGATTCACCAGTTAACAAAGCTTCGCTTGTCTGAAAATTATTTACTTCTAAAAGTCTCGCATCTGCAGGAACCTGATCACCAGCCTCTAGCAAAATTATATCACCAGGCACCAAGTCAACAGAATTAATTACTTGAACCTGTCCATCACGAATAACTTTGGAATCCAAAACAACAGTCTGACGAAGCTTACTAAGTGCATTCTCTGCTTTGTTTTCTTGAATAAAACCAACAATTGTATTAATCAAAATCGCCGCTACAATTATTCCAAAATCAACAAATTCAGACAAGGCTAAGGAAATCAGAGCCGCCGCCAACAAAATATACATTAAAACATTTTTGAACTGTCTCAAAAATATTCTTAAACCTGTCAATTTTTTATCTGAAGGCAATTCATTTTTTCCTGACTCTTTTGCTCTATTTTCTACATCAATACTAGTCAAACCCGTAGGATCTGACTTCAAATTCTCTATTGCCGCTTCCTTGGACAAATTGTACCAAAAAATATTCGGAATCTGCATAAAAAATTCACTCTTTTACACCTCTATTATACCACAGAGATAGATGGTCGCCCAATTCTATTATCAACAATAAAATAGGCGCAAATGCCCCTATTTTATGTGTCTCGCCTATTTAATTTCTTCTAAAATTAGCTTTATATATCGCTCGGTAGCCTCTGGCTGCATAACATCAGTAATATTCCTACTCAAATTTTCTAAACTACTACTTGAATCAAATAACCCCCTTATCAACCGGACAAATTCCTCTGATTCAAGATCATCTTGTTTTAATGAAATCACAGAATTTTGTTTTGAAAAATACTCAGCATTCACCTCCTGTTGATTATTGGGGATTGGGATAAGCATAGAAGCTTTTTTCAAGGCTGCAATCTCTGTCAAAGTAGATAACCCGGCCCGACAAACAATCAAATCAGCCACTGCATACAAATCCGGCAGATCCTCGTGAACATACTCATAAACATGATAACGACTTGCCTTGTCACCAAATTGAGCTTTGTCTACCCACTCAATAATATTCCCCTGACCAGCCAAATGAATAATCTGACAAAAATCAATTAACTTCGCAACTGACTCAATAACCAACTGGTTTATTTTTTCAGCTCCCAAACTTCCGCCCATGATAACCAAAGTAGGTAAATCAGACTCCAATTTAAAAGTTTTCAAGGCAATTTCTCGATTTCCATGAAAAATACGTGGGCGAACAGGATTACCAATTAGTTTTACGTTTTTTCCTTTAAAGTCATCCAAAGATTTCTTGAAACTTACAGTAATGACCTTAGCATATCTAGCCATCAATTTATTGGCCAAACCAGGTACAATATCCTGCTGATGTACAAAAGTCTTTGTCCCTTTTAACTTGCCCGCAATTATTAATGGCACTGAAACAAAACCACCTGCAGACAAAATCACATCTGGCTTGAATTTACTGATAAGACTCATTGATTGAAACACACCAATCAAAGCATTTAATGGATCTACAAAATTCTGAAAGCTAAAATATCTTCTGAATTTTCCAGACTTTATTACTCGATATTCAATTCCCTCCTTTTCAATAATCTTTTTTTCTGGACCATTCTCTGTGCCAACCCAAATAAACTTTGAGTTAATATTTTGCTCAATCATTTTATCTCTAATAGCCAACAAGGGACTAACTGAGCCCATTGTTCCACCACCTGATAAAATTACTTTAATTTCACGATCCATATCTATATTTTAGTTATTTTCTTTTCCCAATCTTCAAGAGTTAATCTTTCGCCATCAAAAACCTCGCCTGTAATCATCTTGAACAGCAAATATGGCGCTGCACATTCTGTGCATTTTGTTTTTTCACCAAAACCACAATGCCCCTGAGTCTTCCAAAGGTCTAAACAAAACAATAACTCTTTTTTGCTTTTATCCATACTTAACCATGGCAAACAGCCACACAAATTATTTTTTTCACGCCGGCCATTTTGAGGACTTTAGCAGCTTCGGAGAAAGTCGCCCCCGTAGTCAAAACATCATCTACTAGCACAATCTCTTCAGCCTGTCCCTGTACTATGAATGACTCCTTCATATTAACCAATCTTTCCTCGCGCGTCAATTTCGCCTGTTGTAATGTATGTTTTTTTCTTTTTAATAATTTTAACTCTATAAATCCTCCATGTTTTTTGGCCAACAAGCGAGCCAATATTTCTGCCTGATTAAATCCTCGTTCAATTTGTCTTTTTTTGTGTAAAGGAATCGGTACAAAAACCTTATTTTCAAACCTAGAAAATAATTGTTTTTCAAAAACTTGTCTCTCAATCAAATTCACCAAAGTCTCTCCTAAACTTTCAACAAAATTGTATTTGAACGCTTCAATTAATTTTGAACTCAACTCATTGTCATAATGAGAAGAAACTATTATCTCATCTATGTTTGACTCCTTTTGGCAAAGATTGCAAACACCCAAATTAGACGTTCCCCCACTACATAGATAGCATTTATTTTCTAACAACTCTATCTTATCAAAACAGGCGGAGCATAAATACTCCCCCTCATTCTGACAACCAAAACATTGTTTTGGAAAAACATAATCTAAAAATATTTTCCAAATCGAGAATTTTCTACCTTCTTTCTTTCCAAAATGCAGCATCAACCAACCATTCATTATTAATTTTTATCATTTCCAATTCAATATCTTGTAAAAACTCTATTGGAGCATTGTCGCCTACAGCTTCACTCCTTTGCGCTGTAACCTTAACTTTAACTGTTGTATCTGTTTCACCAAGAATCAAAACTACTGGAGCTTTGGCCGTTATCCGATAGAAAAAGCCACTAGGATCTCTTTCTTTTTCTAATTTGGGGATATAAACATCACTAACCCAAGAAATCATAGATTCTGTCAAAATAGGGGAAAGATCCTTGAGACTGACAAACCCACTGTGATTGGTAAAAGTGCCAAACCTCTCTACAAAGGCAATGGCAACAGGCTTTACAGCCGAAGCCATTTTGTCTGCTTTCGTTACCTCAATGTTTTTAATTATTTCTGCATCACCTCCGGTCACTTCAATTTTTTCAACTGGCGCTGTTTCTAAATCCTCAATAACCGGATCTACCTGACGCTGGCTAAAAATGAAAATAAGTATAATTGCAATAATAATAATCAGTCCGATTCCAATAAGTCCAAATATTTTTGTTTTACGAGTCATATAATATATTATGTCTTAATAAAGTATATTTATTTTCCACCCTCTGCTTCTTTTGCGTCTTTGGCAGCTTGTTTTCTCTTCTTTTCTTGTTCTAACAATTGTTTTGGATCTGAAGTAATTAGCTTATCCTCTAAAGGAGAGGCAACTACTCGAAGAGCCGCATGTTTGTCACCGGCAAAGAAAATACCTTCACCAACATTACCTTCTAACAAAAGATATTTTTCACCTTCTGTTAATTGGAAAGTTTTTTGTAGCAACCCGACCGAAGAAGGTGCTTGCTTTAACAAAATCTTTAAGGCAGAGTTCGTCACAATCGCCTGTCCATATTGAGAAAGTAAAAAATCATTTACATCCTGTGTAATTGTTGTTACACCTAAGTAATATTTTCTACATCTTTTTACTAAAGCGAAAACAAACTTGGCTGAATCCTCGTGTTGCATCAACCACCAGGCCTCATCAATTACCAAAATACGTTTTTTCAGCTCTGAACGAACTACATTCCAAATATAATTAATAATTGTATAAATAGCCATTGGTCGTAATTCATCTTCTAAATCTCTAACAGAAAAAGCTACAATCTGGTTTGACATCTCTACATTTGTTGGAGAATTAAACAATCCAGAAAAGGTTCCTGTTGTATATTTCTTTAGACGCAAGGCCAAACCACCACCACCTTCCATCCCATCAAGAATGTCATACAGATCTTGCATGACTGGCGGCTCAATTCTCTCTAAATCTGAATCACCTGTAATATCTTTTTTGGCATAAGTTTCAATTAAAGCTCGATCCATCAAAGAATCTTCTTCATGAGTCATTTCCCCTAGCATGATTCTCATCAAACCTTTCAAAGTAATAACCGCACTACGAAGAATATCTTCTGTCGTCATGTCTCCAACTTTTCTAGGTAAATCAAATGGATTAATTTTCTCGGCTGAATTCAAGGAGATATTTACATAAGTACCACCCACGGCATCACATAAATTTTTGTACTCTCGCTCTGGATCAATAATAATCACATCCGTCCCAAGCATCATAGTTCTTAAAACCTCCAACTTAATGGTATAACTCTTTCCCGCTCCAGAAGTAGCAAACACACATGCATTTGCGTTTTGAAGTGAAAATCTATCAAAAATGATCAAACTATTGTTATGTCGATTGACCCCAAAAAGAATTCCACTGTCAGATGTTAACTCTGAAGAAATAAATGGAAAGGAAGCGGCAATCGGAGAAGAGTTAAGGTTGGCTGAGATCATCAACTCATCATTAGCAATCGGAATAGTTGAATTAAAGCCCTGCTCTGCCTGATACAAAACCCTTTTGGTCAAAGTTAATTTTGTGCCCAAAACAGCTTCAACATCTTCTGTTAAAATCTCTAATTTTTCTTCACTTTTTTCATACAAAGTAATATAAAGTGAATATTGAAAAAACTTTTCAATTCCCTGAGTCAAATCATCTCTCAATTTTTCAATATCAACCAAGGCTGTTTCTCTGAGCGGATCACGAGGAGCTCCTTTTTCTGCATCAGATGATAGCTGAGCCTGCAAAATACCCACCTTATTTCTTAATTGCTTTAACACAACCTCAGATTTCATGGGATAGAAAAACATGCTTACATCAAGAGTTGCGTTGTAATTAATTATTGGAGAAAACCAACCAACACTAATGTAACGGGGATAACTCATCACAAACAAAGTCCGGACATACATATCCCCCAATCTAATATTTTTCGGAGTAACTTTGAATGATTCTGGTGCAATAATATCTAAAACAGAGCTAATACCTTTACGATAAACTTTTTCTTGTTCTATAGCTTCTTTTTGTTTGCCTGTTTTCTTTTTTATTGCCCGCTGAGTTTGCACCTCTGTTTTTTGTTTTTCAGGTGGTTTTTCAGAAGTAACAGGTTGTTTACCAACGTCTTCTGCTTTAAACATATTTATATTTGATTATTGTTCAATGCGTAATTTTTTAATATCTGCCAATTTCTGATTTTGAGAAACAATTGGATTATAAACATTATAATAAAGTTCAATCAAACTTTGAGTGTCCAGTCTGGCAGTCGTCAAACCTAAACTTGAAATATTCATTCGCACATGTTCCACTCGCTGATTCAAATCATGCAAGAATTTCTTGAATTTTGATTCCTTTAGTTGGATAATTTTGGCTGGGCTAAACACAGACGCCAAACGTGTCCAAAAACTACTACTATGAGACTCTAAAGGACTAAATGGCACTGCAATGTAAAAAGTCTTTGTCATAATATCTCCCAGCTCAACCAGTTCTTTTATATAAGCCTTATAATTAACAATTTGCTTCTTTAATAAATCGTTTGTCAGATCTCTTTCTGCCTCTTCTAATCTTTTAGTATAATTTTCAATATCCAAACGACGTGACTGAATCACAATTTGAATTGGAAAATCCAAATAATTCAAAAACGTCACGTAACCAGAAACAATTGCCTCTTGCTCCTCCTCTGACTTCAACGCAAAATTAATACTTGAAACCATCATAACTGCTCTCAAGGTTCCATCCTTCATAATGACAGTATCGTTTTTGATCTCAGCAATATCCAAAAACAACTGAGTTGAATTACTTGGCTTGTTACCCGCTAATTTTTTACTTCTCATATAGAAATTATTGACTAATCTTCTGACTCATAAACACCGCCTGTATTTATAACTAAAGTTAAATCTCTTAAACGAGACCCAGACACAGGATCCTTCTTGTATTCAACCGCTACTTTTTCTGTAACTCCAGACTCAACAAATCTTGCAACCTGCACAAACGCGCCTCTATTCCACACTCGTAAATCCGGCCTCTTTATTGTTTGAACAAAATTTAACAAGAAAAAGTGAATTGGTCGCCCGTTTATTTTTGCAAAAGCTAGAGCAGCAAAAAGAGTTACAGTCAAAACACTAGCCACAATAAAATATATAAAAGCTAATATTTTGAAAAACACAAAAACCAACAACAAAGAAATCAACATCATAACAAACTGACGCGTTGTAATAGGACCAATAATTTTGTCCTCAACATCAATAAATTGTGGTACTAAAAACTGTCTCATATTAAAAGCTTAACTCTTTGTTTAACTGGGAAATAAGCTCAACTTCACTCAATGTTAATGTCTCTTCATTTTTTGTTTGACTCTCTTCAATTAGCTGTTCAACAGTTTTCTTTTCCTGAATACCCCGCAAACTTAATTTTAAATAAATCTTGAAAACAGGTGAGCTTTTCCAGGCTTTTATTCCTTGAATTTTTTTCACTAAAGTTTCTTCGCCAAGCAACATAACCCTCTCTAAAACCTCATCCTTTATTTCTTTACTATCTCTGCCCAAACGACGAAAATCTTCTAATGTCATGTATTGCAACTCCTCAACCGGCCCAGTTAATCTGCGTGTAGCCGGCTTTACATCCTGAACAATAGTTTTTTCTGCTGGCTTAACACTCTTTGGCGTCATCTTTACAATCGGTGGTTTTACCATGGTTTTTGCCCTGACAACAGGTTTTGGGGCAACCCTTGACGCTAGTTGTGGTCTGTCTTTCACAGGAGAAGACTCCACAACTACTGGTGGAGGTGGTGCGATTCTATGATCTAGCGTCGCAACCTGTTTTACAACCTTAGTTGTAATATCTTTTCTATGTTTGTGTAAATCTTTATTGTGATGAGACAACAAAGAAATAATTAGACCAACCTTGTCAGCTGGCAACCCCATGCCACCACTTATTTTTGGCAAGGTTAAAATATACTCAATTTCCTTTTCTCTTCGTATTCCACGAAAGTAGGTGGTAAGTACATTTACAAATCTTCTCTGGATTGATTCATCACTAAATTGTATCTTTAACTTTTGTATAATATGTTGAACTCGATCTTCGATCACCTTTTGATCTTCTGATCTACGGACATCAAGCTCTTTGCTGGGCTTAATTTCCTCAACGTCTATTTTTGTCTTAATTGGCTTCAATTCTGTCTTTTTCGCGACCTGAACCTCCGGCTTTCTAGATTCTTTCTGCTGTTTTAGTGTCATGACAGGCTTCAAAATAACTGGGGCTTTTTTTTCTTCTATTTTTTCTTTTTCACCCTCAACCTTAGATTCAATTTCATCAATACTATAAAATTGACCATCCTTATAATACTTAAGTTGGCCGTCTTTGTCTTTTACCAAAACATAATCATTTATATTAATTGCGGTCATAAATTTTCTGTCCATTTAAACTTGTTGTCTCCTAAATCAAGATAAGCAAGCTGCGCATATTGATTTGCACCTGTACTACGAAAAATATTAGATACTTTTACAGCAAAACGAGCACCATCGCTCTCCGAGAGACCGATTCTTTCCAGGAATACATACTTCAAAAAGTGCTGTATATATTTTGCCTGATAGGGATCTTTCTTGAAATCAGCCTCTTCTGATTGCAAATTGTTTCGCTTGAAATATCCGAGCAACAAGCTTGTAAATCTTGCATCTTTAGCCAATAAATTATCAAGAGACCCAGTTTCTGCCAATATTTCTAAACAAGCAATTATTGGATATCTTTTTCTTCTTAATAGAACTTCTTCGAAAATTTCAGCGACTTTATCAAATTCTTTTCGAGTATCTTTTACGATTCTTTCCTTTTCAATATTTATTTTCTTTTCATCCGCCACCTTTTCTTGCAAAAGATCTTCTATAGATTGACCCCCATCCTTTTTGACAACAGCTTTCTCTTCACCTGGCACCTGAGCAACCAAATCATCTATTTCTTTTCCAAAAGCAGCCTGTTCTTCATCTGATAAATTAAAAATATAAATCTCAGAAGGATCATACTTTCCAGTATTCACATAAAAATTCTTTAGATTTATGTAAAAATCTAATAACTTATCTAGCAACTTCTTCTCGTCCGCATCCAAAGCTTTTACATTGGCAGAATTTGTAAAATATTGAGCCTTTTTGATGGTACTAACAACATCCTCAACGCCCACAAAATGTATATAATCCTTTAACCAATTACCAATAGTTGGCTCTAATTTTTCTTTCTTTAATAAAAGTTCCTTTGAAGTCAATTGCTCATCGTTCTTGTATACAACATCCAATAATTCTTTTTGGAAAACTTTTGACTCGTCACCTACAAGCAAAGTAATTAATCTAATATTCAAATCAATTTTCAAAATAAAATCATTAGCTCTCAAGACAGGTACTAAATACTGCGCAAAACCTTGTTTTGAAGCTGTTTTTTCCCCCTCAGGATCCTTGATTACTTGAGGAACTTCTGCCAAACGTTTTTCTATAAAGGCTGTTGATGAAGAGCCTTGTTCACGTCTTTCTTCTTCTTCGTCTCTTTTTTTCTCTTCTAATTCAATGGCCTGTTCTTTTTCAAATTCTACCAAATATTCTTTTAAGTAATCCTGATAATCCTCCAAATTTGCCCCCAGTTCTTTTAACTTGTTTGCTACCTCTCCACCAAACCATTCTTTATCTGCAATCAACAATCTCTTTGAGAGTATTTCTATAGCAAGGGAAGCAGCTTCTTTCCTGTCAAGTCCAAATCTAGATATAATTTCTTTTTCAATGTCAGCAATCTCAACATTCTTTAGAAAAAGATCCTTAACAAAAGCAACCATCAACAAAATTTGACCAACGGAAAACTTGAATTTTCTTGAAATTTTAGCGCCTGAAGAGCACGCAAAGTCACAATTTCTAATCTCAGCCATCCTTTTTGAAGAATCGCTCGGTTTCGTTGGCTGAGTTTTATTTATTTCTGACATGTTTATATTATATTAAACTTTTATGGAGTTGAGGGAGCTGTAAAATTATTGTAAGCCGTTTCATATGCCGTTCTTGCTTCATCTGTAATAATTTGATCAATATCCTCGTTTTGTAGGGCTTTTTCTAACTCATTCAGAATCTTGGCTCTTTCAGCAGGATCCATTCCATTACTTCTATTATCAGCAGTTTTAGACATCTGAGTAATCAATTCACTCATCTTATCTTGAGCTCCATCCTCTGAAGATTTAGCTAAAGATTTCAACTTACCAGTCTTAATAGTTTTAGAAACAGTAACCTGTGCCTGGACATTTGCACCAACATTAAAGTCATTAAGAGTTTTTGCATTTGCGCCATTAATGAAGGTCGCCAATGCTGCTTCATCTATCTCAACCTCGCCGGTTGATGGATCCACTACAGGTTGACCAATCTGATCATCTGTCAACGTTACATCATACCCTTCCCCAGCAGGATCATGTTTTTGCTTCCTTTTGCCAAAAGCTTTAGAACCATCACCAGTGATCTTCGCAACCATTTTACCAGAATTCTTTTGTGCTTTGTTTTTATCATCAAATGTTTTTTGTGCCTGAACCACTCTTTGTGCTTTATCAGTGTTTGTAGGATCTAACCTACTTTCTGCAGTTGCTGCATCCAAATCATTTTTAGAGATTTGAACATCTTGCAAAATTGATGTTGCAAAAGCCTCCCCACCAACAGTATCTGAAATAGCATCTTTGTGTTTTGAACTACGCTTTGAAGCTTTTTCAACATCTGAGCTAAACCGCTTTCCACCGACTGCTTTATGAGCAGCTGCCATAAAGTTAGTATCAGCATAAGACGTTTGATCCATCTTTGCCAAATCAACATCTCCAGAATCAATATCATCAGCTAATTCTCTAGCAGTTTCAGGATTAGAAAGATCTCCATAAGCCAAATGAGCCTGTTTTTTCTTCATAGAGTCTTGAAAGGCTTTCAGACCGTCGTCATCACCCTTAAACATGTCACGTCCCATCTCACCATGATGTTCAGAAAGCTCTCCGCTTTCTGCCAAACTCAACAAGGCAGCTCTCTGCATATCTTTCCCCCTTTTTGAAGTTTGAGGAGACTCTAACAAGCTGTCTTTTTGATCTTTTGTTTTTATATTTGAACCCTTTAGATTCGCCTCTGCCGCTGTTCTTCGTTTCTCAAGATTTTCTTTTTTAGCTTCAGTAGCCATTCTAGTATCAACCCCACCAACTCCAACATTATCCCAACCAGACTTTCCACCTCTAATAGCTGAAGCCCACATTCCACCTTCGTTTTGTTGTAGTTTATTAACAGCATCTTGCCCCTTTTGCCTTAACACTTCCTTACTTAGTGTAGGATCAGCAAGTTTTGCAGCAGCCACTGCTTCTTTTCTTACCGTCTTTTGCTGCTTCCTCTTTCTATTGGCTGCCACAATAGCGCCCTTAGCAGCTGATACTCCAGTATATTTAGCAGTAGTATCTTTTACCTTTGATGCAACCTTTGATTTAAGACCATGTGCTCCAGCCCCACGCTGTTGCCATTTATCCATAACAGCGGCTTTCCTTGCAGCTGATCGCCCTTGCCAACCTTGCGCCGCAGCCAACCCTCTATCCTTAACTGCTGATGCACCAGAAACTTTCATAGCGGTCTTTTTTAGAGCGCCAGCCGTAGCTTTTTGTCCTGTTTGAGCCAAACTTCCCATTGCACCACCAGCCTCTTGTGCAGCAATCAAACTAGCCATAAGCATGGCCAAACCAATTGCAGCCTGAGCAATATTACCAAGTACTGAAGCTTCACCTCCAGAACTACTGGAACTTCCCTGAATCGCGGCTGCAGAATCAGCTAAGGTTCCCCCGCCCATCATTTGTTCTGGATCAGACATAATAAGCAAAGATAACCACAAGAAGAAAGCCATAAAAGGCCCGACAGCCACCGTCCAACCAAATTTTTGCCACCACTGACCAGCCTTGGCAGCACCAAAAGGAACCGTGCTAAGCATGAACGCTGCAGGAGACAAAACAACCAAAATCCACAACGTAACTACTCTCATTATAAGTAATAACGCAATAAAGAATGCCACAAATATTGTGGCCAATATAATAAAACAAGCAATCAACATGGCTACAAATATTTCAGAAGCTTTTGGCCCAGTTCCTCCACTTCCAGAGGTGGCATCGTCACTTAATTTTAATAATTTTGTTAAACCTAACCCTTGAATCAAATTTGCACCAGCTGTAGCCTGATAACCATTTACAAAAGTCATCATCACCACCTGAGCCATATCAATCAATAAACCACAAATAAGCTTACTAAAATTAACCAAAACAGCTGCAATCAAAACCTTTGGTAATAATGTCTTCATGCTATATTTCTGAACTCCCAAAATTTGTGCAAAAGCAATAACTAGCAAAATCACCACAAAGAACATATTACAAACGTCTCGAACTAGAACCCACCCTTTTGTAACAGCTGGTGAAGTTACAAAGTTATTATAACTACTAATCCAAATAATCACTCCAAAAATTTTCATAGCAATCCATCCTAAGCCAGAAGCTATCCAAAAAAGAAGAACATTAAGTAAATTTATAATTTGATCAAAAAAATCTGGATCAGGAGCAGCATAGACAATCGTAATTGAACCGAAAACAAATACAAAAACAACACCAATAAGTGTTGCTCTTAAATATTTGTTCTGAGGTATTACAAGAAACTTAACAAACCCCAAAAAAGAGGAAAGCTTAGCTCTTAAATACTGAAAAATTTTAGATACTCGATTAGGCATCGAAATTATCTTTACTATGTTGGTTAAATTATACCATAATTAGCCCTTCTGAACAAAGTTTATACACAGAGAGTCATGGAGTATAAATCATAGATCATAGAACATATATCCCATATCAATTATTAAGAGATTACAAAACCGAGAAGAAAGACAAAAAACAGCCTCGCCGACGACAAGACTGTTTTCAGTCATTACTTTTATCAGTAAATCAGTATAAATCTGTACATCAGTATTTTTTTAACCCTTTACTCCTTGTAAATACTCTTTCAACCTGTAGAAAGGACGTTTTAGAGCTCTTTTGGATAGTTTTTTACTTACTACAAGTCCTACTTGTAAGACAAATAAAAATAAAGCACTTAGAGCCAATCCAATCGTAATTTTCCTTCTAGTTGAATCTGTCCCCAAAAGAGCAGCATCGCTCGCAACTGCCCCCATGACAACTTCATCGTCTTTATCAATCTTTTGAATGTCATCTTCTGAGCGTGGTTGAAGCCGAAACTCTTCTTTGTTTTGAACTATAATTCCAGAAATTCTCAATTGATCATCAACTTCATACAAAGAACTAGATATCTCTGCGCCTTTTTTCAAATATACAAGAAATTCGCCGTTGTCATCTGCCATTAACAAACGACTATTTTCTTTTTCAATCAGCTTACCTTCGAGAGAGATAAATGAACCAACCAGAGGAAGATCTATCTCTACTGCACTAATCTCACTGGAATTCACAGTTTCAACCTCGCCTAAAGTAACAATATCCACTTTTTCTTTGACCAGAACTCTTTTCTCGCCCAAACTCTGAGAAACACTACCACTAATCATCAACTCCTGACCGACTTCCAATTCTGGCCAGTCAGCTGAAGAAAAATATACTTGCAGACCAGAAAGGCCATCATTAATGTAAATTACATTTCTACTAAAGACGCCTGGCAAAACAACCACCCGACCTTGAATCAAAACTTTTTGCCTTAAAGACAAATCCCTAATTTGGTTCAATGAATACGAGCTGTATAAAGGAACTTCTAGCAGCTCTTCTGCAACATCCTCACTTTCTGCCACAACTTCAACGACCTCTTTCATCACATTCTCTTCTCCAGGCGTTAACTCCTCTGATTGTTGCCATTCATTTTCAATAAGAACATAACTCTCATCTGTCTTTGTGTTCACATAGACAACCTGACTAACAACCTTGCCATCAGGATCTTTTAAATTGATCTCATCAGAAGTGTTATTTAGCACAATCCCAGTTTCTTCTTGCGTCAAAGATAGATACCCTTTTGCCTTGATAGTTTTTCCCGTCAAAGAATAAACAGAGCTACCACCATCTTCAATATCATCTAGACTCCATCCATCTAGGACCACATCCTCTTCACTATTATTGTACAATTCTATCCACTCATTTTTGTCACTCCCATCTGGATCTGGTAAAAATTCATTTATTTGAATTTCTTCTGAATACTGATAATTCACATTTAAAACATCTTCTTCAAGAGATGTAGACGCAAAATTTTGCGTCTCTACGGGATCAGAAACAACCACATCCACATCGAGCACAGACACTTCAACCTGAGGTTCTGACTCTTCTAAATTTTCCTCTTCAACTTCTTCCTCAATAATCGGAAAAAGATTTGGCTGACTAGGAGTGGTCTCTGTTGAGACAACATATTTCTCCTCCCAAAAAATAAGAGATTCACCAGATTTAGGAGATACGGGGTTTTCAACTTGATCATTATCTTCCCAATTTCCATAAATAGCCTGATCAACAATTTCACCAGCAGAGTTTTTCAAGAAAATAATATCCCCAGAATTATTTAGATTGCTAGTTTCAAAAACTAAATATCCACCAGAGGCAATCTCACCAAACAGTGTCGTTGTTTTGCCAGCCCCCTCTTCAAGAAACCAGCCTTCTAAATCAACGGCTACTTCTAAAGAATTATATAGCTCTACCCACTCCTTTTCACCAGATAATGGGGCAGATACTATTTCATTAATCCTAATTCCGTTATTAACGACGTCTGATGTGGGTTGATCATTGATGTCTTCTGACTCTTCCGCTTCAATCGCTTCCTCAATAACCGGAACAGGATCGCTCACAACAATTTCTTGAATCACCGGCTGACATTGCTCAGTCGTACAGTTTAAATAAAAATTTTGTGTAATTGTGCTATTTGACATATTGTTTGTAATTACGGACGCTTCGATCGGCCCCATAGGTACGGCCAACAAGAGACTTAATATCAGTCCAACAAAATATTTCATATTCTCCGAGAAGAGGGCGGCAGATAGTCTCCTAAAAACCACCCTCCATAATTATTAATTAGATATAGACAAACACTAGGATGTTTTGAATGCAATCTTTGAAACTAAATCCATTGAATATTGCTTTAATTCCTTTTCACCCAACCCTGAGATATCCTCAGAAAGATACATATATGGATAGTTTTCTGCTTTATCCGCCATCTGCCATCGCTCAGACACAGGAGCCTTCTTTATAATAGCCAACTTCTGTTCAATCAACTCTGGAGTATCAAGCAGGCGGATCTCAGTTTTTGGAGCCCAAACACGATGTCGTTTGTTTTGTTCAAACTGCTTTGCCTGTTCTTCAAAAGTCCAAAGGATTTTCTGAGGGATAGACCGACCAACTCTTTCATTATTCTTAAAGTCTTCCGTCATTTCATAAGACTCTCCATCAACTTCCTTTTTTAAATTATCTAGAATCCCAAGAGCCACGTCTCTCTTTACTTCCGAATAAATCTTAACTGGGTCATCCTGATTAGAGCTCAGCTTGAATATCCAGTAGAAAAAATTTGGCATAATTACATAACCTAAATTCTTCACGTCTTTTTTCAATTCAGTTAACTTAAATGCATTAACGAGCAAATCAATGTACTCGTCTGTTACAAATACATTTTTACGATTAATAATCGCACCGCAATAAAAATAGATGCCTCCACTTTGCCTTAAAGTGTGCTTAAATTTTGATGTTTCCTTTTTCTCTTCACTCTTTTTTAAAGTCATAGTTTTTTAGCAAGTTTCCGCCAAAGGCGGATCAGCCTCTGGCTGAAGCGAGATAAGTTACAAGAAAAAACAATTAACCCCACAATGTCATTCTGAACTTGTTTCAGAATCTGCATCTCTTTAGTAACAAATCCTGAACACAGATCCTGAAACAAGTTCAGGATGACAGGATTTGTTTGTCTTTTGTTTACTTGCTTCTTTGCTTACTTGTTTTCCTTGCTCATTATTTATTAACCATCCTATCTTTGTCTATCTAAATTATCGCAACTATTAGGATACATTAATAATCATTTTTGACGAATACAAGAAACAAACTTAATCCCAATTTATAAACTAAAAAATTTAAAACCAAAAAGCTGTCGAACCTAGTCGACAGCTTTATTATAATTGTGGATAACTTTTATTCTATATCTGTACCAACCGTATAATCTGAAATAAATGAATCTGGAATAAGCTTTATAAGTGAAGCCCAATTCTCACCAAAATTAGCCGTAGCTATTGCCTCTGTCGGTACCCATCTCATAATTGCTCCTTCTTCAACCTTATAAACCTTTGGTACAGTTGGAAGTTTCATTAATGTTCCGATCTTGAATGGAACATTTCTACCAAGGGGATAAGACGCCATAGTCACCGCGTCAATTGTATTTACCCTAGAAAAATCCTCACCAAAATAGCTTTCCCAAACAGCCTGAACAGGGTAGGCATGTCTTAAGTTTTCACTATCTAGAAAATAGACTGCAGGATGTCCATCCAATTTAATCCATTGACCAACCTCGTAATCAATAACTCCTTCTACCACAGGCATTGGAGCAGGCTTTTCTAAAAAGGTAATAGTAAAAGGACTACCAACAGAATCTTCTCCCAATGTAATCTTGAATGTCCCAGATGTAGGCTCTGTTGCCTTTAAAGAAAACAATACTTGTCCAATTACTCCAGAACCAGAAGACTTAATAGTTACATCTCCATCTTCCCGAATTTCTTTTAAATAAATTGTTTTATTTTCAATTGGGTAATCATCTTGATTCCGAAGAGTTACATTAACATCAATCGCATCTTCACCGTCAGCATAAGCTGTTGTTTTATTCAGACTAACAGAAGAATATTCTTGAGATAATTCTCCACCTTTATTTACAATAACTGTAATAGAAGTAGTAGAAGACTCATACCCAAGAAAATCACGAGACTGAGTTTGGACATAATATGTTCCATCAGAAATATTATCCCAATTATACTCCCAAGTTGAATAATTGTCCGTTAATATATCAACATCCTGTAACCCGGCAGTTGGCTCTCCATCTTTTGAAATTCTAATCTTTACATATTCTGGAGATGAATTTCCCTGGTCTCTCGCTTCTCCCTGAATCACGTAAGAACTATCAGTTAAGACCTGGTCATTTTTTAAGTTAGTCATAATAACTTTCGGACCAGCTACATCAGAATTTGCATAACCAATAGTTTGATTGGTTCCATTTATCACAGCCCCACCTACAGGACCATTGTTTTTTGAAGCCATAAATACTCCAGACTCATCAGCATCAAATTCACCATTCTCATTAATATCATTTAAATCTGGAAGACCAAGTTGAACCGTATAGTTAACTGAACTTGCTGGGGGTGATTCCCACACATCAACACTTACGAACAAACGTCGTCCATCCGCCGGAACCGCAACATCTAAGTTTTCCCAATACCAACCAGTTTGTGGACCAGTATAAGTTCCTGCACCTAAATCAACATCTGTCCCCCAACCTTGAAAACCCTGTGTTCCATAATCAAGCCATAAATGCAATTCTTTAATGCCAGAAGCATAACGTGCGTTACCCTCATTTTTTACTGTTAAAGCATCTAAAATATCTGTGCCTCCAGGATTACCAGAAGGAATAACCACATCCAAAGCTAATTTATCAAACTGCCCCACATACCAGGTCTCACCAGAAACCATGTTTGAACTATACTCTGTTGCATCCGAAGCAAAAACAGGGGCGGCTATAAAAATAAATAATAATGGGATAATATACTTTTTCATATAAAAAAATTAGAATAATATTCTTCTCTTTTATTATAACAGATTTTAATGAAAAAAAAGAGCCCTCCGCCGAAGCGGAGGGAACTCTTTTATTATGCTATGTGACTTGATTATTTACCAAGTTGGTTTGCATAAACATCACCACGCCATGAAACATCAGCTGTTTCATATGTGTCTGTTCCTGTTCCTCCAGCAGCACTATTAATGCTCCAAGTGAAATCAGCAGCAGTACCATCATCTAACCATACTTGTAGTGAGTTACCAGCAGTAATAAAGTCTGATGTATCAGCATAGACCTTAATTAACTCGTAATCACCAGCAGCAACAGTCAATGAGTTTGTAACAAAGTCAAGAGCAGCATCAGTTACAGCAACAGCACCTGTAAGGTCAACTGTTGTATCTGTACCTAGGATGTCACCAGATTTGTCTTTGAATACTACGCTACATGAACCACATGTTGTAGCACCTGAAGAGTAACCAGATAGGTTGAATTCCATATCTGAATCACCTGCAGCAGACATTACGATTTCTTGAAGACCGTCTGAGTTGTCGATCTTAAATACACCGATTAAAGTCTGTGTTCCTGTTCCAAGTGTTCCACTTGGAGAAGAAGCATCTTTTGTTACGTCTGGACGTGACTCATAAACAGAATGAGCAATAGCCGCAGCAGTAATTGTGTCATCAATAGTAATCGCTTGTCCAGATGAAAGACCTGTTACATCAAAGTCACCACTTGTAGCAGCTTCGATTTCAACAGTGTCACCATTGTCAATAGTAGTACCATCAACAAGGTTGATATCACCCTTAACAGTGATTAATACATATCCACTTGCTGGAATAGTAACAGTACCATCAGCAATGAATACTTGAGCAGTAGCTGCACCAGGTTTTGAAGCGATAGGATCACTTACAGAACCACCGTCAGCTCTAACATTACTATAGAAGTAATATGTTGAAACAATAGAGTCAGAACCACCATCTGTGATCATAAGAGCATCTAAGTCAACATCTTCTACAGAATTAGCAGTCAAACGTAAGACAGACAATGTCTGCATAGTTGAACCACCGATTAAGATTGCTGCTTTTGGATTTGTAGCATCTTGTGTCAATACAACATCACCAGTACTTGCAACAGTCATCAATTGACCAGCTCCAGTAGGAGTCAAAGTCACAGTTGAACCTGTTGAATCACCAGTAGCAGTAACAGCACCAGAAGCTTGGTCAAGTGAAATTCTGTGTTGATCACCTGAATCAGCAGCAGAACCTAAGTCAGCAATCATCGCACATTTTACAAATGAATTCTTTGTAACTTTCAAAGCTTCTAGGAAGCTGAAAGATTGTGTGTAATCACCACTTGTTCCAAGAGCACCAGTTGGTTGCTCTGTGTCTGATACTTTCTTTTCGTAAGCATCTCCACGAGCACTAGAAGAACTATCAACATCACACCAAATTTCTGCATTGTCGACATTAGCGAAACCACCAAGATCGTCAGCAGAAGTATCTAAGAATGTATCTTCGATAATAACAGCTGTAACATTAATATCTTCACCTGAATTACTTGCATCTAATGAGAAAGTTGTCCAGATAAAGTCGTCTGTGTTAATAGCAACACTTTGAGCAGCAGGAGTACCAAGAGATAAAGCGCTTAAAGTAGCACCCTTCAATGTTTGAGTATTACCAGCTACTGAACTTGTTGGAGAAGCAGTAATACTATCATTTGTTGAAACACCCTTAGCTGTAACTCCTGTAGAAGGAACTACACTAGCTGTCCAAGAGAAGATTGCAGAATCTTCAAAGTTGTTAGAATCTGCATCAAACACACGACATTTCAATGTGTAAGCAGTTGTTCCTACAGGCACAGTAAATGTGTCTGTGAAAGCAATAGCACCTGTAGCAGTATCATCACCAGTACCATCAACTGGACCAGCAACTAAAGTCATAGCTTCATCATAAAGCTTACAACTTAGTAATTCGTTACCAGCAGCGTTACTACCAGTAGCAACTGAGAAACTAAGAGCAGAAACTCTTACATCTTCACCTTTAGCTTCAAAGTCAAATACAGCTAATTCTTGATCTGCAGCTTCTGTAATGTTTCCAGTAGCAGGAGTTGTTGCAGATTTTGAAATTGCTAAAGCACCAGCGTTAATTGTTTGATTTGAAGCACCTTGACCACCCCATGAGGCAGCATCAGAAGCTGTGATGTAGAAACCATAAGAGTTTCCTTTAACAGACATTAAAACATCTGTTCCATCAACTAAATCAGTATTAACAGTTAAACTAGCACCACTTACGATATCGATTCGAACTTCGAAACGATAGATATCACCTTTACCTACAACTAGGTTAAGGCCTGTGAAGTTAGCTTTTCCAGTAGCACCGTAAGCCTCTACTGTTCCTAAAGTTTTACCTTCAGTAACACTCCACAATTCGATGTTCTTAACATCAGCAAGTCCTGCACTACCAGCCTCTAATAAAGATAGAGATTCGATAGTAATAGCTTCTGTAGTTCCAGCTTCGACTCTGAATCTGTTAACAACAACATTTTCATCACCTGCGTCTGGAGTAGTATCAGTAACAGTACCGTCAGTATAAACGTTAGCTGTACCAATAGTTACATTAACAACATTCATAGCATTACCTTGAACTGGATAGTTTCCAGCAACACTAGCAGCTGTTGATGTTACATCAGAAGATGCATTAATTGCATAAGATACTGTTCTACCAGCAGCAGAACCACTAGTAATACCAGATCTAATGTATAGGTATCGAGTTTCACCAGCTGATAAATCTAGAGCAGGATTGAATGATAATCCAGCTGTTCCAGATGAATTTAGGCTTGCTGAGTTTGTTAAAGCAACACCACTTAAATCAGTAACTTTGATGTTTTCTACATCAGCAGTTGAAGAATAACCGCCTTTTGTAACTGTAAGTTTTGAAACTTCAACAGCAGAACCTGTAGCTGTTAAACTAATCTTTGTGAAGTTAGCAGTTGAACTCAATGCAACAGGAGATGCTGCAGGAGTATCACCAGCTAATGCAATAGTCAATGTTCCTGAACCAGTTGGAAGAACAGTAGAACCACCGCCTCCACCTTGTGAAACATCAACATTTGCAGCAACAGCAGCTGTAACATCAGCTCCAGCTGTCATTGTAATAGCTGCAGGAGCAGTAACAACAAAATCCCAATCAAACATATTACCAGAGAAAGCAGCTTCTGTAGCAACCTTGCTCCAAGTACCGTCTGCATTTACGTAATATGTATCAGAACCTGTAGCATATTTTACTAAAGATCCTTCTGGGTAAGTTGTACCGTCTAATTCTACACCTGAATCTGTATAGTTAGTCCAGAAACCATCTGGAATAACCACGATCATGTCAGCCCAGTTATCACCGTAAAGAGCCTTAGCGACTGCTTCGGTTTTAACCCAAACTAATTGACCATTAGGTTCTACAGCGAAAACCTTTGAAACTGTGTCAATCTTAACTAAGCTTGTCCCAGCTCTAACAACTACATTACCAGCTAAAGAAATAGCAGCTAATTCGTCATCAGTAACAGTCTTTACAGAACTGAAATCTGAGTACCAAGACATGTATGTAGACTCAGTAGGGAATGTGTATCGTTGTCCGTCTGCAGCATAGTAATATACTGCTGGACCACTAGCTTTGATCAAGTCACCAGCTGTTAAAGTAGCAGCTGAAGCTCCTGGAACGAAAGCAGCCCCCATTGTCCACACAACCATTGTCATCATGACACTTAGGACTAATAATTTTTTCATAAATGAATAAAATCTTTCTTATCGGTTGAGTAGATTGTTTCCTCTATAGATAGAAACAATGTACACCACCTTTTAATTTTAGTTATGTAGTAATCGAGGTTTTTAGGCCCCTCGACCTTGTTGATCACCACAACCCAAAGAGAGTTCCTTAGGATTTTGATAAACTTTTAATTAATTAGACTCTTCTTCAGTAACCGTTTCTACGGCTGCTGCTTCTGAATCTACAACTTCTGAAGATACTTCCTCATCACTCTCTAAAACATCCTCAAGAATTGTAGGCTCAGCAACAATACCAACTGAATCTTTTACAGATTTTGTTAAACTAACTGATTCTTTTATAATCTCAATCGCAGAAATTAAATCTCCTTGATTCAAAAAATCTCTAGCTTCTGTTAATGAAGCCTCGACCCCAACAGTAATGTCTTTTGAATCCTGAACTGATGTGTCTTCTTCTGTTGTACTAGTTTCATCAGAAGTAGGTTCATCCTCACCCTCTTCTTCTGTGCTTGTTTCATCAGAGGTAGAATCATCGGAGCCTTCATTATCAACAATAGTTTCGTCAACTTCTACAGCTTCTGCTGTATCTAAAGAATCTTGTACGTCCTGAACTTCATCCTCTGCATTTTTAATTTTCTTTTCGATAGCATCAACCAAGTCTTTCTCTGAAATCTCTATTTCAATCTTATCGATCCTGTTAATAACAACCTCAATAGCTTTTACACTAATATTTTCAACTTCAGCACTTGCTTCTTCTAAAGCAGTTGTAATATCAATATCATATTTTAATGCCTCTACCTGTAACCCAATTTTATCACTAAGCTCTCCAGCCTTCTTATCTAAAGCTTGAACAGACTCTACCATAGCCTCTTCGACCTCTTTGCTTTGCTGTGGTTTATCTATTGTTTTTTCTAATTCTTCTTGTGCTTTTTTCATTTCAACCGTTAAGGCATCCGCTGCAATCTTAATATTTTCTGATTTTTCATCTTGCTTATCTTCTTTGACAGACAAAGCTTCAATCTCTCTAACTCTTTCTTCTGCATTTTCCAAATACTTGTTAGCCTTCTCTTCTTCGCCTGAAGTCAATGCAACCCCCACTTTTTCTGAAGTCAATTTAACAGGATAAAGAAAATCTCCAGGCAAACTAAGTCTAGAAGCATTTACACTTAACATACCAGTCCCCAGAACAAACAAGGAAACCATTGTTAGCACACCAATTGGTCGAGCTACAAAACGAACCATACCTGTCGGCAATGAAGATTTAAAAAAGAACCAAGAATTTATAACAAATGATTGACGCTTCTTTGTGCTTTGAGCCTGAATTTGAGACAACAAAAGTTCTCGCTGAGCGTCAACCCAGTTTTTTCTTGGTTTAATTTCTTTTAAACCTTTTAATTGTTCGATTAGATTAGCCATGATTATTTTTTTGCAATCTCTTTTAAGGCTGTTAATCCACGGTGGAGAAGAACTCTTACATTTGCTTTATTCTTTGCCGTGATCTCAGCAATTTCAGTAATACTGAATTCTTCTATATATCTTAGAATAATTACTTCTCTATATGTTTCTTTTAATTGAGTCAAATGTTTTTCTACACTTTTGATCTCAAACTCGACATTCACTTCTTGTTCTATATCTCTCTGATCTTGAATTCTTAACATCTGCTCCTCATCAGTAGCGGGTACATCTTTCCTACGCGTTCTGTAATAATCAATAACGACATTCCGCGCCACCCGATAAATCAGAGCGTTGAAATTATCGATTTTTTTATTTGTTTTGTTAATATACTCCCAGGTTTTAAGAAACGCTTCTGAGGTTAAATCCTCAGCCTCCTCTTGGGTGCCAACTTTGAAAAAGACAAAACGAAAAATACGGTCGACATAGTAGTCATATAATTTTCCGTATGCATCTGCATCTTTATGTTGTCGAACCTTGTAGATCAGGAACTTTTCTTGTAAAGAATGCTTTTTCATTTATTATGACGATAAAATATGATTTTTGTTACAGTTGAAAAATAATGTAGGATAGTAGAAATAATACATGAAAATCATGAATTTGTAAACCAATATCAACACCTTCAAAAAAGTGTTTTTCCTGCTATATATCTTTTGATATTATTGACAAAACTCTCAATCTAACCTATACTGGAAATACGCTAAATGTATACACTAGTGTATACAAAATCATGATTTTCAACAGTATGGATCAAGTTAAACATCCGGTCAGAGTTTCTGTCTCAGAAGCAGCTAGACTTTTTGGGGTTGATCCACATACAGTCCGCAGAGCTATAAAACGAGAGGACCTTAGATATATTGTAGTTCAAGGACGATATAAAATCAATTTCGAAAGCCTAGTTAATTGGTCACAAAACCGTACCAGCGTCAAGAACAAAATGGAGGAAAAAGGCATTGGCCAATATGTGGACAAATGGAAAATTAAAAATAAAAAGTTTAGTCCAGATCCGAAGACTCTTAATAAAGAGTAAATATCAAATAACAAACAACAAAAGATACCTTCTCTGTCATCCCGTTTTTAAAACGGGATCTCGAGAATTAAACTCTTTGCAATGTCTTTTCAGGAGACGCCAAGACAAACGAGATACCGTGTCAAGCACGGCATGACAGAAACAACGAACAAACAAACTAAAAATTCTCCGGAATACGGAGAATTTTTTGTACCTTAAATACTAATATGATCAATGGTTTTTCCTTTAAATTTACTGGGCGCCGCAACATTCAAAACCTCCTCGTAAACATGCTCAACAGAATCCACAATATCAATCCAATTATAATTCTCGTCAACATGAGTCCGAGCATCCCTTCCAACATTTTTTGCCAGCTCTGGACAATCAAGCAAATACTGAAGTTTGTTTT